>ERZ827108.478-NODE-478-length-67753-cov-31.507430_pt1 | contig 67753 bp, 47 predicted proteins | sample MGYA00519921_ERZ827108 | MGnify/ENA primary metagenome ERZ827108 (study PRJEB31778, sample SAMEA3449258) | human gut metagenome | biome: human gut; feature: human-associated habitat; material: faeces | place: United Kingdom | collected 2010/2012 ... | reverse complement strand
CTTATCCTCAGAACTGCTTGCTAATAAAGTGGTTATAAAAATCTTCCAGAATTACGAAAAAAAACGGAAACCGGCCGCCTGCGGACCGGTGGAATGGAGCTGATGTGTTAAAAAAAGCGTTTTGTGGCTTGCCTTTCTATTCTATTTGGTAAATAATACGTTATTTTGCACGCTGATTCTAAAACGAGTGTATAATGATTGTAGTTTCGACTGTAAAAGAACTGGATTCCGTGCTCACAGCCCTGGGCCGTGGCGCGAAACGGGTAGGTCTGGTTCCCACGATGGGGGCGTTGCACGAGGGGCATGCCTCTCTGGTGCGCCGGAGTGTGGCCGAGAACCCCATAACCGTGGTCAGTGTTTTTGTAAACCCTACGCAATTCAATGATAAGAACGACCTGGCGAACTATCCGCGTACCATCGAGGCGGACTGCCGCCTGCTGGAAGAACTGAAGGCCGATGTCGCTTTCGTTCCCGCCGTGGAAGAAATGTATCCCGAGCCCGACACCCGCGTGTTCAGCTATCCTCCTGTCGATACCGTGATGGAGGGGCCGCGCCGTCCCGGCCATTTCAACGGTGTCTGCCAGGTGGTGAGCAAACTTTTCTTCATGGTCAAGCCCGACCGGGCCTACTTCGGGGAGAAGGATTACCAGCAGATAGCCGTTATCCGCGCCATGAAGGAAGCCCTCGGCCTGCCCGTCGAGATTTGTCCTTGCCCGATTGTACGCGAGGCCAGCGGACTGGCCCTCAGCAGCCGCAATGCGTTGCTTACTCCGGAAGAAAAGATGATTGCCGTAAACATATCGCGTACCTTGTCCGGCAGTGTGGCCTATGCGGCCGGGCACAGTGTGGCCGAGACGCAGGAATATGTCGTGTCCGCCCTCAATGCCGTCGAGGGGCTTGAGGTTGAGTATTTCGAGATAGTGGACGGCATCACATTGCAGCCGGTTACGTCATGGGACGATGCCGGGATGGTGGTCGGTTGCATCACGGTTTATTGCGGAGCCCGTCCGGTCCGCCTCATTGACAACATTAAATATAAAGGATAAATGCTCCTGAGTATACTGAAATCGAAGATTCATTGCGCCCGGGTCACCGAAGCCAACCTTCATTATATGGGCAGCATTACCATCGACGAGGACCTGATGGATGCGGCCGGCCTGTTGGCCGGAGAGCATGTGCATGTGGTGAACAACAACAACGGCGAGCGCATCGAGACCTATGTCATACGCGGTACGCGCGGCACGGGAGACATCTGCCTCAACGGGGCGGCCGCCCGCAAATTCCAGGTGGGCGATGAGGTCATCATCATGAGTTACGCCGACATGACGCCCGAAGAGGCGGCATCCTACAAACCGCGCGTCATCTTCCCCGACGCCGGCAACAAGGTGGTTCTTTGATGTCGGCATCGGCGGCCGGCATCTCTTCATTGCCCGGGTGGGTGGCCGATGCCCTGCGCCTGTTCTTCCCGTCCCGCTGCATGATTTGCCGCAAGCGTCTGGTCGAGGACGAGCATCAGGTGTGTGCCGCCTGTTTCCACCGTCTGCCTTTCACGGGACTGCATGGCCGTCCCGGCAACGTCGTCGAACGGCTGTTTTGGGAAAAGGTTCCGGTGGTACGGGCCAATGCCTATTTGCGTTATCAGCAGGGAGCGGAAAGCCGCAACCTGTTTTTCAATCTGAAATATTATGACCGGCCGCAAGTGGGCCGCTATTTCGGCCGCCTGATGGCGGCCGATGTGGTTTCCTACGGCTTTTTCGAAGGCATAGACTGCATCATTCCCTTGCCGCTGTCCCGGCAGAGGGAGCACCGCCGCGGTTACAACCAAAGCTATGAACTGGCTTGTGGTGTAGCCGACTATACGGGGCTGCCCGTCGAGACACAGGCCGTGGTCCGTACCGTGGACAATCCCTCGCAGACCCGCAAACGCTCGTTCGAGCGGCAGGAGAATGTACGCGACATCTTCAGCCTGCGCGATGCGGACCGGTTGTCCCACCGCCATGTCCTGCTGGTGGACGACATTCTGACCACGGGCGCGACGCTGCTGTCGTGTGCCCGCGAAATAGCCAAGGCCGAAGACGTGCGCATCAGCATTCTCGTGCTCGGACTGGCGGGCCGGCATTTCCGTTCCGGCCTTCGCGATGTCGAGCCTTAGGCAGAATAGCCCGTGTCAGTTGTTCTAAAGAAGGAATAATAGTTTGTGTGAGGAAAAAGGGCTGAGATAGAGAATAATGTGCTATCTTTGCCTTTGTAAAAAAGAAAGGAAAGATAGTATGGCAAGACCGATTAAAGAAACTCCGATACTGTTTGGTGAGGATGCGCGGTGGTTTGAAGCACGAATGAGACAGAAGCGCACGGAGACTCCTGAAGCGCGGGAACGGCGTTTGGCTCATTATAAGACCGTGATGCAATGGATGGAAAACGGTAAGAGATATGAAGAACAGTTACGGGCAGGCAAGGATACGCAAGTTGCAGCCGGGTGACACCGTGTCTGTTTTTGATTGCGGCGATCCCGACTTGAATGATTTTATTCTGGAAGAAGCGGCAAATTATCGTGAGGCCTTATTGGCCGTGACATATATTCTGGAGGATGAGGAGCAGAATGTGCTGGCGTATTTCAGTCTTGCCAATGACCGTGTGTCATTGAGTGACTTTGAAACCAAGACGGAGTTCAACCGTTTCAGAAAGAACCGATTTGTCAATGGGAAGAGAATCAAAAGTTATCCTGCTGCAAAAATATGTAGGCTGGCCGTAGAGAAGAGAGCCAAAGGAATGCATCTTGGTTCGTATCTGGTAGATTTTATCAAAAGTTATTTCGTGGAGGATAACAAGACCGGATGTCGTTTCCTGACGGTGGATGCCTATGCGGAAGCTGTACCTTTTTATCTTAGGAATGAGTTCGTCCCTTTGAATGATGACGATAAAGATGAATCAACCCGTCTGTTGTTCTTTGATTTAGGCGATATAGATTGAATACTCCTTTTCCCATATAGCGTGGAGCGGCAAAAGGGATACCCGACATTAACATTTTTAACTTCGATTACGTAAATAAATGTAAATAAAAAGGGACTTCGCCCCCTTGGAAGGCATCTTTTTGTGTGCGGACTGCTTCCATTTCAAAATGGAAGGCATGTATTTTTGCACGGGCTGCTTCTAAATTTTTCTACATGCACATGTAAATCGTCCCATAACGGGCTTATTTACACGAAAAAAGGCGGTCCGAAACCGCCTTTCCCTTTGTCGCCGCTGCAAAGATACAACATTTTCCGGCCAAAAGCAAATTGTGTTAAAATCCTGCGGACCGGTAAAATGTGGGCAAGGTTTTTCTTCCGGTTTTCCGTTAGTCTCTTTTTGTTTGTCGGGGAAAATAGCCGTTTTGCCACCTTTTCTCTTGGCCTTCGCGGAATTATCTGTTAATTTTGTCCCCTAAAATGCAAAATAGGCGTATGCTACGATTGAAAAAGGGGAAATACACAAGTCGCAAACGGCTGTTGGTTTATGTGCTTCTGGCGCTCCTGTCCGTGCTGTTCGCATGGATGGAGCTGGTTCCGCTGTCCTTGGAGCGGCAGTTGCAGGCGGTCTGCCGTGTCCGTTCGCATTATACTTATGTCGTTGCCCTCTCCGATAGCGCTCAATTGCGGCTTTCGCCCGAACGGGGTTGGCTTACGGAAGCGGACGGCAGCGGTTTGCAGCCCGATTCGGCTTGTGCGTCAGGCTGTTTCGTCTCTCCTTCGGGGCATATCGTGACGACGGCGGGGCTGTTGGGCTTTCGTGCCGACAGCATCGGCGGACGGGCTTTGCGGGAACTGTTGCAGGCGGAGCGGGAACGCCTCGACTCACTGCGTGCCGGATTGCGGGACAAACAGGAAGAGCTTGACTATTACGCACGCAAACATTCGGTCGTGGATGACGGCTACAACGATGTGATGGACTATCGTGCCGGGACGGCCCGCCGCCTGGCCCGGGTGGATTCGCTGTTGCTGCTGTTGGAGCAGGCCTTGGCGGAAGACGGGCTGACGGCACGCCTGCAAGCTGACTTCACCGTCGGGTACGGCCGTTCCGACGGCAAGGGCAAGTGGTATTCCTATGTGTTCAAGGCGGTCATGGTACACCGCACCGATTCGCTGCTCCTGTTGCGCTCCGTGACGCGGGGCTTGCCCGAGGGGGCTACCCGGATGGTGACGTATCTGAGGCCGGTGGTGACGTGGGGGCGGTGCGGCCTGGGGTGCTTCGGCGTGGATTTCTCGTCGGATGCAGCACCTGCCGACAGTCTGTCCGCGTGGGATTCGCCTTATCTTGAAGGCAGCGTCGCCGTCAATTGTTTCGGAAAACTGTGCGGGCTGCGCTCGGGCGGCCGTTGGACGGGTGCCTCGTCGGTTTCCGGACTGGTATATGGTTACAAATCGTGGCAGGTCTGGTTTTTGCGCAATCTGCGCGACAATGTCAGATACCTGTTTTCCGGCGGTCGGATACCTCCGTCGGGCGAATGCAGGGATACGTTGTCACAACATACCAATGTGACGGGATATGCCACGGCGGGCGTGGCGTACGGCCGCCTGCTGACGGAAAACGGTCGCTATGCCGGACGGGTGCGGAACGGGCTTCCCGACGGTTTGGGCACGATGCTCTATGCAGACAGTTCCTTGTACGAGGGCGCCTGGCGGGCAGGTCGCCGCAGCGGAGAAGGGTGTTTGGCCGACAGTGCCGGACGTGTCTTTTCGGGCATCTGGGCTGCCGACACGCTGGCCTGCGGTACGCTTTTTTATGCCGATGGCTGTTACCGGGGATACTTCGATGCCGCGCTGCACCGCCACGGGAACGGTAGTTTTTGGGCGGCCGACGGGAGCTTCTACTCCGGTGAATGGTTGGCCGACAGGCGTCATGGCTTCGGTCTGTCTGTCTGTTCCGGTCGCATTGTGCATTGCGGTGTGTGGAAGAACGACCGTTTCCAGGGCGAACGCTTGGTCTATACTTCCAAACGGGTGTACGGTATCGACATTGCCCGTTACCAGCATGAAATAGGGAAACATGTCTATCCCATCGACTGGCAGAAACTTTGCGTCCGGAGTTTCGGGACGAAGGTGGCGCGGCGCGTGCAGGGAAAAATCGGTTATCCAGTCTCGTTTGTCTACATCAAGGCCACCCAGGGCGAGACCATCAGAAACAAATATTATGCGGCCGACGTGGCTGCCGCGCGGAAACGGGGCATAGCCGTGGGGGCATACCATTTTTTCTCCACACGTGTGTCCGGCAAGGCCCAGGCCCGCTATTTCCTGAAACATGCCGCGCCGAGGAAAGGCGACCTTCCGCCGGTTTTGGACGTGGAACCTTATGACAGTCAGATAGTAAAGATGGGCGGCGCCAAAGTGATGTTCCGCGAAATCAAGGATTGGCTGGACGTCGTGGAACGTGCGACCGGAACAGTTCCTGCGCTTTATGTCAGTCAGAACTTTGTGAACAAGTATATGTCCGCTGCGCCCGGCCTGCTGGCGAGATGCAAGGTCTGGATAGCCCGCTACGGTGAGTACAAGCCCTATGTCCGTCTGCTGTATTGGCAACTTTCGCCCGAGGGCAGGGTGGACGGCATACACGGAGACGTGGACATCAACGTCTATAACGGTACTCACGAGCAATTCCGTGAGTATCTGCGCGACGAGTGTGTGAAGAAATGAGCCGGCGGACGGCGTTCCGGCATTCCGGCCGGGGACGTATATGTCGGTTTTTCAGTGCGAAAGGTGCAGCCTTTCGCTAATAATCCGTAACTTTGCTTCGCTTAACGTTACAGATAAATATTATGTTCAAGGAAAACAAAGGTGAAGTCTTGCACGGCATACTTTTAATCGTGCTTTTCTCTTTTTCGGCCTTCTATATAGCCGATTTCGATTTTGTCAAGCGGTTGTCCTTCAGTCCGTTGATTGTGGGTATCATTCTGGGAATGCTTTACGCCAACAGCCTGCGTAACAAACTGCCCGAGACGTGGGTGCCCGGCATCAAGTTCTGTTCGAAGACGGTCTTGCGTACCGGTGTCGTACTGTACGGTTTCCGGCTGACATTCCAGCAGGTGGCCGCAGTGGGCCTTCCGGCCATAGCCGCCGATACCGTGATTGTGGTGGGAACGCTGCTGCTCGGCCTGTTGCTCGGCAAATTGTTGCGGGTGGACGGTGATACCGCCTTGATGACTTCGACGGGAAGCGCCATCTGCGGTGCGGCGGCCGTACTCGGTGCCGAGCCGGTCGTGCGCTGTGAGGCGCACAAGACGGCGGTGGCCGTTTCTACGGTAGTCATTTTCGGAACATTGTCCATGTTCCTCTATCCAGTGATGTATCGTGCGGGAATGCTCGACGGACTTACGGAGCAGGGTGTGGCCATCTATACCGGAGCGACGTTGCACGAGGTGGCGCATGTCGTGGGCGCGGGCAATGCCATCGATGCCGCCGGCGGGAATATTGCCGATGCCGCCACCATCACCAAGATGATTCGTGTGATGATGCTTGCCCCCGTGCTTGTCATCATGAGCCTGTGTCTGTCGCGCCGCAATGCGGGCGGGCGTACCGGTGTGGAGGGAAAACGCAAGATTACCATACCTTGGTTCGCGTTCTACTTCCTCGTTGTTATCGGCATCAATTCGCTGCTGGGAAGCACTTCGTTTATACCTGCCTCCATGCTGGAGACCGGTCTCGGCTTCATCAACAATCTGGATACCTTCCTGCTGACGATGGCCATGACGGCCTTAGGCGCGGAAACCAGTATCGACAAATTCAAGCAGGCAGGTGCTAAACCTTTCCTCTTGGCCGGCGGCTTGTATGTGTGGTTGGTTGGCGGCGGATATTTCATCGCGAAATTCCTGTCCTGATGAGGATGGCTTTTGATGCGTTGAGAAATTGTCATATCCGTGGAGATGGACGTAAAAAAGATAGGACTTGTTAATCAAGTCCTATCTTTTTCCTTTTGTTTACGGCGTGTCTTGTTGCTCGCGTCTGTAATATAGATGGTTGCTTCTTTGTGTTTTGCTTGTTTTGTGACGATTTTATGACAAATTGAAGCTCGCCTGATAATCCGGAAACCGGCTTTTAGTACACTTTGACGTAGGAAGCCAGACGTTTCGCCTTGTCCCGTACCTCGTCAAGGTTTCCGTCGAGCGGTGCGTTGCATACGACAACTCCCATCCGTCGGTTGAGACGGGTGGTCGGCTTGCCGAAGATGCGTATGTCGGCATCCTCCTCGCAGGTCATTTCGATACCCTCGTAACGGGGTTGCTCCTGGCTGGCAATGGGAGAAAGGATGACTGCACTGGCCCCTATGCGCATTTGTTTGACACAAGGTATGGGAAGTCCTAACACGGCACGTAAGTGTAACTCGAACTCGTTGAAATTCTGCGTGTTTGCCAATGTTACCATGCCTGTGTCGTGGGGACGCGGCGATAGTTCCGAGAAATATACGCCGTTCTCGTGACTGAGGAAGAACTCGACGCCCCAGATGCCGGCTCCGGTGAGCGCGCGTGTCACCTTGTCGGCCATTTCCTGTGCTGCCTTCAGGTGTTCCTCCGAGATATGTGCCGGTTGGAAACTTTCGCGGTAGTCACCGCCTTTCTGTACATGTCCGATGGGCGGACAGAACAGGGTAGGGCCGTCCTTTTGCGTTACGGTCAGCAAGGTGATTTCGCTGTCGAAGCGGATAAATTCCTCGATGATCAGTTCGCGGATGTCGCCGCGGCTGCCGCTGATGCCGTATTCCCATGCAGCCTGCAGCTCGTCGGGTGTTTTTACAAGCGATTGTCCTTTGCCCGATGACGACATCAAGGGCTTCACGACACAAGGGAAACCGATTTCTTCGGCCGAGCTCTTCAACTCTTCGAAGCTGTTGGCGTAGAAATACTTGGCCGTTTTCAGTCCCAGCTCCTTGGCTGCCAGGTCGCGGATGGCCTTTCTGTTCATCGTGTAGTTCACGGCGCGTGCCGAAGGTACGACCTGTATGCCCTTTTCCTCGAACCCGTATAGCTTCTCTGTGCGGATGGCTTCGATTTCGGGTACAATCAGGTCGGGGCAGTGCTTGTTTACGACCTGTTCCAAGGCATCGCCGTCAAGCATCGGGAAGACTTCGCATTCGTCGGCCACTTGCATGGCGGGCGCATTCGGATAGGCGTCGCAGGCTATAACGTATTGTCCCAGCCGTTGTGCGGCAATGACAAATTCTTTTCCTAATTCTCCTGAACCGAACAGCAGTATCTTTTTCATGATGATAAAGTTATGTTGTTATCTACGTACGAAGTCCGTATTCCTTACGGCATACGGACTTTGCAAAGTTACGTTTTTTTGATGGATTTCAGTAGTTCCGCATCAACTAAGTGACGGAAAAATCAGCATTGTGCCAAGCCGCAGCCGGCAGTAAGGGCGGCTGCGGCCGCGGTCTCGTCAAGCTGTTCCTGTGAGGCGGGGGAGCATAAACGGGCCAATGCCCGTAGGAATTGCAGGCTTTCTTCTCGGGGAGCCGATGTCTTTTCCGGTGTAAAAATGGTCATAGGCAGATGGTTGTTACATGGGTTGTTCTGTAAGTAATAACGGCCTATGTCTGTTTTTAGTGTGTGCGGAAATCCTTTTCTTGCTTTTTTGTTTCGATTTTCCTTGCCGGTGCAGAAACTGTTCCGGTTCCTGTGTGAGCCAAATGCCCGTCTCAGTTGATGGCGAGCGACAAGTGGCGTTCCTGTGCCATCTTGCGCAGGTTGAGTACCGCGTAACGCATACGTCCCAGTGCCGTGTTGATGCTGATGCCCTTGATTTGTGCTATTTCTTTGAAACTCAAGTTCTGATAGATTCTCATCCGTATTATCTCGAGTTGGCTTTCGGGTAACATTTCTATGAGCTTGGAGACTTCGGAGAGCGCCTGTTCGGTCATCATCTTGGCCTCGATGGTGTAGTCTGTGGTTCCGGCGGCGGCGAACAGGTCGGTTTCGACCTCGTCGTTCGACACGGTGCATTCGTTCTGCTCCGTGCGGAATTGGTCGATGATGAGATTGTGCGCGATACGTGTCAGCCAGGAACCGAATTTGCCTGACTCGACATAACGTCCCTGCCTGAGTGTCATGATGACCTTGACGAAAGTCTCCTGGAAGATGTCGTCGGCCATGTCCGCATTGCGTACATTATAATATATATAGGAATAAAGCTTGTTTTTGTGGCGTTCCAACAGCGCGTCGAACGCTTCGTTGTCTCCCGAAACATATAATGCCACCAACCGGTCGTCGGTAAGCGATTTCAAGTTCTTCATTACTTCCTTATGTTTATTGATTTGGAGTAATGTTTGTTTCGATAGGCTGTTGTTTTTTAGGTTATGATGGGACAAAGATAAGGATTGTTGTCGAATTGTCCAAGTCTTCTGTGATTTTTTGCATGAAAGAGCTGTGTCCGTCCGGATACATCGTGCCGCTTCCGTGTGCTTTATTCGGATTTTATTGCTACTTTTGCGGTGGAAAAATACAGGGAATGCAATCGGAGCGATATACGGATTACGCGACATTTCTGGCCCGGCATTTTACGACGAAGGTGCAGAAACTTTCGGTGAATGCCGGTTTTACCTGTCCCAACCGCGATGGCAGATTGGGGCGGGGCGGTTGCACGTATTGCAATAATGCGAGTTTCACGCCCGGTTATTGTACCGGCGGTGAGGATGTCCGGTCGCAGTTGGAAAGAGGTAAGGCTTTTTTCGGGAAGAAATATCCGGAGATGAAGTATCTGGCCTATTTCCAGTCGTATACCAATACTTACGATACGCCGGAACGTCTGGCCGGACTTTATGAGGAAGCCCTTTCCGTGCCCGATGTGGTCGGGCTGGTTGTGGGGACGCGGCCCGACTGCATGCCCGAGGCGGTGTTGGACCGCTTGGCGGAGATGGCGCGTCGCAGCTTCGTGTTGGTGGAATACGGTGTGGAAACTACCGACAACGCGACATTGCGGCGTATCAACCGCGGTCATACCTTCGAGTGTGCAGCACAGGCTGTGGAACGCACGGCGGCGCGGGGCATACCCGTAGGCGCGCACCTCATTCTCGGATTGCCCGGGGAAACGCGTGAGGCGATGGTAGAACGTGCCGGTGAAATGTCGCGTCTGCCTTTGGACACGTTGAAACTGCATCAGTTGCAGATATTGCGCGGTACACGTATGGCCGTTGAGTTTGAGTGCTCTCCGGAAGACTTTGTGTCCTTTACGGCTGAAAGTTATGCCGGTACGGTTGTGGATTTCCTGGAGCGTCTCCGGCCGGACATGGCGGTGGAGCGTTTTACCTCGCAGTCTCCCCGCGATTTGCTCGTGTGGCCGGACTGGGGATTGAAGAATTATGAATTCACGGCACTGGTGAAGCGCGAACTGGAACGCCGCGATACCCGGCAGGGGCGGTTGTGGACGGCGTCATAGCCTCGTGCGGAAGATGTATGTCTCTTTGTTTGCTGAAAAAAATATGATATGGATATGACAGATAGCGTAGCATTTACAACCCTGTCCTCGCGACCGGGAGGATGTTTGGGCGAGCAGTTGCATGAACTGAAGGTGGCCTTGCGTAGCTGGATGACCGGAAAGGGGCTGACGCCGGCCGATTTGCTTCAGACACGTGTGTATCTGACCGATGCGGCCAATCAATGGAAGGAGCTCCGTTCGCATCCGCTTTATGCCTGTTATCTGTCGTTGGGGGCGGTCTCGTATGTGGAGCAACCGCTGCTTGACGGTTCGAAGGTGGCTTTGCAACTATGGTTTTGTACCCGTCCGGGACTGAAAAAACGAGGAACTCCCGACTGCATGACGGCCGAATGGGACGACGTGAAACTGCTGTTCCATTCCGTTCGTTTCGATGCTTCAGAAGTGCGCGGGCTGACGGCGGAAGAACAGACCCGTCTGGCGTTTGAACGTCATTGCGCACTGCTGGCGGAGCGGGGACTGACACTTGAAGCGAACTGTCATCGCACGTGGATATATGTGCGCGACATAGACCGCCATTATGCCGGTGTCGTGGCGGGAAGAAACGCTTTTTTTGCCCGGCAGGGACTGACGCCGCAGACGCACTACATCGCTTCGACGGGAATCGAAGGTTATCCCGACAATGCGGAGGCTGTCGTGAGTATGGACTTTCTGTCGGTTTACGGTCAGGGTGTCGGTCAGATAAAGTATCTTCATGCGCCCGATTTTTTGAACCCGACGCACGAATATGGTGTGGCCTTTGAACGCGGGACGGCAGTCGGACTGCCTATGGGACGGTATTTTTTCATTTCGGGCACGGCCAGTATTGACAGACATGGAGAATGCCTCTATCGGGGTGACGTGTCTGCTCAGACAGAACGCCTTTTCCTCAACATAGAGAAATTGTTGCAGGACGGTAGCGCGGCTTTGTCCGATTTGCGGTATATGATAATCTATCTGCGTGATGTGGCCGACCGCGAAACAGTGTGCCGGTATATGGAAAAGCATTTTCCCGACACGCCGTATCTGCTGACAGCTGCGCGCGTGTGCCGCCCCGAGTGGCTGATTGAGGTGGAAGGCATCGCTGTGGTCCCCGAAACCTGAAGAAAGTATAATCCGGCTATTTACAGTTGTGGAGCGGTTAAGCGGAAAATGCGGTTGCTATATCCGCTTCCGCAGTGTTCCTGTGATTAATGAATCCCGCTGATTATGGACATTCTGTTTATTAAAACAATCTTAAATCTTTCGCTTTTTCCCGTAAATATTTCGGTTTCGTACAGAATGTAAGTTGAGTCTGTCATGGTCCCGCTACCCCTTTGGATACTGTGCGAGAATGGCAGTTGTTAAAAGATGTCAATCAAATAAAGATTTCTTTAGCTTTCACATTTTGAATATTAAAAAGCTATTAAATTTGCTACCTATTAGTAGGAGTGTACAGACACGAATATACAATAAAAATATATACTTAATAGATTTAATGCGTATGAAAAACCGTTTTAGCAAAATGGGTAAATCGTTGCTTGGAGCAATGTGCCTACTCTCAACTTGCGGTATTACGTATTCTTGCTCAGATGATTATGATCTCGATGAGACCATGCCGAGCTTCTTGGGCGGGAGTATTTACGATGAGTTGAAGTCAGGGCGTTCCGGCAATTTCAGTACGGTGGTTCGACTTATTGATGACCTGAAGTACACGGATGTGCTGTCGAAGACGGGTAGCAAGACCCTGTTCGTGGCAGACGATGATGCCTACAAGAAATTCTTTGAGAATAATTCTTGGGGGGTTACGAAGTACGAAGATCTTTCAACCGCGCAAAAGAGTATTCTTTTGTACGGCTCCATGCTGAATAATGCCGACGTTTTGGAAATGTTGCCTTATTCAAATGGTGGCGGTAGCCTGACTATGAGACGCTCTACTGCTCTGACTGCCCTGGACAGTGTGAAACTTTGGGACTGGGAAGAACTTCCCCAAAACCTTAACCTTGATGCGGAAGCAGACGATACGAAAGACCACAAGTTCTGGGAACGGTATCGTAACCAGGCGCATGGTAGTATGCTGATGGCCTTGGATGCGTCTTCCCCGATGTTGCTGCACTTTATCGAAGACCAGATGAAGGAAAAGAACATCACGCGTGAGGACGTATCGTTTGTATTGGGAGAGAATGACCCTTGGGTAACTCCCAGTGAAGACGGTTCTGTCTCGACGGCTGCAGCCGCCGGCCCGCAGGGAACGCGCACCTATATATATAATAAGAGAGTCATCAAGCAGGACGTCACCTGTATGAACGGTTACTTCAACGTGATTGACGGTGTGCTCGTTACTCCTCCCAATATGGCGGAGGTTATTCGTGAGAATGAGGATACGAAGTTGTTCAGCTCTATGTTGGACCGCTTCAGCGCTCCTTATTATAACGAGGCGCTGACGCAGAGATATCGTCAGAGTCATGATATCGGTAACGACTCTGTGTTTGAAAAGCGTTATCTTTCTTCCAAGTCGGCCGGCGGTGCAATCAGTCGTGACCCGGACGGAAAGGGCTTGGGCGATTTCCCGCTTTTGGCTTACGATCCGGGATGGAATGAATACGCAGTCAGCTCTACGGTTCAGAAAGAATATGACATGGCTGCCATGTTCGTGCCCAATGACGATGCGATGCTTGAATATTTCACAAAAGCGGGCGGTCGTATGTTCATGGAACGTTATGCAGGAATTCCTACTGAAGAGATTGAAAATATCACGAAAGAGGATCTTTTGAAGTATTTGTATAAAGTACCTCTTGACATCATTCAGGTTTTGATTAATAACTTGATGAAGGACTCGTTTAACGAAACGGTGCCCAGCAAGTATTATATGATTACGAATGACGCACAGGACCGTATGTTTGGTGAACAACAATATCCTAATGTGGATAAATATAAGGAAGTAATCACCAAATCCCTGTTGGCCAACAACGGTGTCGTTTATGTGATGGATCGCGTGATTTCTCCCGCAGACTTCGCTTCTGTCATGGGACCTTCTATTTATTCAAAGAATACGCAGATTGTCAAGTCCATCGTACGCGCTGACGACAGTTTTATCGGTGATAACTATAATCAGGCTCCTTTGCAGAAGTATTACAGTACTTACTTGAAGGCCATGCAGTCGCGTTTCTCTTTCTTCGTTCCCGTTGATGAAGGCTTGGGTACGTACGGTTATGTGGATCCCATGTCTTTGGCTTCCAAGATTCCTACGTATTATAAATATTGGAGATGGGAATATCGTCCTACCCAGGACGCTATTGTTCCTGTCAGAGCCGTGGCTTATCGCTATAATTTGGATAAGGGACAGAGTGAGCTGGACAATCAGGCCGGTGAGAATATTCCCGGTGGCCGACTTTCCGAACCCAATCAGAGCTTGAATGACAGATCCGGAAGAGTTAAACGTACATTGTTCCTTGACATGATAGACCAACATATCGTTGTGCATGACAAGGATAATGGAGGAAAGGAAGGCATCAGCGGCGACCGTAAATATTATACGGCACGTAGTGGTGCTCCCGTGATTGTGATTAAGGGCGAACAAGGTAAGAATGGGGTCGGAATGGAAGTGAACGGCGGTTTCCAATGGGAACTGAAACGTGACGCATCCGAGATGAATGACTTTGATTGTAAGGTTATTGAAGGGCATGATATGACAGCAGACAATAATGGCGGATACGGTAATGGTATGACCTATTTCTTGAATCGTCCGATGCAACCGGCCATGAAGTCTGTTTACAATGTTCTTTCTTCCGACAGAGATCATTATGCTACTTTCTTCGGCCTCTGCAATGCTTCGTTTGCCGAAGAAGATTTGATTCTTGCCGGCTTCAAGGAAGAAATTGACAACAGTAACGTAAAGGATAAGGTCCAGGCATGGAAGAACGAACAGCGTAAGTACTTGGTTCTTACTAATGACGGATTTAATCCTGCTTCAGGAGAAAAGATTGTTCGTTTCCTGAATAATTACAGGTATACTGTTTACGTTCCGTCCAATGACGCCATGAATATCGCTTTCAAAAACGGCTTGATGACGCATGACGAAATTCATGATTGGATTCAGGACCATAAGGGCGAGGATGGTAAGTTGAGTGCAAATGACAAGGTCAAGGCCAAGGCCATGATTACGATGCTGGTTAATTTCATGAAGTACCATTTCCAGGATCAGGCTTTCTATGTGGATAAGGTAGAAAAGGCTGCGGCTCCGTATCAGACTTCTTGTACCGACTACTCGGAAGAAGGTAATCTGAACTATGTGAACATCACGATGCGGCAGGCCAACGATAAGATTTTTGTGACGGACAGAACAGGCCTTACGCAAGAGGTGGTTGAGCCTTATAACGTCTTGGCTCGTGACGTCAATTATGATGCCATCGTGAATAATCCCAACAACTATCCTACGATAAACAGTTCTTCGTATGTAGTTCTGCACCAGGTGGATAATCCTTTGACCTTTGTAGACCCAGACAAATGGAAAGAGTATCATGGTAGATATGACGGTGCTTGGGCTAACCCCTCTGATGCAAAAGCATTCTTGGCTAAGTACAGAATCGTAAAATAATAATATTATGAATAACATAAAGTATATATTGACTTTAGCCCTTTGCTTTTGCTGCTCTATGGCGTTTGCGCAAAAGCGAATTACGGGTCACGTCTGGAGCAAGACAGACAACGGACCTGTGATTATGGCAAATGTTGCCGAGTTGGATAAAACCAACCGTGCGGTGAGGGCTACGCAAACGGATGCCAATGGTAACTTCTCCTTGCAGACTACCGGTAATCCGAATAACATTCTGCAAGTATCTTATATCGGTTATACAACGGAGCGTCGTACTATCGGTACGACAACGAACTTCCGAATCGAGTTGAAGGACAAGAATACTTTCAAGGAGGCTTCGGTTACCGTTACGCGTAAGTTGAAATCGAATGGCTTGACTATCCCTGAACGTGAAATATCAGTGGCTCAACAGTCTCTGAACATGGACGAAATGCAGGGTCTTTCCTTTGAAACTGCAGGTGAAGCTTTGCAGGGACAGATTGCCGGTTTGGACATTGTTGCCAATTCGGGTAACTTGGGCTCCGGTACCAGTATGCGTTTGCGTGGTGTGACTTCCATCAATGGTAGTCAGGAACCCTTGATTGTCGTGGACGGTTATATTCTGGAAGATTATAATACAGAGGAGTTCGATGCCAATGATATGAACGAGGAGAAGTTTGCAACGCTGTTGCAGGTGAACCCCGAAGACATCCAAAGCATCAATGTGTTGAAAGACGCCGCGGCTACAGCTATCTGGGGTTCTCGCGGTTCTAACGGTGTTATTGAGATTAAGACGCGTCGTGGTTCCCGCGGTAAAACCCGTGTGAACTTCAGTTATCGTTTCTCCGGTTCCTGGCAGCCTGAGGGTATGAAGATGCTTACCGGTGACGAATATACGATGATGTTGAAGCAGGCTTACCATAATCCTAATCCTGAAGCCAGCAACCCCGCCGATAATATTGTCGAGTTGCAGTATCTTACGCAGTATCCTGCTTATTATGGTAACTATTCGGCAAATACCGATTGGGTGAAAGAGGTTACTCAGTTCGGTCAGACGCACAATTATGGTTTGGCTATTTCCGGTGGTGGTGAGAAAGCTACTTTCCGTGTATCTGCCAGCTACGACCATGAAACGGGTACCATCATCAAGCAGACGCTTGACCGTTTGACTTCCCGTCTTGCATTGGACTACTTCGTTTCTGACCGTATCAAGTTCTCTTCAAACTTCTCTTTGACTTATACGAAGCAGAACAAAAACTACGATGACGGCCTTTTGGGCTATGCTTACAATGCAATGCCTAACATGTCGGTGTATAGAAATGAGTTGGACATAAAAAGCAATACATATTATAATACCGGAGAGTATTTCCAATTGCCGCCTGCTGCTGCTACTGCCGGTTTCGCTCCCGATCTTAGCCAGCAAACGCTGACTTCCTATTATCTGAGCGATATGGTTAGTAATGGTAACCCGGTTGCCATCGGTAACTTGGCTTGGCGTCGTCTCTCCACTTATACGATTACTCCGCAGTTCTCTTTGGAATATAAACTGTTGGGTAAGAATGACGATGAAACGCAATTGACTTATACCGGTGAGGTTTGGATGAATGCCTATACCGAAACGACGAACCGTTATTATCCTTCTTATTTGACTTCGAGAAGTTGGTCGGATGATCCGGGATTGGATTTGACAGCTAACTCTGAGTATAAGAATTTGGACTTTACGACCCGTCATACATTGGTGTTCCGTCCTTATTTCACGAATGACAAACATTCTTTGCAGATATTGGCGCGCTTGGATGTCGGTTCAAGCAATTCCACTTCGCAGAGTATGAACTCTTCAGGTACGAACCATAATATCACGGACCCCACGGTTCCGGCATACCTCAGAGGCTTGTCTTCCGGTACTGGTAAGGGACACACGATGAGTGGAACCGGTTCGTTGCACTATTCTTATGGTTCGAAGTACTCTTTCGACTTTACGATTCGTGCCGACGGTAGCACCAAGTTCGGTTCCGGTAACAAGTGGGGCTTCTTCCCCGGTATTTCCGGCCGTTGGAATATCAGTGACGAGGAATTCTTCAAGCCCTTGAAGAAGGTTGTCAGCATGTTGGCATTTCGTCCGGGCTGGGGTGTCACCGGTAATGCAAGTTTCGGCGAAGGACTCATATATAATAATTATGGAACGTCCGGTTCTTACAATGGTGTTACAGGCTTTGCTCCTACAAACCTCCGTTTGACCAAGATTCGTTGGGAGAAAACTAAATCCTGGAATATGGGTGTGAACTTGAACCTGTTCAATGACATGATTAAGTTCGACTTGAACGTTTACAACAAGAAGACAACCGACTTGTTGAACTACAATGTCCGCGTTCCGTCTTCAACCGGTTTCTCTTCGATTGGTTCTGCCAATATCGGTTCTATGGAGAATGAAGGTTGGGAATTGTATGTTTCGACCGGAAATATCTTGAAGTTGGGTAAATTCCATGCGAACCTCCGTTTCAATATCGCGCAGAATATCAATACTGTGACCGAGATGGATGCTTCCGTGCTTGCTACCAACAATACGGACTTCGATTATAACAACGAGTCCATCATGAGACGTGTACAGATTGGACATGCGCTGGGCGGTATCTATGGCTTCCGTTACAAAGGTGTTTATGCCTATGACTACAAGCACAATGGATATTTTGCCAACGATAAAGATAATGCATATTGGGATGCTGATGGTAATATTAATACTGCAAAGGCAACCGGCAAGACGGCTCCTATTGTTTATGATGCCAATGGTAAAGTCGTTTATGACAAGGATGGTAACCCGTTGCAGATGGTTTATAACTTCGGCGGTGTGAACTACAAGTTCGAAGGTGGTGATGTCATCTATGAAGATATTAACCATGACGGACAGATTGACGAATTGGATATCGTTTATCTTGGTGGTTCGAATCCTAAAATCAATGGTGGTTTCGGTATAGACCTGACTTATGGTCAGTGGCAGTTGAAGACCAACTTTAACTTCCGTATCGGAAACAAGATTCTGAATATGGCTCGTATGTATGCTGAAGACATGCGTACGAACAAGAACCAGAGTGCCGCTGTGAACCACCGTTGGAGAACTAACGGACAGGTTACTGAAATACCTCGTGCAATGAGTACTAAGGTTGCCAACGGTAATACTTACAACGCTTTGATTAGCGATAGATATGTAGAGCCGGGTGACTTCCTCCGTTTCCAATACTTCCAGCTTTCTTATAACTTTAAGGCAGAAAAGCTGAAGAAGATTGGTTTGAGCTCTTTGAGAATGTCCGCTTCCGGAAATAATCTCTTCTTCTGGACCAAGTATTCAGGTGTAGACCCCGAGCATTCGGCTTCCGGTTTCTCGCCCTGCGTGGATAATTCTCAAACACCGCGCTCACGTTCGTTCACGTTGAGTTTGAATGTAGGTTTCTAAGATAAGACAGCAATGAAAAGTAAGAAAATATATAGTAAGTTACTTGTTGCCGGAAGTCTCCTTGTCGGAGGTTTGGGAGTAGCATCTTGTGATGACTATTTGACCGTCCTGCCTTCCAATAGCGTTATTGAGGATGATTTCTGGAAAGAACAGGGTGATGTAGACCAGGCTCGTGCTGCAGCGTATGCCCAGCTGACCGGTTTGACAGACAAGATTCTGCTTTGGGGAGAAGTTCGTTCGGACAATCTTTCGTTGAACGATATGACCCAGCAAGGCATTTCTCGTTTGCAACAAGGCATTTTGATGCCTACGGAAGGCATGTTCGATTGGGCCGGATTCTATAGAGGCATCAATTTGTGTAATCTTGTGATTGAGCATGGCGATGCCATGACGGTTCCCGGACAGGAAGTAGACCCCGGATTCCGTTTAAGCAACTGGCGTCCTATTCGTTCGGAGATGTTGGCCTTGCGTGCGCTTTACTATTTCTATCTGGTGCGTGCCTATCGTGACGTTCCTTATGTGACGAAAGCAGTGACGACAGATGAAGAAGCCATGAACAGCCGTATAGCAGCCACTTCGGGTGTGGTTATTTTGGGAGAGTTGATTAAACAACTCGAAGCTGAAAATGATGGCGCGCTCAAGTATGCTGCCGAAAATTTCGGTTCGCAATCCGATAATAAGGGACGTTTCACCCGTATCGGTATTCGTGCTTTGCTTGCAGACATGTATCTGTGGAGAGCTGCCATGTTGCAGAAATCCGATGACAAGGGTGATGAGATTCTTGATGATGAGAATAATCCTTTGTCCCAGGCCAGCAAGGATGCATTGAGCAGAACATGTCTGAACAAGGCGATAGCTCATTGCGATGCGGTTCTGCATGTGATGGATTCCGTTTATAAGAAGGACCTTACAGACAACCAGATTACGAACGACCCCAACCAAGGAAAGAATTATCCCTATCTGACGCGTCTGAGATCCCGCGGATTGCAGAGTGTCGTGGATGATTTGTATTCTACGCTGTGGGCGTACAAGAATTCTTCCGAGTCTATTCTTGAGTTACAGTATGACGGAGTTCAGAATTCCAATTCCACTGTTACGACCTACTTCTCCAATTATAGCAGTAACTCCCTCCATTCCGGTCGTTTGGTCGGCAACGGTATCATGACAAACAATGCCGGTATTTCGTACGACCCCGCCAAGGGATACGGTCTTACCGACTTGCGCTTGTTGCAGACATTCGCGTACACCGCGGCTACTTCTACGCAGCCTGTAATTCATAAGAACGTGTTGCAGATGTATGCTGTAGAAAACTTGCGGGATATGACCGAAGGAATTTCTTCCGCAACTTATCGTAATAGTGCCAATATGAACTGGCCCATCTATCGTTTGACGGATATCATGCTTATTAAGGCAGAAGCAATCGCCCGTGCCAATATGAATACGAAAGCTGCGGATGGCAATATCGTCAATGAAGGTTTCAAGTTGGTCAATGCCATTTTCGAAAGAAACAATCCGGCGCTGTCTCCTTCCAAACTTGACGACGGTTCGGCCAATTCCGACGCATCTCCTTACATCAGTGACCGACTGAACAAGGATTATGCGTATGTGAAGGATAACGAAAAGACCGGTGCGGCCTTATTGGCTTTGGTTTACGAAGAGCGTCAGCGTGAGTTCATCGGCGAAGGCAAGCGTTGGTTTGACATTACCCGTCAGGTAGAAATATCTAACAGTCCCTCATCAGTGATGTCCGATTTCATTTCTTTGTCTACGTCGGTCAAGAACCGTCTGAAAGTATTCCAGGCATTCTATAATCCTATCTATAGTGAGGAAATAAAGGTGAATGGAGTAGAATACGGCGGCGGACTGGTACAGAACCCCGTTTGGGACAGATACACTGTAAAATGATAATACTCTGATTTTATGAAAAAGAATATATTAAAAGCAAAACTCTTTTCCGGAGTAGTGAGCCTTGCTCTCTTGCTCGGGGGTATGTTCGGTTTTAGCGGGTGTTCTGAGGAGATAGATGAGTCCAACTTTGCTATCAAGACAGAGCAGACCATTGCCGATTATTTGACGGATAATGCAGAGTTTTCCGACATGAAAGCACTGTGCGAGCGTGTCCGTCTTGGAAATGAGGCTGAGGCTTCTTCTGTCTTCAGCGCCTTGTCTGCACGTGGTAATTACACGGTGTTCCTGCCCGATAATGACGCTGTGGCCGCCTATCTGGCCACTAAAGGCAAGACCGAAGTGTCAGAACTTACCGATGAAGAGGCACAGTTGGTTGTTTACAGCTGTATTATTGATAATGTGGAGCAAAGTGCATACGAGTCGGCGGATTTCCCCTCTTCCGGAGCATTTGCTCTGCCTAACCTCAATGACCGTCTGCTGACCTGCTTGCAAGACGAGGAAGGTATTCTCATCAATGGTGTCGCACGTGTCGTCAATGCCGATGTGGAACTGTCCAATGGTATGGTTCATCAGGTGGGGACCGTCATTGCGCCCTCTTCGGATAAATTGTACGAACTGATAGGTCGTGCAGACAACATGAAGTTCATGTCTTATCTTTTGAATCAGACTCATTGGACGGATTCTTTGGTTGCCGAACGCGATGAAGAATATGAAGGCGTGCAGAGAGAACTTACCTACTATCAGAGCGGTGTGGTTTCCAATAAAGGAAATTTCAAGGTTCCCCAACATCGCTATTTGGGTTTCACCGGTTTTGTTGAACCGGATGCGGTTTTTGCCGAGGAATTGGGTGTTACGCTGGACTATAACGAGGAAGGCGATTTGACCGATGCTTGTAAGGCTGAAATGTTGGCTCGTCTTCAGCAGCGTTGTGCGGACGTTTATTCCGGTTTTAATGATGCTGATTTGAAAAGCCCCAATAATGCAGTCAATCGTTTCGTCAGCTACCACTTCGTGAAGGGTAAGATGTCTTATGACCGTATGGTGGCGCATTATAATGAGTACGACTACGGATATGATGACGGAAAGAATCCGCAGCGCATCAATTGCCCGTTGAATGTGTGGGACTATTACACCACAATGGGTGAACATCGCGGTCTGCTCAAGGTTACCCAGGTGGGTGACCAAGGCTTTGAAGGAGATACGGACCACAAGGTCTATTTGAACCGTATTTCCGTATATGATAACGAGCAGAACGGCAACTACCGCGAGACGGGAGTCGTTGATGCCGGTATTCTGATTAGCGCAGAGAATGGCAATAACGACAATAATGCGCAGAACGGTTTCTATTATCCGATTAACAAGATGCTGTTCTATTCTCCTCAGATTCGCGAGAAACTGGGTGCCGAGCGAATCCGCGTTGATTTGGTTACCATGTTGCCCGAGATGCAATCCGGAAACTTCCGTGGTGGCGAACACTATTCTTATCCCTTGGATTTCTTTGAGAATATCATCGTCACACAGGCTCCCGACATGCACATCCTCTATCTGCATGAAGCATGGAGCGGGGCCGGTGGAAACTGGCGCGACTTCCAGGGCGATGAAATGCTGATGACCGGTCTGTATGACTTTATTCTGCGTTTGCCGCCTGTCCCCACTGACGGAATGTACGAAGTACGTATGGGCGTTTCTGCCAATCCCTTGCGCGGTATGTGTCAGGTATATTTCGGTGAAGGTGATGCTAAAGATACAAAGAATTTGGATTTGCCTCCTGTAGGCCTGCCTTTCGATATGCGTCTCTCTGCCGGTTCTGTCTCCATTCCTTGGGCCGATGACAGTGAAATTGATGTCGAGCAGAACATCGAGAACGATAAGAACATGCGTAACCAAGGTTACATGAAAGGCCCGAAGTATATGCAGGTTGCACAGAAGAGTCCGAATACCGGCGCTGAAAACAACTTGCGTAAGAATGCTTCTGCGCTTCGCCGCATTATCGTTACATACGACATGAAGGCGGATCGGACCTATTACATGCGTTTCAAGACCGCGTTGAAGAAGACCGACTCGCAGTTCTTTATCGACTATTTCGAGTTTGTTCCGACAACGATTTACAATGGTCCGGAACCTGAAGATATTTGGTAATCTTAAATCAATATAGATACACAATGAAAAGTATATATAATAAAATAGTCGTAAGCGGACTTGCCGGAAGTGCCTTGCTTCTTGGCCTGGCAGCCTGTACGGACGACCATTTTGACATACAGGAAAGTTCGGTATCCGGTTCCCAGACCGTTTGGAAGAACATTGAGGCCAATCCCGAATTGGATTCTCTGGCTATGATACTTCGCCGCACGAAGGTCATGAAGACGGAACTGGACAGAGGCAACAAGCAATCTTTTGCGGAACTGCTTGACCAGCCCCAACAGCTTACGGTGTGGGCGCCGAAGAACGGTACATACCATGCCAAGCATTATCTGGACATGTTGGATCAGGCCGATGCACTGCGTGAGTCTGATGCTATTACGGCAATGCGCATCGATTATGAAGTTGCCAACCAGTTTGCCCGCAATCATATCGCCCGTTTCAACTATGAGTCGGTGGTAGGTAACCAGCAAGTGCGGATGATGAACTCCAAACTGTACAACTACGACGCTTCTGCCAACAAGTTCAATGGCATAACAGTGGATGCCGCCGACCGTGTAGTTTCTTCCAACGGTGTTCTGCACGTGATAGAAGGACAGTCGAAGTTCGTAGACAACATATACGACTTCATCATGTCCGGACAGGCAGAGTTTTCAAAGATTTATGAAGAGATACATGCCGAAGACAAGATTACTTTCTCGCCGGGACAGAGTACGGAAGGTACGATGAATGAGAACGGCCAGATGGAATATGTTGATTCGGTATATGTCAATACAAACGACCTGCTGACTTCTGCCGGCGCACTCATCAGCAACGAGGACAGTCTCTATGTCGCCATCGTTCCGACCAATACGGCGTGGGATGAAGGTATGGAGAGACTCAAGAGCCTCTATCGTTATGCCGATACCTATTGGTATGAGTGGAGTTCTACCGCAGCCGCTCCGCAGGGAACGGGTAACTTCATGAAGAAGGATATGCCCGAGATGGATATGGACTCCATTGCCAATGCCAATGCGAAGAACAATCTGGTGAAGAGCATGTTCATTGCTCCTTCGCGTTTCCGCAATGTGAATATTGCCGACTCCGCTGCCTTGATGGACTACATCATGACTGCCGATTCGTTGGATTGCACGAACGGAGTAATTCTCTACAACAAGAACAGATACGAGGAAGGCGATGCGAAAAAGAATCCCATGTTCGCAGGAATTACGCCCATCAAGGCATCCAACGGCTACATTCTTCCCTTGGCCAACTACACCATAGACCCGGCCTATTCGCACATGTCAAAGTTGGATTTGAAGGCTTACAATTCCTATAATGTCGCCAGTGTGAACGGAACCCGCGAAGGTTACGACGGTATGCCCATTACGCTGACCGAAGGCACCCGCAACGAGACCAATCCTGCCGGTGAGCCGATTGTGGGCAGTGTGGATGAAGACCGTTATGCACTGTTCCAGAGCAACGATCAGGACATGTACATCAAGTTCCGTCTGAACGGAATCATGAGCGGACACTACAAGATTTCCATCGAGATGCTGCCTAACTGTATCTCCAACCAGTATGTGCAGGCTCAGAATGCTCCCGATGAGGGCGAAGTGCAGAAACCCGTCTTCTCTGCCCGTATCTACGATGACAAGGGTAACCGTCTCGCCCAGGTTTCCAACCTGAAGGTGAGTCAGGAGTCCGTGGAACTGATAACCTTGTGGGAAGACTTCGAGTTCGAGACATCCTATAATGGTCTTCCCGACCTTTACACCACCTTCCCTTATCTCCAGATAGAGATGACGAGAAGAAATCAACGTAGCGGTAAGTGCGATGCGCTGAGCATCAGCAGAGTTCTTATTGAGCCGGTTCGCGAATAAGCGCACACGTTAATTATAAAACTGAAGAAGATGAATAAGAATAAACGAATCAATTTTATGCAGGGAGCGTTGCGCACAGGTGTTTGCCTCTTCATGCTGTCCGGTTCATGCGTATTGTCCGCGCAGACCGGGGCACAAGAGGAAGGACCCCGTTCGGAATCGGCTGTTGCTGCCAAGAAGAGTGCGGCTTCCAAATATGAAATGAAAGAGGTCTCCGGTCACGTTTACGATGCAGCGACAAAAGCTCCGTTAGCCGGTGTCACGGTACAGGCTCTGAACAACCGCCTTTATACCGCCCTGACCGACGAAAACGGTGCATATACCGTCAAGGTGCCCGATTTCGTGACGTCTTTGTATGTCAATGTGCCTGAGTTCAACGCAGTGCAGATTGCCATCAAGGGAGATAAGGAACAGGATGCCTATCTCTATTCCAAGGCGTTCAAGGAACTGTACATCAATGGTACGCAACTCTTTGCCCAGAACAAGATGACGGTGAACAACTCCAGTTCACTGACCATCGAAAACGACATAGAGAATGAACTGAATGCTTCGGTACGTACCATCAACCGCGGCGGAATGCCCGCGCAGGGTGCGGCCATGTTCATCAACGGTCTTAACTCTCTCAATACAAATGCCCAGCCGCTTATCGTGGTCGATGGTGTAATTTGGGATATGCAGTACGACCGTACCACTTTGCACGACGGTTTCGTAAACAATGTGTTCAACATCATCGATACCGAGGACATCGAGAGTGTCGAAGTGCTGAGAAACGGAACGGCGCTCTATGGAGCACGGGGCGGAAACGGAGTTATCGTCATCAAGACCAAGCGTGGCCGTAACCTGGTTACGCGCATCAATGTCCGTGCCTATGGCGGCTTTGAGTTAAGCCCCGCTTCCACCGACATGATGAACGCTTCACAGTACCGCAACTATGTGACCGAGTTCTTGGGAACGACCAGAGCCGCACAGGATTTGTTCAAGTCCTCCGGTTCTTATGTCCCGCCTTTCATGAACGAGGACAAGAACTATCTTTTCTATCCCGTATACCACAACGAGACGGACTGGCAGGACGGCATGTACAAGAATACCTTCACGCAGAACTATAAGGTCAGCGTGGAAGGTGGTGATGATGTCGCCATGTACAACCTTTCTTTGGGCTATACCAAGTCTGATGCTACAGCCCGTGAGAATGACTTCAACCGTCTGAATATCCGCTTCAACACGGATGTCGTGATGTTCAAGGGGTTGACCACAGCCATTGACATCGCCTACTCGCGTAATGCCTACAACCTGCGTGACAACGGATGGGCTTCCGATTATTCGGCAAGAAACATCTCCTCTCCGAATGTGCTGGGCCTCATCCAGTCCCCGTTCATCAGCCCGTATGCTTATTACGTGCGCTATGATAACGGTCTCAATCTGGGACATGCGGACAATGTTTATTCCGGAAAAGATTATTGGGCTTCCAACAATCCCTATCGTTTCGCCGAAAGTTTCGGCTTCGACGGACTGGCCAATCCCTACTGGATTCTTGCCAATGGCGAAGGAGACAACAAGAACTATCAGGAACAGACGCAGTTCTCCATCAATGTCGCACCGAAGTATCAGATAAACAAGCACCTCTCCGTTACCAACCGCTTCAGCTACGTGCTCAACCGCAGTAACGAGAAGTACTATCTGCCCAACAGCGGTACGCCTGCCAAGACTGTGGAAGGTCTGGGTACGGTTCAGAGCGTTGTCAGCTCGCAGTTCGGAAAAGAGACCACCCTGTTCAATGACCTTCGTGTAGACTGGATGCGTCAGTTCGGCGGACATCATGTCAATGTTGTCGGTGGCTTCCGTTTTGCCTCCTATTCCTATCAGGACAGCCGTATCACAGCCTATAACAACGGTAATGACAAGTTGCCTAACATCAATATGAACCTTCACTACAAAGGTTACGGTGGTACCAATGACAACTGGTTGAACCTGGCTTACTACGTCAGTGCCGACTATAACTATAAGAACAAGTACTTTGTGTCTGCAAGCACCACCATGGAGTCTTCCTCCCGTTTCGGTAAGGATACGGCAGAGGGACTGAAACTCTTCGGTGTGAAGTGGGGTCTCTTCCCCTCCGTGCAGGCTGCATGGCTCATCTCTTCGGAAGACTGGTTCGATGTCGCTGCCATCAACTACCTGAAACTGACGGCCGGCTACGAAGAGAGCGGTAATGACAATGTCGATTACTATGCCGTGCGTACCTATTTCGAGAACGGCAAATACATGGATAAGGCTACCGGACTGACGTTGGCCAACATCCAGAATCCTACCCTCCAGTGGGAGACCAACCACCGTTTCAATGTAGGCTTGCACACCAGAATGTTGAACAACCGCCTTTCTCTCGGCATCGACTACTATTGGTCAAAGACCACCAACCTCCTTACGCGCAAGACCGTGAGCGACATTACGGGTCTTTCCTTCATGTGGGCCAATGACGGAGCCTTGAAGAACTCCGGCGTGGAATTCAACACCCATGCAATTCTGCTCAACAAGCGTGACTGGAAGTGGCAGGCAGGTTTCAGCATCGGTCATTACCGTAACGAAATCACCGAACTGCCGATGTCCAACCTGAATACCATCAAGACTTATGCTCTGGACGAAAACGGCCAGCGTATTCTCGAGTCCGAGCGGATTATCCACGGTTACACCTCTTCCATCTATGGAGACAACAACATTCTGACCGCCGTAGGTCGTCCGGCAGGTGTCTTCTACGGATACAAGACGGCAGGCGTGTTCGCCAGTGACGAAGCTGCCAAGGTGGGCCCCGACGGCAATTATCTGCGCTATCCCACAGGATTGAGCCAGAATGCCTACCGTGAGTTCCGTGCAGGTGACGTTCACTTCGTGGACCAGAACGGTGACGGTTGGATTTCCGAGGCCGACATGGTGGAAATCGGTGATCCCAATCCCGACATCTTCGGTAATATCTATACCAGCCTCACGTGGAAGCACCTGACCCTCGACCTGAACTTCAAGTACTCGCTGGGTAACGACGTATTCAATTACCAGCGTTCACAGCTTGAAGGTGCCAACAACATTTACAACCAGACTACGGCCGTTGTGAACCGTTGGAAGTACCAAGGACAGGTAACCGACATGCCGCGCACCATGTCTCCCGACAACGACATGTGGGTGAACAACGAACGTTTCTCCGACCGTTGGATTGAGGACGGTTCTTTCCTCAAGTTGAAGAAGGTACGCCTCACCTACAAGATACCTCTTACCCTCAGCTGGTTGCAAGGTCTCTCCGTATGGGGTGAAGCCAACAACGTGTTTACCGTTACGAAGTATCTGGGCAACGACCCCGAAGTTTCTTGCGGCAACGGCGTGCTCTATCAAGGTATAGACGCAGGCTATCTCCCGCAGACGCGTAACTTCAACCTCGGTGTGACCATTAACTTGTAAAAAACAATTGCGTTCCATCGGAAGGGCAGACGGTGCAGCATGCCGATGCTGAGAGCCGAACAGACTGCCGGTTATCCCTGCCGCCCTGTCTTCCCCTCACGATGACGCTGAAACAAACGAATACAATGAAAAATAAATCGATTATAAGTCTTTTTGTCTTTCTGCTGGGGGTGAGCGTCACCACCACCTCGTGCGAAGATATGCTGACGCCCGACATGGACCGTTATTCACAAGGCTTTACCGGTCGTGATACCGTCAATTTCTATTTCGGAATATTGGGTACGCTTCAGGAAATGGTGGAGAACAACGTCATTCTGGGTGAGGTGCGTGCCGATTTGGCTGATACCACCATGTATGTGAACGACTCCGTGTCCCGCATCGCTTATTTTGAGAATGTGGAGGACGGGGATAACGCCCTGCTCAATCGTGCTGCCTACTACAAGGCCATCAACCAGTGCAACTTCTACCTGGCTGCCGTAGACACGATGGCCATGAAGTACAACTCGTACTACATGCGCCGCGAGGCCGCCCAGGTTGAAATGATACGTGCATGGGTCTATATGCAACTGGTCCAGTTGTACGGACGTGTGCCTTTCATCACGCAACCCGTAGACAACGCCAACACCGGTTGGGAAACCAATCCCGCCGACTGGGCAACGCCTGAGAATCTCAAGTCTCTCCTAGTCAAGGCCGGACTGAACCGCGCCTATAACTACGAAAAGCAGTACGGACGCCCCAATTACGGAACGTTCCAGACGGGAGCCGAGAATGTCACCATCCCGCACTCGCAGACCGTATTCAGCGGCGACCTGATTATGGCCGAACTGTCCCTGCTCGGCGCACAGACACAGGCCGACTACATGACTGCTGCCACTTATTATTACAACTTCCTCTACGAACAGGCCGACCGCCGCAACCGTTACGTCAAGGAGGCTGCAGCCGGAAATCTGAGCAAGTATTTTGACCGTGGCGACTACCATTATTCGACGTCGGCCGGCTCTTGGCAGGCATCGTTCATCGCCAATTACACCTCCAATGACGACGTCCTTACGCTTGTTCCTTCGGCTGCCAATGAACGTATCGGCCGGACGCTCACGCGCATTCAGCAAGTCTATGGCTTCAACCCGTCGTCGGAGAGCCTGGTCGGTTCTTCCTCCGAAGAGGGAAGCATTTCCATCATGGCCGATTACAAGAACCGTCAGCTTGGTCCGTCGTCTAAGTTCCGCAATCTGAACGAAGACCAGGTTATGGCCTTCATCGACCAGCGCTCGACCAGTCGCGTTGAATATGTGGAAGGCATCAAGGACGCCCGTTACTTCGGTTCGGTTTCCAATGTCCGTACAGACATCGGTCTTCTCCCGTTTGTTCAGAAGTTCGGTCGCGGCGCTTCCAGCGACATGGCGGTTTATCCCGGTTATTTCTCTTTCAGCTATAGCGTTCCCTTGTACCGCATCCGTCAGGTCTATCTCCGTTATGCCGAGGCCCTCAACCGTGCAGGCTTCCCGCGCCATGCCTTTGCAGTGCTCCGCGACGGACTTAACTCCGAAAAGATGCCTACGCTGCAGGAAACCGTAAACTATGTTCCCAATCCGGAGAATCCGGCCGAGGGAGAAGGCTTCAAGGAATTCTATACCGAATATCGTGAGGACGGATGCAACTACATTGATGTGGACGAAATGCGTCGTGCCGCCGAGCATCCCGAATTCCTCGACTTCTCGAACACCATCTGGAGAAACTGCGGTGTGCACCGCATGGGCGGCAGTGAGATTACCGACGAGGTGGAGCGTTACAACTACGGTGTGACCGTAGGCCAGCGAATGCTCGACGAGGCTGCCCGCACAGGTACGCTGACCGAGGAAGTACAGGCCTATGCCGACAAACTCATGGCAGAGCGTTACGTCGTTGAAGAAGGTGACGAAGAAGGTGACGGCGACGAGACCGGAGACGGCGAAGGCGAAGGTGGCGAAGACGAAGGTGAGGGTGACACCCCCGGCGACGATGTCGATACTTCGGAGTGGCCGATTCGCGAGACGCCGCCCGTTGTTCCCGAGGACCTGGAACTTCAGCAGAATGCCGTAGAAACCCTGATAGCCGACGAAATGGCGCTCGAAACGGCTTTCGAAGGTAATCGTTTCTTCGATCTCACCCGTCAGGCCATGCACAAGGATGCTGTCAATCCGGGCTACGGTACCGAGTGGTTCGCATGGATGGTTGCCCGCCGTTCTGTAAACCTCAAGCCGTACGAGGATACCAACATCTTCAATCCCACGCTCTACAACAAGTTGAAAGTGCGTGACAACTGGTATCTGCCGGCTCCCAAGTATTAATGCCTGTCGAGCATTTTACCAATGAATAAAACGGGAGATGTGCCGCTATCCGGCACATCTCCCGTTCTTTTGCAGGGCCGTTCCGGACTTTCCCGTTCGTCTGAAAAGTCTCCTTCTCCTGTTGGGTACTTTGGGCCGTTTTGCATTTTAACACAATTTGCTTTTGGCTGAAAAATGTTGTATCTTTGTGGTACAGAAAATAGGGAAGGCGGTTTCGGACCGCCTTTTTTCGTGTAAATAAGCCCTTTATGCGACGATTTACATGTGCATGTAGAAAAAATTAGAAGTAGCCTGCGCAAAAATACATGCCTTCTATTTTGAAATGGAAGCAGTCCGCGCGCAAAAAGATGCCTTTTGCGAAGCCGTTCCTTTATTGTATTTACATTCTTTTACGTAATCGAAGTTAAAAATGTTAATGTCGGACAGGACCGGATACCGCTTCCGTTCCATCTATGACCTGTCCCGTGGTCCTTTGTGGACTTCCGTCAGAGTCTTTTCCGCGTTCCGCTGTATGATTAGGGATTATGCTTTCTTTTTGTTCCTTTTTATGTGGGAACTCTTTACGGCTACAAAAAACGCAGCCTCGTTTTGTGGATTATTGTAACTTGCCCGACCGTCGCGGTCTCTGTCTTGCCTTTGCCCGGCACATGGAAGTAGATTTTTTTGTATTGAAAAGAGGCTTCATTTCATTTATTTTTACGATATTTGCCTAATAAACTTACAAATCTTAATTGCATGAAGTTTACCGCAAAGCAAATCGCAGGCCTGTTGCAGGGGGAAATCGAAGGAAATCCCGATGCCGCAGTACAGACTTTTGCCAAAATAGAAGAAGGAATGGAAGGTGCCATTTCTTTTCTCGCCAATCCTCGGTACGAACATTATATATATGAAACCCAATCCTCTATAGTGCTTGTAAACAAGGATTTCAAGGCGTCCGCTCCCGTGCGGGCAACGCTCATCCGTGTGGACAACGCTTACGAGGCCGTCGCCCGTCTGCTCAATTTCTACGAACAGTCCATCGCCCGTCGCAAGGGAGTGCATCCTCTGGCCTGTGTGGCCGGTTCGGCCACCTTGGGAGAGGATTGCTATGTCGGTCCGTTCGCTTACGTAGGCGAGCAGGTCGTGGTCGGGAAAGGCACGCAGATTTACGCGCACAGCGTCATTGAGGAACGTGCCCGCATCGGCGAGGGCTGCGTGATATATCCCGGTGTCTCCGTCTATCATGACTGCGTCGTCGGCAACCGCGTCATCCTGCACAGTGGCAGTGTCATCGGCGCCGACGGCTTCGGGTTCGCCCCCTCGGCCGACGGATACGAGAAAATACCGCAGATTGGCATCGTCACTATCGAGGACGACGTCGAAATCGGTGCCAATACGTGTGTGGACCGCTCCACGATGGGCAGCACCTACGTGCGGCGCGGCGTGAAGTTGGACAATCTCGTACAGGTGGCCCACAACTGTGAGGTTGGCTCGCATACGGTGATGTCGGCACAGGTCGGCGTGGCCGGTTCCACTAAGATAGGCGAGTGGTGCATGTTTGGCGGGCAAGTGGGCATTGCCGGACATGCCGTTATCGGCGACCGTACTTTGAGCGGCGCCCAGGCCGGTATCGCCGGCAGCATCCGCAAGGGACACGTGACGGTACAAGGCTCACCCGCGTTCGATGCCAAAGGCTTTGCCCGCTCCAGTGTCGTCTACAAGAAATTGCCCGAGATGTACGCCGAGCTCAATCGCCTGAAGGACGAGGTGGAAGAATTGAAAAACAGACTGAAAACTGAAGAATAGTTATGTCGAAGCAGAAAACATTGAAGGGGAGCTTTTCCTTGTTCGGAAAAGGACTGCATACGGGACTGAGCCTGACGGTTACGTTCAATCCCGCCCCCGAAAACCACGGATATAAGATACAACGCATCGATTTGGAGGGCCAGCCCGTCATCGAGGCCATAGCCGAAAATGTCGTCGATACTTCCCGCGGAACGGTCGTGGCCAAGGGCGATGCACGGTGCAGCACCATAGAGCACGGCATGGCGGCACTCTATGCCATGGGAATAGACAACTGCCTCATTCAAGTGAACGGGCCGGAGTTTCCCATACTCGACGGAAGTTCCAAGCAATATGTCGAGAACATCAGCCGCGTAGGTATTGAAGTGCAGAACGCACCCAAGGACTTCTATGTCATCAAGAAGAAAATCGAGTTCCGCGACGAAGCCACCGGTTCGTCCATCATCATCCTTCCCGATGACGCTTTCTCGATTACGGTGATGATTTCTTTTGAGTCGCAGTTCATCAACAGCCAGTTCGCAACCCTCGACAACATCAATGACTTCAGTACGGAAATAGCGTCCGCGCGCACATTTGTGTTCGTCCGCGAGATTGAACCGTTGCTCAAAGCCGGTCTGATTAAGGGCGGAGACCTGGACAATGCCATCGTCATCTATGAGCGTCAGATTCCGCAGGACGATTTGGACAAACTGGCCGACTACATGCAGGTGGAAAGAAAGGATGCCACCAAACTGGGCTACCTGAACGACCAGCCACTCGTATGGCGCAACGAACCGGCCCGTCACAAGTTGCTCGACATCATCGGCGACATGGCGCTTATCGGCCGTCCCATCAAGGGCAGAATTATAGCCACCCGTCCCGGACATACCATTAATAACAAGTTTGCCCGTCAGATGCGGCGCGAAATCCGTGCCCATGAAATCCAGGCACCCGACTACGACCCGAATGCAGAGCCTCTGATGGATGTGAACCGCATCCGCGAGCTGCTTCCCCACCGCTATCCCATGCAATTGGTGGACAAGGTCATCAAGACCGGCTCCAACTATATCGTGGCCGTTAAGAACGTGACGTCGAACGAGACTTTCTTCCAAGGACATTTCCCGCAGGAACCCGTCATGCCGGGCGTACTCCAGATTGAGGCCATGGCACAGGCCGGCGGCCTGCTTGTACTCAACTCCGTGGAGGAGCCTGAGCGTTGGAGCACCTATTTCCTGCGTATCGACGACGTGAAGTTCCGTCGCAAAGTCGTGCCCGGCGACACGCTTCTCTTCAAGGTAGAGTTGCTTGCCCCCATCCGTCACGGCATTTCCACTATGCATGGTTTTGCCTTTGTGGGCGAGACCATTGTCATGGAAGCCACATTCACGGCACAAATCGTAAAGAATAAATAGACCACCATAAAGTTAGATTCATGAGTGATATAAGTCCTTTGGCCTATGTGCATCCCGAAGCCTCTATCGGCGAGCATTGTGAAATCGGTCCCTTCTGTTATATCGACAAGAATGTGGTGATAGGCGACAACAACCGCCTGATGAACAGCGTTACCCTGCTGAGCGGAACGCGTATGGGCAAGGGAAATGTGGCTTTCCCGGGAGCCGTGATCGGCGCTGTGCCGCAGGACTTGAAATTCCGCGGCGAGGAAACAACCGCCGAGATAGGCGACGACAACACTATCCGCGAGAATGTGACCATCAATCGCGGCACTTCGGCCAAAGGAAAGACGGTCGTAGGCAGCAATAACCTGCTGATGGAAGGTATGCATGTGGCGCATGATGTCTGTATCGGCAATGGTTGCATCATCGGGAATACTACAAAACTGGCCGGAGAGGTCGTTGTGGACGATTACGCCATCATCAGCGCCTGCGTGCTGGTGCACCAGTTCTGCCGCATCGGCAGTTACGTCATGATAGGCGGGGGAACACGTACCGGACAGGACGTCCCGCCGTTCACGATGGCGGCCCGCGAGCCGGTGGCCTACTGCGGCCTGAATCTTGTCGGCCTGCGTCGCCGCGGTTTCTCGCGCGAACTCATCGACAACATACACAACACCTATCGTTTGCTCTATCAGCGCGGCAAACTGCGCGAGGAATGTATTGCCGAGATAAAGGCGGAAGTTCCCATGAGCAAGGAAATCGAATATATCCTTGATTTTGTCCTCACGTCGCAGCGGGGCATCATCAAGTAATCCACCTGTAAGCAAAATGTTATATAAGATAAAGTTTATTTCCGACGAGGTAGAGGGCTTCCTCCGGGAAATCAAGATAGACAGTGAGGCCACATTTTTGGACTTGAACAAGGCCGTGCTGGACGCGTGCGGTTATCCCGACGACCAGATGACTTCTTTTTATGTTTGTGACGACGAATGGGAGCGCGGTGTCCAGATTACGCGTGAGGACATGGCCGACCCCGGCAGCGAAGACGAGGATCTGTACACCATGCAGTCCACTCCGTTAAGCGATTTCATAGAAGACGAAGGACAGAAACTGGAGTTCGTCTTCGATCCTTTCGCAGAACGCGTGTTCTATCTGGATGTGAAGGAACTGTTGCCGGGCGAACATCTGGACAAGCCCGAATTAGTGCGCAGCAAAGGCGAGGCGCCGGCGCAAATCATGGACCTGGACATTCCTGTCATAGGGGGAGGAAAGAAAGAAAGTATCTTCAGCGAGGACGAGGCCGGCGAATTTTACGGCGACGGCGGTTTTGATGCCGAAGACCTCGACCTTGAAGGCTTTGAGTTCAGTGACGGGCAACCTTATTAAGCACTTGTCTCTTGCCTGAAAGCATCCATGCGTTCCCGTCCGGCGGGAATGGCGTCGCAAGGGTAGGGCAGACTTCTTTTTGCTTCCGGAACGGCGCACGGCGCTAATGGAAAATCACAGATAATACCTTGGAACGTTGAAAACCTTACTGGTCATCGTAGGTCCGACGGGGGTGGGAAAGACCGAACTCAGTCTTCGGGCGGCGGAATACTTTTCAACTTCCATCCTGAATGCCGATTCGCGGCAGCTCTATCGCGATATTCCCATCGGGACGGCTGCGCCGACGGCCGAAGACCTTTCCCGCGTTCCCCATCACTTTGTCGGAACGCTCAACCTGGACGATTATTACAGCGCGGCACGTTATGAGAGCGAAGCCATGTCGTTGTTGGAGCGGCTTTTTGCCGGGCGCGACATCGTTGTGCTCAGCGGCGGTTCCATGCTCTACGTCGATGCCGTCTGTCAAGGCATTGACGACATTCCCACCATATCGGACAGCGTCAGGCAACGGATGCGTGAGCGTTACGAGAACGAGGGACTCGAAACGCTGGCAGCCGAATTGGAGCGCCTTGACCCCGCCTACTTTGCACAATGCGACATCAGGAACCCCAAACGTGTCATCCACGCCCTCGAAATCTGCCACATGACGGGGCGCACCTATACCTCTTTCCGTGTCAGAAAGGTAAAGGAACGCCCTTTCCGCATCATCAAGATTGGACTGTGCCGCGAGCGCGGCGAATTGTTCGACCGCATCGGTCGCAGGACGGACCAAATGCTTTCTGCCGGCCTGCTCGACGAAGTGCGGCGCGTCCTGCCCCACCGTGACTGCAACTCGCTCAATACGGTCGGCTACAAAGAACTGTTCAAGTACCTTGACGGCGAGTGGACACTGGACTTTGCGCTCGAAAAAATCAAGCGCAACACGCGCGTATATGCCAAGAAACAGATGACATGGTTCAAGAAAGACCCGGAAATCGCATGGTTCCATCCCGACAAATGGGACGAAGTAAGATTTTTTATACAAAATAGAATGTCTGCGGACGAGTAAATCCGTATTTTTGCAAAGCAATTAAATAGAAAACGTATGGGCAGTATATTCAAGAAGGTGTTCCGTATGATCGGCGCTTTCTGTTCTCTTCTTTGGAAGGGGCTCCGCAGTTTGTTGCGCTGGTATTTCGGTTTGTATAAGGGCACTTCCCGCTGGTTCAAACTATTGGTGATATTCCTCACTTTCGTCTTCCTGGTTATTTTCTACGTATTTGCCGTGATGGTCAATCTGTTCTGGCTTTTCGGCAAGTCACCTACGCCCGGCGAGATCATGCACCCCGAGAACCCGGAAGCCTCGGTCATCTACTCGGCCGACGGGAAAGTGCTCGGCAAGTTCTTCGACGAGAACCGCCAGTCCGTTTCTTTCGACGAAATCAACAACGTATTCTTCCAGGCCCTCATATCTACCGAGGACGAACGCTTCTACGAGCACAACGGCATCGACTTCAGCGGAATGGTGGCCGCCGGAAAAGACGCGCTGCAAGGCCGAGCCCGTGGCGCATCCACCATTTCGCAGCAATTGGTGAAGAACATGTTCCGCATCCGGACCAACAAGAAGTACGGAACAGGGCTTGTCGGAAAAATTCCGGGCTGCCGTATACTCGTCATGAAGACCAAGGAAATGGTGATTGCCGTCGAACTGGAAATGATGAACGAGAAAGACAGCATTCTCACGATGTATGCCAACACCGTAGACTTCGGTTCGAACGCTTTCGGCATCAAAACGGCGGCCAAGACCTACTTCAACAAGACACCGGCCGAGCTGAAAGTCGAAGAGGCTGCCGTGCTCGTCGGTCTGCTGAAGGCAACCAGTACCTACAATCCGCGTATCAATCCGAAACAGAGCCTGTCCCGGCGCAACGTCGTGCTGGAAAACATCTACAACCACCGCCGACAGCTGGCGGAACGCTACGGCAGGGCCTGCATTGAAACGAAGGAACAGCTCGATTCCCTCAAGCGGTTGCCCATTGACCTGAACTTCAACGTGGAGAGCGCCTATGACGGGCAGGCACTCTACTTCCGGCAGGCCGTGGCAGGATATATAAAGGAAAATTGTCCCGACCTCGACCCCTATACCGACGGACTGCGCATTTATACCACGCTCGACAGCCGTATGCAACGCTATGCCGAGGAAGCCATGACGGAGCAGATGAGCAAGGTGCAGCAGAGTTTCAATGCGCACTGGCGGGGTGTGGGCGACCCGTGGCGTGACGAGGACGGCAATGTCAAGGCCGGTTTCATCGAGAAGATAGCCCGTTCGACCGATACCTACAAGAAGTTGCAGGCACACTATCCCGAGCAACCCGATTCAGTGACCTACTACATGAACCTGCCGCATCCCGTCAAACTGTTCGACTATGACGGCGGACATGTCGCCGAGATGAGCACCATGGACTCCATACGTTACATGGTCAAGTTCCTTCATGCGGGCTTCGTGGCCATGGAACCCGCGTCGGGAGCGGTCAAGGCCTACGTCGGGGATGTGGACTTCAAGACGTGGAAATACGACAAGGCAAAGGCCATGCACCAGCCCGGTTCCACGTTCAAGCTCTTTGTCTACGCCACAGCCATGAAACAGGGCTGGACACCGAGCGACGCGCGCCTGCGGGACAGTTATATCCGTATGGAGGTGTATGATGCCAAGCGCGACACCACCACCATCTGGCAGCCGCACAACGCCAACGGACGCTTTTCTAACGCCAACTTGCCCTTGCGCTCGGCCTTCGCACAGAGTGTCAATACGATAGCCGTCAAACTGGGGCAGGAAGTGGGCATCGACAACGTGGTGGCGACGGCCCACGATATGGGTATCCAGTCACGCCTCGACGCCACGCCGTCCCTGCCGCTGGGCTCGAGCGACGTCAATCTGGTCGAGATGGTCAATGCCTATGCCACGGTGGCCAACAACGGTACATTTGTCGAGCCGGTACTGGTAACGAAAATCCTGGACCGTGAGGGCAAAGTCCTTTACGAGGCCAATCCTTCCAAGGTGAGGGCCCTCGACGAGCGGTCGGCATTCTATATGCAGAAACTGCTTGAGGCCGGTGTGCGCGACGGCGGCGGCACGTCGCAGTCCCTGGGTGCAGCCATGTACATGGGCCGGTTCAACGGCCGCATCGACTTCGGCGGCAAGACGGGTACGTCCAACAATCACGCCGATGCCTGGTTCATCGGCGTGACGCCCAACCTTGTCGGCGGTGCATGGGTCGGCGGAGAATTCCGCGAGATACATTTCCGCTCGGGACGCCTGGGACAGGGCAGCAAGACCGCGCTCCCCATCTTCGGGCTCTTCATGAACAAGGTCTTGTCCGACGAATCGCTGGCTTCCCGCTATCTGGTGCGTTATGGCGCCGCGCCGGGCGATATCCAGCCGAGCAGTTATCAGAATACCTACTATCAGCCGGTCGCCGACTCCGCCGATACCGACTCCGCCAATGTGTCTTTGGAGACGGAAGATGACATGCCGGAAGCCGGTTCCGCCGTTCCTGAGGAACAGACCTCGGCCGGAGCACCTTCAGCCGGGCAGTCCGCACCGGCCGCACCGGCAACCGAGGAACGGAAAAAGGCCCGGAAGGCTTCGGCCGACAAGGACAAATCCGACAGCTACTTCGAGTAGTAGCCGGGGCATCCGTGGCGGGGGCTCGATGGCCTTTGCGATTTTAACACAATTTGCTTTTGGCGGAAAAATGTATTATCTTTGCAATGCAAAATAGCGAGGGCGGGTCCGGACCCGCCCTTTTCCGTGCCTTGAAGTCCCTTTTCCGCAGATTTTCCTCCTGAAAAAGGATTTCGTACATGGCATGTGCGGGGAAACTACATGGCATGTACGAAAAACCGTCCCTACATGTAGGAGAAACTACATGGCATGTACGCAGCTCCGAAAGTGAGCAAAGGTTAAAAATGTTAATGTCGGTAAGGACGGAATCAGCGTGCCGTGATGTGAAAGCAGGCCTGTTTCCTTTCGTAGCGCACGTAACAGGTGCCTAAGTCGCGTTGGTCGCGCAACACTTCCGCCAGTATGTCCTTCAGTCTGCCGTCCCAGACCTGCCGCGCTTCGGGGTTGTCGGGGTCGATGATGCGGTGGTAGCTGTTGTAACAGATGTCGAAAGTCGTTCCGTGCTGGTGGCAGCTGTTTTCGGAAGCATTGCAGTTCACGCGCCGCAGCCGCGACACGTCTTTCTGCGTGCGCAGCACCGACGTCACTTCAAGTTTGTAGCCCGGGAAGCCTTTGCGCTGCAACGAGTCGATGAAGTTGCGCGCGATTTCCGTCAGCAATCTCTCGGCGCGAGGCACGAGGTAGGGAATGGAATAGGTGAGGCGGCGCACCCGATAGTAAGGATTGTCGCCGATATAGACCAAGTCTTTCTTGTGCCGGTGGGCGTCGTCGCGGTCGGCTATGATGGGAATGCCGAGCCGCTGTGCCGTGGCCAGCTGCAGGTCGTTCATGTCCGGAAACGCCTTGTCGTAATCGCCGACGCCCCTGACCTTGTTCTTTATCGGCTTTCCGCCGGCGTCTGTCAGCCGCAAGGACGGGCGCGGGCGTGACAGGAGCGTATCCACATAAAGGCTGTGCCGGACTATCGTGTCGATTCTCACTGTCTTTTCGGCGCTTGGCGTTTGTTTACCGCACGAGGTGAAACATCCGCAGCACCGCATAATCATCATGATCGGCAGCAGGAACAGCAGTGTGTTCTGGATATACAGTCGTTTCTTTTTCCAAAGATGGGTCAGGTCGGGCATTGGGGAGCTTGTGTTCGGGGCAGATGCATGCCGGTTATTGTTTGGCTATACAAAAGTAAGCATTTTTTACGGATTCCGGGCAATATTGATTACTTTTGCAGTCGAAACTTGAGACCAACTCTATTCAAACTTCCGGTAGCTTAGATGATAGAAAGACATTTTGTATTGGAGGAAGCCGATCCGCAGATATTTTGCGGCGTAAACAATGCCAACCTGCGCCTGTTGCGCGCGCTGTATCCGAAACTTCGCATCATAGGCCGCGACAACGTGCTGAAGGCGATGGGCAGCGAGGAGGATATGGCCGACTTCGAGGAGGCTTTTTCCGCCTTGGAGAAGCATTGCGCGAAGTACAACCGCCTGACCGAAGAGCAGCTCATCGCCATCGTGAAACGGAATGCGCGCAGCGATGAACCGTCCGAAGGCGTCATCGTTTACAGCACGGGCGGAAAGCCCATCGCCCCGCGTTCCGAAAACCAGCGGCGGCTGGTCGAGGCTTACGGACGCAATGATATGCTCTTCGCCGTAGGGCCTGCGGGTTCAGGAAAGACATATATGGCCATTGCACTGGCCGTCAGGGCACTGAAGAACAAGGAAATCAAAAAGATAATCCTTTCGCGGCCGGCCGTGGAGGCGGGCGAGAAGCTCGGATTCCTGCCCGGCGACATGAAAGAGAAGATTGACCCTTACCTGCAACCGTTGTACGATGCGCTCGAAGAGATGATACCGTCGGCCAAACTCCAGGAATACATGACGACCAACGTCATACAGATTGCTCCCCTGGCATTCATGCGCGGCCGGACGCTCAATGATGCCGTCGTGGTGCTGGACGAGGCGCAGAACACCACCACCGCGCAAATCAAGATGTTCCTGACGCGCATGGGATGGAACACGAAGATGATCGTGACCGGCGACCGCACGCAGATAGACCTGCCGCCAACGGCCAAAAGCGGCCTGATAGAGTCCATGCGCATACTGCGGAACGTGCCCGGCATCGCTTTTGTCGAGATGGACAAGGGGGACATCGTCCGGCACAAGCTGGTTGCGCGCATCGTCGAGGCATACGAACAGGAGGCAGCCCGTAAGAAAATGGAGCGCGAGGCCGAGGCCGACCGGTAGCTGCGCGGGACAATCCCGGAAATTCCTTCCGATTTTGCCTTGCGGCCTTTTGTGCCGTCACGGCTTTTGCGTAACTTTGCACTGCACGGGCGGACGTATGCCCGGGTCCGTGCTGCGTTCTGCGGACGGGGCGGGACGAGACCCCGGAAGCCGCTTTGTCGCATCTGATTGAACTGTAATTCAAAAATAACATAGAGAATGAGCGCTTTAACAAAGACCGATTTCAATTTCCCCGGACAGACGGGTGTGTATCACGGTAAGGTACGTGATGTTTATTTCGTGGGCGACAAGTTGGTGATGGTGGCCACCGACCGCATCTCGGCTTTCGACGTCATCCTGCCCAAAGGAATTCCTTTCAAGGGGCAGATGCTGAATCAGATTGCCGCCAAGTTTCTTGACGAGACGGCGGATATTTGTCCCAACTGGAAGCTTGCGATGCCCGACCCCATGGTGACCGTCGGCGTCAAGTGCGAGGGTTTCGCCGTCGAGATGATTGTACGCGGTTATCTCTGCGGTTCGGCTTGGCGTGCCTATAAGAGTGGTGTGCGCGAGATATGCGGCGTGCGCCTTCCCGACGGTATGCGCGAGAACGAGAAGTTCCCCGAGCCGATTATCACACCGACAACGAAAGCCGAAATCGGCGAACACGATGCCGACATCTCCAAGGAGGAAATCCTGGCCCGCGGACTGGCCACGCCCGAAGAGTATGAGGTGCTCGAGAAATACACGCTGGCGCTGTTCCGCCGCGGAACGGAAATCGCCGCACGCCGCGGACTCATTCTTGTCGATACGAAATACGAGTTCGGAAAGCACGACGGAAAGATTTACCTGATGGACGAAATCCATACGCCCGACAGCAGCCGCTATTTCTATAGCGACGGTTATGAGGAACGCTTCGAAAAGGGCGAGCCGCAGCGTCAATTGAGCAAGGAGTTCGTGCGTGAGTGGTTAATGGACAATGGTTTTCAGGGCAAGGAGGGACAAACTGTCCCCGAGATGACCGATGCGATTGTCGAAGGCATATCCGAGCGTTACATAGAACTGTACGAGCACATTACGGGCGAGGCGTTCGATAAAGCGGAAGAGAAGGATTTGGCCGCACGTATCGAGAAAAACGTTTCGGATTACCTGAAGGCATAACCGTGCAGGTTTCCGCGTCCGCCGGATGCGGCACCGGAAAGACAAAACGGCAGGAAGGATGCGATATTTCCTTCCTGCCGTTTCCTATATGCTTTCCGTCCGTTGCGCCATGGCTTGTGCCGCCACACAGGCCGTGGTCCAGGCCGCCTGGAAGTTGAAGCCGCCGGTGACGGCATCTATGTCCAGCACCTCTCCCGCGAAGTAAAGTCCGGGCAGATGCCGGCTTTCGAGCGTCTGTGTGGACACGGAGTCGAGGCTGACCCCGCCGCAGGTGACAAACTCATCGCGGTAGGTGCACCGGCCTGCGATGTCGTAGTTGTCGGCCGTCAGTGTGGACGTGAGCCGGTGCAGGCCCTTGTTGTCGGTCTCGGCACATGGTTTTTCCGGAGACAGGCCTGCGCGTTGCAACAAGTGGTTCCACAGTCGCCCCTGCAGGCCGAAGGGACGCAACGTGCCCAGTTGTTTGCGCGGGGTAGCGGCCAGCAGTTCCCGCAAGTGTTTCGCTACGTTTTCCGCGTTGCTGTCGCCGCACCAGCTGATGAGCAAGCGGTCCTTGTACCCGCGTTCGTGCAACCGGCGTGCGGCATACGACGAGAGTTTCAGTATGGCCGGTCCGCTTACGCCCCAGTGCGTGATGAGCAGCGGCCCGCTTGCGCGCATTTTTGTTCCGGCAATGGCTGCCGAGGCTTCTTTCACGACGATGCCGGTCAGGGCTGTGAGCCCTTTGTCGTTCAGGTTGAAGGTGAAAAGCGAGGGACAGGGTGGTGCAATCTTATGTCCCGTCGCAGCAAGCCAGTCGTGCCCTTCGCCGTGTGGCGCGCCACCGCTTGTCAGCGCGACAAGGTCGAATGTGCGGGCCGCATGTGCGTCGCCGAAATCCACTTCCAGTCGTCCGCCGGTGCTTTCTTTCACTCCCCGGACAGCATGTGCGGTCAAAACCTCCACACCTGCGTCGGCCGCCGCCCGTCGCAGGCACAGGATGATGCTTTCCGAGTTTTGCGAACGCGGGAATACGCATTCGTCCTCCTGTGTCACGAGCGGTACGCCGTTATCTTCGAACCACCGGAACGTATCTTGCGGCCCGAACTCCCGCAGCAGGCGTTTCATCAGCCTGTGTCCGCGCGGGTAGACGTGCACCAAGTCTTTTATACCTGCAAAGCTGTTCGTCACGTTGCAGCGGCCGCCGCCCGAAACCTTTACCTTTGCCAGAACTTTCGGCGCACGTTCGAATATTGTCACCGACATGTCGGGGCGTAACCGCCTGAGCCGGATGGCTAAGAAGAATCCTGCGGCGCCTCCGCCTATGATGGCTGCATCCATGTGCGTTTCAGTTATTGATGTTGTAGATGAAATTGGAATGATATGTAATGCAAAGTTAGTAAAAAGTGGCATATGGCAAAAAACACATGCCATGTATGGTGGATGACATGGCATGTGGAAGAAACTGTAGGGATATGTAGTGTTTCCGGTCAGGCGGTATTTCCGGTCCTGTGCCGTTTCACCCATGCGTATGACCGTTGCAGGATGATGGAGATGAGCAGTGTGAGAAAGAATATGAGGAATGGTTGTAGCCAGGAACGGACATCGTCCGGCTCGCGTGTCCATTCAATGGAGTAGCTACATACGGCTAAAATCATCGGATGCAGTATGTAAATGAGGACAGAATGCTTGCGGCCGATGCGGGCCGGCAATTCGCTCCAACAGGATGCAGGTATGCGTAATGCTAACAAGAAGGCAATTGCCGACATCGGTAGCGTGAACAGATAGAAAGAACGGTGTCCGCCCGATGGGGAGTTTCCTACTTTCAGGAGAATGAGGGATTCGGTGAACGATAAGACCAGACAGACGATAAAAATTCCCGACAATAGTGTGTTGCTGTACTTCTGCCAACGTTCAGGAACGTTGTATTCGCGTAGCAAACGGCCGGTAGCAACAAAAGGAAGGCCGTAAAAAAGAAAATTGCGTGTGATGGGTATCTCGCTCTGCCATACGAAATTGAGAATGACGGCGCATAAAATTACCCCCCAATATGGGAAAGAGCCGTTTCCACCATCCAAGTCTGTCTATGCTCCACATGATGCCTAAGACATACAGGATGGCCCAAAGATACCAGAGTACAACGGTGGAGAAAGGTACGTTCAGTACCAGCCATCCCGCGAATCGTCGGTATGTGAAAGTATGGGCCAGCCATTCGGAAGCATCACCCTTCAACAGGTGTCCCGATGCAAGGAACAGCAGATAGAACATACCTGCCGCGATGACGATACGTAGTATTTTGGACATCTGTTTCCCGATTTTCCCTCGCCGCAACATGTCGGGGTAGTAGTAGCCTGTAATCAGGAAGAAGGCCGGGACAGCCATGCGTGTCAGTGCATTCAGCCCCAATGCGGCCATGTCGGTACCGGAAGTGCCGGCCTGTGAGTACGGTCCGCAGTGTATGCATACGACAAAGAATGCCGCGATACATTTCAGGACATCCAGACCGGGCCGGCGGGCCTGTTGTTTTTCCAAGGCCGTTGCTTGTGTGCTCGTTTGTAGGTTGTTTGTCATGTCAGAAAAGATATAAATGAATTTTTTCAGAGAAGAATTTACCGCTTCAGGGAGAAACGTACGCAGTAGTAGCCGATATGGCCGAGTCCGAAGAGGACGGCGATGACGAAAAGCGTGCGGTCGGAGTCCCACCCGGCGGTCATCTGGTGCCAAAAGCCTGTCATGATGCACAGGAAGGCCGTCAGTACGCCCAGTACGGACAGCAACGTCTGGCCATGCCTGCGTTCGCTGCCGCCGCCCAGCAGGGAGTGGCGTACGCCGTAGGCCGAGTAGACGTCAAGCCCGATGAGCATCCATACGACCAGCCGTATCCAGGTATCGGCCGGGAGGAAAAGCATCATTCCGACGCAGAACATGATGCCCAGTGCCGGAACAAAAGGAACGAACGGGCAGGAAAAGCCGCGCGGAGCGTCGGGTTGCGTGCGGCGCACCACGATGATTCCGGCGCAGACCAGGGCAAAGGCGAACAAGGTGCCGATGGAGGTCATCTCGCCCGCCACGTTAGCCGGAACCACGCCGGCAAGCAGGGCTATGATGACCATGAAAAGCATGTTCGAGCGCGCGGGCGTGTGGAAGCGACGGTGCAGACGGCTGAACATACCGGGCAGCAGGCCGTCCTTGCTCATCGAGAAAAACACGCGGCTCTGCCCCATCATCATGACCATGATGACAGATGCGTAGCCCAACAATATGGCCAGGATGATGCCGCGTCCCAGCCAGGGATAAGCCGGTACGATGACGCCGTCGGGACCGGGCGCCCCCATGTTGCGGACGGCGGTCGCGGCCGGCGCAATGGAGTCCATGCCGCGGTAGGCCGTATAGTCCACGACACCTGTCATCACGTGTCCGAAGAGTATGTAGAGCGTGGCACAGATGACAATCGTGCCGAGAATGCCTATCGGCATGTTCCGGCGCGGGTTGATGGTCTCCTGTGCCGCCGTGCTCACGGCGTCGAAGCCGATATAGGCGTAGAAGAGGATGGCAGCTCCCCGCAGGATGCCGCTCCAGCCGTATTCGCCGAACACACCCGTATTGGCCGGGATGTAAGGCGTCAGGTTTTCGGAGCGTACATATTGCCATCCCAATATGATGAAGGCCAGTACGATGGCCAGTTTCAGCACAACCATGAAGTCATTGAAGCGTGAGCTTCCCTTCGTGCCGCGTGCCAGTATGAGCGAGAGCAGGACGACGATGATCATGGCGGGCAGGCAGACGATGCCGCCCTCGGACGGACATGCGGTCAGGGCATGGGGCAGCGGATGTCCCATGTCGGCCATCATGATGCAGAAATACCGGCTCCAGGATATGCTGACCGTGACGGACGCGACGGCATATTCGAGCACCAGGTCCCATCCTATAATCCACGCCACCAGCTCGCCCATCGTCGCGTAGGAGTAAGAGTAGGCCGAACCGGATATGGGCAGCATCGAGGCGAATTCCGCATAGCACAGGCCCGCAAGCGCGCAGGCGATGGCCGCAATGGCGAACGACAATGTGATGGCCGGTCCGGTGTGTGAGCCGGCCACGATGCCCGTCACGCTGAACAAGCCCGAACCTACCACCACGCCTACGCCGAGCGCAATGAGTGACCACGGGCCGAGCACGCGCTTCAGTCCCTCTCCTCCCTCGTTGCCGGCTTCCTTCAATAGCCGATCGATGGGTTTCTTTATGAACAGATTCATGCTAAGATTGTGTATTGATGTGCTAAATATTGTGCAAAGTTAGCAAAAAGTAGTGTTCCGTGCGCGAAAACCGACAAATAGTTGTTTCCGGGTGGTGTATAGGATAAGATTGTCCGTATATATGTCTGTACAGTCCTGCATTTCCAGCATCCGGACGGGCCGGTGCTGTCGGTCGCCCGACCGGACAGCAATATCCGACATTAACATTTTTAACTTCGGTTATGTAAATAAGTGTAAACAGAACGGGCTTGCGACCGCGTGGAAGGCATTTGTGTGCGCGCGGACTGCTTCCATTTCAAAATAGAAGGCATGTATTTTTGCGCGGGTTGCTTCTAAATTTTTCTACATGCACATGTAAATCGGTCCATAAGCGGCTTATTTACACGAAAAAAGGCGGTCTGAAACCGCCTCTCCCTTTATCGCTGATGCAAAGATACAACATTTTTCGGCGAAAAGCAAATTGTGTTAAAATCGTCGCCGGCCCGCCGTTTCCGACCGGGCGGACAGTGCGCCGCCTATGGCTTGATGGCGCGCCGGACCAGCAGGAAATTGACGGGAATCGTAATGGCGTAGACGGGAATCGGCGCCCAGTTGTCGTCGATGCCGGTACTGACAAAGACGTGAAGCAGGGTAATCTGCATCAGGTAGTTGATGGCATGGCTCAGCAGGAATCTTGCGCCGCGGCGGGTGGTGGGTTTGCGCCGGAAGGTGTAGATGCTGCTCAGGTAGAAATTGGAGATGAGGCTGACGACATACCCGAGTGTGAAACTGATGCCGAGCGGTAAGACGATTTTGGCCACGAAGTAGACGGCATAATGTATGCCGGTGGCTACCGCTCCCACGATGGCGAAGCGAAGCGGTTCCTTCCAACTTTCACGCAACTGTATCATGGTTGTCCGTTGCAGAGTCTCACGTCGCTGATGTGCTTTTCCGCCTGCACGTTGTTCAGCACATAATAGACCGTGTCGCCGCGCGTGAAGCGCAGGTCTGTGTATTTCAGGTATTTTTTCTCCGTGAATTTGTAGGGTTTGACCATGCGGAGCGCCTCGCGGTAGAGCGTGGCGCGCGGGGCAATGCTGATGGTCAGTACGGCGTCGGGATTGTCATGCCGTGTCGCGGCAACAAAGTAGTCGTGCTTGTCCGAGTGGAAGATGCGGATGCCTTCCGGCGGCAGCGGCCGGCATAATGCGGCGATGCTGTCCGGCTCGTCGGGGAGTACGCCGTGGCGGAGATGCGGATTTTGCCCATGCGATGCGAACAGGTTCATCACGGCTACATTATAATAGGACATCTCCAGATAGTCGGCGTTGGTGAACCGGTTGAACCTTCCCCGGGCGTGCAGTTCGCGCAGCAGGTCATAGTATCCGGTGGCCGGTACGAGTGTGTCGCCGGTCGTCACGTAGTTCCGCCAGAAAGCATCATTGGCCCTCACCAGTCGCGCCCGTACCGAATAAGCCCCGGCATAGACGGGAATCATGATGAGCAGAAGCACTGCGGTGACGGCGTGGCGGTGACGGCGGATGCCGTCTGCACGAAGCCGTAACAGGAGGTGGAGCGTCAGGATGGTGACATAGACGGTCGTGGCGCAATGCTGGCGTGCGCCGTTGCAGGCGATGAGGCTGACGAAAAGCAGGTTGATGCCGCCCGCCACATAGAAGACTCCGTTTTCTCGCAGCGTATCGGGAGCGAGGCGGCGGTTCAGCAGGTACAGCAGGCTTCCGCCCAGAAGTCCCGCCCAAAAACCGTAGTACTTGGCCGCCGAGAGCAGGATGACAAAGCCGTCGTTCATGTTTTCCATGCGGTTGAAGTTGGCCGGGGCGGCCACCAGTACGGCCGTTCCCAGCAGGAAGCCCGCACTGAGTGCCCGTACCGCGACGCTTGTCGTGCGTCCGCGGCGGACGAGCACGAGGAAGAGCCAGCCCGCGACGCCCAAGGAATAGCTTTCCTGAAGGCTGCCGCACACCAGCCCGGCCACGAACAGACCGATGCCGCGCCATAAGCCGCACGGGCCGTCGCGGCGTTCCATGCGTCGGTATAACAGCAGAAACCAGACTATGGCCGTGCCCACCCACATGTAGTTGAGCGTGAACGCTACGTTGGAGAAAAGCGTGTCGCCCGGATGCGTGTTGAGCGCGACCGTGAGGAAAAGCGCGATGAGCCGCTCGACGGACGTGAGCGTGCCGCCGGGCCTCGCCAGCCGGCCTATGCCCTCGACGAGCAGCAGGAACATGGCCGTGGACAGCAGGCAGTAAGGGACGATGGACGTGAGGGCCGTGAGCCGGTGCACTACGACATGAATCAGAAACCGGCCGTTGTCGCAGAAGTAGGCCGCGCACTGCGAGCGTATGGCGTCGGCCCACGATGTGACGGGTGCGCGGTAGCCCGTCTCGTTCACCATGAAAGGGTATCCGTAGTCGTCGATGTTGCGGATGTACTGGCACACCAGCAGATAGTAGGCGACGGCTGTGAGCGCGTAGAAGAGCAGCGTGTTTGTCTTTTTCCGGTCAAGCATGTTCCTGGTTGTCGTTTGTCCCGCTGTATTCCGAGGTCAGATAGACGGGCCGCCGTTTTGTCTCGTTGAAGATGGCCGCCAGATATTCGCCGATGATGCCCAGTGAGATAAGTTGTATGCCTCCGAGGAAGAGAATGATGATGATAAGCGTGGGGAAGCCTTGCGCCTCGTCTCCGTACAGGATGGTTTTCACCAGAAAATAGAGCATGTACAGGAAGGCCGCGCCGGCAATGCAGAATCCGAGCAGTGTGGACACGCGCAGCGGTGCGGTGGTGTAGGACGTGATGCCCTTGACGGCCAGTGCGAAGAGCTTGCGGTAGCTCCACGTGCTCTTTCCCGCCACGCGGTCGCCGCAATCGAACACAATCTGCCGTTTGCGGTAGCCTATCCAGCAGAACATGCCTTTCGTGTAGCGTTCCGTCTCGCGCAGGCGGCGCAGGGCGTCGATGCACTTGCGGTCGAGCAGCCGGAAGTCGCCCACGTTGGGCAGTACCTCGAAGTTGGTGCTGCGGTCAAGCAACTTATAGAAGAGTTCGCTCAGTTTCCGTCGCAACAGTCCCTCCTTGTCGCGGTTGCGCCGGCAGGCATAGATGTCCTCGTATCCCTCCTGCCAAAGCCGGAGCATGTCGGGGATGAGCGTAGGCGGGTGTTGCAGGTCGGCATCCATGACGATGCAACAGTCACCCTGCGCATAGTCGAAGCCGGCCAGCATGGCGTTTTCTTTTCCGAAGTTGCGGCTCAGGCTGACATACGACACGTGCGCGTCGTCCTGCCGCAGACGCTTGAGGATGTGCAGGGTCTCGTCCGTCGAACCGTCGTCGATGAAAAGGTATTCCCACGCATAGCCGTCCAGGCTGCGGCATACGGCCGTCAGTTCCGCGTAGAAGCTGGGCAAGGCCGCGGCTTCATTGTAGGCGGGTACGATAACGGTTACTTTTTTCCTGTTTTCTGACATGGAAGCAAAGATAAATAAAAATACTGACAGGCATGGAATTACGCCAAGCTAATTTGAAAGGGCAATAAAAACGGGTCCGGCGGACGGAACCGGGGGATAAAGTGAATTTTAGAGCCGTGGGGTATGTCCTGTTTCGGTACGAACGATTAATTTTGCACCTGTAGAAACACACAACAATCGTAAACGATGGAATATCTAAGCAGAATAAATTCTCCGGCCGACGTGAAAGGCCTGGATGGAAAAGAACTTGTCGGACTTTGCGCGGAGGTGCGGGCCGCTTTGTTGCAGAAACTTTCCGACCACGGCGGACATGTCGGGCCGAACCTTGGCATGGTGGAGGCTACCGTAGCCTTGCACTATGTCTTCAACTCGCCTGAGGACAAGATTGTCTTTGATGTCTCGCACCAGAGCTATGCCCACAAGATGCTGACGGGACGTAAGGACGGATTCCTCGATGCCGCGCATTACGATGACGTGTCCGGCTATTCCGAACCTGCCGAGAGCGAACACGATCACTTTGTCATCGGCCACACTTCCACGTCGGTCAGTCTGGCGTGCGGGCTGGCCAAGGGGCGCGACCTGGCCGGAGGGACGGAGAATGTCATAGCCGTTATCGGCGACGGCTCGCTGAGTGGCGGCGAAGCCCTCGAGGGGCTGGACTTTGCTGCCGAATTGGGTTCCAATCTGATTATTGTAGTGAACGACAACCAGATGTCTATCGCCGAGAACCACGGCGGCATTTATCGCAACCTGCAGGAACTGCGCGCGACGAAAGGCGCTTGCGCGTGCAATCTGTTCCGGGCCATGGGACTGGACTATGTATATGTGGACGAAGGCAACGACGTGGCGTGCCTGATTGAGGCTTTCGCGGCCGTGAAGGACACGGACCATCCGGTCGTTGTACATATCAATACGCTGAAGGGCAAGGGATACCGTCCGGCCGAGGAGCATAAGGAACGCTTCCATTGGGGAATGCCTTTCGACCTGCAGACCGGCGAGACGAAACCGGAGTTCGCGGGCGGTCCGTCATGGCATACGCTGACGGCGGAGGCCCTGTTGGACGAAATGAAAACCGACCCCGCCGTCGTTGCCATAACGGCAGGGACACCGGCCGTCATGGGATTCACGCCCGACAAGCGGGCCGAGGCGGGCGGACAGCTCGTGGACGTGGGCATCGCTGAGGAACATGCCGTCGCATTGGCCTCAGGCATAGCCCGGCGCGGGGGAAAACCGGTCTTCGGTGTGTACAGTACGTTCATACAACGGGCTTACGACCAGATTTCGCAAGACCTGTGTATCAATAACAACCCGGCAGTGATGCTGGTCTACTTAGGTACGCTGACGGGGATGAACGACGTGACGCATCTGGGCTTTTTCGATATTCCTTTATTGGCCAATATCCCGAACTTGGTCTATCTTGCTCCCACCTGTCGCGGGGAATATATGGCCATGTTGCGTTGGAGCATCCATCAGAAGGAACATCCCGTGGCGATTCGCGTACCTTCGTGCGCGTTGGACTATGCACCAGCCGTTTCCCTGTCCGTTGATTACGGAATGTCGGAGATGTATGATGTGGTGCGTCGCGGAAATCGTGTGGCAGTCCTTGCCTTGGGCGGTTTCTTCGGGCTGGGCGAACAGGTTTGCGACTTGTTGAAAAACAGTTGCGGTATTGAGGCAACTCTGGTCAATCCGCGTTATGCTTCGGGACTGGATAGACCGCTGCTCGAAGAACTGCGTGCCGACCACCGACTTGTGGTTACGCTCGAAGACGGAGTGCTTGACGGCGGATGGGGCGAGAAGATAGCCCGTTATTACGGCCCGTCGGACATGCGTGTGCTGAACTGCGGTGCGCGCAAGGCTTTTGCCGACCGGTATGACTACGCGGAGTTCCTGTCCGATAACCGTCTGACGGCCGGTCAGATAGTGGAGGATATATGCGCGGCACTGGGATGATTTTTCGTAAAATCAGATATTGATTCCTTAGAAAGATAGAACATGAAAGAAAAAGCGGATTCGCTGCTTCCGTCGGGAAAGATGACGGAGGGGCAAGGTGAGGAACTGCAGTCGGGCACTATCGCCCTGATGCGTATTCCGTTGGTGGTGGCTGTCATCTTTATCCATTCCATCGGTATGCCGGAGTATGTGCAACCTTATTGGAACTCGTTTACGGGAATGGATATGTTCAATTGGCTGCGTGTCTGTTTTTCGCTGGTGTTGCCTACGGTTGCCGTGCCCGCTTTCTTTCTGATTTCCGGCTATCTGTTCTTCCGGAAAACCGTAAACTGGGATGGTCGGACGTATGTCGCCAAAATGAAACGCCGGTTGCGCACGTTGGTTCTTCCTTATATATTATGGAATGTCCTGGCATTTGTCTTGTTCTCCGGACCGGCCTTTCGCGGCTGGCTGGCGGGCAGGGGCTTCGACTTTGTTGAGGTCTGGAATGCGCAGGGTGGCTGGCACATGTTCTGGGATGCGCATGTGTTTTCGGATAACCTGCGGGACTGGTCGGGGCGGAGCATTGTTACGTCCGGCCCTCTCCTGGCTCCGCTGTGGTTTCTGCGGGATTTGATTTGCGTATCGCTCTGTTCGCCTCTCATTTATATGCTCGTGCGCTATTTGCGTCTATGGGGAGTCGGCATTCTCGGCTTTTGCTACGTGAGCGGCCTGTTCCCGGCGGTTACGGGACTGAGTGCAGGGGCTGTTTTCTTCTTCTCATGGGGCGCTTGGTATGCTTTGAGCCAAAAGAATGTGGTGCTTGGTATGCGGCGGATGGAGAAACCGGCGCTCATTTCCGGGCTGGCGCTTTTCGTTCCGGCAGTATTGTTGTTCGGACGTACTACTCCGGCGGGACAGTTGGTGATGCCGCTTTTCGACATAGCCGGTGTCATTGTCGTTTTCTGCCTGTTCTCGCGTCTTTGGACGAGGGGATGTCGCCGGGGAATATCCTTTTCGGGCGCTTCGTTCTTTGTTTATGCCGCGCACGGTATTCTTGTGGTCCCTGTGGTGATGAAAGGTTTGGGAAAGTTGCTTCCGTGGGAGTCTCCTTTTATATATGGTGTGCGCTATCTCGTCGTGCCGTTTGTTGTTCTGGCTGTTTGCTTGTGCCTGTATGCGGCTTTGCGCCGTATTTGTCCCTTCTGTCTTTCTCTTCTTACGGGAAACCGGTAGCTATGATGTACAGTATAATACGGGATACAGACTTTCCGTCTTTTTCCTGAAGAGGGCGTGGGAAGAACAAACGGATTGAAGCAAAATACAAACGACTCCGCAAAACATTATACGATGTTGCGGAGTCGTTTGTATTTTCTTCTTTTGAAAATCAGTCTCTGAAGATGAGAATGTACAGACTGATGAATACGGAGGTGGCTGACAGCCATGTGCTGATGGAACGCAGGCTGTTGTCATTGTTGGTGTACTGTCCTTGTTTTACGAGGTTCGGTTCCACATAAATGACGTCGTTCTGCCGTAAATTATATACGGGAGAATTGAGTATGTCCTTGGAACGTATATCCACGAAATAGGTGCGGCTTTGGTCGCCTTCCTGACGGATTACACGTATTCTGTTTCTGCGGGCCTGTATGTTGAGGTCTCCCGCCATACCGATAGCTTCGAGTATGGTCATGTTGTCGCGGTTGATGCTTATGCGCCCGGGATTTTTCACTTCGCCGAGAACAGTTATGTACTGGTCATACGAATTGACGGTGACGACACCGTCAAGCAGATGCTCTTCATCGCGCAACTTTGACTGTATGGCGTTGGCCGCTTCCGTACGGGTCAGTCCGCCGACCTTTACTTTTCCGAGTACGGGAATGTCTATGTCGCCGTTCTCATCTATAGTGTAAACGGATATTTGATTGCTGCTTCCGCGTTGCGTCGTGCCGGCTTGGAGCGTCACAATCGGCAGGTTGTATTGCTGGGCTATCTGCGGCGTGGCTCCGCTTGATATGATAACCGAGAGTTTGTCGCCCGGCATGTATTTCAGTGGGGTGATAGACTGTGTTGGCTGCAGCCCCTCGCTTGTGAGGTCTTGGAAATACAACACTTTCTCGTTGGTCTTGCACGCTGAAAATAGCATAAGGGTGGAGACGATGATGAAGATGGTTCTTTTCATTATGTAATCGTTTCGTTGTTCTGTAAGATGAGTAAGATTCTTTGCACAAGTCTCTACGACAAGTATCGTTCTGTTTACTGCCCCGATGTGAACGGGCGTTATGATATGCAAAATTAATGTTTTAATTTGGTTTGTCCGTCTTTTTACCTTAAAAAAAGCGTATAAGTGCCGTTTTATGGCATTTTCAACTACTGGAAAAGGTTACAGGATTCGAGTCATTTCAGCTTAGATACCAAGTACTTTCCATTATTTCGGGAGAATGGAAAGGGGGATGGAACTTTCTTTGAAAAATATCGGTCCGGCATACGTCTGGATGCGTATGCCGGACCGGTTATGAGTGGCTTGGATTGGTTTATGCCTTTTTGCTGCCGGCTTTTGCGGCTTCTTTTGTCACTTTTGCGGCTTCTTTCTTTGCCGGAGCTTTCTTTTCGGCTGCGGCTTTCTTGCTTGGTGCTTTCTTAGCGGCGGATGGTGCCTTTGCGGGTGCGGCCTTCACGGATACATCCGCAGCCTTGTCGCTGTCTTTCTCGCTTTTCTCGAGCTTGGCCAGCATATTCTGCAACTTGGCAATCTCTTTGGATTTCAGTTCCAGCTCATCGCCTTGGTTCTTGATGGTTGTGAGCAAAGAATTCAGCTCTTCGTTGTCCAGCTCGGCAGGGTAAAGGTTGTTTACACGGGTGATGAAGTCGCCGAGGATATTCATATAGTTGGTGAAGGCGTCGTACGGTGAATCGTAGATGCCTCTGTAACCGCCGTAGCTGTTGGCTTTCGTACTCATGAAGCGCAGGTTGTTGGAAGCCTGCAGGTAGTCCCAGTCCTGCATGAGCCTTCTGTCGCGGCAGATGCGTACACGGTCTGCGATGCTGTATAGTTTTTCGAGCGCTTCGCGTTGCATGACGTTGCCGAGCCACGGAGACAGGTCGCGCTCTTCGTCCACCCAGGATGTCGGATATTCCACGTGCAGGTCGCCGGAAGACTTGATTTTGGAACAAATCTCGGACGGAGTGGAGAATACCACGCCACGTTGTTTCAACTGTTCGGGCAGTGCCTTCATGAATTCAAGTATGTTGGAGGACAGCGGCTGGAAGATACCGAGTGCGCAAAGCTCCATAAATATGTTGATGACCTGGTCTTCTTCGGGCAGGTTGGCAATCCAGTTGGCGTAGGTGTCGGCAAAGAGCGGATATTCGCTCCAGGAAGAGTCGTTGAACCGGAATGAAATGTCCTCGGAAAGGCTGTAATCGCGCAATAAGAGCTTGAGGTTCGGATTGCGGTTGCAGTTGTAGACGAAGTGCGGGCTCTTCCATCCCAGTACGTGCTTTGCACCTTCCGCCAGCATACCCTTGAATCCCATTTCGGCAACGAGTTCGCCGATTTCGTCGGAGTAAATGAGGCATGAGTTACGGAAGATTTTAGGCTCTTGTCCAAAGAGAACCTTTACTTTCTTGCAGAGACGTTTTACTTCGTCTTTGAAACTTTCGGGGTTCTTCAGGGAAGAGAATCCGTGGCTGTAGGGTTCCGCCAGGAACTCCACGCATCCGGTCTCGTTAAGTTTCTGCAACAGTTCGATGACCTGCGGGGCATGGTTTTCCAGCTGCTCGATGGCACATCCGGAGAGTGATATGGCGCATTTGAAGTAGCTTCCATAGCGTTCCGCCATCTCGATGAGGGCGTTGAGGGCCGGCACATAGGAGCGGTCGGCCGTTTCGCTGATGGACCGTTCGTTCTCATAGTCGTCATAATAATAGTGGTCGGTTCCTATATCGAAGAAACGGTAGCGTTTGAGATGTATGTTCTGATGAATCTCGAAGTATAAGCAAATGGTTTTCATATTGTGGTCGTGGATTAATGGTTGTATTTTTCGATTACCTGATTATATGCGTCGTAAATGCGTTGTCCGACTTTTTCCCAAGTGATTTGGTCTACTTCGCGTTTGCCTTCTTCCTGCAAGTATTTGTAGAGTCCGTCATTGGTGCAGATGGAGTACATGGCATCGGCCATGGCATTGATGTCCCAGTAATCGGTTTTGATGCATTTATCCAGTATCTCGGCGCAGCCGCTCTGGTGGCTGATGATGGAAGGTACGCCGCACTGCATCGCTTCAAGCGGCGAGATGCCGAAAGGTTCGCTCACGGACGGCATGACATAGACGTCGCTGTCGCGGAATGTCTCGTAAACCTGTTTGCCCTTCATGAAGCCGGGGAAGTGGAAGCGGTCGGCAATGCCGCGCAGGGCGGCCAGTTCTATCATGTCGTTCAGCATGTCGCCCGAGCCGGCCATGCAGAAGCGTATGTTGCGTGTACGCTTCAGTACCAGTGCGGCCGCTTCGACAAAGTATTCGGGTCCTTTCTGCATAGTGATGCGTCCGAGGAACGTAACCACCTTCTCCTTCCTTTCGTGTGAAGGCTTGCGCTGTGCCACAATCTGTTGTATCTCTTCGGACAACGGATATACGGCGTTGTGCATGGCGATGCACTTGGCCGGGTCCTGGTGATAGTGGTTGATGACCGTCTGCCGTGTCAGCTCGGATACGCACATGATGCAGTCAGCATGGTCCATACCGTCTTTTTCGATGCTGTAAACCGTAGGGTTCACGTTTCCGCGCGAGCGGTCGAAGTCGGTAGCGTGGACGTGGATGACGAGCGGTTTTCCGCTCACGTTCTTGGCGTGTATTCCGGCAGGGTAAGTCAGCCAGTCGTGGGCATGAATGATGTCGTATTCCTGTTGCCGTGCGATGACGCCGGCGACTATCGAATAATTATTGATTTCGTCGTAAAGGTTGTCGGGATACCGGCCGGAAAATTCTATGCATCCCAGGTCGTCGGTCAGGCGATAATTGAAGTCGGCATAGATGTGGTCGCGCAAGGCAAAGTATTGTTCCGGGCTCATCTTGTCTCCGATGCGCCGTTGTACTTCCTCGTAGCTGACATCGCGCCACACAATCGGCGTCTGGCTGAGGCCTATGATGTTCATGAAGCTTTTGTCTTCGTCACCCCAGGGCTTGGGTATGCAGAAGGTGATTTGCATGTCTGGCTGTTTGGCCAGACCCGCCGTAATACCATAGCTGGCTGTTCCCAGACCGCCTAAGATATGAGGGGGAAACTCCCATCCGAACATTAATACTTTCATACGTATTATTGGTTTTTTATTGACTTGGTTAAGGCTGTTGTCATGGTTGTCGGATATAACCGGCTCAGTCTTCTTCGATTTTGTATTTCTCAAGCAGGCGGATGGCGCGCAGGATGCCGCTGACGTTCATGGCGAACGAAATGGCCCCGCGTCCGCTGAACCGCGGATTGCCGTCGAACAGTTCGGGGATGGTGCCTACGCAGTGATAGAAGAGTTCCTCCTCGAATCCGATGAGTTGTCGTTCGATATAGTTCACGCCGCTCATCTTGTACACGCGCAGATAGGCTTCGAGATAGAATCCTGTGAGCCACGGCCATGCCGTTCCCTGATGGTAGGCAAAGTCGCGCTGGGTCTGTTGTCCGATGTAGAGCGGATTGTAACCGCCGCTCTTGGGCGAAAGCGAGCGGATGCCCTTCGGCGTGACCAGCTCCTTCGTGCAGATGTCGAGCACGCCTTTCCGTTCCCTGACGTTGAGCGGGGAGAAGTCGAGCGCGATGGCGAAGAGCTGGTTGGGGCGTACGCTCCAGTCCATCATCTGGCCGTCTACATAGTCAAGCAGATAGCCGTGTTCGTTCAGGAAAGTTTCCTTGAAACTCTTTTCGATTTTCTCGGCCTCCTTCGCGCAGCCGGCAGCCTTGATGATGTTGGCTTCTCCACCGGCCTCGGTCAGAATCTGTTCGTAGAATTTTATCGCATTATACCAGAGTGCGTTGAATTCCACGATATAGCCGGAACGCGGAATGATGGGATGCCCGTTCGTGGTGGAGTTCATCCATGTGATGGCCCGGTCGCGGCCGTTGGCATACAGCAGGCCGTTGTCGTGGACAAAGAGGTTGGAATGTTTGCCGCTGCTGATGAATTCCATGATGTCGGCCAGGAGTTTTCCATATTTCTCATGGCATTTCTTGCGGGATACATATTTGCCGTATTGCTGTATGCACCATGTGGCCCAAAGCAGGGTGTCGGGTTGCTCCATCTCGTATATGGCCACCGACATGGGTTCCTTGTTGATGTAGTTGCGTATGGCTTTTTCGGCCGTGGCCATGTATTTTTCGAAGCGTTCCACTTCGCCGATGGATAGTGTCAGTCCCGGCAGCGAGATGAACGTGTCGCGGGCGCGGCACTTGAACCAAGGATAGCCCGCAAGCAGATATTCTTCGCCGTCCTTCTTCACATGGAACTGGTGGGCGGCATTCACGAGGCAATGGTAGAAACTGTTGCGGCTGTCCAGCTTTTCTATTTCGCTCTCCATGACCGACTCGAACAGTTTGGGCGACTTCTCCTTGAGCGAAGCCGTGAAGATGATGCTTTCCCCCTTCTTGATGGGCATCTCGAAGTATCCGGGCACGAGCAGGTCTTCGGACGAGTCGTAGCCGCGTTCGCGCTCTTTCGGGTAGTCCAGTCCGCGGTACCAGTCCGGCTGGTAGTGGAACTCGTTCTTCACGCTGGTCTGCATGTACAGGTCGGGGTATCCGTCGTACATACACATCTTGATACCGTTCTCCAGCGGCGTGTAGCCGGTGTTTGCCGTACCGTTCTCGTGTGTCCACTGGCGCACGCTGCGGAAGGCAAGGAAAGGTTTGAGGCGCAGGGTCGTGGGAGAGTGTGCCTCAAGCAGGGTATAGCGCACGAAAAGACGGAAACGGTCGGTGCGGTATACCATTTCCTTCTTCAGCAGGACGCCGCCGATGCGGTAAATCCACGTCGGGACCTTGTCCCACTCAAAGCTGACAATGTATTTGTGGCCCTTGGGACTGTAATTGTCGCCCTGATATTTGTGCAGGCCAAGGTTGAACTCGGCTCCGTGCTGGATGACTGTCTCGTCGAGCGAAGAGAGCAGAACATGGTTCTCGTCGTCCAGTCCGGGTACGGGGACAACCAGCAAACCGTGATATTTGCGGATGTTGCAACCTACCAGGGTGGTGGAACAATATGCGCCCGACTCATTCGTAATCAGCAGCTCCTTGAACAGGGAGTCCTGAAGATTGGTCATTTGCGCTTTGTCAAATCGTAAATAGCACATAGATTGATTAGATGTTTATAAGGTTTTATGTCTTTCATGGGCGGAATGCAGAAAAGGCAGCGTACGCCGTGTGGCGAGCTTGCCGCTCAGATGCATTTGGTTTCCGGGCGGCTGTGCCCGGCGTGTTTTTCTTTACCCTTAGCACTCGTAAAGGTAGAAAAAAAATGAATATCAATGTTTTTTTTGCAAAAAAAATGTGCAAAAAACGGTTTTTTACGGTTTTTGTACCTGCAAACCGGTGTTTACAGGTGTACGGGAACATTTTATTACCGGATGCAGGTGGTGTCGGGACGGCCTTGGAATAAATCCGACATTAACATTTTTAACTTTTCCGGGCCGTGTGCGGGGAGTTGTCACGGACTTTCCGTTTCCTTGAACAGGGATAAAATCCGCTACATGTGCAGACCGGAAAAACTACATGCCGCCTGCGAAATCCTTTCCCGCGGGAAAAATCGTCCAGAAACGCCGTTCCGGATACGAAAAAAGGGCGGTTTCATTCCGCCCCCGCATTTCCTTGCCACAAATATACGACATTTTTCAGCCAAAAGCAAATTGTGTTAAAACGGCCGAGGCGCGTCCCGCCGCCTTACTTGACAAAATAGCAATTTCGGACCGGCGGCTGCGCCTCTGTCGGTGGAATACGGTGGCAAAAGGTACTTTTTGCCACCCGTTTCGGCAGAAAAACTCGGCTTGGCTTTGCCGTTTCGCCTATATTGGCTAATTTTGTGCTTAGAAACAATGTTTTATAGCATAGGATTGCAATGACAGTCGAGCCAGTCGTAGATTTTCAGGAAGTGGCGAGCCGCATTTCGAAACTTTGGGATTTGCTTTCCGCGTCCGAACGTGAGGCTGTGGAAAGTTCGGCCCGGCTCCGCTCTTACCGCAAGAACGAACTGATTTATCAGGAAGGCGAGAATCCCGACCACCTGTTGTGCCTGCTTTCGGGCAAGGTGAAGATTTTCCGCGACGGGGTAGGAGGGCGCAGCCAGATTATGCGGCTGATGCGGCCCGTGCAGTACTTCGGCTATCGCGCCTCGCTGGCCCGGGAGCCTTACGTGACGGCCGCCGCGGCTTTCGAACCGTCGCTCGTCTGCTCCATACCGATGCGGGTGATAACCGACGCGATGGCCACCAATAATGCCCTTTGCCGTTTCTTTATCAGCGAACTGGCTACCGACCTCGGCATCTCGGACAAGCGCACGGTCAGTCTTACGCAAAAGCACATCCGCGGCCGTTTGGCCGAGGCGCTGCTCTTCCTGTTGGAAACCTACGGGTTCGAGCCGGATTCCAATACGATAGGCATACGTCTCTCGCGCGAGGACCTTGCCAACCTGTCTAACATGACCACCTCGAACGCCATCCGTACGTTGTCCGACTTTGCCTCCGAGGGCCTGCTGTCCATTAACGGCCGCAACATAACGCTCTGCGACGAACAGACCCTGCGGCGCATCTCGCGCATCGGCTGACGGATGCCGCTGCCGGTATTTCCCGTTTCTTTGTTCTCGGAAAGAATACATTTATTATATAGAGGCGTCTTTCATTTCGCGGTGGAAGTGGTGCGCGGAAAGTCCCGTTTTGTAAATTCGGGATGGCAACTCTATCCTGCATTCCGTGTATTGCGTGCCAAATGCGGCTGCGCGAAAAAAAAGGGGGCTGATTTTTTTCCTATCCCGCCGAATAATCGTATTTTTGTGGTTGAAAATCATTTTTCATCCTAATTTATAACAGTTACAATTATGGTAAACTACAAAGACTTAGGTTTGGTGAACACGCGCGAGATGTTTAAGCGTGCCATCAATGGCGGTTACGCCATTCCGGCCTTCAACTTCAACAACATGGAACAGTTGCAGGCCATCATCCAGGCTTCTTCCGAGAAGAAGAGCCCGGTGATTCTCCAGGTTTCCAAGGGCGCCCGCGCTTATGCCAACCAGACTCTGCTTCGCTACATGGCCGAAGGTGCCGTTGAATATGCGAAGGAACTGGGTTGCGCTCATCCCGAAATCGTTCTGCACCTGGACCACGGTGATTCTTTCGAGACCTGCAAGAGCTGCATCGACATGGGTTTCTCCAGCGTGATGATCGACGGCTCCGGTCTGCCCTATGAGGAGAACGTGGCCCTCACCAAGAAGGTCGTTGAATACGCTCACCAGTTCGACGTGACCGTCGAAGGCGAGCTCGGCGTGCTGGCCGGTGTCGAGGACGAAGTGTCCCATGCCGAGAGCCACTACACCAAGCCCGAAGAAGTGGTGGACTTCGTGACGAAGACCGGCTGTGACAGCCTCGCCATCTCTATCGGTACGAGCCACGGAGCCTATAAGTTCACTCCTGAGCAGTGCACCGTAGACCCCGCAACCGGCCGTTTGGTTCCTCCTCCCTTGGCTTTCGACGTGCTCGACGCCATCATGGAGCAGCTTCCCGGCTTCCCCATCGTGCTCCACGGTAGCTCCAGCGTTCCTCAGGACGAGGTAGATACTATCAACCAGTTCGGTGGCAAGTTGCCCAACGCCGTGGGTATTCCCGAAGAGCAGCTTCGCAAGGCCGCTGCCAGCGCTGTATGCAAGATCAACATCGACTCCGACAGCCGTCTGGCCATGACCGCCGCCGTTCGCCGTGTGTTCGCCGAGAAACCGGGTGAATTCGACCCGCGCAAGTATCTTGGTCCGGCCCGCGACAACATGAAGAAACTCTATGAGCACAAGATTGTCGAGGTTCTCGGCTCTGAGAACAAACTGGCTCAGCTCTAATCGCTCCTTTTCGGGCTTTTAGCTGAATAAGACATACCGCCGGCCTTTCCGTAGGGAAGGGCCGGCGGTTTCCTTTATGCGTTGCCGGTGGAGTGCTGCCCGTATGCCGTAGGGTGGGGCGCAGGCCTGTGTCCCGGCGGACAAGGGGAAATGGAAACGGGCAGCTTTGCCGTGCCGCCCGTTCCGTTGTCCGTTATTCCCGTATGTCGGTGTTTTTTACATATTCCAGCCATATCGGCTCCTTGTCGGTAAGGACGGGAGCGTATTCCGTATTCTTCGTGACCTTGTTGTTGCGGAAGACAAGTCCGTCTACCGATTTGGCGTAGAGCAACGGCGTGCCGAAAGTGTCGAACCGGTTGTTCTCGATGACGATGGCCCCCGGTTTGCCGCCGTGGAAGTATGTTCTCTGTTGCTTCAGGTCGGGGATTTCAGGATAGATGGAGATGACGGCATTCGTGAACTGGTAGAAACTGGTCAGCGCGTTGATGAATTTGTTCTTGCGGATGACTAAGTCGCGGCATGCCCCCGATTCGTACCACCCGTTGCAGTCTCCGCAAAGCAGGATGGCTGTTCCCGATGTGTGGTCGAACACGTTGCGTTCGCAAACCGTGCGGCGCGGCGAACTGAACAGCGCTCCGCGTGCGCGGTTGTTGCGTACCGTGTTGTGCGAGAACAGGATTTCGGGAGTCCATGTCAGGTTTTCTATGCCGTAGTCTTCGTCGGCATTGACCTCGGCGGGCAGGTCGTGTGCGAAACGGATGATGAATTCGCGCGTGCCCTTGACCTCATCCCGGCCGACTGGGCGTATGGAGACGATGGCATTCCGTCCGGCAGTCTCTTCCATCGTCTTCGAGCGCACGAAACATACCGAATCGCCTGCATCGCCCCATTCGAAACCCCATGCCTGGTGGTGTTCGTAGCCGCAGCGCAGGGTGCGGTCATCCATGCGTTCGCGCACTTTCAGGTAAACCCCGTGGATGTTGATGGCGTCGTCCATCATGCCCTCATACAGGCCGTGCGTGGAAACGATTTTCCCGCGGCACTGGGAGAAGTGGGTGGCGTCCGCCTGTGTCGTGAAGTATCGCGGGTCATCCTTTCCGCGCAGGCAGACACCGAAGCCCTTGAGGCTGATGTCCGTACACCGCTGTGCCAGCAATCCCATGCCCTCGGCATAGTGGACGCGCACGTCGCGCAGCGTCGTGTTGTTGTCGTGGTCGAGGAAAATAGCCGGGGCCGGTCTTCCCCAGCCGCGCATGGCGACAACCGTACCCGGCTTCAGACGGCCGTCTTTCCAGTTGGGTGCGATGAGCGTGCGCGCCGCGCCGGTCGCTTGCAGGCCGCGCGTGTCTATGGAGATGTCGCCCGTTCCGTATACAATGTGCCTGCTCTCTTTTTCAAAGGCGATGCCGCTTCCCGGCTGCATGTTCCATCCCTCGCCGAAGGTCTCGAAGCGGCCGTTTTCGCCAATCCGGTAGTTCACCCACGGTGCCACGCGGAACGTAATGCCCTTGTTCGCGTCGTTTTCGACGATTTCCACTTGTGCGATGTGCGGTTGTGCGAAGTCTATCGAGAAGTTTTTCAGCACGCAGTTGGCGGAACGGGTGAGCGCAAGCGGCAACATACGGCCGTGGAACACGAAGTCCGACCCGTTGCCGTCCAGTGTGAGATTGTTCCAATGCTCCAGGCAGATGCCTATGCGTTTGGGTTGGTTCTGGTCGTGGTTGGAAATATAAAATTCTCTTTCGGCCGCATCGGCCGGATGGAACTCATAAGTGCCGCGTTCGAACTTGATGATGACTTCGTCATTCGTTCCGGCTTGTTTGCGGATGCTTTCGAGCGCATTTTGCAGGCGCGAGGACAGGTCTGTCTGTCCGCTGCCGGGATGTATGCCGAAGGCGGGGTCGGACAGGAGGAAGGTGAGTTTCCGTGCTGTGGCCGAAGTGGCGGTCAGGCAAAGGATGGCTGCCAGTACGAGTAGGTTTCGTTTCATGAGATAAAGGTTAGCAAAATTATTCGTTTGCAAATATAGTGATTGTTCGTGATATATGGGCGCGTGGTCCCGGGCAAGTTCTTTCGCTTCGTGCGCATATGCGCGCTATATATATAATAGGTGTATGCGTTCCCCTGTTTCGTTTCCGGGTATTCAGAGCCTGATGCCGAATTTCACGATTCCGGATGCCATCATTTCCCTTGGCATGAATTTCAGCAGCGTATCGGTGATGGTGCCGAGCAGGCGTTCGCGCACGTAGTTTTCGTCAATGTATAGTGATACGCGGCGTTGTGACAGGTAGTCGCCTTCTATGCGGCGCACATTGCGGCGTTGCGCCTCGGTGAGCATGGGCAAGTGCATTTCGGGTATGATGGTGAAGCCCCCGTTCAGGTCTACGATGCGGATAAGTGTCTCTATGCTGCCCGCTTCATAGATATGTTTGCCTTTGGTCCGGGTCTTGCAGAAACTGAAAGCGCTTTCGCGCAGACATTGTGCATCCTTCATGATCCACATGTTCTCATGCTCCAGCTTGTCGGGACTGAACACAGGCAGCTTGCGCCAGCAACTTTCGGACAGATATACCATGAACTTTTCCGTGTAGAGGGGGATTTCCAGCAATCCCTGTCGGTGGATTCCGCCGATGGCTATTCCGGCGTCGGCTTGTCCGCGTTGCAATGCCTCAAACAGGTCTTCGGATTTCATTTCCTGTACAGTCAGTTGGATTTGCGGGAAATCGGTCATGTAGTGCCGGATGAAACGCGGCAGGATGTACGGGGCTATGTTCGGGCTGATGGCCAGTGCCAGTGTGCCCGTGACGCTTTGTTTGCTTTCGTCCACCAGCTCCGTGATGCGCTCCGCCTCGGCGATGACCTTTTCCGCCTGTCTGACAATACGCTCGCCTGTCGGCGTCGCCTTCACGCCTTTGTTGTTCCGCTCGAAGAGGCGCACGTCCAGTTCGTCCTCGAGTTTGGCGAGCATTGCGCTGAGCGTAGGTTGTGATATGTCTTCGGCCGCCGCGGCTTTCGCAAAGCTGCCGTGCCGGAAGATGGCTATGATGTATTTTAATTGCTGCAATGTCATGGCTATAACTTTTTTCTATGCAAAGATAAGGATTTTCGTTTGTTGCCGTAGGGCGGATTGCCTACCTTTGTGCTGACAAAACATTATTTACCTGAAGATAGTGCGAGTCGTGTGCAAGAAAAAACGCTTGACTGCCGGGACGAAGCCTGTCTTATGAAAAGAAAAAAACGAAATGCCTGCAAAACGCTTTCATCGTCACTTAGAAGTGAAGGGCCTCCCTCTGTATTGGATTCTTTTGGCCTATCTCGTCATCGGTTATTTCTATCCGGTCATCGGCTTTCTGGCCCTTGTCTGTATGATAGCCCCCGTTACGGTCTCCGTATGGCGCGGCCGGTGGTGGTGCGGCAATGCTTGTCCGCGTGGAAGCCTCTATGACAGGATACTGTCCCGTTACTCGCCCCATCGTCCCATACCGAAATTTGTGCGCACCTTCGGTTTCCGCCTGTTCATGGTGCTTTTCATCTTCACGATGTTCGGCACACAAATGTATTTTGCTTGGGGCGACTGGAATGCCATGGGGAAAGTTTTTTGGAACATTATTCTGATTACGACCGTTGTCGGGGTGATTCTGTCTTTTGTCTATGCCCCGCGTACCTGGTGCTCGTTCTGTCCGATGGGAACGCTTTCTTCCTGGGTGGCACCCCGTGGAGAGAAGTTGCCGACAGGTTATAAAAGCATCCATGTGGCCGCCCGTTGCCAGATGAAGTGCAAAAGTTGTGCACGGGTGTGTCCCATGCAGCTCACACCCTATGACAGCCGCGGACGGGAAGAGGGCTATTTGCATCCCGACTGCATCAAATGCGGGAAATGTGTGGTGGCCTGTCCCATAAATGTAATGGAGATGGCGGCGAAGCAGCGGAAAGAAACCGTTTCTGCAGAATGACCCGCGGTTGGAACAGAATAATAAAAAGGAATAATCCCAATAATAAAAAAACGGATATGGAAAAAATAGAAACCTATATGCCCTATTTGCGCGGATATGACTATACGGGAAAATTTCCCGTCGTGATAGATTTCTTTGCGACATGGTGTGGTCCTTGCAAGGCTCTTGCGCCACAGTTGGAACGTCTGGCCCGTGATTACGAAGGCCGACTGAAAGTGTTGAAGGTGGACATAGATAAGAACACCGCCCTGGCCGATGCGGCTGGCATCCGTTCAGTCCCGACTTTGTTCCTTGTGGCTTTGGACGGTACGATAGAACGTCACGTCGGCGGATTGCCTTATGATGCCCTTACCCGTCTTGCCGACGGGCTATTGCAGCGTTCCGTATGATATGATGCCTTCAAATTGTGGATTGAAAGGACATATGGCCTCGGCTTTCGCCCTATAGCCCGTTTTTTTAGCGTCACCGTATGGCTGTTAGTGGCGGATAGTCCTGATATATCCCTGTATCGCCAGGGATATATCAGGACTTCGATGTAATTATCAGATTGCCCAAGATTTCTATCAGTAACCATATTTCATGCCCATACCTCTTGTCGCAAAGTATGTGCCATCCCGAATTTATAAAAAGAATCACAATCTTTCAACCCACTATGTAATAATCAGATACCCTTATTTTAGTACTTGTCGAAAGCAGAGAGAAGAAAAAATATCTCTAAAATATTTTGTCATATAAAAAAGACTGCTTATCTTTGCACTCGCAAACAAGCAAGGTGCCATAGCTCAGTTGGTAGAGCAAAGGACTGAAAATCCTTGTGTCCCCGGTTCGATTCCTGGTGGCACCACTGAAAATCAGAGAGTTACAGAGATGTAGCTCTCTTTTTTATTGCTTTTACCCCTTGTTTTAGCCCCAATATACGCAATCTGTGTAAACCAGCGTGTAAACCGTGGCAATTACAGTAAAAGCAGTTTGTTACAAGTCTAAAGTACTTAGTAACAACGAATCACCTCTAATGTTGAGAGTGACGAAAGACAGGAAACGGAAATATGTCAGTCTTGGCATATCCGTAAATCCTGCATATTGGGACTTCTCTAAGAATGAGCCAAAGGCAGATTGTCCTAATCGTGAGTACATAGAACTGCTCATTGCGGATAAAATCAAAGAATACTCTGCTAAAATAATTGAGTTGAAAGCGACCAATCAAGAATTTACGTCCACCTCGCTTGTGGAGAAAGTCAGTGTCAAGCACACAAACCGTAAAACAGTAGAGAGTGTTTTTCAAGAACACATGGCTTCTCTTATAAAGGCTGGACGTAAAAGCTATGCACTTTCCATTAAGCAGGCATACAATTCACTTAAAGAGTTTTGCCATAGCCTTGACTTCTACTTTTCTGAAATGGATGCGGCATGGCTGAAACGCTATGAGTTATTTTTAAGAGAAAAGCGATTGGCGGAAAATACCATAGGCATACGGTTCAGAACTTTACGAGCCATCTATAATGTAGCAATGGAAGAAGATGCAGTTTCTCCTGATTGCTATCCGTTCAAGAAGTTCAAAGTTTCACGACTTCAACAAGAAACCGTAAAGCGAGCCTTGACGAAAGTAGACATAGAACATGTGTTGCAATTCCAATCGTCCAACCGCTATATGCGTTTCCCAATCGACATATTCGCCTTTACCTATTATTGTGGTGGAATCAATTTCACGGACATAGCCCATCTGACACAAGCCAACCTGATAGACGGACGGTTAATCTACAAACGGCAAAAGACGAAGAAGCTGATTAAGATACCGCTCCAACCGCAAGCGTTGGCACTTATCAAAAAGTACCATAATACGGAATCGCCTTACTTGTTCCCCATCCTTTCACCATTTTATAAGACAGCCGAGCAGAAAGCGAATAGAATACACAAGGTGATTACTAAGGTGAACAACCGTTTGAAACAGATTGGTGAAGCATTGAATTTACCTACCGCTCTTACGACCTATGTTGCACGGCACAGCCAAGCCACCGTAATGAAGAAAGCAGGTGTTTCTACCGGAGTGATACGTGAAATTATGGGGCATAGCTCTGAACGAATAACACAAATCTATCTTGATAGTTTTGACAATGAACAGATTGAAGAAGCAATGAAATCACTACTTTAATGAAAATAATCCTGTTTATCAGAACGATAGGCAGGATTATTTCGTACTTTTACCACAAAAAACAAATGAAGTTGTCAGAGTTCCTAAAAGAAAGATTCAAGTTTCCATATCTTCCTGATAATTATAGAGAAAAAGCAGAATTGGAGGAAGAACAGTTATTTAACGCATGGATAAAGAAATATCCAATGGATGTCTAGTCCTGAAAGATCTTGACTAAAGGGTTAAAGATTTTAACGGACAATGA
>ERZ827108.476-NODE-476-length-67992-cov-6.625800_pt1 | contig 67992 bp, 52 predicted proteins | sample MGYA00519921_ERZ827108 | MGnify/ENA primary metagenome ERZ827108 (study PRJEB31778, sample SAMEA3449258) | human gut metagenome | biome: human gut; feature: human-associated habitat; material: faeces | place: United Kingdom | collected 2010/2012 ... | reverse complement strand
CGCCACACCGACGAAATGCGTAGCATTTTGGAGGTTGGCTCTGAACAGTTACGATTTTTTCAACACGCTGTCCATCTTTGAACAGTTACATTTTACAAAAAAAATGTGCAGAAGTGGTACGCTCACAGCAGACTTTTGCACATTTTTTTGTATCGAAACGTTCCTTCCTTGACGCCCCCACATTCCTGTTCTACAATAAACTATAATCTACAAAACAGATTCGCCGGAGGCAGTGCTTCTGTTTCGCTGCTTCCATGGAAACACGTTTAAATCTGTTTTTCCCAGAAAGGAGTCTTGAAATTTCATGGTAAAAATCATCGCCGACAGCACCTGCGATCTCTCGCCGGAACTGCTCAAAAAATACGATATTGACATCATTCCGCTGCACATCCTACTCGGAAACGACGAATACAAAGACGGCCTGACGATCACACCGGAAAAAATCTTCCGCTGGTCAGACGAAAATAAAACAACACCGAAAACCTCCGCGCCTTCTCTTGAAGATACCGTACAGATCCTTGAACCGTACGTCAGCAAGGGGCGTGAGGTCATCTGTTTTTCTATTTCAGACAGTATGTCCTCCTCTGGAAATGTCATGCGGATTGCTGCGGCGGAGCTGGAAGCCGAAGATCTTGTGACTGTCATTAATTCCGAAAATCTTTCTACCGGCATCGGACTGCTGGTAATCGAGGCTGCTGTTCTGGCACAAAAAGGTGCCTCTGTCGCAGAAATCAAAACACATATCGAAGCGCTCCGGCCGAATGTCCGCGCCAGCTTTGTGGTCGATACCCTGACCTATCTCCACCGCGGAGGACGATGCAGCGGTGTTGCCGCCATGGCCGGCGGAATGCTCCGACTGCACCCTAAGATTGTTGTGGAACACGGAAAAATGGACGCCTCCAAAAAGTACCGAGGAAAACTTGCCTCTGTGATTACTGCCTATGCAAAGGATTTGGAGCCACAGCTTTTAACTGCCCGTCCGGAGCGTGTTTTTATCACGCATTCCGGCTGTGACCGTGCAGTCGTTGATCAGGTACGGACGTATCTCGCAAGCCTTGGCGTTTTTGAGGAGATTCTTGAGACAAGAGCAGGCGGTGTGATCTCAAGCCACTGTGGGCCTGGGACACTGGGCGTACTGTTTATTGCAAAATAATACTGTTCAGAGCCAGACAACCTTTCATGCAAAAGATACGCTGCATTTGAAAGCTGCTTCTGAACGTCAACAAAAAACTTGCAAGCTTCTGATAATCGGAGTATAATGTAAAAGATGTTGATCCAGGGAGCTGGCGCGTTAGCCGGCTGAGAGGAGAATGAAGTTCTCGACCTGATGACCTGATGTAGGTAATGCTAACGTAGGGATGATTTTAACGGATTTGCTGTTTTGCAGTGATTCCGTTATGCGCAAGCAGAAAAGCGAACCCATTGTCGTTCGCTTTCATGAAAAGTGCCCCCTGCGGCACTTTTTTATTGCCAAAGCAGATATCTGCAATCCACTGCTTATTGCTCTTCGCAGCCCCGCAGGTGACTTGACTGATTCACGTCAAATACGGTGTTTTGAGCGCCATATCCTGTGGTTTCCCTTCCGTATTTTCTATACTCAGGCATTATCAGCAACAGCAAATTTGATTTACTGTGTTCAGAGTCTGCCTTTTACCTGACTCTGAACGGCGGCAGATTGGGGGCACCACCTTCTGTCGCTCGAAAAAACATTAGTTATGTACTCTTAGTGTCCTTACTGCTTTTGCTTTTGCGGCCGATTTTCTGCCAGGCTTACACAAATGTCAAAAAATCATCTCACAAAATCAGGCACAGAGAGATGCCGGGAGTACATTGGTTGTGACAAGGAGGAAAAAAATGGAATACACAACACAAATGGACGCAGCCAGAAAAGGAATCGTCACACCGCAGATGGAGATCGTGGCAAAAAAAGAGCATATGGCTGTCGAGGCGCTGCAGGAACTCGTAGCGAAAGGCCAGGTAGCAATCTGTGCCAACAAAAAGCACACCTGTCTGAACCCGGAGGGAGTCGGCAGCATGCTGCGCACCAAAATTAACGTCAACCTCGGCGTTTCAAGAGACTGCAAAGATTATAACATTGAAATGGAAAAGGTCATGAGTGCCGTCAACATGGGCGCAGAAGCAATCATGGATCTTTCCAGCCATGGAAATACACAGCCATTCCGTCAGAAACTGACCAGCGAATGTCCGGCCATGATCGGTACGGTTCCGATCTACGACAGTGTCATCCACTATCAGAGAGATCTTGCCGAGCTGACCGCAAAGGATTTTATCGATGTGGTTCGCCTTCATGCCGAAGACGGCGTAGATTTTGTCACACTTCACTGCGGAATCACCAGAAAAACAATCGATCAGATTAAAAAACATAAACGAAAAATGAATATCGTCAGCCGCGGCGGAAGCCTCGTCTTCGCCTGGATGAGCATGACCGGAAATGAGAATCCGTTCTATGAATATTTTGATGAGATTCTGGATATCTGCGAGGAACACGATGTCACAATCTCGCTCGGCGATGCCTGCCGCCCGGGATGTCTTGCAGACGCAACGGATGTCTGCCAGATCGAGGAGCTTGTCCGTCTCGGTGAACTGACCAAGCGCGCATGGGCGCACAATGTACAGGTCATGGTCGAGGGACCGGGACACGTTCCGCTCAACCAGATCGCTGCAAATATGGAAGTTCAGAAAACGCTGTGCATGGGCGCACCGTTCTACGTACTCGGACCTCTCGTTACCGATATCGCTCCTGGCTATGACCACATCACCAGCGCAATCGGCGGCGCAGTCGCTGCAATGAACGGAGCCGCATTCCTTTGCTATGTCACCCCGGCTGAGCATCTTGCACTTCCAAATGTCGAGGACGTCAAGCAGGGTATCATCGCTTCAAAAATTGCAGCTCACGCAGCCGATATCGCAAAGGGTATTCCGCACGCACGCGATATTGATGATAAAATGGCAGATGCGCGCCGTGTTCTCGACTGGGATGCACAGTATGCCTGCGCTCTTGATCCGGAAACCGCAAAAGCGATCCGCAGCAGCCGTATGCCGGAGGACGATCATTCCGACACCTGCAGTATGTGCGGTAAATTCTGTGCCGTTCGCAGCATGAACAAGGCGCTGGCAAACGAGTATATTGATATTCTGTAATTAATCGCTCAGTTACCGCGGAATCAATTTTTCAAAGCAGATTATGAAGGAACTCAGATGTTAGTACCTGCATACTTGAAGCGATAAATACTGATCTGAAATCAATAAAAGAGGTGTCTTCAGCAGTTTTTGCTCTGGCACCTCTTTTCCATGTTTTTCATCTATAAATTTTTAGTCAATCTTTGTAAACTGAAGGCTGAGTGGTGGTCCTAAATATACCTGTGTTTCTCCAAGCACATATTTGGGACTGGTTCCTTCCATCTCGACAATCGAAAGATTCTCCAGCAGCCTTCGAATGATCTCTCTTAATTCCGTTCTGGTAATCTCTGGTACAATCCCGCAGTGCCCCATATACCAAGCCCTGTAATCTCCCTCATACAGAAATTTTGTACTCTCCCACCAGATTTTCAGACGCTCATGAAGATCCTTCGGTCCGGTCATCAGCAATAAACGATAAATAATCGTATCTCCCACAATCGCGATATTTTCCTGTGAATCAGTCAGACAGATACTGCCCTGCGTATGCCCGGGCGTTGCATGTACCTGTAATTCACGATTTCCAAGATTGATGACAGCTCCATCAGCAATATCAACCAGCTCTGGCAAATACCCGTTATATAGAATCATATTTGAGGAATCCTGATTTTCCACCCGTCCCTCCGACATTTCCTTCATATTTTCCAGAAAATGTCTGCGATCTTCATTTGAGATCGAGTTTTTGACCATCTCCCAGTCCTTTTCGTTGACCAGAATCTTTGGGTACTGTAAAATTGCTCCAATATGGTCCAGATGACCATGAGTTAAAAGTACATCATAAGGCTTTGAAGCAATATTTTTATCGATGTATTCTTTCAAATTTCCTGCTCCCACACCGGTATCAATCAGCAGTCCCTTTTCGTCTCCTTCCAGATAATAGATTGCATCGTATCCACATTCCAGAATCAGCCACGTATTTTTTCCGATTTCTTCTGACGTATACATTCCTTCACCCCCGATTTTTATTAGCCATCATTGCATTCAGCATAACCGCACCGATCATAAGCACGCCACGAACAACGTACTGCAAATAATCATTAACATTCATTAACGTCATTCCGTTCAAAATAATTCCAAGGAAAATAATACCAAGAAATGTACCTTTTACATTACCGGTTCCTCCAGCAATACTCGATCCACCGATTACAACAGAAGAAATTGCCGTCATTTCCCAGCCTTTTGCAAAGGAGAAGGTGCCTGACATAACCTGTCCGGACAAAAGCACACCGGACAATACACAGCAGACCTGAACAATAATCATTGTTATAATCTTTGTCTTCACGACATTGATTCCGGACAGTCTCGCCGACTCTGCGTTTCCGCCGACTGCAAGGCAGGCTCTTCCATACTTTGTATATTTCAGAAGATAGAAGGTGATTGCAAAGACGATCAGCAGGAAGATAACCGGTACCGGAATAACACCAAATATTTTTCCTGAACCAATCACGGAAAGCCACGACGGTAGCGTCGTAACTGGATACCCTTTTGAAATAAATGCAGAAAAACCATAAATAATATAATTCATTGCGATGGTCGCTATCATTGCCGGAATCCGGAATTTTGTAATACAAATTCCGTTGATCAGACCGACAACTGCTGCAAACACACATGATACGAGAATCCCAACAATTGCGCCATACTGGAGTGGCATAATTCCTGCGCTTTCCAGTTTTCCGCCAATCAGCGCCGTCAGAACTCCTGCAGTTGCCACAGAAGACGGAACGGACAGATCAAGCTCGCCACATACAATCGTAAGTGTCATACCAAACGCTACGATTCCCTGCAGTGAAATATTTCTGAGGATATTCATGATATTGTTTACCTTCAGAAAATGTGGCGATAAAAATGACATAAAAACAATCATCACCACGATTACAACTTCCAGCATATATTGCTCAATAAATTTTGATATTTTTTTCGATGATTTTTCCATTGCTCTACTCCTCTCCCATACACACAGCATACAAATCTTCCACTGTCATCTGCTTTGGATCTACCTCTTTCGTTATCTTTCCATTTCGCATAATCAAAATCCGGTGACACGTCTCCAGAAGTTCTTCCAGTTCCGTTGAAACCAAAATACTTGAGACGCCTTTTCGTGACTGATCCCATATAATCTGAAAAATCTGCTGTTTTGCATTTACATCGATTCCTTTCGATGGCTCATCAAAAATCATCACTTCCGGATCTATATTAAGCCAGTTTCCGACTGCCACCTTCTGCTGGTTTCCACCAGACAATGCACTGATTGGGTAAGATGTATCTGCCACTTTAATCTGCAGGTCCGATACCTGTTTCTCAATCATTTTTTTCTCTATTTTCCGGTCTATATTGATTCCTTTTCCGATCCGGTTTAACGCCGCATAACAAAGATTTTGTGCAATACTGCCGCTCAAATTAATTCCGAGACGCTTTCGGTCTTCCTGTATCATCGCCATTCCTGCTTTATTCATAATTTCGGGAGAGCGTTTTTCATAGATCTTTCCCTTCAGCTCTACGGATCCCTCCGTACTTTTTCTTGATCCGAAAATACAGCTGAGAAGCTCCGTTCTGCCTGAACCAAGCATCCCAGCAATTCCAAGCACCTCTCCCTCATGCAGTTCAAAGCTTACATCCTGAAAACGCCTGCCGTCCGACAGATGATCGACCTTCAAGACTACATTCGGCGAACACTTCAGATCCTCCGGCATACTCTTAACGGTCACTTCACCAAACATCATTTTCAGGAGCTCCCTTCGGTCAAGCTCATGGATATTTCGGATGCCGATCAGCTTTCCGTCGCGCAGCACCGTACACGTATCGGCAATCTGCCACAGTTCCTGCAGTTTATGGGTAATATAAATGATGATGACATCCTTCTCCTTCAGTTTTCGAATAATCCGAAACAGTGCTTCCACTTCATGCTGCGCCAGCGATGAAGTCGGTTCATCGAGCATCAGCACCTTAGGATTTAAGCTCATCGCTTTTGCAATCTCAATCATCTGACACTGCCAGATACTAAGCCGGCTGATCTGCTCCTTCACCGGTATATCAATTCCAATTTCTTTTAGCAGATTTTCTGCTTCTGCATACGTTTTTTTCCAATCCACATGCCCGTTTTTCATCGGAAGTCTTCCGAGAAAAATATTCTCAGCCACTGAAATATTCGGTACAAGGCTCAGTTCCTGGTATACCGTCGCCAGTCCGCATGCCTGTGCCTCTGATGGACTGCGAAACTGAAGTTCCTTTCCGTCAAGAAATACTTTTCCGCTTGTCGCGGCCGTGGATCCTGAAAATACATTGACAAGTGTCGATTTACCGGACCCATTTTTCCCAATAAACGCATGTACCTTCCCGCTCTCAAACGATACCGTAACATTGTCAAGCGCCAAGGTGCCGGGATATTGCTTGCTTACATTTTTTGTCTCCAAAATGCTCATGATATCCTTCCTCCCAATCGGCCGGATCATAGAGAGCAGACATTCGCAATCCGCTTTGCAGATGACTGCCTGATCCGATTAAGACAAACAGGAGAGGAGCATTCTCCTCTCCTGCTGCTTTTCCGCATTTTACAACGAACTTTTTGCACCTTACATGGTCTCTTTACCTTACATAGTCTCTTTCAAAAGTGTTTCAAAATCATCGATGGACTCCGGCGACATACGGCTTACCGGAGTTGCCGGGCAAACTTCGATTTCTCCCAGTTCAAAATCGTAATCATCAAGCGAATACTGAATCAGTTTCTCCATAGCTTTATATCCCATTCCATAAGCATCCTGCGCCGCTACACCCTGCAGGATATCATCATCAGAACGAAGCATATCGATCTGCTGTTCGCCGCAGTCAATACCGAATACTTTAATCTGTCCGCCCAATCCGGCATTCTTTACTGCCTGTACCGCTCCAATTGTTCCACCATCATTGCAGGCAAAAATAATATCCAGATCAGAATTTGCAGTCAGCATATCACCAGTCACCTGAAGAGAGCTATCCTGAACCCATGCCTCGCCTTCTGCCTCTACTTCATATGCAATTTCTGCTTCGTCCAGCGCCTTAAGGAAATTATTCATTCGGTCGCTTGCCGGCTCTGCATACTGTGTTTTAAATGTAATCACTCCAATTTTTATAGTATCCTCATATTTCTCCTTATTTGCTTCGATATACTCAACAGCAAGTTTTCCTGCACCATATCCAAGCTCCGTATGAGAAGTCGTTGAGCCACCAATAATTCCATCCTGCTCAATCTCTCCATCCGCAATGGCAAGTGGAATACTGTATTCATTATAAACCGCTGCAAGTGTTGCCGGAGAACTGATATTACTTGTCGGCATAATGCACACTCCATCTACCTCCTGCGTGCAATATGTATCAAGCAATGAACGTTCCTTTGTCTCATCACCGCCTGACATTGCCGATACACACTCCGCATTGTAGTCCTCACAGGCTTTCTGCATTCCAGTGTTCAACATGCCATTAAACTGATCCTCCTGTGTTGTGATTGCTGCAAATGTTTTTCCGCTTGCATCTGCTTTTGCTTCCTCCGCTCCTACTGACGTCGTCATTCCAAGTACCATCACTGTCACGCCCATCACTGCCAAAATTCTCTTTCTCATGTTTTTCCTCCTGCTTTTTCATTTTGTAGTTTTATAGTCCTTTACGTTCGTGTTTCCTGATGGCACTATTATAAAAAACAGCTCCATATTCTTCAATTTGATTATTTTTACATGTATTTCCTTTTTTTACAAAATGTCAAAATCTGAAAAAAAGGTAAGAATCCGGCAAACTTTGTCCAATTCTTACCTTTCTCCTCTGTAAAGCGGACATTCGCAATCTGCTTTGCTACTTGCTCTCACTTATCTGCCCCTTTTCTTCTCTCTGAATTCAGATGGGGCCATTCCTTTTATACTCCTAAATACCTTATTAAAATACTGCTGGTTTTCATAACCGACCAATTCGCCAATCTCACCAATCTTGTCATTTGTTCCACTCAGCAGCTCTGCAGCCTTCTCAATACGGTAATTTTGCAGAAATGTCACAAATGACGTTTGCATTTCTTCTTTAAAGAGTCTGCACAAATAGGATGGATTCAAGTCCAACTCCTCTGCTACATCGTTTAACGACAGTGGTTTTTGATAATGATTGATAATATAATCTCTTGCCTTCAGCGCAATTCTTCTTCCTTTATTAATATTTTCCTTTTTTTCTTTATAAAAACGATCAATCAGTTCAAAAAATTTCTCTTCACAGTCAATCTCTTCAATTCCGTTCCAAAATTCAATTTGAAAATAATTTGCACTGCTTTCTCCCATATTAATTTTGAAATACTGATAAAATTCTTTTTCTGCTTCCATGGAAATCATTCTGCAAATCGCCGCTATCCTTGATTCTGGAGTATTCTTCTTCGCTGTTTCAAATATCCTCCGCAACGTTTCTTTCGCCTGCTGAAAACGCCCTTCCCGAAGTAGACATGCCATTTCTGCCGTGCTGTAACGACCTATTGTCTTCACCGCGGTCGAAATATTCGATGAATGATAAATAATCCGATCGTCGCCAATCCATTTCCGATATTTCATAAATGAGCACACCGTCTGGTATGAATAAGCAAGATTAAAAAAGTCATCACTTGCCTCACCAACTCCGATTGCAATATCCAGTTTTAATTTTTCCTCCAGAAGATTCCGAACCATCTGCAGATCCTGAAACAATCGCTTTTCATCTTTTTTTTGCTCACTGCAGGATAAACAAAACAACCATTCCCTCCTTGAATTTAAATATGCCTTATGTACTACTCCATATTTTTCCAGAATTTCTGTCATTATATTTATGACAATAAAATGTTCCAGTCCTCTTCTTTGTGGATCGCTCATCTGCTGCGCAACTGAAACTAAAATACACGTGTGATACACTTTCTCTATCGCATCCTGAAAAATCTTCCATGCTCCCGCATACTCATTTTGCCGGTCATCCTCTCCCTCTTCATAATCCCCAGAAACAATATTAAGAAGCACTCGTTCTTTATACGCTTCGTATCCAAGCTCTGCCTTCTCCTGTAAGCCTTGAATTCTTCTTTCTTTCTCCCTCTCAATCTCAATCGTCATTACGCATCGATTTACCACATTCAAAAGTTCCTGATCCTCTGCTGGTTTCAGAATATAATCAAACGCTCCATATTTAATCGCTTCCTTAGCATAAGAAAAATCATTGTATCCACTTAATAGTATCACTTTTATATCCAACGATTTCTTTCTGAGTTCCCGAAGCAGTTCTATTCCATCAAACCCCGGCATTCTGATATCTGTAATGATGATATCCGGTTCCAGTTCTTCTGCCATCTCCAGGGCCTCCTGCCCATCTTCCGCCGTACCTACCACTTCCGCCTGTACAGATTCCCATGGTATTTCCTTGGAAATTCGCTCTCGAATCCAGATTTCATCATCAACCACCAACAGTTTTATCATCTTCACCCTCCATTGTAACCGGCAGCAGGATCGTCACACAGGTACCCTCTCCAATTTTACTGTCGATTCTGAATCTTTCTTTTCCTTTATACAGAATCCGCAACTGTTTTGCGAGATTCCGTACTGCAAAATACTGACATACTTCGTCTGAATACAGCTGTTTTTTTATTTCCTCAAGTTGTTCCGTTTCCATACCAATGCCATCATCCGCTACTTTTATACAACAGAATTCATCAAGAAAGCTAATCCGAATCTGAATCGTACCGCCTCCCTTTTTTCTCTCAATTCCGTGATAAATCGAATTTTCAACGATTGGCTGCAAAAGTAGTTTTGGTACCTGAACTTTTGCAAGCCCCTCTTCAATTTCAATACTGTAATTGATACGATTTCCAAACCGGATTTTTTGTATAATCAGATAGCTTCTCGCAATATCCGCAGCCTCTGCCATTGTAACGATATTTTTTCCATTGCTCAGACTGACCCGGAAAAAACGTGACATCGCCGCTACGATTTCTGCAATCTGATCTTCTTTATGTATTTTGGCAATACTATAAATAGAATCAAGTGTGTTATACAAAAAATGAGGATTCAGCTGTTCCTGCAACAACCTGAGTTCTGCGCTTTCGTTTAAAGTCCGCTCCTCAGCAACGGTCTGAATCAACTGCTCCAGGCGACACGTCATATCATTGAATGTATCATAAATATCCTGAAAGTCATCTTTTCTGGTCTCTGCAATCGTTACAGAAAGATTCCCATCCTTTACCTGATGCATATTACTTTTCAAAACACCAATCGGTCGATAAAAATAACGTGAGATTATTGCCGTACACAAAATACTGACCAGTAATACAATGAAGCAGATCAGCAAAAGAAATTTTGTCAGTACGGAAATATTGAACAGAATGTCCTGCATCGGAATAAAAATAAAAAGCTTCGCCCGGATATTTTCGACATCTCCCTGAATCAGCATGTACTCCTCTGCGCCAAGCTTTATTGTCTTCCATCTTGAACGCATCTCCAAATTCTCATCGAGACATTCTGAAAAATGTTCATACAACCTTCGATTCGAATAAAGCACCGGGAGACCAGTCTCATCAATTACAATTGTTTCACCGGACAATCCTTTTTGCGTATTGCTGAAATAATTTTCAAAAACCTCACTGTTTACCTGTGCTGCCAGTACCCCGATCTTCTTTCCGCTTTCATCCATAATTGGAAAACACTTTGACACCATCGTTTCTGGATATTTTTCCGTCATACCAGACGGGTACAGATTTACTCCATTCACCCGCGGTGTTGAAACCCAGTGATCCAGCCGTTCCTCATAGTCCTTTAAAAACGAAATATTTTCGCTTTTTACATTCTCATAAAATGTACTCTTAATGTCGAATACTGTCTTCTGGTTAATAATATAAATCGCCATAGTAATATTACTGTTAATCAGATTATTTCTTTCCAGACTTGTCATTTTCTGCTCAGCAAATGTCTTGACTTGACGATATTTTTCTGCGGCAGTCTGATAATCCCATTGATCATCTATGCTACACAATTTTCTTAATTCCTCACTCACAGCCATTTCTTTCGCATAATATTCTACGCTGTGAAAAATCGAATTAACTACACTGATTTCAAGCTTCATATTAGTCTCTGTAATCGTTGCAGCCTGGTTCATCAGCGACTTTGTTGCCATTAAATACATGCTGATGGTCGTTACAAGCGCCAGTGCCGTCATAATCGAAACGATAATCAGAAATATTTTCACCCGAAAACTTTCAAAATAAGCTCGGATTCGATCCGTATACTTCATATCCATCCCTTCCTGAACTCTTTCTTTGTAAAGCTTATATAACCAATCCGCTTCGCGCCCTGTCTTTTAAAAATAATCACTCATTTTCCTGCGTAGTGAATCAGCATCTGTTACACCCCCAGTACCATACGCACAAACTCTCGCGCAATCTCCGGTAATTTCTCCTCTCTCCACGCCAACAATATCTCTGTCCGAAATGCCGCTCCGGAGATTGTACACGCTTGCACGGGATCATCCGGATGACGCATAGAGGACGGAAGAATCGCGATCCCGACACCGCTTTGAGCCAGTGTCATCGCGGTACGCGCGTCCTCACATTCATAATAAATATCACATGAGAGCCCTGCCCGCTCAAAACCCTCCAGCATGTAAGCACGGTAACGGTGCGAAAGGACCAGATGCTCCTTTGAGAGCTGCTCCAAAGCGATTGAACCGGCTTCCGGGAGCTTTTCAGGAAGGCCCATTGCAACCAGCGGTTCTTTTACTAATGGCGCTGCCGCAAATCCGTTCAGCGTGATTGGCGTGCGCAGGGTTGTCACGTCCACCACACCGTTTTCCAACTCATCTTTCAACGTAAATGTAGACCCCTCATGGATATCAAAATGAATTTCCGGATGCAGGTACGTGAATGCTGCAATTTTCTCCACCATCATTTCAACGGTGGACGGCGTCATACCGATGTGCAGAGTCGCGCTTCGACTGACCTTTATGACCTCACGCCGTGTGACATCTGCCATCATCAGCAAACTTCCGGCACGCACATAAAGCGCTTTTCCTGCCTCTGTAAGTGTAATGTTTCTTGTTCCGCGCACAAAAAGCTTTACCTGCAGTTCCTCCTCGAGAAGCTTCATCTGATAGCTGAGCGGCGGCTGCGTCATATGCAGGTTCCTTGCCGCTGCACTGATCGTGCCTGCATCTATGATTGCACGGAAGTATTCAAGCTGTCTGATTTCCATTGTCGGCTCCTCCTCTTTAGTACATAACTATATCCAGCAATAAACTCTGAAAAAGATACTGGCATTTTACGGTCATTTTGTAAAATTCTCCTGTTTCTGGCCAAATCCATATTTATTTTATATAGTTATAAAATAATATCAATATTTTTCATATAGCATAAATTGTGTTATACTGCAACAGGAAATTAACAAATTGCCGTTTCACGGCTCTTCAACTATGTGATCGCATCACGAATATCTTTAAAAGGAAGGTCTGCTTCATGAAACAAATCGACTTTGAAAAAGGAAAAATCACAGAAAATATTCTCATGGCTGCAGTTCCTATGCTCGTTGCGCAGGTATTAAGCCTGCTCTACAACATCGTAGACCGCATTTATATTGCCCGTATCCCGGGCATTGGCACGACTGCGCTCGGTGCGGTCGGATTATGCTTTCCGGTCATTGTCATCATCACTGCATTCAGCAACCTGTTCGGAAGCGGCGGTGCCCCGCTGTTCTCAATTGAACGCGGCCGCTGCAACCGGGAAAAGGCAAGCCAGATCATGAATACATCTTTTACCATGGTTTCCATCTGTGCTGCATTGCTGATGGTGATTTTTCTTCTGTTTGCCAAACCGATTCTCGTGCTTTTCGGTGCTTCCGAAAATGCATTGCCGTACGCCCTCCCTTATCTGATGATTTATGTGCTCGGTACCTTTCCATCCATGGTTACTACCGGAATGAACCCTTTCATCAATGCACAGGGATACGCTACCACCGGCATGCTTTCTGTCATAATCGGTGCTGTCGCAAATCTGCTGCTCGATCCGCTTTTTATTTTCTTCTTCGACATGGGAATTCAGGGCGCCGCAATAGCAACTGTACTGTCACAGATCTTCTCCGCAATATTCGTGCTTCGGTTTCTGCGTTTCCGCGCCGAATATCGTGTCCGTTTTCTCAAAAAAAGTGAATTTTCAGAAGGTATTGTTCTCGCCGGAAATATTGCCAGCCTCGGTACTGCCGGATTTATCATGCAGCTTACCAACAGCCTTGTAACCATCTGCTGCAATAACATACTTGCAACAACCGGCGGCGATCTTTACGTTTCTGTCATGACCATCATCTCCAGCATTCGCCAGATGGTGGACACACCAATTCACGCTATAATGGAGGGTTCTTCTCCTGTTATCAGCTATAATTATGGTGCCCGCAGGCCAAAGCGGGTAAAGCAGGCAGGGCTTACGATGTCTGCTCTTGCATTTATCTATGCAATTCTTGCCTGGAGCGTCATTCTGTTTGCACCGCGCTTCCTGATCAGCATTTTCAGTTCGGATCAGGAGCTCTTCGCAGATGCGATCCCTGCCATGAAGTTGTATTTTTCCGCTTTCATTTTCATGCTTCTGCAGTATATCGGACAGACAATCTTTAAGTCCTTAAATAAAAAGAAGCAGGCGGTATTTTTCTCCCTGCTTCGTAAAGTATTTATTGTTGTGCCGCTGACTTATCTGCTGCCGTACGCCTTCCATATGGGAACTGACGGCGTTTTCCTCGCAGAACCGGTCTCTAATGTAATCGGCGGTACGCTGTGTTTCGTAATTATGCTCTGTACTGTGCTTCCGGAACTGAAGCAGATGGAGCGGGAAAACGTTTCTGCTGCGCCCCGCGGATAATTCCCAGGGGCTGCAGCAAACGCACCTCTTGCTCCTCATCCGGCGAAACACTGCTTCACTACAGAAGTGCCTGTCGTTCCAACCTGCACACGCAGGTTGGCTTTATCACATCTGCGTGAATTGCAGTCCGCTCCAGCCGTTTCTCTTTCCGGTTGATATGCAGTACGGTCAGGCTGTCGGACTCCTGATTTGCCACTACGAGGTAATCACTGAAAATCTGAAAATCGCGCGGCGTTCTGCCGCCGGTTTTTTTTATGCAGCAAAGTGTCAGCGTTCCGTCTTTCTGGATCTCATACATTGCAATGCTATCGTCTCCGCGGTTTGCCGCAAAAAGGAAGCCTCCGTAAAGCCGGATCGCAGATGCGGTGCTCTCTCCGTGATACCCTTCCGGGAGCGTTGAAATGTCCTGAAGAATCGTATATTCCGGCGTGTTTTCAAAACGTTCCCTGTCCATTTTTTCTGTTCCTGTTTCAGACACTTTTTTTTCTGCTGCTTTTTCTGCCGCTTTTTTAGTTTCTTCTGAATCTTCTTCCTGTACCTTCTCTGCGAAGACCACGATCCGGTTGCTCAATTCACAAAGCACATAGATCACAGCCATGTCCTCATGCCAGAATGCCAGATGACGCGGTCCGTATCCATCCGGCAGCTGCAGGCGGATCCCGGTATCGGTAAGCTTCTTCTGTTCATAATCAATCTGATAGCCAAAGACCTGATCCAGTCCGAGATCAGTGCTCCAAAGCAGCTCTCCTGCTTCCTCTGAGAAATGAACGTGCGGGCCCTCCTGACGCAGTGGATTGACTTTAAATGGATTTTCCTGCGGGTTCTTTGCTTTTCTGCTCTGCTGCGAATTTCCCTGCCCCTGTGTCTCATCCGTTCTTCTTGGAGTATGCTGCCAAAAATCGCACCGCTCCTGCAAATGTCCCTGCTCATCCAGCGCAAATACAGCCAGCGAACCACTCGTATAATTCGCTGCCATAAGGAAATTTTCTCTTCCGTCAAGACTTAAATGACACGGATCCGCGCCGCCGGAAGGCATCTCCTTCACCATTTCCAGAATCGGTGCTGCAGTCATGTCCTTCGCAATCCCCCGACTTGTTTCTGCCTCTTTTTTTGCTCCGCGCAGCTGTCCCTCTGTTTCCTGCAGCAGCTCCGGACTTTCTGCCGGCTCCACCAGCTCCGGATTCTCCACCGACCGCAGCGCCTTCATCTCATACACACCGCCCATTGGCACCTGCTCACGTACAGCATAAAGCGTGTCACCTCTTTCGTTTAAGGTCACCCAGGACGGACGTGTCATCTGCGTGTCTGCTCCGAGCATGCTCAGCCGTTCATTTCTCGCGTTTAGCTTCCACAGACAGATTCCTGGCTCTCCTTTTTCTGCATAAGAGCCTGTATAAAAATAGTAATTGTTCTGCTGCACCTCGTCCAGCTGATCCCAGAAATTCCAGAATTCTTCTTCACTGATCGTTCCGTCCAGAATAAGGATCTCGTACATCACACCGCGCCATCCATAGGAAATGCCGGAGTGATGGTAGCCATTGCGCATATAGAAAGCGATGCGCTGCTCTCTCTGTTCATTATTATCTGCTTCCGGATCGACCATCTCTACATCCAGAATCACCCGGTTCCCTGCGTATGCTTTTCCGATCTCTGCGAGAATCTGTGAGCCATAGCCATGATCCCGCAGCTTTTCTTCTACCGCCAGAAACAGAATATGGGTAATGTCCCCAAATGTCAGTGCAGAATAAAATCCACACAAAACTGCTCCATCGTAGCAGGCAATAAAATCATACGGAGCATCCGCTTCTAAAAGCGTGTCCATCGGCACACGCTCCTCCCTCGGAAATGCCGCCCGGTAAAGCCGCTCGATCTCCTGGAATTTTTCTGATTCCTTCGTTATTTTTACTGATTTCATAAATGTCCTCTTCTATTCTTTCATGATCAACGTTTTGTAAAGCGGACATTCTCAATCCGCTTCGCTAAGGGAATCTGCCGCTTCGTCTGATCGCTTGCTTATAAATGCTTTCTACTCTTTCTTCTTAATCACACAACGCTTTTTATAAAATGAAATGCCATAACAGAAAACCTCATCGCATCGGTCCTCCAGATCGGACGCGTACATCCGCTCATCGATCTGCTGTACTGCCGCTGCGCAGTCTTCCTGCATGCGTTCCGGCCTTTTTGAATATTTTGCCTCAAAGACTGCCGCCTTTCCATCGGCAGGTGCATAGATGATAATATCACTTCTGCCTTCTCCATGCTCCCGGTTTGATTCCACCTCATATCCTGCTCCCGCAAAGATTCCGGCAAGAAATGCATGATAAAAGTCTTCTTTATAATCATGATAGCTGATGGTCTGCCGCAGCAGACGATTCATTTCCCCGGTGATCGTTTCACAGTCGCCTGACCACACCGCGGCAAACAGCTTTTTCCGGTTCCACGCTCTTGCCGTGTCTTCAAACCATCCTTTAATGGTCGTCGCAAAAATCTCCCGTATCTCCTCGTTTGGAATCACAAGCGCCGCCTCACCCGAAGGAAGCTCTGCCGGGTCGTCTGATTCCCCTGCACTGGTCAGATAACCGGTGAGATAGAGAATACTCCACAGATTTTCTTCTGACGCATGAAGATAATCATACGTCAGATTCTCTTCTATTTTCTGCCGAATGACTCCACCCGAAAGCAGCGTTTCCATCTTTTTCGTAATGCTTGCACCGGCATAATCGATAAAGGAGCGGATAATTACGTTATCACTCGTATTTTTCCAGTATCCGACCGGCTTTGCCTTTGGATCCCTCAGCAGGTCATACAGATAATTCATCACATCCCACGGGCAATACACATTTACGCTGCCAAAGCAATAGCCATCGTACCATTCCCGTATCTCCCGTGCATGATCCTCCATCCCTGACTTTTTTAAAATCTGCGCAACGTCATGCTCCGTAAATCCAAAATATTCATCGAGATTTGTCGATGTAATCGTGTCTGACACAAAATTATTCGTGCCGGTAAAAATACTCTCCTTTGCAATTTTCAGGCATCCACTCACAACTGCAAACTGCAAAGATCGGTTATCCTTAAATACCTGCATCAGCCCCTTCATGACATCCAGCATTTCCCGGTAATAACCGTTTGCGTTCGCCTTCGCTACTGGTACATCATATTCATCCATCAAAAGAATCACCGGTTTTCCGAAATGTGCCTGCATCATTTCCGTAAGAAGCCCCAGACTGTTTTTCATTTCCTCCGGCGTCCCCTTCTTTGCAAGCAATCGTTTCAGAATTTCTTTGTCGTACTCGTTGACCTTATGACTCTCCAAAAGATACAGGTGCTCCTTACAAAGCTGTGCAATAACGGAAACCAGCATTTCATAGGCAGCTGTAAAATTCAGCCCGTCCACTTTCCGAAGGCTCAGGAAAAGAACCGGTCTTTGGTTCATCCACGTTCTGCACAGCTTCTCGTCACGCATAACTGAAAGCCCCGAAAACATATCCCGGCTGTCCTTTTTGATGTCAAAAAAGCTGGCGAGCATGCTCATTCCAAGTGTCTTTCCAAAACGTCTCGGCCTCGTAATCAGCGTAACCTCCGCCGCCTCTCCCTTCAGGAGTTCCGGAATCAGTCCCGTTTTATCCACGTAATAATATCCGTTTCTCCGTATTTTTTCAAAATCGGAAATTCCAACCGGAATATTGATCCCTGCCATGCCGTCACCCCTTTCTGTCGGATTCTGATGCTTCTATTGTAGCAGAAAATCCCGCTTCTGAAAACTCAAAAGCAGCAAAAAAGCACCTGCGTATCCGCGTTCCTTTCTTGCGAATCACAAGTGCTTTTTATTGTGCTGTCAGTTTCCAAACCAATGCAGATGTCAAAGCAGATATTTATAATCCACTTCACTTCTGCATCCAACCACATCTTAATGCGCCGTCACAGTATACCGGCATTCTTCACCACGCAGCACCTGAATCAGGTTCTCCGTCGCCAGTGTTGCCATATTCTCTGTCGCTTCCTTTGTATGCGCCCCGGTATGCGGCGTAGCAAGGACATTGTCATAAGCAAACAGAGGAGAATCTTTCGGCGGCTCTGTCTCGAATGCATCCAGACCAAGACCGCCAAGCTTTCCTGACTCAACTGCCTCTTTGGCAGCAGCCTCGTCAACGATTCCGCCTCTTGACGCATTAATCAGAATCACTCCGTCCTTCATTTTTGAAAATGTTTCCTTATTTATCATATGATACGTCTGATCATTTAATGGTAAGTGCATGGAAATGTAATCGCACTGTGCGATCAGCTCTTCAAAAGAAACACTTTTAATGCCGTGCTCTGCGGCGTAGCTTTCATTCATATATGGATCGTATGCGAGCACCTCCATAGCAAAGCCGCCTGCACAGCGTGCCACTACCTTTCCGATCGCGCCAAGACCTACGATTCCAATCTTTTTTCCGTACAGCTCTTTTCCAGTACAACGGATCCAGCCATTCCTTTTCGTGCTCGCATCAAGCATGGTCAGGCTGCGTGAAAGGCTCATCATCATCCCAAACGCAAGCTCGCCGACTGCTTCCGCATTCACCCCTGGTGTATTGGTCACAACAATCCCCTGCTTTTCTGCTGCCGCAAGGTCTACCCGGTCATATCCAACTCCATATCTTGAAATCGCTTTCAGGTTCGGGCAGTGCTCCAGCACGTCCGCACTGATTGAATCCAGCCCGGCCAGATAACCGTCACAGCCCTGCAACTGCTGTATCAGCATCTCTCCTGTCAACGGCTTTCCTGTCGGATTAAACACAAGCTCATCTGCAAATTCCCGCAGTTTTTCAAGTGCAGGATTTACCTTTCCCTCCTGCGGCTGCATGGAAGTCGGTGTTACAAGAATTTTCATTTTCAGATCCCCCGTTTCCGTAAACTAAGCAATCTATCTTGTTACTGTTCGGCCAGACAACCTTTCGTAAAATAACTGCATTTTTAAAAAGGCTGGCTCTGAACCGTAACTCTATTTTCTTTCCGCAAGCGCTACTGCTTCTCTTGTGAGGCGCTCCACCTCATCAAATCTCTTCTCCTTCAGCAGCCCTTCCTTTACCATCCAGCTTCCTCCGCAGGCAATAATTTTTTCGGATTGCAGATAGGTCTGAAGATTTGCCGCATTCACACCACCGGTAGGCATGAAACGAATCTGTGAAAACGGCGCCGCAAGCGCTTCGATTGTTTTTAATCCGCCGTAACACGATGCCGGAAAGAACTTTACAACCTTAACGTCATAGGCCAGCGCAGTCATAATTTCAGACGGCGTGCATACTCCCGGGAAAACAGGTACCTTTCGCTCTTTCGCATATGCGAGAATCTCCTCGCTCGTACCAGGTGATACGAGGAACTGCGCTCCGGCAGCAAGTGCCCGCTCTGCCTGCTCTTTATTAATCACGGTTCCGGCACCGACCAGCATTTTCGGAAATGCCGCCCGGATCTTTCGTATCGCTTCCTCCGCCGCTTCTGTTCGAAATGTGATCTCTGCCACCGGAAGTCCGCCTCTGCAAAGTGCTTCTGCAAGCGGCAGTGCATCCTCGATATTATTAATCTTTACGACCGGAACCAGCTTCAGCTTTTCAATTTTATCAAAAATTTCTCCGTTCATTTTTTCCTCCTGTACAACACCGGCTGCCTGCAGTTTCCTGCCGGACAACCGCTTCTTCACTGTGCACTTCGATATATTTCTAAATAGCGCTGATATTTTTCCCGATAGTGCCCTGTATGCTCTGCCAACGGAACGATGATTCCTTTCGTTTCCGCCTCAAACGCTTCTGCCGGGCAGCAGCCCAGCACATCCATCGCAAGCACCACGCCGCCCTGAAGCGAACACTGCGGATTTTCCTCTATGGAAATTTCCCGTTCAAAAATATCCGCGCACATCTGCGACCATTCCGGTGAGTGCAGAATCCCGCCTGACAGTCGAATGCCCTGCGGCTCTCCACAGATCCGGCAAAGCTCCTCATAGCCCTGACGCAGATTGAACAGCACTCCTTCCTGCACCGCCCGGTACATACTTCTCCGGTCATGGTACGGCTTCAGCCCGTAAAAACCGCCGCTTCGCTCCTCGTTCTCGCCCGGACAGCGCTCTCCATACAGAAATGGAAGGAATACCGGCGTATCCACATCCTCCCTGCATTCCAGCTGTTCATACGGTGCATTCTGCGCAATTTTTTCCCGAAACCACTCAATACTGCTGCAGCCTCCGGAAATCGCCGCGCCCGCAAGATATCCCTTGGGTGACAGATAACACCACGTATGCGGCTCTTCCGGCAACACAGCATTTGCCACACTCATCCGAAGTGCACTGCTTGTCCCAACCGAAACCGTCATAACCCCGGATTTTAAGCCACCGGAGCCCGTCTGATTCATTGCTCCGTCCGGATTAGAGAGCAGCACCGGCGTGCCAGGCGTAACACCAAGCAGCTTTGCACCATCTTCCGTAAGCGGAAATGTTTCATTATAATCAACCAGTTCCGGCAGCTTTCCGCTGTCAACTCCTATCTCTTCCAGCAGATCCTTTGCATATTCTTTTTTATGGATATTCAGACAGCCGCTTCCGGAAGCCATGCTTCGTGTCACCGCATATTTTCCGATGAGCCGCCAGTTATTGTAGGTTCCCTGACCGGCAATCCGGTACTGATTTACCGCATAGCCCTTCTGCCTGAGCAGCTCCAGCTTAAAATACGGATACTGCGCCTTCAGCATACAGCCTGTCATCTCATAATATCGCTTTGCGAATGCCTTATCCTCACGATATTTTCTGCTGATTTTTGATGCCTCCGTGTTTGACCAGAGATAAATCGGTGTGACCGGTGTAAAATCCTGCTGAAATAAACCGACACTGTGCCAGGTACCGCTCAGCGCGATCATATCGATCTTCTGACCCGCGCTGCAGATCCGGCCCACTTCCATCATCTTCTGAAATACGGCCTCCGGATCATGCAGTGTCGTATCCGAATGCATTTCTTCATATCGTTTTGTCATGACGCTGCTCTTCCCGGTATCCGTATTATAAAGCATCGCCTTTGCAGACATTGTGCTGTTTTCCATGGCAAGTATCTTCATCTGCCAGCCTCCTGTCAAAACGAATCCTTCTCATTCCTTCCGCTGCCTGCCCATAATCACGCTATAACGGCAGGCCCTCTTATCACTTCTGAACTTTTCTGATTCGGTTATAGTACTCCAGCGTCTGAAGATAAACGCCCTCGCCATCCAGCTGATATCGATGCAGCAGCTGTTCTGCCGGTGCCGACTGCCCATAGACATCCCGCATTCCGATTTTGTATACCGGAACCGGAAGCTTCTCGGAAAGGCAGTCACACACTGCACTTCCAAAGCCTCCGATAATTGAATGCTCCTCCGCTGTAACTACAATTCCTGTCTTTGCAGCCGATGCAAGCAGTGTCTCCTCATCAAGCGGCTTGACGGTCGGAAAATCAATTACCTCCGCACTGATTCCCTGCTCCTGCAGTTTTTCAGCCGCTTCCAGCGCTGACCATACGCAAAGTCCCGTCGCTGCAATGGTGATATCGGTTCCTTCCTTCAGCCGGTAAGCCTTTCCGATTTCAAACTGAAACGATTCGTCATAAATGACCGGAACCTCTGGTCTGCCGAACCGTAAATAAACCGGTCCTTCATATTCCGCGGCCGCCATCACTGCTGCTCTCGCCGATGTGTCATCTGCCGGATTTAAAACCACCATGCCGGGAATCGTCCGCATCAGAGCCAGATCCTCATTGCACTGATGGGTCGCACCGTCTTCTCCTACGGAAATGCCGCCGTGCGTAGCTGCAATCTTTACATTCAGGTGTGGATATCCAATGGAATTACGCACCTGCTCATAAGCTCTTCCGGCAGCGAACATTGCAAAGGAAGATAAAAACGGGATATTTCCCGTCAGCGATAAGCCCGCTGCAATGCAGGTCATATTCGCTTCAGCAATTCCACATTCAATATGGCGCTCCGGAAACCGCTCGCGGAAATAAGAAGTTTTTGTTGCGCCTGCAAGATCGGCTTCCAGTACAACGACCCTGTCATCTTTTTCTCCAAGGCTGACCAGGGCTTTTCCATAGCTGTCTCTTGTTGCTGTTTTCTTTGTTATCTTCATTTAACTTCCCCTCCCAGCTCTGCCATTGCCTGTTCGTACTGTTCCTTTCCAGGCGCCTGTCCATGCCAGCCCGCCTGATTTTCCATGAAAGAAACGCCTTTGCCTTTCACGGTATGCGCGATAATCGCACTTGGTTTTCCTTTCGTTTCTCTTGCCTTTTTATAGGCGGCTTCCAGCTCTTCCAGATTATGTCCGTCTACGTGTGTCACGGAAAAACCAAAAGCTGCCAGCTTCTCATCGATCGGATCCGGCGAGGATACCTGATCGATCGGGCCGTCTATCTGAAGATTATTATTGTCAATAATTATAGTGAGGTTATCCAGTTTCCGATGTCCTGCAAACATGCATGCTTCCCAGACCTGTCCTTCCTCCAGTTCCCCGTCACCAAGCAGTGTATACACTCGATAGTTTCTGTCTCTGAGTTTTGCACTGAGCGCCATTCCGACCGCACAGGAAACGCCCTGGCCAAGAGATCCCGTCGTCATATCAATTCCCGGGCAGTGCTGCATGCACGGATGCCCCTGAAGTCTGGAATCCATTTGCCGAAACGTAGAAAGTTCCTCCTTTGGAAAATAACCACGCTCGGCAAGAACAGAATAATAAGCCGGTGTGATGTGGCCTTTGGAAAGCACAAAATGATCTCTCTCCTCTTTGTCAGGCTCGGCCGGATCAATATTCATTTCTCCAAAGTACAGACTGACAAGAATCTCTACCGCTGAAAGGGAGCCGCCCGGATGGCCTGATTTCGCGGTATAAACCATTTTTACAATATTTCTTCTTATCTCTTTCGATATTTCCAGTTTATTTTTCATTCTTTTTCTCCTATTTTCAGATAAACATGGAACCGCTTTCAGACAAGGGATAAAACAAAGTGATCCGTCTTTTCAAGACCCTCACTTTGCTCTCTCCCTGTTCATTTATACCTCGCAGCAGGAATCTCTGAAAATCAGAACGCATGCAAGCTCTTCTCTTGCCTTTGGCAGTGTCCCCTGCTCGAGCGCGCTTAAAAGGATCTCCGCCGCACGTTCTCCCTTTGCATAACTCGGCTGCCACACGGTCGTCAGCGCCGGAGTAATGTAAGCCGCAACTCTGTCGTCATCAAACCCGACGATCGACAGTTCCTCTCCGATCTTCTTTTTCATTTCCTTGGCTGCTCTGTAGGAAGCTACAGCAATAATATCGTTGAATGTCACCAATGCTGTTATTTTGGCCGGATTGTACAGCAGCTTCTTCGTGAGATTTTCCGCTTTTTTATCTGAAAAATCATCGCATACCTCAATCAGATCTTCTCTGACTGGAATGCCTGCATCCGAAAGTGCTTCCTTGTATCCGTCAAGACGGTCCTTTCCTGATGCATACTGCAGCGATCCGGTGATAATTCCAATATTTCGGTGTCCAAGTCCGATCAGGTAATTGACCACATCATAGGATGCCTTCTTATTATTGATCTCCACCTGACTGACCATTTCATCCTTGCACGTACCGATTACCACAAAAGGAACCTGATCATTTTTCAATTTTTCAATCAATCCATCCTGTTCATTGCATCCGAGTACAAGGATTCCGTCAACACGTCCCTCATAATAGAGCCCGCAGATATCCGTATTGAGCTTATTGTGCTCAAGCAGAATCCGGTATCCCCATTTCTGTGCCACCGTTACAATTGCCCTGAGTACATTGACAAAGGATTCATTCATGAAAAAGTAGTCATTTTCGTGATTGATAATTACGCCAATCGTCCGGGATTTTTTGGACTGGATTTCGCGCGCAGAAGCTGCCGGGCGAAAATCTGCACATGCCTGCTCCACCTTTTTTCTGGTTTCCGCACTGACATACCCTGAGCCGTTAATCACTCTTGATACGGTCGATATGCTTACCCCCGCCTCTTTTGCCACATCATAAATCGTCTTTTTTTTCATACTTCCACTCCCGTTTCGATTTTCGAATTTTTCTTACATCTACACTTTACACTATTTCCATGTTTCTTTCAATCAGTTTCACAGTGCAGAAATAAATTTTAGCGCCTTACCGGCTGCCTGTTTTATTCAAAATCGGACGATATTGCGCAACTCTCCGCATACTGTCTGAACGGATAAGACCTATTCCACCAGTGCTTTTATTACGTCAACCAGCTCCTGATCTGTTGCGTTTTCATATATCTGCTCCTTCGTTCCTTTGGGCTCCAGCGTGCCTTTTAAAAATTCCGGATCAATCTCTTTCAGAATCTCTTTCATATCACGGCAGGTTACTTTTTTCACATCTGTAAGAATGTTTCTGTTCGTGCGCTCTGCCTGTGCCCACTCTTTCGGGAATCCTCCTCCCGGAGCCTCCTCAAACAGCCGCTCAAAGATATAGCGGAGTTTCACATCGCTTCCCCAGCCAAATCCCTTGTTAAATGGAAGTGACACCGCATTTCCTGCATTCACCTGAGAATAAAGATAGCCGTCCAGCGGTTCTTCCACAAATCCACAGAATACATTCGGGAATGAATTGCTTGCAACCATTGCTCCCATTCCGGTTCCGCATCCGGTAATGACAAAGTCTGCTGCGCCTGAATTGATCAGAATTCCCGTAAGCAGTCCCGCCTGTACGTAGCTTCTCTGATATCCGTCGTCCTCTGCAAATCTGCCGTAATTAAATACCTGATGTCCTTTCGGCTCGCATACCTTTTTCAGTGTCTCAAAGATCAGGCTGTTTTTTCCGCACTGACTGTTTTCATTGATAAGTGCAATTTTCATCTTTTTCTCTCCTTTCATGTATACAGCGGATTTCGTAATTCGCTTTTACTGCCTGCCAAACCATAAGAAATCCTTCCGCAGGCAGATCCTTGCTTATGAGAATTCTTAAATCTGCATTCTCACACATTTTATTTTACAAGATAACCTCCGTCGACCGGAATCACTGCCCCACCAAGATAATCACTGGCATGTGATGCCAGAAAAATGCAGGTTCCCTTCATATCCTCCCCGCTGCCCCAGCGCTTTGCCGGAATGCGGTTTGTGATTTCCTGATATCTCGGATTTTCCGGATCCAGAAGTGCCTCATTCATTTTTGTCGCCATATAGCCCGGCGCAATCGCATTGACGTTGATTCCTCTTGCCATCAGGTCATTGCTCATGCACTTTGTAACCTGCGCAACACCGCCTTTCGCCGCCGCATACGCCGGTATCGTCTGTCCTCCGAAAAAGGAAATCATGGAAGCTATATTGATGATTTTCCCGTATCCTTTTTTCAGCATGACCTTTGCCGCTTCCTGACACAGGATGAATACAGAATTCAGATTTACATTGATTACATCGTCCCAGTCCTGCATCGGAAATGCTTCTGAGCTGCAGCGCCGCTGAATTCCATGTGCATTGACAAGAATGTCCAGATCTCCAAGCGCCTCCATGCAGTCTGCAAATGCCCGGTATACCTGTTCCCGCTTTCCAAGATCAGCTTTTACCCCATGGCAACGAAAACCTTTTTTGCAGAACTCATCTGCAACCTCATAAACCTTATCCGAGGTGCCCACGATCGCCACCTCACATCCGGCTTCCATCAGACCTTCTGCCATACTGTAGCCAAGCCCTCTTGTTCCGCCGGTCACAATCGCTTTCTTTCCCTCGATATCAAAAAGTGAATGCATATTTTACCGCCTCTTTTCTGTGTAGCGCGTATTAAGCATTGTAAACCCCCGCCGCCGTCTTTCCTCCGTGGCCGCTCCAGTTCGTGTGGAAAAATTCGCCTCTCGGACGATCCACCCGCTCATACGTATGTGCGCCAAAGTAATCTCTCTGCGCCTGAAGAAGGTTCGCAGGAAGCCGATTGGATGTGTACCCGTCAAAATAGGCAAGCGCAGAACTCATCGCCGGAAGCGGAATTCCTCTGCTGATACCAAACGCCACCGCTTCTCTCCATGCCGGAACCAGTTCTTTGATCGTATTCGAAAAATAATCGTTCAAAAGCAGATTTTCAAGCTCCGGCTTTTCTTCATAAGCCTCTTTTATCCGGTTCAGGAAAACGCTCCGGATAATACAGCCGCCTCTCCACATCAGCGCAATCCCGCCGTAGTTCAGATTCCAGCCATAGGTGCCCGCTGCCGTCCGCATCAGATCATAGCCCTGCGTATAGGAAATGATCTTGCTTGCAAAAAGTGCATCTTTGATCTTTTCGATCATCGCCTGTTCATCACCGGTAAAAGAAAGCTTCTGGTGCGGATAAATTTTTGATGCCGCCTCGCGCTCTTCCTTTCTCGCAGACAGACATCTCGCAAACACCGCCTCTCCGATCAGCGTAAGCGGAACCCCCTCCTCCAGGGCCGCTATGCCCGTCCATTTTCCGGTTCCCTTCTGCCCAGCTGCATCAAGAATCTGATCCAGCACGTATTCCCCGGCTTCATCCCGGTACCCAAAGATATCACCAGTAATTTCAATCAGATAGCTGCACAGCTCCGTCTGATTCCATTGCCTGAAAACACGGCTCATTTCTTCATTGTCAAGGCCAAGCCCTGCTTTCATCAGCTGATACGCCTCGCAGATCAGCTGCATATCGCCATATTCAATGCCGTTATGGACCATCTTAACAAAATGACCTGCCCCGTCTTCGCCTACCCAGTCACAGCATGGCGTTCCGTCCTCGACCTTTGCACAGACCGCCTGAAAAACAGGTTTGACATACGGCCATGCCGCAGGGCTGCCGCCCGGCATCATACTTGGCCCCTTCAAAGCGCCTTCCTCTCCGCCGGAGACTCCGGTGCCCACATACAAAAGTCCTTTTGACTCTACATACCTTGTTCTTCTGATCGTATCCGGGAAATGGGAATTGCCCCCGTCAACAATAATGTCACCTTCCTCCAAACACTTAAGAAGCTGGTCAATCATCTCATCAACTGCGTTTCCCGCCTTAATCATCAGGAAAACGATTCTCGGCTTTTTCAGCTGTGACGTCAGCTCCTCAAGGCTGTAACAGTCCATGATATTTTTACCTGACGCTCTGCCGTTTACAAATGCTTCCGTTTTCTGACGCGTCCTGTTATAAACTGCGACGGTAAATCCTTTCGATTCCATATTCATGACCAAATTTTCGCCCATTACTGCAAGACCGATAAGTCCAATATCTGCACAAGGCATTTTATCACCGCCTTTCTCATTTTATCTCATCACATAAAGCCGAACAGGGTCGGGATTCCCGTAATCAGCTGCGGGAAAAGAATGAGAAGAAGCAAAATCACCGCATCAATAACTAGGAATGGCTTCAGCGCTCCTACCACCTTATCAAACGGCCGCTTGCCGACGCTAACTGCGGAAAACAGTACGAGTCCGACCGGTGGTGTCAGCACACCCATGCTCAGGTTTACGATTGTCAGAACCGCGAAGTGAATCGGGTTTACGCCTACCTTTGTCATAACCGGTGCAAGGATCGGTGCGAACAGGATGATTGCCGCGCCTACATCCATCACCATACCAACGAGAATAAAGAACACATTTACAATCAGCAGAAGTACGATCTTGTTATCCGAAATCTGAAGCAGAAGTGCCGCCAGCTGATCCGGAATCTTCTGCATACCTGCTGCCCATGAGAAAGCATTCGCAAATGCCACGATCATAAAGATATTGCCGACTGTCTTGCTGGTACTCCATAAAATATCCCGAAATTCTTTGAGCGTAAGATTTCGATAAAATACAAAGCCAAGAAACAGGGCATACGCACATGCAAGTGCCGCTGCTTCGGTCGCGGTACAAAAACCGCCGAGGATTCCGCCAAGGATAATAAGCGGAAGCAGAAGTGCCACAATACCATCGCGCATGATGATCCGCTTCTCTCCCTTCTCATAGACCTTGTCGTCCTTCGGGAAATTGCGTTTCTTTCTGATTGCAAAGATATAAATAATCTGTGACAGTCCGATCAGAAGACCCGGTCCAAGGCCGCCGAGAAGCACCGCTCCGGTTGAGATGCTGACGCATCCGGCGTATACCATAACCGTTGTGCTTGGCGGAATCAGCGGAGACTGCAGGGATGATGCTGCTGAAAGTGCAATCGAAAAGTCCTTATCGTATCCCTCTTTCTCCATCTCGGCGATCTCAATTGCTCCAAGTCCAGTCATATCGCCGATCGCGGATCCGGAAATACTTCCAAAAATCGTACTTGCAATGACATTTACAAATGCAAGTCCGCCGCGAAATCTTCCGACAAAGAGTCTCGCAAATGCAAACAACTTTCTTGAAATATCTGTCCTCACCATGATTTCCGCTGCAAGCATGAAGAACGGAATTGACATCAGAATAAACGAGTTCACTCCGGTCAGGGCTCTGGTCGGAAGTACCTGCAGAAAGGACGGATCGATTGCCATGATATACACGATTGCTGTAAATCCCATGGAATAGGCAACCGGAACGCCGACCAGAATCAACACGATCAGCAGCGCAATAGAAAGTAAAAATAAACTCATGCCTCTTCCTCCTCATCCAGCATTTTAAGTCCGCCTGCCGCAAGCGCCTGCAGGAACGTTAAGGCCAGTCCGACTACCAGCGCAAATCTCGGAATCACCATCGGCATCTGCATTGTAGGTGATACCTCTTTTACAGAAACGGTTGTAAAAACGTTAAAGCAATTCCATGTGTAATGTGCTGCCGTGATCAGAACGATCGTCTTTACGATAACGGAAAGAATCCGTTTTACCTTATCCGGCTGCCGGTCAATGATAAATGTAACTCTGATATAGGAAGACTTTCGTGCGATATGGCTGCTTGCCAGAAAGATCAGCCACAGCATTGTAAATCTTGCCAGCTCCTCTGTCCACGACAGAGAAACCGGCAGCAAATAGCGGCTGACAACCTGCAGCAATACCAGAACAAGCATAACAAACATCAAAAATATGCATATCTCACGAACGATTTTATCTACTATATCCATACATTTCAGAAATGCATTTTTCTGTTTATTATCCATATCATCATTCCTTTACTGCTGCTACTGCTTCCATAAAGCCATCTGTAAGTTCTTCTCCAACTTCACCCTTCAGCCACTCAAGTACTTTGTCCTGGGAAGCTGCTTTGAAGGTTTCTTTTTCTTCTGCAGTCGGAATATAAACTTCCATATCGGATTCCATCAGTGCAGTGAGTGCAAGATCCTCATTCGCACAGTTTGCACCACGCATGGAAATCTGTGCAATTTTTCCGCCCTTTGTAACAATCTCCTGAAGATCTTCTGGCAGTGACTCATAAAATCCTTCATTCACTGCAAGTACCAGAGAAGACATGGAGTGCTGATCGAGTGTGTAATATTTCTGAACTTCCTGTAAGGAACCGTTCAGGATTGTGGTCGGTGCATTTTCCTCGCCGTCAACTACGCCGGTCTGCAGAGAGGTATACAGCTCTGCCCACGCGATCGGTGTTGCAGTTGCTCCCATCGACTCCAGCATGATCTGGTATGCCGGAACTTCCATGGATCTGATCTTCAGTCCGCTCAGATCCTCTGCGGAATGAATTGCATGGGAGTTATTGGAAATACTTCTGAAACCGCCGTTGTCAGATGCTGCCACGATCCGGATTCCAAGCTCGTCCTGCATTCCTGCAAACAGATCCTGCATAAAGTCTGAATCAAGAAGATTATAGAATTCTACACGGTCATCTACGATATACGGAACAGACAGTACCTGCAACTTCGAATATAAGGTGGAAAGTTCTCCGTCACCGGTAACACATGCCTGAACGACGTTCTGCATACACTGCTGCAACCCCTCTACGCTTCCTCCGAGTGCTCCTGAGTCGTAAATTTCTACCTCGATTCTTCCGCCCGATGCCTGCTCCACATAATTCTCAAAAGCAAAGCATCCCGCATTGACGGCATCAATTACGCTCTGTCCGTCGATATCAGTAAACGGAGCATTGCTGTTTGCAAGCTTGATCGTGTACTCCGCATCTGCTGCTGCCGCGCCGGAAGTAATCATTGCAGACATCGCTACCACCGTTGCCATTCCCATGAGTCCTCTTACCATTTTCTTCATTTCCTGTTCCTCCTTGTTTTTGTTTTTATGAAAGCGCTTTCATATTTTTCTTTTTATATAGCGCTTTTGTAGAAGCGCTTTTCTTGGTTTCATATTAGCATTTCGACCTATTATTGTCAATATCTTTCTTCATCGTTTGTGTATTTTGTTGTTTTCGACAGTTTTCGGCGTTGTATTTTATGCAATTTTATTTTCTTCAATATGTCACCTGTTTTATCATTTCTTTTTGTTTCTGTTCTGTGTTATGGAATTTTATGGAAGTTCTTTCATATTGTTTCTCATATTACATCCTGATTCATTTTACCGGAAATTGGATTTGCAAATCGTAATACTACACCTTTTTCTGTACACCTCTCCTTCCCTGATTTCAAACGCCACGGAGCGGATTAGGAATATCAACTTTACCAGCTGTCATAAACAGCATGTGGGACATCCTCTCTGCTGCCTTTCAGAATGTCCCACATTTCATTTTTACCCTTTCTTATTTTCTTTCGAATTATGACTCTTTCCACACCACTTCGCTGCTCTCCCCTTTTTTGTCACTCCCGCAAACTTCCGGATTCCCTCGAGGACAATCGTCTCTGTCCACCTAGCCATCTCTTCTTTGCTCTCCTTCATGCCGCCAAACAGCCAGTATTCGATCACGCCGATGCAGCCGGAGAGCACATAGACTCTCAAAAATTCATACATGCCCGGATCGATTCCGCTGTAAACGTACTGCCAGTCATGAAAGCATTTCTCCCGGATCAGCTCTTTCAATGAGTATCTCGCTCAGTGATTCCGACAGCGATACTGCGGCAGAGAATGCAGCGGAAACCAGTTCCGAAACCTCCACGGAGACTGAATCCGAAACAGCGATGAGTCCGTGAGAGAAGCTGAAGAGTCTGTTCTGATACACAGCTTGCCTGACTCGGTTACACCGTCATCCGCCATCCCGGATGGTACTTGTTTTTCAAGGTTCCGTTCACAAGCTTGCCCCAGCCAAGCGGATAGCCGTTTACACACACAAGCTGCCAGCCGCTTGCTCTGGCAGGAGTAAGATCATCGACATCGATCGTTTCACCGCACAGGTACTTTCTCACTCTTCCGTCTGTCTGATCCAGATCGATCACTGAATCATAGCTGATGCCGGTCAGCGACATCGCAAGTGACTGCGACGGCTCAAAACGGCCCTTGCGGACCTCGCCCATGTACAGTCCGTTGCGCAGAAACGGGATGCTGCGGCTCACCGGGATGCGGTTTTTCGTGTAATAAACCTGTCCGCCGCGAAGCTCGATCGCCTCTTCTTTGTACTCCGCGCTCACACCGCGCAGAAAATCGAGGACTGCCTCCCGCTCGGAAGCTGCGGCGCTTTGTCCACCGACGCCCGGCTTTTTTCTGGAATTATCCACAGAGGTGCCGCGTTTTCCACCTTTTTTTCCGGTAAAGGAGAGGGCTTCCGCCAGTTCTGAGTCGGCATTTTGCAGTCCGTCAGTCTGAGCTTCTGGTGTATCTTCTCTGGATATTATTGTATCTGCATCAATTAACTCAGATGCCATCTCTGCACTTGCGCTATTATTTCTTTTCAATATTGTCTGCACCGTGCAATCTTCTCCGACTCCAGCCTTGGACAGCGCCACGGAATACGTCCCTGGCTCCTCTCCCGCTCTTTGCTTCCGAAGCAGCGCAAGAAAATGTCCCTCCCCGGCCATTTTGTGCGGGAAAATGCGCACACAACGCACCAATGCTTCATTTCCGTCCGCCAGCTCCGGCCGCCCATGGGAAAAGCCCTCATACCACGGAATCTCCAGCAGCTCCATCTCCGGCTCATTTGCAAGCAGCGATGCGATCGTCTGCTCATTCTCCTCCGGCGAAAAGGTACACGTTGAATACAGTAAAAGTCCGCCCGGGCGAAGCATCGATACTGCGCTTCGGATGATGGCATGCTGCGTTTTCGCACACTCCTCCACCTTCTCCAGGCTCCAGACTCTTGCATTTGCAAGATCCTTTCGGAACATTCCCTCGCCGGAGCACGGCGCATCCACCAGAATCTTGTCAAACGACTCTTCAAACTGCTCCGCCAGGCGCTCCGGCACCGCATTCGTCACATAGGAATTCGAAATCCCGAAAATTTCAAGATTTTTAAGCAGCGCCTTTGCCCGCGATGCACTGATATCATTCGCAACCAGAAGTCCCTCACCGCGCAGCTTTGCGCCGAGTGCTGTCGCCTTACCGCCCGGTGCTGCGCACAGATCCAGCACACGCTCCCCCGGAACAACCGGCAGTACTGTGGCCGGCGTCATCGCGCTCGGCTCCTGCAGATAGTAAAGTCCAGCGTAATAAAACGGATGACGCGCCGGATCGTCCTCCCGCTCATAATAAAATCCATTCGGGATCCACGGGATCGGTGTCAGATGAAACGGAGTCAGCTCCTGAAATTTCTCCACGCTGATCTTTGCCGTGTTCACCCTGAGTCCAAATTTCCGCGGCTCCTCATAGCTTTTCAGAAATGCTTCGTATTCCGTTCCGAGCATTTTTTCCATTCGTTCCAGAAATTCTTTCGGAAGTTTCATTCTCTTATTCTTATCCTTTCCTTTTCCCACCACGCTCAGCGTTTGGCGACAGCTCGATTCTCTTTTATCTTTCTTCCTGTTTGAACTCAAAGCAGATATTTCCAATCCGCTTCGCTGCCTGATTTATAAAACGGACATTCGCAATCCGTTTCGCTGCCTGATTTGTAAAACGGACATTCGCAATCCGTTTCGCTGCCTGATTTGTAAAACGGAGCGTCCTGCTACCACTCATACTTCGTCAGCTGTCCCTGCAGCTTCATATGATCAAACTGATTCTGGCGCAGCGCCTCGTAAAGCACGATCGCCACGGAATTGCTCAGATTCAAGGAACGCGTCTCGCCGATCATCGGAATCCGCACCGCCGTATCCGGGTGCTGCTTTAAAATCTCCTCCGGGATTCCGGCGCTCTCTTTTCCAAACATAAGGTAGCAGTCCGGCTCATAATTTACCTCCGTATATACCCTGCGTGCTTTCGTGGTCGCCATGTAAATTTTCGCACCCGGATTCTTCTCCAGAAACTCATCGAAATCAAGATACGTGGTCACATCCAGCTGCGGCCAGTAATCCATTCCCGCTCTCTTTAACGCTTTCTCTGACAGAGAAAACCCGAGCGGTTCGATCAGATGAAGCCTTGTCCCGGTGGCTACGCACGTCCTTCCGATATTTCCGGTATTTGCCGGGATCTCCGGCTCAAATAATACGACATTTAATTTTGCCATCATTTACCTCCGTTTTTTATAAAGCAGGCACAAAAGACCTGTTTTCACCATACTTTATAAGGTTAATAACGCAACAGCGCCGCAGAGTCAGCTTTCACCTCCCCTGCGGCTGCCTTGTAAAACGGACATTCGCAATCCGCTTCGCTACCTGCGTTCATATTTTCTATTTTTTCTGCCACTCTCTCAAATGTCCGACGAACCGGTTCAGCCGCTCCATCGCAAGTTTCAGATTTTCCAGTGAATACGCATAGGAAATACGCACAAATCCTTCTCCGCACGCGCCGAATGCCGAACCGGGCACAACCGCCACATGCTCCTCCTCCAGAAGACGGGTCGCAAATTCATCCGAACTCATCCCGAATTCCTTAATGCACGGGAACACATAAAATGCACCAAACGGCTCAAAGCAGGAAAGTCCCATCTCTTTAAACGCATGCATGAGATACCGCCTTCTCTGATCATAGGCCGTGCGCATCTGCGCCACATCCGCATCGCCGTGCCGAAGCGCTTCAACTGCCGCATACTGACTGTTCGTCGGTGCACACATGATCGCGAACTGGTGGATTTTTGTCATCTGCTCCACAATCACCTGCGGTCCGCAGATATAGCCGAGCCGCCATCCGGTCATCGCATACGACTTGGAAAATCCGTTGATCAGAAGCGTCCGCTCCTTCATACCAGGAAGGCTCGCGATCGAAACGTGGTCCGCTCCGTACGTCAGCTCCGAATAGATCTCATCGGAGAGCACATAAATATCCTTTTCAATGCAGACCTGTGCAATCTCCTCCAGATCCTCCCGCCGCATCACACCGCCGGTCGGATTGTTCGGAAACGGCATTACGAGAATCTTCGTCTTATCTGTGATCGCCGCCAGAAGCTCTTCCTTCGTCAGGCGGAACTGATTTTCCTCTTTCAGTTCAATTGTCACCGGTACGCCGTCTGCCAGCACGACACATGGCACATAGGAAACGTAGCACGGCTCCGGAATGAGCACCTCATCGCCCGGATCCAGCATCGCACGAAGTGCCACATCAATTCCTTCGCTGCCGCCTACCGTTACAAGAATCTCATGAAGCGGATCATAGGATACCTCAAATCTGCGTCTGAGATACTCTGCGATCGCCACACGCAGTTCCTTCAGACCGGAGTTGGACGTATAAAAGGTCCGTCCCTTTTCCAGTGTATAAATACCCTCATCGCGAATATGCCACGGCGTATCAAAATCCGGCTCACCGACACCAAGTGAGATCACATCTTCCATCTCGCTTACAATATCGAAAAATTTCCGGATGCCAGAGGGCTGAATCGTCTCTACTTTTTTCGATAATGGATTTCTCACGGTGTCACCAGCATCCTTTCATCCTTTGTTTTCTTTCCGAAGATCGTTCCGTAATCCTTATATTTTTTCAGGATAAAATGCGTTGCCGTCGAAAGCACCGTATCCAGCGTCGACAGCTTATCACTTACAAACGACGATACATCACGTAAAGTCTTTCCTTCCAGGATCACCAGCAGGTCGTACGCACCGGAAATCAGGTACACCGACTGCACCTCCGGGTAATTGTAGATCCGCTCTGCGATCGAATCAAAGCCCTGGCCTCTCTGCGGTGTCACGCGCACCTCGATCAGTGCAGTCACTTTCTCAGAAGAAGTCTTTTCCCAGTCAATCAGTGTATGGTATCCGCAGATCACCTGCTCCTTTTCCATCTGTGCGACTTCGTTTGCGATCACTGCCTCGCTTGAACCAAGCAAAATCGCCAGCTCCTGCAAGTCGATCTTGCTGTTTTTTTCCAAAAATGTCAGTATTTGCTCTCTCATTTTACTGTCCTTTCGCTCCCATCTCTATCCGATACCATTCGTCCGGCTTCGGGCGGTCGAGATATCGCTGCTCGCTGCCGTTTCGGATCACGCGGTCGTTTCCGTCTGTCACTCTTCCGATCACCGATGCCGGAATGCCCTGCGCACCAAGATAAGAGACAAGTGCCTCTCCGTGCGCTGTCCCGACAAGAAGTGCTCCCGCGGAATACAGATAGTATGGATTAATATCAAAATATTCACAGATTTCTATTGTCTCCTGTCTGACAGGAATTTTTTTCAGATCCACTTCCAATCCGACGCCTGCCTGATCCGCCATCTCCCAGAGTGCATTAAAAATACCGCCCTGTGACAGATCGTGCATGGATGCCGCACCGAAGTGGGTGATGGCTCGGGCGGTTTCCCCCACTGCCATCTGACCGGCAAATTCTTTTGCCCGGTCAACCAGAAGGAACGGATAATGCGTCCGAAGCTCTGCTTCTTTTGCCCTCGCGATCGCCGCGGTCCCGCCAAGCGCAATCGCATTCGTCACGACAAGCACGTCTCCCGGCTGTAAAATACGGTGAGCCTGCGCAGGGTCACGGGCTATGCTTCCAATTCCGGTCACAGAATACACCGGAGCGCGCACCGCCGCAGAAATCTGTGTATGTCCACCGATCACTGCCGGTCCCCTCTCCTGCTTTGAATCATGCTCCTGTGGTGATACACAAGAGCGCGCAGCCTCCCGCATCCGGCACAGATCCGCCTTCAGCTGCTGCTCCTCATACTCCGGCGGCAGCATTGCCGACACAAGAAAGCCTTCCGGCTTCGCACCGCCAGCGGCCAGATTGTTCGCCGCCGCAAGGATCAGCATGCCCGGATCATCCGCAAAACCCGGTACTTCATTTACTACCGAATATACAGGAAGAAGGTCCTCCTGCCACGGCAGCTGCGCACAGTCTGCCCCCGACCGATACCGTACCAGAGCCGGGTCGCCAAACAGCGGCCGCAGCACCGAACGCTTCAGAGACGGCTCTGAAATTTTTCCGATCTGCATCCGACCTCCTCCTTTCTGCCATGATGTACTCTCAAAATTCTTTTGTATCTGATTTTACAGCAATCCTCTAAAATAATGCATCTTAATCCAGCCCATCAGAGCGTGAAATCCCACGTCAGATATCCTTGTCGTGCGTCATCAGCTATGCACCCGTTTCAAAGCGTACTTACTGTATGATCTGCACCGTACCGTCATCCGGCTGTGTTTCTCCTCCGCCTGTGCCGTCAGACTGAGGCGCATCTGTCTGCGGTGCATCCGTCTGTGGTGCATTGGTCTGCGGAGCCTGCGTCTGAGGTGTCTCCGTCTGCTGCTGCACACCGTAAGTGATGATATTCTGCACCTGATTTAAGTCATTGTTTGCGATCGCCGTGTACATCGCGGAAACCGCCGCCTGATTGGAAGACACAACGCCGACCTCATAGATCGCCGGTGATTCCTGGTAATAGCTGCTGTTTACCTGAACACTGTCCGTCAGCTCTCCGTCTACGTAAATATTCTTCCACAGTTCCGCCGTCATGCCCTGATGCGGCGTCTGCGCCTGATATAAATAACCGATATTCTGATCCGTTTTGGCCACCAGCTTGATGTTCTGAGCAGGGTCTGTCTGGCTGGTCACTTTGCTCTCAAAAGAGATCGACCGGTTGGACGGACGTGTCTCCACTCCGAAAATCGTAAAATTCAAGGTGCCGTAATACGCTGAACCCACAATGTAAATCGGATATTCCTGATCATTCGTAAAAACGAGATCCATCAGACCTTCCGCAATTGCCGCATCCTTGGACGGATCCACATAGCCAACCAGCATCGTGTGGTTCGAACGTGCATCCACCTCCAGCTCGGATTTCAAGACTGCATTATACAGCGTCGTCGATACCTGGCAGATACCGCCGCCGTAGGAATCCACGACCTGCCCGGCCTCGTAGGACGGTGCCAGTTCGTAGCCATTTTCCGGAGTAAACGGAGTCACTGCCGCTGTCACAGAAAAGCTCTCACCCGGCATCAGAAGTGTACCGTTGATCTTCGATGTGCCATTTTCCACATTCTGTGCCCTTCCGGCCGATGACGCAGAGTAATCCGTCGTCGCCGTGCCAAGCACGTCTGTCATTTTTGAGAGCGTCTCCTGGGTCAGAGCCGGAGACGTCCGCGTCACCGTCGCCTCGACCGACACATTGCCGTCGCCGTCCTTCCAGCCGGAAAGCACTTCTTTTAACTGTGCAAGCGTCGCATCCGCATCGAGCGTCAGGCCGTCCGTACCGCCTTCCACATATGGATACCCATCGTCTCCCATGTGCAGCGAACCTTCCACAGGATCTGAATTAAACTGGCTGCAGGAATTTACAAACTCTGCCTCCATGCTCTCATCCATCGTATATTCAATCTCATAATGTGCGCTTTCATTCTGCAGATCTTTCTGCTCTTTATAGCGCTCGATGATATTTCCACTTGTACCGATCTGGCTGATCTCATCCACCAGATCCGTATTTTCCCAAGAAAACCCAAGCTCACGGAACGTCGCTGATGTCTGCTGACTGCCCATCGTGATCGTTACCGTCGTACTGCCAAGCGTCGCAACTTCATTTTTAACATACTGCGCTGCTTCGTCCGGCATCATACCGCCGACATTTTTATCCCCGATAAAAACGCCGTCACTGATCGGTTCCTCCTGTGCGCACACCGGCATGCCAATCAAAATTCCGGCAGCCACCGCCGCAATACCTGCTAAAACTCTTTTTCGCATAAAATCCTTTCTATATCGTATGCTTCAGGCCGAACATGTACAGCCCGCGTAAACATATCTTAGTATAATGCCGAAAGAATCGTCGTCACTACCATCGCCAGGATAATCACAACCACGATCACTGCTGCAATTTTCTGTTTTGTCTTTGAGTTATTAAAATTCATCATAATGCTCACCTCATAATTCTTCCATACTGCGAAATAATCCCGTCAATCATTCTTGACGCTTCACTCTTTGTCAGTGTTTCAATTTTAACACTAGCTTCTATTCTATGATATTTTAATAAATCACGCAAGTATCCTTTTTGTGAATTTGTGATGGGCGATTCCTTTTTCAGCCTGAATGCAAGCGCTGCCGGCTCAAACAGTTCCGGCCGCAGCGCCCCGAATTCTTCCGCCATGCACGAATAAATACGGGCGGCCGTAATCGCATCGTCCAGGGCCCGGTGATGGTGCTCCTGAACGATCCCGTAATGCGCCGCCACCTGATTGAGCGCCCGGCCCGGCAGATCAGAAAGCACGCTTTTCGCGATTGCCAGTGTGTCCAGTCCATGCCGCTCGTATTCTCCGCCAAGCTTTACCACATTTCGCTTCATAAAGCCATAATCAAACGGAAGATTGTGTCCGAGCAGCACGGCATCGCCGGAAAATTCCAGAAATCCCTCCACCGCTTCCCGCAGCTGCGGGCTTCCGGCCGTCATCTCTGCTGTGATTCCCGTCAGGTCTGTGATCCGCTCCGGGATCTCCACGCCGCTGTCCACAAACGTCTCATAAGTGCCCGTGATTTCTCCATTTTCCACCCGCGCGGCTCCAATCTCCAAAATCTGGTCGCGCATCGGACTCAGCCCCGTCGTCTCCAGGTCAAGTGCTACGTATGTACTCCACATTTTATACCTCATTCTACACCGCCAACTCCTTTTCTGCTTATATCTTCCCTCAGAACCTCTACCGTCTGCGTATCTCCGGTCAGCGGATCGCGCTCCTCATAAACACTCTGCCATATGATCACGCGGAATTTCCACTATCCCACTATCCCCGCATCCCCGGTCAGCGGATCACACCCCTCATAAACACTCCGCCATATGATCACGCGGAATCTCCACCATCTCCGCATCCCCGGTCAGCGGATCGCGCTGCTCATACGAAAACAGCAGATACAGCTGCGTCTGCGGTGCATATCCGAAAAATTCCCCTTCTCTTGCAAGCGTATGAAAATGCTCCAGATGCGTCATCCGCAGCATCTGCTTCCAGCTGTGCGTCTGCGCCATGGTCTTCAGATAACGCGGTGCTTCTTCCTCTCTTTGATAAAAGCCGATTGCCATCTCCTTTTCCGGCTCCTGATCACCGGACCACGCCGGACGGCTCTTTGCATTCTCTCTTAAATAAAGATCCAGCGTGAGCAGCTCATCAAAATACTTCTCCGGAAAAACATTCTGCTTTTTCACTTCCCTGTGCAAAAATCCGCGCAGAATCTCGATCCGCTGCATACGGGAATACGATTTCCCGCCAAGACTTTCTTCTTTATAATAATCCGCCAATGCCTCATACAGCTCGATCGGCCGTGCAAACAGCGCTTCCGCCGCATGCATCGTATTGCGGTACTGAAGGCTGTTGTAATAGACCTCCAGCATCTCCTCGATCTCCTTGAGACGAAGCAGCTCGCCGCACGTGATCCACCTTGTCTGAAGCACCTCATACGGCGGCGTACTGCGGTAAACGATGCCATACTCCTGCGCACGCAGATACATCTCAGAGCCCTTCAGTACCTTGAGAAAGCCAAGCTGCAGCTCCTGCGGATACAGCGCATACACCGTATCAAACGAATGCCGGAAGCTCTCAAAATCCTCATACGGAAGACCCGCGATCAGATCCAGATGCTGATGGACGTTGTGCGATCCCTGCACACGGTTCACGTGCTCCGCAATCTTCTCAAACGGTGCAGTCCGGTGGATTGCCGCAAGCGCATCCCTGTTGACTGTCTGCACACCGATCTCCAGCTGCAAAAGCCCCGGCCGCAGTGTCCCAAGCAGCTCCAGTTCCTCTTCATTCAAAAGATCCGCCGAGATCTCACAGTGAAAATTCGTGACTCCATTGTCATGATCCCGCAGAAAACGCCACAGCTCCAGCGTCCGCGCATGGCTGCAGTTGAAGGTGCGGTCCACAAATTTTACCTGCTTTACGCGTTTGTCCAGAAAATACTGAAGCTCCTTCTTTACAAGGTCAAGACTGCGGTACCGCACCCGTTTATCGACGGACGACAGGCAGTAGCTGCACGAAAATGGACAGCCACGGCTTGTCTCGTAATAAATGATGCGGTTCTCAAACTTCTGCAGATCCCCGTAAACAAAAGGCAGCTCATCCAGCGTTTTCATAGGCTCCGCAGGCGGAAGAAGCCTGATTTCCTCTGCGGATACTCGTCCGATTTGCGCATCGCGCCCCGCTGTCACCTCACAGCCCCCTGATTTTCCGTCTTGCTCTGAGATGAACCCTGAGATAAGCCCTGCGCTGTGCGCCCGCTCCCGAAACGCCACGCCCGAAAGCTCCTCCAGCGTACCGATCCCATCCACGTAATACTCCAGCAGCCGGTAAAAGGTTCGTTCACCCTCGCCGATCATCACGCCGTCAAACGCCGGATTTCCCTTCAGGAAACGCTTTGCGTCGTACGAGACCTCCGGTCCGCCTGCCCAGATCTTCACATCCGGCAGCACCTTTTTGATGGATTCCGCCGTCTCGACCACCTCACGACGGTTCCAGATATAACACGAAAACAGCAAAAGCTCCGGCTTTTTCCGGTAAATTCCGGCGAAAATTTCCTCCATCTGATGATTGATCGTATACTCCGCCAGCTCTGTCATCGGTTCATACTTGCCCGCCGAACCCTTCAGGCTGTAAATCGCCAGATTGGAATGAATATATTTCGCGTTGATCGCGGTCAGCAAAATCCGCATTGTTTTCTCTCCTCCAGTTTCTTTTTCACACTCGGATACTGCGCAAGATCCGTATACGGCAAAAACTGCGCCGCATGCATTTTTTCCACAAAATCACCGGCATTTCCAAACTGGACATACGTGATCTTCTTCAGAATCCGCTGCGCCGCCGCAAGCACAGAGCAATCCATCAGCAGCCCATACGCCCCCTTAAGCGAAGCATTTCCGATCATCACGAATTTGTCCCTTGGAAGATCCGGGTACATGCCGATCGTCACCGCAGATTCGATATTCAGATATTTTCCAAATGCACCCGCCAGATAAAAATGCTTCACATCCGAAGCCTCAAGGCCAAACGATTCGATCAGATATGAAACCATCGTATGCGCCGCCGCCTTTGTACGCATAAACTCTGTGATATCATGCTGGGTAAAGACAAGATCCGCGCCCTGCTCCGATTCAGACGCCCACGCATAGCAGACGGCAGGCTCCGTCTGCTCCTCATCCAGATGATTTTTCACCGTGATGATCCGCTTAGAAACGCCCTCATTCAGACGTCCCAGCGAATCCACCCAGCCGTTTAAAAACAGCTCCGCAAGCAGATCGACAATCCCGGAGCCGCAGATACCGCGCGGCCTTTCTTCACCGATCGTATGAATTTTCAGCCTGCCCTCTTCGATCCGCACGCGGTCCACCGCTCCCGTGTCCGCACGCATTCCGTACAAGCTGATACCGCCCTCAAGCGCAGGCCCGGCAGCACCTGCCCCTGCCAGAAGAAACTCTGAATTTCCGGCCACCAGCTCTCCGTTCGTTCCGATATCAATAAACACCGAAAGCTCCTCTGACTCATCCAGTTTGGCAGCAGTCAGACCGCTGATGATATCTCCTCCCAGATAGTTCGCCGCCGCCGGAAACAGATACACGTAGCCCGGAAGATGAATGCCCAGCTCCTGTGCGCGCAGAAATCCCGGATTTTCCGCCACCGGTGCATACGGCGTCTCAAAGATCGGCCACGGATACAGGCCGAGCAGAAAATGAATCATCGTCGTATTTCCGCCGATCGTCATCGCCGTATACGCTTCTCCCGGAATCCCGCACGCCTTCTCACATTTTTCGATCAGTGTATTGAAGCTGTCTGCCGTCACCTGCTGCAGCTCCTTTAAATGTTCCGGATCATCCTTCGTATAAAAAATCCGGCTCAGAATCTCTTCCCCGTACGGAATCTGCCGGTTAAAAATACTCTGCTCCGTCAGCACCTTCCCCGTAAGAAGATCGACGACCTGCATGACAAGCGTTGTGCTGCCGTAATCGACTGCCGCGCCGTACAGCTGGTAGCTCGTATCACCCGGCTCCACCCGCAGTATCTCCCAGCCGTTTCCGTTAAACACCAACGTGACGGTCAAACGATATCCGGCATCGCGGCACATCGGATACAAGGTGCGCAGTACCGAAAGCGGCATGCTCACCTCCCCGTATTCCGGTGCAAGCTGCTCCAGAATACGCTCCCGGTCGCCTCTGGCATCCTCCTCGGTCGGCGGCAAAAGCTCCAGATAAATTTTTCGACTGATCGTATTTTGCATCATATCTCTCCAAAATCCATATTTTCTTCCATGTAGAAGATGCCAGAGTATGCTTGCACAAGGCATCTTTAAACCTTAACATCATGTACAAAAAAGGAAACGCGGCCCAGAGCACGCTCTCGCAGCCCGGGCCGTTTTCCTTTTTCAGTCAAAGCAGACCTTATCCATCCGCTTTATTACTTATCATTTTTCTTTCTACAGAACCAGCTTCGCCGCTCCGAAGATACCCGCATCATTTCCAAGCTTTGCAAGTTCAAACTTCGTATCCTTGCAGCCGGAGAATGCATATCTCTTATACGTCGGAATAATATAGTCAAGCAGTACCGGGCCGGCCTTTGAAACGCCGCCGCCAATGACGATGATCTCCGGGTCAGCCACTACTGCAAAGGAAGCCAGCGCTTTTCCAAGGCAGGAACCGAAACGCTCTGCGACCTGGATCGCAATAACATCATTTTCTTTTACTGCATCAAATACTGTCTTTGCGGTAACATTCTCTTCCTTACGCATTACAGACGGTGCATCCGTCGCTGCCAGTGCTTCTCTTGCAATCCGCGCAATACCAGTCGCGGAAGCGATCTGCTCCAGACAGCCGTACGCGCCGCAGTTGCACGGGAATGTAATCGAATCATCCACATGTGCATGTCCGATCTCGCCGCCTGCGCCATGCGCGCCTGCAATGACCTTGTCATTTACAATGATGCCGCCGCCGACACCGGTGCCAAGCGTTACCATGATCATATTGTGGCAGCCTGCTCCGCCGCCCTTCCACAGCTCACCGAGCGCTGCGACATTCGCATCATTTCCGGCCTTAACATTCAGCCCGGTCATCTCCTTTAACTCTTTCTCGATCGGCTTGAAGCCCCAGTGCAGATTGACTGCGCACGGTACCTCACCATTTTCATTTACCGGACCCGGTACGCCGATGCCGACACCGACAACCGCATCCTTTGCGATATTCTTTTCTGTGAGCTTGTCCTCGATCGCCTTTGCAATATCCGGCAGAATCCGCTCACCGTTGTTTTCGGTGCTTGTCTCAATCTCCCATTTATCCAGTACATCACCTGCCACCGTAAAAAGACCACATTTTACAGTCGTGCCGCCTACATCAATTCCAAAACAATACTTTTCCATTTTTACTCCTCACGCTTTCCTGCATTTCTCATCAAACTGTTCTGTACACGGTTGTACAGCTCTTTTGCCGCATTGTACCCCATCTTCTTCTGTCTGTGGTTGACTGCCGCCGACTCCACGATAACAGCCAGATTCCGGCCCGGACGAATCGGAAGAGAATGACATACCACCTTATTTCCAAGGAACTCCGTATACTCCTCCTCAAGACCGAGACGGTCGTATTCCTTCTCGCGATCCCACTCCTCAAGCTTGATCACAAGATCGATCGACTGCGTATTCTTAACACTTTCAACACCGAACAGCGTCTTGACGTCAATGATACCAATACCACGCAGCTCAATAAAATGACGTGTAATATCCGGCGATGAACCGATCAGCGTCTCATCACTGACCTTGCGGATCTCCACAACATCATCCGTCACCAGACGATGGCCTCGCTTAATCAGCTCCAGAGCAGCCTCGCTCTTTCCGATGCCGCTCTCACCCATGATCAGCACACCCTCGCCGTAAACATCGACCAGAACACCATGGATGGAAATACACGGCGCCAGCTCCACATTCAGCCAGCGGATCACTTCTGCCATGAACGAGGATGTCGTCATTTTTGTGGAAAATACCGGTACCTCATACTTCTCTGCCAGCCGAAGTATATCTTCATCCGGTTCAGTCATCGTTGTATAAATAATACACGGTACATGATACGACAGAAACTTCTCATAAATCGGAAGCTTGGTCTCTCTTGGCAGATGCTCCAGATACGTATACTCCACATATCCGATGATCTGTACACGTTCCGAATAAAAATGATCAAAATATCCCGTCAGCTGAAGCGCCGGTCGGTTGATCTCGGACGTAACGATCTTCTTGCCCTCCATGCTGATGCTGGGCACACGATTGATCAGATGCATCTTGTCCGCAAGCTTCTCGATAGTCACACTGCTTGCCATTTTCTTCTCCTCCTGCAATTCTGTTACTGCCCGGCGTACCATTCGTAAAGTGGACACGTACCTCCGGACAATCCTCTTTTTTCATTATATAAAATTAAGATTCGTTTGTCGAGTATTCTTTCCATCCTCAGCCCTGATTTTTCTGTGAATCCTCCGCCGACAATTCCGTCAGGTAAAGCGGACATTCGCAATCCGCTTCGCTACTTGCTCATGAACGCAGTCGCTTCGCGACCTGTCAGTGGGAGCTTTCAACTCCCACTGACATAAGCATCCCCCTTACCCACCGCTTAGTGCTCCGCGCACTTGAAGCGGGGAAATGCTTATCTGCATTCAAACAGCCGCGCACTGATTCGCTCTGGCAATTCGACAGTCAGCTCACCCGATTCTTTATTCCATGCAAAACGGCAGTTTCCTTCCTGCGGATAGCCACATTTTACGGTCAGCTCCTGTCCCCTTCTGTGATGCACCGGAATCGTGACGCGCTCACCCTGGCTGTTTCTTCTCCACACCGCAATGTAGTCCTTCTTTTCGGTCCGAAGTCCCATGCTTACCCACGGATCACGGTATTTCGAAAGACCGAGCGGCCAGAACGGAAGTGCCTGACGGATATCCCTGCGGATTTCTTTATAGTAAGCGATCGCTTCTTTTACCAGTTCCGAACGCTCCTCGCTGATGTTCACAAGATGTCCGCTCTGGTGGATGCGCAGAAGCAATGCGTTTACCATGTTGAAGATGACCTCCTCGCGGTCTCCCTCCGTCAGCGGGTACGACCAGATCGCCGCCTGCTCCGGTGTCAGTGCCATCGGCGCATTCGCCGCAATCGTCGCATAACGCACGTAATCTTCCTGATCGCTCGTCGACTGAATACTGTAGCGGCTGAGCATCGCATAATCCATCCGCAGACCACCGCTTGAGCAGTTCTCAATAATCAGCTCCGGATAATGCGTAAACACACGGTCCAGCCACGCCAGATAAGCACGATTGTGACCAAGCAGTCCGTCTCCGGCACTGTCCGCATTGACCTCCGTACCGATGCCCGGCTCAATATTATAATCCATCTTGATATAACCGACGCCATAATCACGCACCAGTCGGTCGATCACCTCATCCGCATGCGCAATTACCTCCGGATTACGGAAATCCAGCTGATACCGGCTTCTGTCATACACCTTTTTGCCGTGGCGCATAAAATACCAGTCATCCGGCACACGGTCCGCCTTCGGACAGCGGATTCCCATGACCTCCAGCTCCAGCCAGACACCCGGGATCATTCCCTTCGACCGGATATAATCCATGACCTCGCGAAGACCGCCCGGAAAACGCTTGTCTGACGGCAGCCATTCTCCGACGCCGTCCCACCAGAATCCGTCCGAATACCAGCCGCAGTCCACGCAGAAATACTCACATCCCGCTTCATGCGCCTTATCAATCAGCGGAATCTCCTTTTCGGTCGTCGGGTCTCCCCACAGACAGTTCATATAATCATTAAAAATAACAGAAAGTGTCTCATTATCACGGTTTTTCCGGCGGATCCGGCGGCGGTACATCGTCAGCTGCGCACCCGCCTCATCGATATCTCCGTAAACCGATCCGATGCTCACCGGCACACTCGTAAAGCACTCGCCCGGCTTTAAATTCTTCCACCAGTGTGACTGATGCTCCGTCGGCCCACTCAGCTGCAGATACAGATGACCATCCTCGTCACTGATCTCCCAGTACCACGAACCATTATGCTCAATCTGCCAGAACAGCATCGTGTTCATCTCTTTATTTTTCAGGAATCCCATCGGAAGATGCTGCTTCGTCGACCAGTTGCCCGTATTTTCCACACTGATCGTCTGCGAAGAACGCCGCGTCTCATGCGGCTGCGACACCGACATTCCAAGCTCGTCCATCGTATAGCGGCTCCAGAGCAGCTCCTTCTGCCATGCATTGTACGGAATACCAACCTCCAGCTTTTCATCCGGATCCATCAGACCGTCCTTCTCAATGCCCGTCAGTGCAAACGAAGAAACATACTCAACCCCAAGCGGCTCCACACCACGATTCTCCAGCACCGTCCAGCTGCGCACCATCGCGATCCCATCATAAAACTGCAGATGACTGCACACCGAAAGCCCCGTCGGCTCATCTGTCATCCAAATCTCCAGCTTCCGTCCACTCTCATTGCGGTAATCCTTCCGGTCCTGATACTTCAGGCGGTAGCCCGGCGCAGTCCGCACATACTTCGTCCCATGGCGCTCACCCGGCCGGTCCAGTCCCGACACCATCACCTCCGCCAGACGGAACCCCGTGATTCCATCCGCAGAATCCAGCGTGCTTTCCTCAAACGGACACGCCGAAAAATGCAAAAACTTAATCTCCCTCTCATCTGTGACCTCAAACACAAGATTCAGTCCATTCTCATGAAGTTCAAAGCGCTCCATTATTAAATCCTCCATCCCTTTTATCTCTTATGATCTTTTCTCCACTCCCGTACCACCGGCAGGCTGCAGTCGACAAGGTCGGCAGTCTGCTCGTCTGTCATACCTTTTGCGAAAAGACGGATAGCAACTTCACGTTTGCCTTCCAAAAGGCCAAGGCGCTGGCCTTCCTTAAGTCCTAATCGCTGGCCTTCCTTAAGTCCTGATCGCTGGCCTTCCATCCACCCATCATGAAATAATTCCTTCGATACCTTGCACATATAATCAATCCCTCCTTCTTCACACTTCAGATAGTGTACCCGCTTCGACAATGCTCCCTGGCTCATATCGTACGGATCGCCTGTTTTAAAGTACTTCATCAGCTTCGCTATCTCACCGCCATCGTCCATTTCCGCATTTACATACAAGATCCGGCGTCCTTCCTGATACGGTCTCAAATACTCACCCGAATCACTCTCCTGATGCTTTCTGGTGCATTTGCATCTGCTGCTTCCATCGTATAACCCTGGACATACCTCATAAACCGTCTGCCCACCATGCCAGATATCCGATTCACTGATATAAACAGCCGTCACCTGCGGCATGTCACCATACGGCATCCCTTTCAGCAGATACTCACTGTCCACCATCGCACAGTAAAAACGCACCCTCTTCGCGTGATCCACCGTATCTTCACGCTGAATCTCAAGATTGTAAAGATTCCCTTCACTATCCTCTGCAAACAGATCCAATATCGCATCATGTGCCGTAATCTTCGAAATACGATGCTGTGACCGCACCTCTTTCAGCACCAGATCCGGCTTCTGCAGGATGATTCGCAGCACATGCTGACAGGCCTCAAGGTCATCCAAAGCCACCGACAGAAACACATTACTCAACAATGTAAACCTTTGTATTTTACTGACCAGGTACTCTTTCTGAGTGATAAGCGACTGCTCTTCTCTGCTCTCTTTTTTACAGATTCCTTCTTTACTCGTTCTGCCATTTACTCTGTTACATTTTTTGTTCGCTTTTTCTTTACTCTTCAAATTACATTTTCCAAAGTTCTCCCCGCCTTCTGCAAATATCCCTCATCCGCCCCTCACAGTTTCCCTGTGTTTCTATTCCCCTATTATATACAAAAAGAGAACATTCGACAACCCTGTTTCCCAAATATATCAAAAAAGGGGACCATCCTTTCCAGACAGTCCTCTCATCCTCTTACCTGCTATTTTTTACTTCTTTTTCCGTTTTCTCACACCTGCTGCAATCAGCAGAACCACTGCCACGCCAGCCACCGCAAATACGACTGCGATCTGCGCAACCGGGGTGTCGTCTCCAGTGCGGACATTGCCGCCCGGCGGGTTCGTGGACGGTGTGCCAGGAGGTGTCGTCTGCGGAGTGGTCTCCGTCTCAGTGGCCGGTGTCGTCTCCGTCTGTGACGGTGTCTCAGTCTCTGTCTCCGTTTCCGTCTCTTCCTCCTCAAAGACGTTCCTGATCGTCACAGTCTCCTCCGGAACCGTGCCGTCCGTCTTCGGTCTTAAGGTCACTTCTGTCTTATCTACCGAAACCTCAAACTCCAGATCCGGCGAATTCTTCAGCACATTTCCATCCTCATCGGTCTCTGCCACGTAATACGTCTTGCTGCCATTCGAATCATTTCCGATTGCAACGTTAATTGTCACACTCGTCTCACTGCCGCCGTACATTGCAAGCTCGATCACATCACCGAGCCGCTGCGTATGCTCCGCATCCTCAAAGATCGCCGCATAGAAGACGTCATCCGTATTGTATGGCTCGCCATTACGGAATGTCTGTTTCACAAGCTTCAGCTTGCCATAGTAGTAATAATTGTACGGCAGCTCGTAGAACATATTCTTGAATGCAAACTCCGTATGCGGACGGTCCGGCTCGATCGATACCGTCTGTCCGTCCAGATAAGCAGGAATAAACATCTTGCCGTCCACTTCACCGGAAACCAGCGCCTCTCCCGCTTCATCCGTCTCACACACGTAATACGTTTTTCCGGTTTCCAGATTGGAGAAGGTCGCAGACGCACTTACCATACCCTCAAATGCCAACGCCTTTACACTGGACACACGCTGCGTACACGCTTCATCCGAAAACAATGCCACATAAAATGTGCCGGTCGCCATCAGAGGAAAATCCGAAATATCCGTAATCGTTTTCGTCACCGTCAGATCCGCCGAGGTCGGCGTTTCTTTCTTGTCCACCATCGTAACCGTCGCCGATTCATCCGCCGTGCCGGTCACCGTAAACGGCTCATCCACGGATACCTCATATCCATCCGGCGCTTCCACCTCACAGAGAAAATAGCTGCCGACCGGAATCCGCTTCAGCTCATACGGCTCCGCCGTCGTCGTAAAAAGATACGATGCCGAACCATCCTCCTTACGGAGCACATTTCCATCACTGTCCTTGACCGTCAGCTTCGCACCGGCAACCGGTGCACCGGATTCGTCCACCTTGTTGACGATGACCCTGGTCTGATCGTTGACGGCCGTCACGGCCTCGACTTTCCCTGTTTTTTTCTTATAAATACCACCATTTTCAACAACTGTACCAGCTGCCGTAATCGAAAAATAATACGGCGTATCACGCCTGATATAACCGGCCGGAGCCTCCGTCTCCACGAAACGGTAGGTCGCGCGAATCAATCCGGCCACGGCCAGCTGTCCCTGATCATTCAGTTCAAGTCCGGTCTGCACCGGTTCCCAGTAAAACCGTCCGCCCCCGTCTTCTCCGGTATCCACATCCTCCGGAAGCGTACCATCCTCACTGATATAAACCTTCTTATCCAACCGGAACACGGCATGCGCTACCAGCGCTCCCTCATCGTCCACCTTATCAAGAATCACCGCACCATCCGGAATCGTATACTTCGGCGCTACCGCCACATCATACGACAGACTGCCATCCGATTCCGTAAACGGCACCGGCACAAGCACTCTCTGAATCTCAATCTCCGTCAGGCCCTCCGTCTGCACCAGCAGATACCAGCCCGGCTCCAAATCAGTAAAAGAAAGCATACCGGAACCATCCAGCTCCTTCTCTATGCCGATGGCACCTTCCTGCTGCGCAATCGCAGTCAGCTGCGCTGCGATCTCCTGCGTTTTCTGCGCATCCACCAGATTCTCCAGAGAAATGCCACAATCTGCAAATACCCCCTGGAACGGATACTTTCCATCCTCATATCCGGTCACCCGGTACAGCGTCATCGCAACACCGGAAGCATTCTGGTCAAATTGCAGCGTAATCGAACCGGAGCCCGCCGCAAACACCTGCGCCGCCCCGGCCAGCCACAGCACCGCCGTCAAAAACAAGACTGCCAAAAAACATCTGCCCATTCTTTCCGATTTCAATGTTTCATTCATCTTCTCCCGCCTTCTTCTATCCATTATCCTGTCATCCAATTTCCTTCAGACCTCTTCTATCTTCTGCCGCGCACACGGTTCCACACAAACGTGCCAAGCAGAAGCAGTACCAGCAGAATTCCCGCAAGCGCCGGTGTAATAAGTACCGGATCGATCTGCTGCGCATCCGCAGTCACGCGGATCTCTTCTGACTCTTCCAGATTTGCGACACGATGGCCACGCACCAGAAGCCGATGCGAATTGATACCATACGGAGTACAGGTCACCAGCGTACAGTAATCCTTTTCCTCGTCAAACTCCAGCGATGACATATCATTTGGCTCCACGATCAGAATCTGATCCACCTCATACGTCAGCGTCTCATCCAGCACGCGGAGCATAAAAATATCGCCCTCCGCAAGCTGATCCAGATCCGTAAAAAGCTTAGCCGACGGCAGTCCGCGATGCCCTGAAATCACACAGTGCGATCCCTTCCCGCCGACCGGCAGTGACGATCCCTCAATATGACCGATCGCTACCTGCAGAATACCCTCATCTACACCATGATAGATAGGAAGCGATACCTTGATCGACGGAATCTCAATATATCCCATGATTCCGTTGCCGCTGACATTAAGCATGCTCTCATATTCTTCCTGCTGCTCTTCCGTCAGAAACCAGTGATTGCTCCGCGTCTGCAGTTCCTTATTATACTTTACCGCATCGTTCCAGATCTTCTCATAATCCACAGTATCCATCTCCGCCACAGCTTCCGCATAGCCTGCGATCGCACGTGACTGGTGAAACGAGTTCCAGTAATCACTGATCGTCGGATACAGCAGTAAGGAGATTCCTATCATCAGGGTGACTAAAAGCAGCACCGTAGAAAAATTTTTCCGAATCCATCTCATAAGCCTCTCCTTGCTGTTGTATCAAAAAATGATTCCGTGCACAAGTGCAAATTGCAAAAACTGGAATTATCCACCATGTGTACGGAATCACTCCTTTACCGCCGGGTCAGACGACGGCCCGGCGGTGTGCTGTTACTTATTACATTCTGTTACCCTGTTTCTTTATTTCTCCAAAACGGAATTCCTTATTTGTTAGCATTCATGCGCTTCTTTGTGACAAGAAGGATACCTGCGCCGATTACAAGGATTGCACCGATTACGTAGAGGATTGTGGTACCCATACCACCGGTGGACGGAAGCTCGGTACCACTCAAGTTCGTAATAGTTGTCGTAATAGCTTTGTCTTTCTCTTGGCTTATTGTAAACGTACCACCAAGAAGATTATTACCATTTAAATCTGTTACTTCCAATTTCTTGAAAGCTGGATCAACACTATCTGTATCATATGATGCCACAACCTTAAATTCCAGATCTGCTGCCTTATTGTATCCTGCCGGAACAGTAGTCTCGACTAATTTATACTTTCCTGCATCCAGACGAGAAAATTCAAATGTTGTCTTTGGCTCCTCAACAGTACCTTTAATTTCTGTTCCTACTGCTTCATATTTGTCTTCTGCTTTCGAACTTTCATTCCACTTATATAATGTAAATCCTGCACCAGCCAGAGCATTTCCACTTCCATCTACTTTATTTGCAACGAGCTTATACGTAAATACAATTACCTTATCCCATGGTGTCGTTCCTGTTCCAGTACCATAAGGATTGTTGCTGTACTCCAATTTTGCTTCGTTCTGGTTACCATCAGAACCAATTGTAGCATGCTCATTCAATTTTGCAGTATATTCTACTGTAATTTCACTGGTTGACTTCACTAATTTGCCTTCATCCCCTGAAATAAGTTTTAAATCAGTAAAGCTGACTTCAAATGTACATTTATTCTCATTCTCAGTACCTGAATTCTTTACAGTGTAATACTGTTTGTCAACTACTTTATTATCAACTTTTACAACAACACTCTCACTATTGAAGCTAAGTCCTTCTGACATCGTATCATGGAAAGTATACGCATATGTTTTATAATTGTCATACTTATCTGATACGGTACCTGTCAATTTAAAAGGTACATCGTCACCTATATCATAGTCTGCACCGTCCTGCCAGCCAGTTATCGTACCGGTGGAATCATTTTTTTCCTGAACTTTTTTTTCAAGTGTCGGTACATCTTCCTTAGTAGTTACTTCAAGGCCCTGGTTTCCAACTGTCCCTAACATTACAAGAGAAATTGTATCCTGGGCATTGCCTGGATTTGTTTCAACAACTAAATAATAACCATTATCTACATCTGAAAGCACATTACTATTCGTATCCCCAGACTGTGATTCTGCAGTCATGCTGTTTATTTTACTATAAATTTTATCAGCAAATATGCGAATGCCTTCTGAATTATTTTGCAATGTCTTAAGATAGTTGATAACTTCTTCATCTGTAACTTCTTCTTCGCTTTTCTTTAATTCTTTAATTGCATCTTTCAAAGCAGCTTCATATTTTGTATTCACTTTATAATCATATTTACTAGCTCCAAGATCTGTTGCATTTAACAGCTTATATGCTGCATACTTTGATCCATTTGCTCCGCCATTAATAGTAATGTTTGCCGCAAACGCCGTGATGCTCATCGCCACTACCATTGCCAGTGTCAGCAATATGCCGACTAATTTTTTCATTTTCTTCATGACATTATTCCTCTCTTTTTTTGTGATTGTTCCGCATACGCAGAACCTTTGTTACCTGTTACATTTTCCTCTTTTCTGGCTTTCGCCCCAATTGTTTCGCGTCTCAGGGAGACCTTTTGTCCTCCTTTCCACGCTTATTTGACCCGCCGGACAATAGTCCACTGCAGTCATTCCGAAAGTAATCATTTTCGGAAGGTGTTGCACAGTCTGCCGCACATCTGCGGCCTGCTGCTTTTATATACAGGAGAACCGCTGCCAGCAGCGCCAGCACTGCTCCTCCTATCATATACATACGAGAACCGGAGCCTCCGGTCTCAGGCAGGATGTAGGAATTCTCCTTGTCAGGGATCGTGTTCTTTATGTAGATCGTACCGGTCTGAATGCCGTTGTTGGTGTAGACTACGTTGTAATTGGATCCGCCGACTTCTTCTACGGTGTAGTAATACGGATTGCCATTTGAATCAGTAGATGCCAAGTCTGTCAATACCTTCGACCAGTTATTTCCAATATTCAACTGTATCTGTCGAATACCATTTGTTCCAAAATCCATATCCATATCTTCTATATGTGTTTTAGGAGCAACAAATGTAATATGTGACAGTAACTCCTTTGCTGAAATATCATATTTATCCTGGTATTTCTTTATTCGAATTGTAACGGTACAATTTGAATTGATACTACCAGTAGTTACCACCGCCGATTCACCTGCATTTCCATCTTTTCCGCTAATTCCCGAATCAGCAATTCCATCAATTGAGATTTCTCCAAATACATCTTGCCAATTTTTTTCCCAGAATCCGTTTTGGCTTGCATAACTAATAGATGTTCCCGGTTCAATATAAATATCGTCTGCAATTTGATGCTTAAATGGATAATACTTATCATCCCAGTCTTGATATAAAAATTGTAGTTTTACCTTATAGCCAACCGGTTTTCTAATACTTCGTTTTATATTGACGGTAATATCACCGGAATCCTTCTGCACCTCCTGTCCTTTCGAGTCCACCCATACCTTCTGCACCTTAATGCTGGTTGCCTGGTTTGGAACGTAAATGATTTTGCCATCCTTTCCGACAAACATTACGTTCTCTTTCTTAGCACCAGAAGAGCCTGCATCACTTGCACTCCATGCCTTATCCACTTCTGCATTTGGATTTGAGGTCGGATCCGTGTAAACAAAGTAGTATTCCTTCTCTGTTTTCGCGTAACCAGTCGGCGCTTCTGCTTCCGTCACTCTATACAGTACATTGTACTCAAGCCCGTTTCCACCGACTGCTGCATTCAGTTCCAGGTGACCGTCTTTTGCTTCATAGATGCCAACATCCTTCCAGTTGTTGTCCTTCCATGATTCCAGTTTAAACTTTGCACCATTCAGCAGCTGTGTATGGTTTTTGCTGTCGACCTTATAAATATCGATTCGCTTTTTCTGTACACCTGCGGATGACTGTAAATCCTTCAGCTGACTTTCCGTTTTTGTCGAGAAAATGCCGTACAGCTCTGCCTCATTTGTATATTTCGGATCTGCTGAGTTTCCGATATCCATCGCATACACATAAACCAGCACACACGGGGTTTCATCCGGAATCGTCAGCGTCATCTGATGACTTGTTTCGTCATATTGCAGGGTGTAATCGCTTGCTGCAATTATTCCGCCAATTCCATCTTCCTTTGTAGTATCAAAGTAATACAGCTTTACTGTATCCAACTCCAGATCCGCTCCCATTTCATTGCCATTCATGGTAAGCGTATCATTCAGTGTCAGCTTATCGGAATTCGGATCCAGATCTTTTCCTGCAGGATTGATTCGGATTGTATACTTTACACGGTTTGTTTTTCGCTCAGTTCCGTCTGCCTCCTTTTCAACGATCTGCTCTGCTTCCTTTACCAGCTCATCCGTTTTTCGATTTATTTCTGTTTTTTGCTCATCTTTGCTTCCATTCCATTCTGCGCTGTTCGTATAATACTTCGAATCATTTCTCAGGTCTTTCCAGAATGGGTCATCTTCTATTGAAATCTGATATTGCAGCTCAATGATTCTGCCGGAGGAAAGCTGTGTATTTTCGTCTCCGTTGTATCCGGCTTTCACAGTAATAATCATCTGCTGACCATCCATACGGACTGTTGGCCGAGCTTCATTGCCAAAATCATAATTCCCCTCTTTTTGGTAGTGCCACCAGTCATTTCCATAAAAGTATCCCTGTATCGAGCCTTCTACATACGTTGTACCGGAAGGGAGGTTATCCCTGACGGTAATCTCTCCTTTCTGATCCGGAGTCGTACGAAGCAGCAACCGATAGGAAATGATTCCCTTCGACGCATCATAATCAATCTGTGTGGTATCATCTGTCCATCCGTTTTTCAAAACGGATTTTGTCAGCGGCTTTGGCAATGTATAACTGTGTTCAGCCTCCGATGGCAGGTTTCCGAGTTCACCTCTGTTTTTGAATATCCACGTGTCTTCCGGCTTCATTCCGGAATAATCTGCCACGGTCGGATAATCAAAATAGAGGCTTTGCCATTCAAATCCGGATGTCTGTTTCGGAGCTGCCTTTACTTCAAATCGCTGCACATGTGTCTGATTATCTGTCGGCTGCACCACGTTATTATTTGAATCGTAGCAGGTAATTGTAATATCCACATACTGATTATTTTCCAGTAGCGTATCACCAACACCTTTTACCTTCAGTCTCAGGCTCTTTTTGATCGAATCGACCACCTCAGAGGCGTATGCATAATGGTAATCTCCAGTACTTCCTTCCGGCTCCAGAATCGTATCCTTATAAGTAAATTCCTTTACTTCACCTGCCGGAAGACTGATATTAGTCTGCCATTTGTAACGCAATGCATTGTTTACGGTAATTTCACTGTCATACCGTTTGGAAAGTCCCCAGGTTCGATGGCTTACCCCCACACCCGCAGAAGAAGAATATCCTTTCCCGTCTTTATTCAGCCTTGCCGTGTTCGTCACCGTCTGATCCGTATCCGGTGCATTTGTCTGATAGGTGATCGTATACGTATCTTTCGGATCCTTCATATGGCTCTGATCAAAGGTATATGGGAAGCTGTTTCCTTTTCCAACTACCTCACCGGCGCTGTTTTTTACTACATATTCTCCGATTAAATGCAGGCCGGATGGCAGCGGATCCTCCACTTTATAGCCAGTGATATCTCGCTTATCCTCGTTTACGGTAATTGTCCAATTGATGACATTTTCGTTTGTGTCATAATACCCGCCCTTTTTGATCATGGACTTTGACACTTCTACGCTGTTCCAGGCCCAGTTATTTGAATTACCACTGATTGAACCCGCGCTATTTGCAATGCTTCCCTCGCCGGTAGTGGCTGTCGGTGTTACTTTCGCATCGTAGGTCAGTTCATACGATTCTCCAGGTCCAAGCTTTGGCAGATTCTCGATCTTGAAAGACTGCGGTGTTTTACTTGTATCAATATTCACCGTATAACCGGTCACATCCGTTGTGTTTCCTGCCTTATCCTTCTTAATAATTTTGAAGGTATCTTTCTTATACTCTCCTTTCATATTTCCGTTCTGGAAATGGTCTTCAATGGAAACCGTATCGGATGTTCCATTTACCGTCGAGGTTTTTACCGTGTACGATATAGTTTCTTTGTCTTCACTCAGAACACCCTTCTTTTCCGTCTTAATATCGTACTTGCTCTGTTCTTCCTGCTTTTTAATTGTAATCGTTGATCCAGTACCGCCAAAGGATATCTTTCCATCGCTTCCTGCATCTGCAAATGTCACTGTTCCGGAAAAGTCGATATTTCCGGTAAATGGATCTCCATTTGCAAATTCGTCATAAAAGTCAATCGTAATCATACCATCGGTATCAATCACATAATTTCCGACTGCTACCCCGCCATGATATGCTTTTCCGGTCTGCTTTTCGATCGGGCGCACACCGGACGGCAGCTGATAATAAATCTGCTTCTGATTTGCCGTTATCTTTCCTGACGGGATGCTGTAGCTTAAAGATACCTTTACCTGATCGCCGTCATTAAATTCCGTTGCCGCCTCCCACTGACCATTATTGATTTTCATGACTGTGGAGCTGGTGAGATACTGACCAAATTCTACTGCTCCCTGATTAACTGCCGCTCTGGAAATCATCCTTCTCTTTACTTTATTTCCAGCAAAGATTCCGCGTTGTACCACGCAGTAGCTGTCGATTGTTCCGTCCTTAAATGCCTCTTCCAGAGCTTCATCCGTCCACTCTCCTGTTTCGGATTCTATCTCCGTTTCTTTTTCTGTCTCTGTTTCTGTTTCCGCTTCTGTACCGATTTCAGATTCTGTTTCTGTTTCTGCCTCCGTTTCAGTTTCTGTTTCTACCTCAGTTTCTGTCTCAGTTTGTGTCTCCGTACCTGATTCTGTTTCTGCTTCAGATACTGTCTCACTCTCTGACTCGATTTCTATGCTGAATTCTGTTTCCGGTTCTGACTCAGTAGCCACTTCCGTAGCGGTTTCAGTTGCAGTTTCTGTTTCCGTCTCAGTCTCTGTTTCTATTTCTGTTTCCGCTTCTGTAGCAATCTCAGATTCCGTCTTTGTATCTGTTTCCGTCTGTATCTCGGTATCTGATTCTGTTTCCACTTCAGATGCTGTTTCACTCTCTGTTTCGGTTTCTGTGCTGAATTCGGTCTGTGCCTCGGTTGCTGCTTCTGTCTCAGTAACTACCTGTGTTTCCACTTCCGTTGTGTTCTGCGTCTCTGTCACTGGCTCGGTCTGTGCCTCGGTTGCAGTCTGCATCTCTGTCACCGGTTCGGTCTGCGCTTCAGTAACAATAATCTGCGTTTCTGCCTCTGCCTCGGTAACCGCTTCTGTTTCGGTAACTACCTGGGTTTCCGCTTCCGTTGTGTTCTGTGTCTCTGTTGCAAGTTCGGTCTGTGCCTCAGTAACAATCTGCGGTTCGGTCTGTGCCTTTGTCTCACTCTGCGGTGTCTCCGCCGCATAGCAGCTGTCGGTATGCTTATGCTCTTTTTTGCCACAGATCAGGATCTTTCCTGTGTCGTTTGCACTTACGTACTCGACCGGGCTGTTTGGCCATATGATCTCTACCATGCCGTCATGACCGCAGATCAGCTGACGCGGTCCGTCGTAGCAGGCTGCTGTATGTGTGTGCCCCGGCCCCTCTGCAAGCAGACAGGTCAGAACCTTTTCCATCCTGTAGCAATCATCTGTATGTACATGAGCAGATGTCTGCGGTGTTTCAACCGCTCCCTCGTCAATAAGGATTTCACCGTCTGCATTTATGCTGCTTCCCGCACCATCGCCGCAGACCAGTACCTTTTCCCACGTATAGCAGGCATCGGTATGTGTATGTCCCTGATATGCAATCTGTCCGCAGATCAGGTTGGAATCCTTATAGCACTCATCGGTGTGCTCATGCAGACGCACCACCGGCCTTTGACAGACGAGACTGCCGTTTGCATCATAGCAGGACGCATCGTGCTCATGAAGCGCCGCTTTTAATGAGGAAGCATAGCATGCCTTTGTGTGGGTATGCTCCTCCAGTCCGCACACGGTCGGCCGCTCCATCGTAATGGCCGGAAGAATCAGCATATAGGTGGTCACAAACACCACAACGGCTGCAAGACTCGTTGTGATCCGGTGCCAGATTGATTTATTCTTATGTGCCTGTAAAAATACCTTTGCTCTTTCAAGCAGCGTATGATTCATTTGAAGCGTCTCCTTCCCACTTCTGTTTCTGTATTACATCTCTGATTTTTGGTACACAAAACAAAAGCCTGTAATTCACTTCTGTTCCTTACAGCTTTCCAAACGTCGAAAATGGCCAGATCCGAAATACCAGCTTGCCTACGATCTGTTCCTCTGCCACACAGCCGACCGATTTGCTTCGGCTGTCCACAGACACGCTGCGGTGATCTCCCATCACAAAAAGCCGACCCTCCGGTACCTGATACGGCAGTTCAATGTCACATTCGCCAAGCGCCTTCTCTGTCAGGTACGGCTCATCAAGCGGTACACCATCGACGGTGACGTTTCCATCCTCATCTATGTTGACCCACTCTCCCGCACGGGCAATAACGCGCTTTACAAGGATTTTGTTGTTGTAATAAAATGCCACGATATCCTGGCGCTCAAAGCCGGATTCCTTTAATGAAAGTACGATGTCTCCGTCCGTCAGCGTCGGTGTCATCGATGTCCCGTAAATCTGCAGTACCGGCAGCAGAAGCGTTGCAATCAGGATCGCGACCGCTGCCACTGTAACAAGCACTCCTACCGTACTGCGCAGCGTCCTGCGATATCTTTTTTTATAACGCTCTCTTTGCAGCTCCTGCTCCAGCTCTTCAATCGTCGGAACCGTCAGTTCCTTCTTCTTTTTTGCCATTCTCCTGCTCCATCTGATTTATTTCTGCAGTGTTTCCAGCGTCTGGTCAATCTTTTCTGCCGCCTGCGCGATTCGCTCCGCCTGTGCGGTCAGTTCGCTGCGGTCTGCAAGCTGCTGCTCCAGCTCCTGCGCCCTGGTCTTCAGTGTCTCCAGCTCTTTGCTCTGCTCGATCAGCATGGTCAGAAGATCTTCCCTGCTCAGTTTTCTGAGTATTTTCTTGTCCATATCCGTTCCTTTCCGTACCCGCAAAATGCGGTTTCGGCTTTTTATAACTGATTCCAATGTCAGTTATTACTCTTTTGTAATTATAAATTATCTGTCATCTGATTTCAATTCTTATTCCGTGAATGGCTGTTTTCTTTACTTTTTTATGCCTTTCACGTAATTTTCCTGCCATTTAAGCTTATTTATTTCTGTTAAGTGACTTGTTTTTTTAGCCAAAAGGCGTATAGTAAATATAAATGCACCCGTTTTTTTATGGGAGGAGTTGTGATATTTATGAATTATAATAATCATTCTGATATGCGTTCCATCGTTCTTCTGATCAATCACAGAGAACGTACTATTTTTATCCGCACGATTATGGCGGCCATCGTAGATGATAAGCTGTGCACCATCTATCTGATTCATGAGGAGCCGGTGCAGCTCTTTCTTCCGGCTGCTGCTCTTATGGATATGCTGCCAAAAAATGAATTTGTCATGGTCAGCCGCAGCTGTCTTGTTTCTTTGCAATATGTCCAGAATATCCGGGATGATAAAGTTTTTCTGACCGATACGCGCAGCTTTCCGATCAGCCGACGCAAAAAGCCCCTTGTCCTGCAGGCTTTTCAGGAGTATCTTACTTCCAATGTCCACACTTCCGATCTGCGTATGTGGAAGCTGGATCTGGCTGCCGAATTTGCCTGCATGGATCGCTCACCGTGGCCTTTCTGTATTTTTGAAATCATCCACGATCCCTCTTCTCCGGCTCAGTATCCGGTATTCCGTTATGCCAACGAAGCAATGGCGGCTCTGGTAAAGATTCCGCTGTATCAGCTCATTCATTCAAAGCCGTACATTCTTTTCGGGGAAAATGAACCCGCCTGCCTCCCGGTACTTCTGCGGATCGGCCTGTTCGGCGGGCGTGAACATTTCGCCTTTAAGCTGCAGCCGGGACTGAACATTCATGCCTGCTGTTACCAGCCGCACTATGGCTTCTGTGCCTGCATGATGCTGGAGGAGCCGGTCTGATCTCCTACTCCTCCACTTCCACCGTCCGTTTTCCCTTCCCGTCCTGCGCGTGAAAGAAATCGTAAACCTGCTGTGCGCTTCTGGCGTTCATGGATTCTGCACCGGCGAGCTGCTCCAGGGAGGCATCGCGGATCGCCTCCAGGGATTTGAAGGTGCGCATCAGTGCCTTGCGGCGCATCGGGCCGATGCCTTCAATATCATCCAATATCGAGTGTACCTGGCCTTTGCTGCGCAGGCTGCGGTGGTACTCGATCGCAAAGCGGTGCGCCTCGTCCTGAATACGCGTGATCAGCTTGAAGCCTTCGGAGTGCGTGTCGATCGGGACTTCCACGTTGTTGTAGTAGAGGCCACGTGTGCGGTGGAAATCATCCTTTACCATACCGCAGACCGGAATGTCGATGCCGAGCTTTTCCAGCACCCCAAGCGCGATGTTGACCTGGCCGCGGCCGCCGTCCATCAGGATCAGATCCGGGAAACGGCTGAAGCTGCCCATCTCGTAGCCCGTTTTTTTCGCATCGAGCTCTTTTCGTTCCTCCAGTCCGTGTGTGAAACGGCGTGTCAGCACCTCTTCCATGCTGGCGTAATCGTTCGGCCCCTGGACGGATTTGATCTTAAATTTCCGGTAATCACTTCGCTTTGGCTTTCCTTTTTCGTAGACAATCATCGATCCGACGGACTCAAAGCCGCTGATATTGGAGATATCATACGCTTCCATGCGCACGGTGCGCTCGATCCCGATCAGTTTTTCGATCTCGTGCACGGCGCCGATCGTCCGGCCTTCTTCGCGCCTGATGCGGTCGCGGTCCTGACGCAGCACGATCTCCGCATTTTCCCGCGCCATCTCGACGAGTTTTTCTTTTGTGCCTTTTTTCGGTACGCGGATCGTGACTTTCTGTCCGCGTTTCTGTGTCAGCCACGTCTCGACGAGCTCATGATCCTCGATCTCTGTCTCGATCATCAGCTCACGCGGCACGAACGGTGTGCCCGCATAATACTGCTTGATGAAGCTGTTCAGGATGATGGCCTTCGTATCCTGCGGTGCAACGCGCAGATAAAAATGCTCCCGGCCGATCATTTTGCCGCCGCGGATAAAGAAGACCTGTACGACTGCATCTGCCGCAGATACGGTATCGTCCGCATCCTCAAGCGCCAGTGCCAGCACGTCCTTATCCTCGCCGTCTCCGCTCGTGATCTTCTGGCGCTGTGAGACCTGTCTGATGCTGCGCATCAGGTCGCGGTACTCGATCGCTTTTTCAAATTCCATGTCTTCCGATGCCTGATTCATCTTTTCTTCCAGTTCCCGGAGCACTGAGCCGTGGTTTCCATTCAGAAAATCGACCGCATCGGCCACACTTTTCCGGTATTCTTCTTTTGTGAAGATTCCCTGACAGGGCGCATTGCACTGCCCGATCTGGTAATACAGACACGGCCGCTCTTTTCCGATGTCGCGCGGCAGATTTTTGCTGCAGCTGCGGATCTTATACAGCTTCTTTACGAGATCGATCGTATCTTTTACCGCCGTGGCACTTGTGTACGGACCGAAATAGCGTGATTTATCTTTTTTCATCGTCCGTGAAAACAGCACCCTCGGATATTCCTCACCGAGCGTCACCTTGATAAACGGGTATGTCTTGTCATCTTTGAGCATCGTATTGTATTTCGGGCGGTGCTCCTTGATCAGGTTGCACTCCAGCACGAGTGCCTCCAGTTCGGAATCGGTGACGATATACTCAAATCTCCGGATGCGCTCCACCATCTGCAAAATCTTCGCGCTCTTGCCGCGGCTGCTCTGAAAGTACTGGCGCACGCGGTTTTTCAGGCTGATCGCCTTTCCGACGTAGATGATGTCATCATGCGCGTCATGCATAATGTAAACACCGGGGCGGCCCGGCAGCTTTTTCAGTTCTTCTTCTATATTAAAAGCAGGATAGCCGGACGGTGTCTCGCCCGGCTGGTTCTCATGCGTCTCTTCTTTTTTCATGAACTGCAAATCCCTTTCTGCAGATAAATGCTCTGCTGACTGCCCTGACTTTATGCGGTTTTTCTTTGATGGTCAGGATCTTTTTATATTTACTTCAGATATCTTTCATATTTTGAACACTAAATGGACACAACTTGCCGTTATACTTTCAGTATCAAATAAATGAAGTCAACCAGTACACGGCGCGTCTGTATTGGTACTGGCTTCGCCAAAAAATTATCTTAACCTTCGTACATAACCATAACAATGACAGTTATCTTATATTCGGTTAAGTTTTCATACATTTTTCTCTTCTTGAAGGGTATCGCTTGCGGTACCCTTCCTCCTTTTTGTTCCCGTAAAAATCTTTACCTCTCTGATCTCTTTTTTCAGAACTTCCTAATCTCGTCCTCATCCTCGCTTGCAGCTGCGCTGATCGAGCGGATCTCCACATAGTAGCCAAACTGTTCGTTTACCTTGATGTAAACGCGGTCGCCGACCTTATGGCCCAACAGTGCTTTGCCAAGCGGTGACTCGATGCTGATCAATCCGTTCATGGAGTTGCCGCGGACGCTCGTGACTATTTTGTATGTCTCAAGCTCATCGTCATCCTCACAGTAGACTTCCACGGTCTTGTCAAGGCCTACCTCATCGTCTGCGGAACGGTCTGAAATCACGCTGGCTGTCTTCAGCATGCGCTCCAGATAACGGATCCGGCTCTCGTTCGCATTTTTGTCCTTCTTGGCCGCATAATACTCGAAATTCTCACTCAAATCTCCGTGCGAACGCGCTTCCTTGACTGCTTCGATCGCATCCTTTCGCACAACCAGCTTCCGGTATTCGATCTCTTCTTCAATTTTCTTTACGTCGCCCTCTGTCAACTGTTCCCGCATGTTTTATTACCTTCCTTACTCATTTTTATACGGGGCAGAAAATCCTTCTGCCCCGATGCTTCTTTCTGACTATAGCAAAATTTGTAACTGTTCAGAGCCAACCTCCAAAATGCTGCGCATTTCGTCGGTGTGGCGTATCCGCCAAATAAAATTTCAAAAACAGGCTTAAAAATGCAAGCATTTTCCGCCTGTTTTATGAAATTTTGCCTGGCTCTGAACAGTTACCAAATTTTTAAACGGATGCCACAAACCGCTCAAATGCCGCTCTTCCTTCCGGTGTGCGCTTGTAAACGCCGGCGTGCTCCAGCACCTTCATAAATACGATGCCGACCTCATCCTCGATGATCTTATCAATATTTTCTGATGTAAAGCTGTCGTATTTCTGCTTCAGCTCGTCTACCCAGTCTGCGTGCTTGTCCAGCTCTTCGTCGCCGCGGATATCGCGTCCTTCGACCATTGCGGCCTTCAGGTGCTCCAGCTCATCCTTCAGGCGCGCCGGAAGCACTGCCAGACCCATGACCTCGATCAGTCCGATATTTTCTTTTTTGATATGATGCAGCTCTGCATGCGGATGGTATACGCCAAGCGGATGCTCCTCTGTCGTGATGTTGTTGCGCAGTACAAGATCCAGCTCGTATTTGCCGCCGCGTTTTCTTGCGATCGGTGTGATCGTGTTGTGCGGCTCGCTGTCTGTCTCTGCAAAGATAAAGGCTGCCTCATCTGTATAGCCTCTCCACGCCTTCAGGATGTGGTCTGCCAGGTCCACAAGGCGCTTCGGATCCTCATGGCTGATGCGGATCACGGACATCGGCCATTTTACAATGCCTGCCTGCACATCCTCATAGCCTGCAAATGTGATTTCTTTTTCGACCGGAGCCTTTGCCATGGCAAATTCGTAGTGTCCGCCCTGGAAATGATCGTGGCTCAGGATCGAACCGCCGACGATCGGCAGGTCTGCGTTTGATCCCACAAAGTAATGCGGGAACTGGGAAACAAAGTCAAGCAGCTTTGCGAAGGTCGCGCGCTCGATCTTCATCGGTACATGCTTTGAATTGAACACGATGCAGTGCTCATTATAATATACGTACGGAGAATACTGGAAAAACCACTGGCTGTCGTTGATCGTCACAGGAATGATGCGGTGGTTGCCGCGTGCCGGGTGATTCAGTCTTCCTGCGTAGCCCTCATTCTCGCAGCAAAGCAGGCATTTCGGATAGGAGGTCTGCTTTGCAAGCTTTGCAGCTGCGATTGCCTTCGGATCCTTCTCCGGCTTGGAAAGGTTGATCGTGATATCCAGATCACCGTATTCGGTCGGCGCGATCCATTTGCGGTCCTTCGCGATGCGGTAGCGGCGGATGTAATCGGTATCCTGGCTCATTTTGTAGTAGAAATCGGTTGCCTTTTTCGGGCTTTCCTCATAAAGTGCCTGGAATTTCCGGATGATATTGGACGGACGGTCTACGAGAAGCGCCATCACCTTCGTATCAAACAGGTCGCGGTAGCCAACGGTATTTTCTTCCAGAATGCCGTTTTCGTAAGCGTAGTCACAGATTTCTCCAAGAATACGCTCCAGCTCCCCGACTACCTCGCTGCTGCCCGGCACATAGTCAGCCATTGCCTGCTCTGCATCCTCATCAAGGGAATCTATTTTCAAAAGCTCCAGCACCTTGTTTGCTGCATAGCGGGTATCCTCTTTTTCGATCAGGCCGGTCTCAAGACCGTACTGGATCAGTTTTGTAATGCTGTTCTGAATCATCTGTCCATCCTCCCATATATTGTTTCTCTGCTTTCATCCACAGTCTCCATAACGCTGTGTGAAACCGTTACCTTATCATAACATACCTCCCTGTTTTTGCAAGCAACAGTTCAGTGCGGCAGCAAAATGTGAAGACAAGAGTTGCTGTAAACAACGGGTCTGTGGCCTGCGCACTGAACGTGCGGCAGCAAAATGTGAAGGCAGGTCACAGCAAATTTATCGTAGACTTTTCTGTTTTTTTCTGCTATTCTGATAAATAACCATTCTGGAACTGCAGAACAGGGAGCAACGCTCCTTCTAATCGGCTGCGATGAAATTACTCAGACATACCAGATGCGTATATCTGACTGACAAAGGGGGATTACAGATGAGCGATGTGAAGCTGTACCGTAAACGGATCATCCCACAGGAATGCATTCTTCTTGAGGATGATGAAATTCTTTATCTCGATCAGGAAGTGATCATTACTAAATGGAATACGATTCATCCGAAAAAAACGCTCCACCATGGCTATTCCTGTTATTTTATGGAGCGCGGTTTTAAGGTCAGCAAATTTTATGATCATGATAATAAGCTGATCAGCTGGTACTGCGATATCATCTCCCACACCTTTGACAAAGCGACTAATACGTATGTCTTCACCGACCTGCTCGCTGATGTCATTCTTTATCCGGATGGCTTTGTGCGTGTCGTCGATCTCGATGAGCTGGCGGATGCGCTGCGTGACGGTCTCATTACTTCCGAGCAGATGCAGATGGCGCTGCGGCGGCTGGACAAGCTGCTTTCACTGATTTATAAGGGAGGATTTCCGCGGCTGCAGAAATATATTGAGGATTACGAATACAATCAGAATGATTGAAATGATTGATAAGAAAGAGAGGACTTTAAAATGGCACAGAATCCTGTTGTTACCATTACAATGGAAAACGGAGATGTTATGAAGGCAGAACTTTATCCGGAGATCGCTCCGAACTCTGTCAACAACTTTATCAGCCTTGTTAAAAAGGGCTTCTATGACGGACTGATCTTCCACAGAGTCATCCGCGGCTTTATGATCCAGGGCGGCTGCCCGGACGGAACCGGCATGGGCGGCCCGGGATATACGATCCGCGGTGAGTTTGCACACAACGGCTTCAAAAATGACCTGAAGCATACGCCGGGCGTACTTTCCATGGCACGCGCAATGCATCCGGACTCTGCCGGCTCTCAGTTCTTCATTATGCATGCAGCCTCCCCGCATCTTGACGGTGAGTACGCTGCATTCGGAAAGGTGATCGAAGGACTTGATATCGTCAATAAGATCGCTGAGACTCCAACCGACTACCGCGACCGCCCGATGCAGGATCAGAAGATCAAATCGATGACAGTCGATACATTCGGAGTGGATTATCCGGAGCCGGAGAGAGCGTAAAGCTTAAACCCATCAGAAAAAGACCGCTGCATAGCGGCGGTGACTTAGGAAAACATTGAAGCAAGGAACGGTATAGCTGAACGGCTATGCCGTTCTTTGCTCTTTTTTACTTGTGTTGCGGGCATTTTCGATTGCCCGTGTGAAGTCAAATGCACCGATGAAGTTATAGACGATGGTGATCTCCCGCGTTCTGGATTTCTTATTAACATGGGAAACTTCGATTCTATCAATGAAAGCGCGGAGAACAGCCGCGTCAAGCTCCTGCAAATCCGTGTACTTCTTCACGGCAGCAATAAACTCCTTGACATTGGTTTTCTGCCGCTCCTACTACTTCAGGTCTTTGCGTAAAACTTCTGCCATTGATTTCAGGTTGCTTTGTTCCAGCTCGTAGTCGTGGGACATTTTGATAGAATGGGTTGTGCAGAGATCCTTACCCTTACGATAGGTAGAGCAGATGAAATATTTCTGGTTCTCTGCAAAGTTGGTAGCGCAGCATTGATACATTTTGCCGCCGCATTCCGCGCAATACAGAAGCCCGGAGAACATCCCCATTTCACCCATCGTTGACTGCGATAAAGTGAACGCCGAACTCCGGGAAAACAACATCGGTATACATTCCCACTTGGAGATAATCACGTCCGAAGCGGCTCATGTCTTTTACAATGACACGCTTGATCCGTCCTGCCTTGATGTCTGCAAGCATACGCTGGAAGCCCGGACGGTTGAAGTTTGTGCCGGAATAACCGTCGTCCTCGTCATAACGGCGGAACGCCGCCTGTCTGATCTGGCGTTGCTGATAAAGCATACTGTCGCCTACAAGGAACTAAAGCCGCTGTATAGCGAATACAAAAAGTCCCGTAACAAGGAAAAGTATCTGCGTGGACATGAGCGTGAAATCATTCTCTTTGAAGCGTCGGCGCGAGCACTGAAAGCAGCGGGCGTCGGTGATAAGCTCCCCGACCTCGCCAAGCTGCGTGAGGAATATTCCAGACTGTCCGAAGAAAAGGACCGGCTGTACGCTGAGTACGGAAGCCTGAAAAAACATATGCGAGAATACGATGCCGTCAAGCAGAACATCGACAGCATCCTGCCCCCCAATCGTGGGCAGGAACAGGACAAAGCCTTATAGCTTTTCTGACATTCGCACATTAGTTTCAAGGAATTTAATGTGTGTTCGTTGATTTGCTGTTGACAGACGCACATTATTTTTCTATAATATAATGTGTGATTGTCAAAGCGAGGTGAGCAATATGAACGCCAAGGAGCGAATCGAAAAACTACTGGAAGCATCGGAGAACGGCACGATCACCGCAGCGCAGGTGACGGAAGCCGGACTGCACCGCAGCGTTTTACAGGA
>ERZ827108.473-NODE-473-length-68196-cov-38.231270_pt1 | contig 68196 bp, 46 predicted proteins | sample MGYA00519921_ERZ827108 | MGnify/ENA primary metagenome ERZ827108 (study PRJEB31778, sample SAMEA3449258) | human gut metagenome | biome: human gut; feature: human-associated habitat; material: faeces | place: United Kingdom | collected 2010/2012 ... | reverse complement strand
CCTCATTTACGACCAACCCCGTGCCGGGTGGAAGCGCCGGCGACGAGCTTATCATTGACGACGTGTATTTCGTTTATTACAGCACGCTGTCCGCGCTCGCCTACGACGGAGCCGACATCGCTTTCAACGAGGCGACGACCTCCTACGACCTGTCTTCGCAGATCTATACCCCTTCCAAGCTCTCCTACACCGCCAAAGGCGCGGGCGCAACTGTCGAGACCGCCTACGACGAGACGGAAGGACTGCTCACCATCACGGTGAAAGGCAACGATTTCAGCGTCAATGCGCAGAACGTGACCGTATATCGTCTGCAATTCAGTACGAATAGCACACCGGTGGAGCCCGAAGCGCTCGGCGAAAAGCTACTTTCGCTCGACGAGGCCGCTCTCACGAAGACCTACGTGCTATACAACGAACACTTTACTGCATACGCCACCTACAATGCCACAGGCTCCACCGAAAATGTATGGGCAGCCGGCATGACGGGCGACGACGGCCACGCGCTCAGCAATGAGACCTACGGCAATCCGCTTGACGTCACCGCGGCCGGCAGCAGCTGGATGCTCGTTCCCAAGGACGGCAAATACTACCTCTACAACATGGGTGCGAAGAAGTTCCTCGTCACTCCGGGACACCTTGGTACCACGGGCGGATGCTCTTTCTCCGACGAACCGGTGGCTCTCACGGCCGAAGTGCTCGGCGACGGTAACTTCGCTTTCACTGCATCGGACGATGAAAAGGACTACATGTGCGCCGCGCCGCAGTTGGCCACGCCTGTATCGACCTGGACCAGCGAGGACGCGGGCTCGGCATGGCAGTTGATGGAGAATCCCAACGTGGCAGCCGACCCGATCATAGCGGCACTGGCCGCGAAGGCGCTCGGAGAGAAACTGCTCTCGCTTGATGAGGTGGCCAATGACAAGACTTATGTTCTCTACAACGAACATTTCACCGCCTATGCCGTTCATGACGGTTCGACAAACAACATCTGGGTGGCCGGCATGACGGGTATCGACGACGGTGAGCACGGTCTTGCCAACGAGGCCTATGGTAATCCGCTCGATGTCACTTCCGCCGGCAGCAGCTGGATGGTTATTCCCAAGGAAGGCGGTTTCTGTCTCTACAACATGGGAGCCGGCAAGTACCTGACCACACCCGGATACGACGGAAAGACGGGTGCCTGCACCTTCTCCGACGAGCCGGTGCTGCTTGCCGCCGTCAGCCTCGGCGATGGTAATTTCGCTTTCACCGCCTCGGGCGAAGAGAACGACTACATGTGCGCCTCGCCCCAGTTCTCCACGCCTGTTTCCATCTGGAAGAGCAGTGACGCGGGCGCTGCATGGCAGTTGAAAGAAAATCCCAACGTGGCAGCCGACCCCGACGTGTATCATGCCGTGACGGGCATCGGCATCGGCGCCGTGCAGACCGCACAGCCCCGCACGGGTGTCTATACGATTGGCGGCGTGAGACTGGAGAATACGGCCAACTTGCCCAAGGGCATTTACATCGTGAACGGCAAGAAGACCGTCGTCGGCCGCTGATAAGAAACGCCGGAAGCCATTCCGGACAACATCATTCCCCGCAAGGGCAACCGCAAAGGCATCGGGCCGGCGGTTGCCCTTGTTTCCGTCAAATCCATCCTCGCGACGGGGCGGAGCGGGCCTGTTCCTGACCGGAATGTCCGGCATTCGCGGCCGCGTTTTTTTGTCAAACGGCCGCGTTTCCGTATTTTTGCAACTTACAAGACAGACATCATGTATTCTGAAACAGAAATATTCACCCGTACCCGTCGTCTTGTCGGCGACGAGGCCATGGAACGCCTGCACGCCGCCCGTGTCATCGTCTTCGGCGTGGGCGGTGTCGGCGGCTGGTGTGCGGAGAGCCTGGTGCGTTCGGGCATCCGCCGGCTCACAATGGTAGACATGGACGACGTAGCCCCCAGCAACCTGAACCGGCAACTGCCGGCAACGGTGTCCGCCATAGGGCAAGCCAAGGTCGATGTGCTGTGCCGCCGTTTCAGGGACATCAATCCGCACGCCGAGGTCGCAGGCCTGTGCCGCCGTTACACGGCCGAAACGTCCGCCTCGTTCGGGCTCGAAGGGTATGACTACGTGGTAGATGCCATAGACAGCCTCGAAGACAAGGCTCACCTCATCCTCACGGCCACGGCCTGCGGGACACGCCTCTTTTCGTCCATGGGCGCCGCTCTCAAGCTCGACCCCGCGCGCATCGGCGTGGCCGAATTCTGGAAGGTCAAGGGATGTCCGCTCGCCGCAGCCCTGCGCCGGCGGTTCAAGAAGCGGGGCGAGTTTCCCGCCCGCAAGTTCCGGTGCGTCTACAGCGAGGAACTGCTCGAAAACCTCGGCACGACCGACGAGGACCCCGGCACGAAGGCCCGCGTGAACGGCACCTTCGCCCATGCCACCGCCATCTTCGGCTTCACCCTTGCCGGACTTGTCGTGCAGGACATCCTGAAAGCCCCGTCGGAGCCTGTTTTTACAAAAAATGACCCCGTCTTGCCCGTGTCCGGTCCTTATCTTGCGAAAAAAGATGGTGGGGAATAAAAAAAATCTTACCTTTGTCGCCAAATTGGAAGCCGCCCCTGTAGTTCAACGGATAGAATAGAAGTTTCCTAAACTTTAGATCCGAGTTCGATTCTCGGCGGGGGTACTTTCTACAACACGTGCGAACATGACGCAGGCAAAGGAAAGCTGGAAAGCAAAGGGATATATCGACGAGCCGGTGGCGGCCGGCGTCGATTTGAAGAAAGAAATCCGCCGTTTGTGCGAGGAGAAGAACGCCGTTATCCTGGCACATTATTATACGGAAGGCGACTTGCAGGACATAGCCGACTTTGTGGGCGACAGCCTTGCCCTTGCGCAAAAGGCGGCCGCGACGACAGCCGACATCATCGTGATGTGCGGCGTGCATTTCATGGCCGAAACCAACAAAATCCTGTGCCCCGGCAAGAAAGTCCTTATCCCCGACCTCAATGCCACCTGCTCGCTGGCCGAAAGTTGTCCGGCCGGGCCGTTCGAAGCCTTTGTCAAGGCCCATCCCGGGCATCAGGTTATCTCTTATGTGAACACTTCGGCCGCCGTCAAGGCTGTTACCGACGTGGTCGTCACTTCCGGCAACGCCCGCCGCATAGTCGAGACGTTCCCGCCCGGACAACCGCTCATCTTCGGGCCTGACCGCAACCTTGGCGCCTATATTAATTCCGTCACCGGCCGCGACATGCTGCTTTGGGACGGCGCTTGCCACGTGCACGAGCGTTTCTCGGTCGAGAAGCTCGTCGAACTGAAGCGTCAATACCCCGGTGCGAAGGTCCTCGTGCATCCCGAGTGCAAGGGTCCCGTGGTCAAGCTGGCCGATGTCGTGGGCTCGACCGCCGTGTTGTTGCGATACGCCGTCGAAAGTCCCGACGACACGTTCCTTGTCGTCACCGAGAGCGGCATACTGCACGAGATGCGCCGCCAGGCCCCGGGGAAAAATTTCATTCCCGTGCCGCCCGACGACAGTACCTGCGCCTGCAACGAGTGCAACTACATGCGTCTGATAACCCTTCCCAAGGTCTACAACACCCTGCTGCACGAGTGGCCCGAAGTCACCCTGTCCGACGAAATCATATCGGCGGCGGCGCGACCCATACACCGGATGCTCGAACTTTCGTGACGGATGTGATTTTAACACTTCTTGCATTTGGGCGAAAAATGTATTATCTTTGCAACAGCTAAAGTACGGGGACGGTCTGAAACCGTCCCTTTTTCGTGCCCGCAGGCCCGTTTCAGGGGGAAACTGTCCCTATGATAGGAAAAACTACAAGCCATGTAGTCGGAATTACATGGCTTGTAGTTTCGTCCGGCCCTGCATGTAGCCTTTCCTACATGGCATGTACGCCGCGCCGAAATGTGCAGAAAGGTTAAAAATGTTAAGGTTGAAATTTCATTTTCCGGCTTTTTCAGGCTGCTGCGCCCCGAAACCGGCATCGCCGCCCGCACGGCCGGAAACAACGGGGCCGGACGTACATTTTTCCGCATCGGTGCCGGAAGGGCGGCCATATCGTGCCAAAAACAATCAGATATTCAAGAGAAATTCCTACCTTTGCAATCATGAAAACCTTCATAGGCCTGCTCAACCTCTTGTCGCGGCTGCCGCTCGGAGTGCTCTACGTGTTTTCCGACATCTGCAGTTTCGTGCTGCACCGGGTGGTGCGCTACCGCCGCGGTGTGGTGCGTACGAACATCGACAATTCCTTTCCCGAACTCGACGTCAGGGAACGCCGGCGCATAGAACGCCGGTTCTACGACTTCTTCTGCGACTACGTGGTCGAAACCCTGAAGCTGTTCACCATGTCTGCCGACGAAATGAAACGGCGCATGGTCATGGAGGGCGTGGACGACATGGAGCGCACGCTCCAGCGGCATCCGTTCGTCTTCGTCTACCTGGGACACTACTGCAACTGGGAATGGATTTCGTCGCTCCCCCTTTGGATTAGCGACAAGACCGTGGGCGCGGCGCAGTTGTACCGGCCCCTCAACGACAAGCGCATGGACAAGCTCTTCCTCGACGTGCGCAGCCGGTTCGGGGCCGAGAATGTTTCGAAATATGACGCCTACCGGCACATCATCCACCTCAAGCGCGAGGGCCGGCGCACCATAGTCGGCTTCATAGCCGACCAGTCGCCGGGCACAAACAGCATCCACGACTGGGTGGACTTCCTGCACCAGGACACACCCGTATTCACCGGAACGGAACGCATCGCCAAGAAGGTGGACGCCGCCATCTACTTCGCCGACGTGCGGCGGGAGCGGCGCGGACACTACCGGTTGCGCTTCCGTCTCCTCACCGACGACGTCACAAGTTTCGAGAACTGGCGCGTGACCGAACTCTACATGCGTCAGCTCGAAGAGATGATACGGCGCCAGCCGCACCTGTGGCTGTGGAGCCACAAGCGTTGGAAATACGCACACCTGCATCACACGCAACAATAACCCATCCGATATGAACAAAGAACTATTCACGACGCTGCCCCACAAGGTGGCGGACCTCTCGCTTGCCGACTTCGGACGCAAGGAGATAGAGATAGCCGAACACGAAATGCCGGGCCTCATGGCCTTGCGCGAGAAATATGCCGCCGACAAGCCGCTCCGCGGAGCGCGCATCATGGGCTCGCTCCACATGACCATACAGACGGCCGTGCTCATCGAGACCCTCGTGGCGCTGGGCGCCGAGGTGCGCTGGTGCTCCTGCAACATCTACTCTACGCAGGACCATGCCGCCGCCGCCATCGCCGAGACCGGCGTGGGTGTCTACGCATGGAAGGGCGAGTCGCTGGCCGACTACTGGTGGTGCACCCTGCAGGCGATGAACTTCCCCGGAGGGAAACTGCCCAACCTCATCGTCGATGACGGCGGAGACGCCACCCTGATGATTCACCTCGGCGCACAGGCCGAAAAAGACGCCGCCGTGCTCGACACGCCCTCGGGCAGCGGAGACGAGGCCGAACTGAAAGCCATACTGAAACAGGTGCTGACCGAACGCAAAGGCATGTGGCAGGAACTGGCCGCAGGCATGAAGGGCGTCAGCGAGGAGACAACCACCGGCGTGCACCGCCTGTACCAGATGATGGAGCGGGGAGAACTGCTCTTCCCGGCATTCAACGTGAACGACTCGGTGACCAAATCGAAATTCGACAACTTGTACGGCTGCCGGGAATCGTTGGCCGACGGCATCAAACGCGCCACCGACGTCATGATTGCCGGCAAGACGTGCGTGGTGGCGGGCTACGGCGAAGTGGGCAAGGGCTGCGCGCAGTCCATGCGCAGCTACGGCGCGCGTGTCATAGTAACCGAGATTGACCCCATCTGCGCTTTGCAGGCCGCCATGGAGGGATACGAAGTGCTGACCATGGACGAAGCCGCGCCCCTCGGCAACATATTCGTCACCACGACGGGTAACATCGACGTCATCACGACACAGCACATGGCGCAGATGCCCGACCAGGCCATCGTATGCAACATCGGGCACTTCGACAGTGAGATACAGGTGGACGCACTCAAGCGGTTGCCGGGCGTGAAAGTGACCAACATCAAGCCGCAAGTGGACTGCTACCGTTTCCCCGACGGCCACAGCATCACACTCCTGGCCGACGGACGACTTGTGAACTTGGGCTGCGCCACAGGCCACCCTTCGTTCGTCATGTCCAACTCTTTCACCAACCAGACACTGGCCCAGATGGAACTTTGGAACAGAAAGTACGACGTAGGTGTCTACCGCCTGCCCAAGACCCTCGACGAGGAGGTGGCGCGCCTGCACCTGGAGCGCATCGGCGTGCACCTGACGCAGCTCACCCCCGAGCAGGCCGAATATATCGGCGTTCCCGTCGAAGGTCCCTACAAGGCCGACCATTACAGATACTAAGTAAGGACGGTGACATGGCATCCCGTGCACCGTGAAACGCTTCAGACAAAAAACACCTTATATATATGACTACCGAGACCTATAACGGCAACGCGCCGGCCGCAGGGAAAGGAAATCCCGGCGGCGGCCTGCGTTCCTTCAAATGGCAGTCCGTGCTGCCCGACATCTGTGCCATCGTGCTTTTCCTGCTGCTCAGTTTCGTCTACTTCTATGAACCGGTGACGCAGGACATGGTTCTGGGCGGCCATGACAGTGAGGCGTCCATCGGGATAGGGCGCGAGCAACAGGAGTACCGCGACACGCACGACGGGGAGACATCCCGCTGGACGAATGCCATATTCAGCGGTATGCCTACCTATCAGACTGCGCCGTCTTACGCGGCCACGCAATTCCTGGGCCGGCTTGCGGGCTGGTACGGGCTGGGAACGGCGGGCGTGGTGGGCTATGTCTTCATCATGCTGCTGGGCTTCTACATCCTGCTGCGGGCCTTCAGCCTCAAGCCCGCGGTGTCCGCGCTCGGTGCGCTGGCCTGGGCGTTCTCGTCCTACTTCTTCATCATCATTGCCGCGGGCCACATCTGGAAATTCCTGACCCTGGCGTTCATTCCTCCCACCATCGGCGGACTGGTACTGTGCTACCGCGGCCGTCTCCTGTGGGGAGGAGCCGTTACCGCCCTGTTCACGGCGTTCCAAATACAGTCCAACCACGCGCAGATGTCCTACTACTTCGCCTTTGTCATGGCCTTCATCGTGCTGGCCTACGGCATAGACGCAATTGTCCGCAGGAAAGTTCCCGCCTATCTTAAGGCTACGGGAACGGTCATCGTGGCCGGACTGCTCGGACTGGCGGCCAATCTGCCCAACCTCTACCATACGTATGACTATGCCAAGCATACCATGCGCGGCGGCTCGGAACTCTCGGCACAGAATGCCGGGAAAGGCGCAGGCGACAGTACGGGCGGCGGACTGGAACGCAGTTATATCACGCAGTGGAGCTATGGAATAGACGAGACCCTGACGCTCATGATTCCGAACTTCAAGGGCGGCGGCTCGTTCGAGCCGATGCGCGACAACTCCGCCGCGGAAACGAACGACGAATATACGAACGACGCCGACATCATGGCACAACAGATGGGCGCCTACTATCCCGGGTGGTCGCAGTACTGGGGCGAGCAGCCCATGACCGTGGGACCGGTCTACGCGGGTGCCGTCATCTGCTTCCTGTTCGTGCTGGGACTCTTCTACGTGCGCGGGCCGCTGAAATGGGCTTTGCTGGCATCGACCGTCGTGTCCCTGCTCTTCGCGTGGGGACATCACATCAACGGGCTGACGGACTTCTTTATAGACCACCTGCCCCTCTACAACAAGTTCCGCACCGTGTCTTCGGCCCTCGTCATCGCCGAGTTCACGCTGCCGCTCCTGGCTATGCTCTGTCTGGCCCGCATCCTACGCGAACCGGACCTCATCCGGCGGCGCCCCGTGCCCTTCTACGCATCGATGGCCCTCACGGCGGGTGTCTGCTTCCTGTTCTGGGCCTTCCCGGGCCTGGCGGGCGACTGCATATCCGGCGGCGAGAACGAAGGTTTCAACTATCTGGCACAATATTTCCCCGCCTACCGCGCCGCCGTCACCGACGTGCGCCACGCCATCCTCGCGTCTTCGGCGCTCCGCTCGCTGCTGCTCATCCTTTTCTCCGCCTCGCTGCTGTTCCTTTATGCACGTGGCGCGTTGAAAGGCTGGCTGATGTGCGCCGCCCTCGCGGTCATCTGCCTCGCGGACATGTGGCAGGTGAACAAACGTTACCTGAACACCGAAAGCTTTGCCGACCCCGTCGTGCAGAAAGGCAGTTACGAGCAGAAGACACAGGCCGACGAGGCCATACTCCGCGACAAGGGAACTTATCGTGTGCTGAACCTCACGTCCGGAAACCCGTTCAACGAAACGAGCAACCGCACCGCCTACTGGCACAAGAGCATCGGCGGTTACCACGCCGCGAAACTGCAGCGTTACCAGGACCTTATCGACCGTTGCCTGTTCGGAGAAATCAACAAGCTCGGCACGGGCATCGCCATCGCGCCGGACAGCGACATGGGAATGCTCGCGGGAGACAGCATCTGTCCCGTCCTGAACATGCTCAACGCCAAATACCTCATCGTACCCGGCAATGACCACCGGCCGCTGGCCGTTTGCAACACGGGGGCGCTGGGCAACGGATGGTTTGTCGGGAAACTGTCGTTCGTGAAAGGCGCGGATGCCGAAATGGCCGCCCTCGGGAAACTCGACACCCGCCATGCGGCCGTGGCCGACGAGGCATTCCGCTCCGCGCTCGACGGTTCCGCGCTCGGCGAAGGCAGCGTCACGCTCACCTCCTACGCGCCTAACGAGCTGCACTACGACATCCGCTCGCCCCGGGGCGGCGTGGCCGTCTTCTCGGAAGTGTTCTATCCCGGCTGGACCGTCACCATCGACGGCCGTCCTGCCGAGGCGGGACGCGCCAACTACCTGTTGCGCGCGCTCAAGGTGCCGGCCGGCAACCATGAGGTGGTCTTCGAGTTCCGGCCCGCAAGCGTACGCACGACCGACGCCGTGGCATTCGGCGCCATAGCCGTGATACTCGCGCTTTTCGCCGCGGCGCTTGTCAGCGTGCTGCGCAAAAAGCACGCACAGCCGCGACCCGCGGACAACCGGTCGCAAGACTAAACGACCGTAAAACGCATTCATTCTGCCCGCAGGTGTCTTCCGCCTGCGGGCAGAATCATATACTTTTCCAATAAAATGGTCAGAAATTTGCAGGACCGGAATAATCTATGTACTTTTGCAGCAACATACTTACCCCGCTTCCCATCAGAACAGCGCGCTCAGGGTAGGTTTTTTTCTTTTATAGGCATGGAAAAGCAACTATATGACCAACCGCAGATTTCTGTTGAATCGCAAATCCAATTATTAAAGTCCGAAGGTTTACTCTTCCACGATGAAATAAGAGCGACACATTTGTTGGAAAACATTAGTATGTTTAGAATGAAGAGCTATCTCAAACCTTTCAGGCAAAAAGATAGCCGTCAGTTCAAAGTAGGTGCTACATTTGAGGAAGCGTATAATATCTACAAGTTTGATGCTGAACTTCGAAAGATGATTTGTTCGGAACTGGAGAAAATAGAAGTGTCTGTTCGTACCCAATTGTCCTTGATTATGGGTAAAACCGCAGGGATATATTGGTTCGAGAATCCGGCAAATTTCCGTAATGTGAGTTGTCATGCCGCATTATTGAGGACTCTCACTGAGGAACTCCGGCGTAGTGATGATGAAGCAATAGTTGCTTTTCAGAGAAACTATGCAAATCCTTTTCCTCCCAGTTGGATGACTTTCGAAATCAGTTCCTTCGGCACACTGTCAAAGATGTATCGTTGGCTTAATGCCGGACAGGCTCGTCGCCAAGTCGCAAAATTTTACGGTTTGTCGGACACCGTCATGGAATCGTGGTTGCATTCAATCGTATATGTACGAAATATCTGTGCACATCATGGTTGCTTATGGAATCACAGGCTCAGTATTAATGCCATGATACCAAAACGGACTTATTTGCCATTCATCATTATTCCCAATGACACCAAAAAAGTTTATTACGCTTTATCTATTATCCTATACTTTCTGCAGACAGTAAATCCCAACAATACGTTTGCCCGACGTTTCAAGGCATTACTGCAAAAGTATCCGCATGTTAATATAGCCGTTATGGGTTTCCCCTCGAACTGGGACAATAACTCTCTTTGGGTATAAGGCACTACAATCTGAACATCCTGATTATATCAGGGTCTCATTCTAAGCCAAGCGCGGAGTAATGTCCATGTGAACATTACTCCGCGCTTGGCAAGTATTTGTTTCCCGGCATCCGGAAGCGGCTGCCGGCCGGAAACACCTTATTTATTCAGCTTCCACGTCGCGCCTTCCTTCGTGTCCTTCACCTCGAAACCGAGGGCGGCGAGGTCATCGCGTATCTTGTCGCTCGTGGCCCAGTCCTTGTCGGCTTTGGCCTTTGCGCGAAGTTCAAGCAACAGGTCGATGGCACGTCCGAAACTCTCTTCGCGGCCCGCGTTGCCGCCTTCCGCCTCGTTGGCCAGGCCGAGAATGTCGAAGCAGAAGGTACTGAACACGCGGCGCAAGGCTTCCAGCCCTTCGGGCGTGACGGTCTGCTTGCGGTCGGCCAGCTGGTTGATGACACGGCAGGCGTCGAAGAGATGACTGATGACGATGGGCGAGTTCAAATCGTCGTCCATCGCGGCATAACATTTGCTTTCCAGTTCGGCGGCAAAGGACTCCGTCAGCGCTCCCCCGGCAACCGCCTCGATGCGGTCCAGTTGTGCGGCGGCGTCCATGAGGCGGTCGAGGCCCTTCTTCGAGGCCTGGAGCGCCTCGTTCGAGAAATCGACCGTCGAACGGTAGTGTGCTTGCAGGATAAAGAAGCGTATGGTCATCGGCGAGTAGGGCTGTTCCAGTTTCTCGTGTTCTCCGTTGAAGAACTGGTCGAGTGTGATGAAGTTGTTGTACGACTTGCCCATCTTCTTGCCGTTGATGGTAATCATATTGTTGTGCATCCAATACTTTACCATGGGCTTGCCGAACGCTGCCACGGCCTGCGCAATCTCGCACTCGTGGTGCGGGAACACCAGGTCCATGCCTCCGCCGTGGATGTCGAAGGATTCGCCGAGGTACTTGCGGCCCATGGCCGTGCACTCGCAGTGCCAGCCGGGGAAACCCTCGCTCCAGGGCGACGGCCAGCGCATGATGTGCTCCGGCTGTGCCTTCTTCCACAGGGCGAAATCTACCTGTGCGTGCTTTTCGCCCACACCGTCCAGTTCGCGACTGGCATCGTGCACGTCTTCAAGGTTGCGGCCCGACAGAATGCCGTAACCGTATTTCTTGTCATACTTGGCGACGTCGAAATAGACCGACCCGTTCGACACGTATGCGTATCCGTTGTCGAGTATGCGGCTGACGAGCTGTTCCTGCTCGATGATGTGTCCCGTCGCGTGCGGCTCTATGCTGGGCGGCAGCACATTGAGGCGTGCCATGGCGGCATTGAAGCGGTTGGTATAGTATTGTGCGACCTCCATCGGCTCAAGTTGTTCGAGCCGGGCCTTTTTCGCGATTTTGTCCTCGCCTTCGTCGGCATCGTGTTCCAGGTGTCCGACGTCGGTGATGTTACGTACGTAGCGCACTTTGTAGCCTATGTGCTTCAGGTAGCGGAACAGGAGGTCGAAGGTGATGGCCGGGCGCGCGTGGCCCAGATGCGCGTCGCCGTAGACGGTGGGTCCGCAGACGTACATGCCCACGTGACCCTCGTGGACGGGCACGAATTCTTCCTTTTTGCGCGAAAGCGTATTGTAGATGTTCAGTTTGTGTTGCATAATCTTATATATAAGTTGTCGTTACGGGTGCAAAGATAGTGCAAATTGAGTGCAATAAGCTTGCTTAATTGCCGAAATGCAGCCTATCTTATGCAAAGATAGTGCAAATTGAGTGCAATGAGCTTGCTTGATTGCCGAAATGCAGCCTATCTTATGCAAAGATAGTGTTTTTTGGGCAGGCAGCCGTTGTCCGATGCGCTGAAATTGAGGGCGGAAGGCATGTGGTTCTTCCTCAATGTCCGGAAATGAAGCCGACGATGCGTCTGACGACCGCCGGGCTGAGGGGGCGCGCCGCCATGTAGTCGGCAGGGACGGCCATGCGGGGCAACTCGCGCATCAGATGGTCGCACAGGGGGAAGAAGGCGAAGTCTGCACCGTCGTGTCCCGCGAGGGCGGCTTTCCAAAGCGCGAAGTCCTCGGCCGTCACCTGATAGTCGTGGCCGCCTTGCACGAAGAGCATCGGACACGGCGTGCTTTTCGCTTCGCCCGGCGCGTCGTAAGTATCGGCGAAGCGCCGGTAAGCGGGCGGCACACTGCCGAGAAGTTTTTCCACGGTGGCTTCCACGTCGTCGGCCGTGCCGCCCTGCGACTGCGAGATGTAGGTCAGTTGTTCGCGCAACAGGACTGTGAGCGGGCGGGCCGGGGCTGCGAGCGCCACGATGCCGGCCGGCGTGTCGGGACAGCGGTTGGCGATGCGCGGGGCCAGCATTGCGCCCTGCGAGTGGCCGATGACGAAGACGCGCGACGGGTCCGTCTCGGGCTGCGACGCGGCCAGCCGCACCGCCGCCACGGCATCGTCCACCGTTTCGCTGTCGTAGTCGCTGCAACCGCCCGTCTCGTCGGGCCGGACCCGGTAGACGAAAGTGCGTTTGTCGTACCTGAGCGAGGCGATGCCGGCCTTGGCCAGACTGTCCGACAGGCTACGGAACAGGCGGTTCGGGCCAAGCGTCTCGTCGCGGTCGTTCGGTCCGCTTCCGTGCACGAAAACGACGACGGGAACGGGCCTGTCCGCACCGTGCGGCAGGGTCAGCGTTCCGGGCAGGCGGACATCGCCGTTTTCGACGGTGATGCTGCGCTCCGTGCCGCATCCGGCATCGCCGGCACCGGACTTACGTTCCGCAGTGTCGGGCTTTTCCGGCGGCAACGGCGTCAGGGTGAGCGCCAGGATGCGTTGGCTTTCGTCGGTCACGACAGTCAGCTTCAACGGCGTATCGCCAAAATACAGCTTGCAATAGTCGGCCGTCGTTGTGCCCGCCTTGTCGCGCCGCCAGTCTCCGCGCCGGTCCATTTTTCCTAAGCTCCGCTCCAGCCCGGCATAGGCCCGGCCGAACGTTTCGGGCGTCACGGCCGCTGCCATCTGCGGTGCAAGACGTGCGCAGATGCTGTCGCCGCGCCCTTCCTGCAGGAAACCGAAGACTTGCTCCGCAAAATCGAAATTTTGTGCCGCGCCGGACAGCACCGGCAGCAGGAAAGCCAACAGGAGCGGTATTCTTTTCGTTGCCGCAAGGGCAGACAAGAGGGTCGGAATGTTCATATAGATGGAAATAAAAGCGTAATAATCGGTTCGCGGCGGGATGTGTCAAAGTTTTTCGCGCAGGTAGCGCGCCGTATGTCCCTTTCCCTGTTCCACTATCTGCTCGGGCGTGCCGGCCGCGACGAGACATCCGCCCTCGCGCCCGCCTTCCGGGCCGAGGTCTATGATGTAGTCGGCGCACTTGGCCACGTCCATGTTGTGCTCTATGATGACTATGGTGTGTCCTCTCTCTATGAGCGCGTCGAAACTCTCCATGAGACGGCGTATGTCATGGAAATGTAGTCCCGTCGTAGGCTCGTCAAAGATGAACAGGGTGGGGGCCACGCGCTCCTGCGCCAGGTAATAGGCGAGCTTGACGCGCTGGTTCTCGCCGCCGGAAAGCGTGGAACTGCTTTGTCCCAGCTTGATATAACCGAGACCGACGGCTTGCAGGGGCAGGAGGCGCCGCACTATTTTCTCCTTCTTGTGTTCCCGGAAAAACTCTATGGCCTGATTGACGGTCATTTCCAGGATGTCGTAGATGTTTTTGCCCTCGAAGCGCACGTCGAGTATCTCGTTTTTGAAACGACGTCCGTGACAGCTCTCACACTCCAGCACAAGGTCGGCCATGAACTGCATCTCGACTGTCACTGTGCCCTCGCCTTTGCACTCCTCGCAGCGGCCTCCGTCGGTGTTGAAGCTGAAGAAAGACGACTTGAACTCCATCTGGCGCGCCAGAGGCTGCTCGGACATGAGCTTACGTATTTCGTCGTAAGCCTTGACATAGGTGACGGGATTAGAACGCGAGGACTTGCCGATGGGGTTCTGGTCAATAAATTCCACGCCGCTCAGGGCCTGCAGGTCGCCTCCCAGCGCAATGTGCTCGCCGGGCCGGTCGCAGACTTCGTCGAAGTGGCGCTTGAGCGCGCGGTAGAGTATGTCGCGCACCAGTGTGCTCTTGCCCGAACCGCTCACGCCCGTGACGACGGTCATGGCATTGAGGGGAAAGCGCACGTCGATGCCTTTCAGGTTGTTGGCCCGGGCACCCCGCACCTCGATGCTGTTGTTCCACGCGCGGCGGGATGCCGGGACGGGAATTTCTTCCTGCCCTGCCAGGTAGGCGATGGTGTGGCTTGCGCCGGCCGCCGAGCCTGCCGCTCCGGATGCTGTGCCTTCTGCCGCTTCGCAGACGGCGGCCAGTTCCTCGCGGCTGCCTTGCCACACCACCTTTCCGCCGTTCCGTCCCGCCTCGGGGCCGATGTCGATGATGTAGTCGGCGGCCCGGATGATGTCCTCGTCGTGTTCGACGACAATAACCGTATTGCCGATGTCGCGCAGCCGCCGCAACACGCCGACAAGCCGCTCGGTGTCGCGCGAATGCAGGCCGATGCTCGGTTCGTCGAGTATGTAAAGCGAACCTACCAGCGAAGAACCGAGCGACGTGCTCAGGTTGATGCGCTGGCTCTCGCCGCCCGAGAGTGAATTGCTGAGGCGGTCGAGCGACAGATAGCCCAGTCCGACGTCGCAAAGGAAGCCCAGTCGGTTGCGGATTTCGACAAGGAGGCGCGCGGCTACTTTTTCGTCGTGTTCGGTCAGTTGTAAGGTATCGAAGAAGGCTCTCAGTTCCGACACCGGCAGGCGTACGAGTCCGGAGATGCTGCGTCCGCCCACCCTCACGTAGTCGGCGGCGGGCTTGAGCCGCGACCCGTGGCACACGGGACACTCCGTCTTGCCGCGATAACGGGCCAACATGACGCGGTACTGTATCTTGTATTGGTTTTCCTCGAGCATACGGAAGAAGGCGTCAAGGCAAACGTCCTCCGTGCCCGCGCCGTGCCAGAGTATGTCCTTTTGCCGGCGCGTCAGGTCGTAGTAAGGCGTGAATATCGGGAACCCGAGCGCGTCGGCCCGGCGGCAGAATTCGTCTTTCCACTGTCCCATCTTTTCGCCGCGCCAGCATACGACGGCGCCGTCGTACACACTCTTCGACGTATCCGGTATGACAAGGTGTTCGTCGATGCCGATGACGCGGCCGAAGCCCTCGCACCGCGGGCACGCCCCCAGCGGAGAGTTGAAAGAAAACATATTGTCGTCGGGCTGTTCAAAGGTGATGCCGTCGGCTTCGAAGCGGGTAGAGAAAACGTGCAGGGTGCGGGCGGGATAGAAGCGGAGCATACACTCGCCGTCGCCCTCGTAGAACGCCGTTTCGACGGAGTCCGTCAGGCGTGCCACGGCATCCGGCGCGTCGTCCACCGACATGCGGTCGATGAGAAGCCGCGCTCCGTCGGGCTGTTCGGCGTCCAAAAGGTCTTCCATGCGCACGATTTCGCCGTCCACGTCGAGGCGCGACAGGCCTTGTTGCAGGTAAATCTCGAGTTGTTGCCGGAACGTGCGCCCCTCGGTGCGGCGCAGCGGCGCGAGGACGGTGAACCGCGTGCCGGCGGAATAGGACAAAGCGCACGCGACGACGTCGTCGGCCGTATGGCGCTTCACCTCCTGCCCGCTGACCGGCGAGAACGTGTGTCCCACACGGGCGAAAAGCAGCCGCAGGTAGTCATATATCTCGGTCGATGTGCCCACGGTCGAGCGCGGGTTACGGCTGGTCACCTTTTGTTCGATGGCGATGGCGGGCGGCAGGCCCTTGATGTAGTCGCATTCCGGCTTGTGCATCCGCCCTAAGAATTGGCGCGCGTAGGCCGAAAGGCTTTCCACGTAGCGTCGTTGCCCTTCGGCGTAGAGCGTGTCGAAGGCCAGCGACGACTTGCCCGAGCCCGAAAGCCCCGTGACCACGACCAGGCGGTTACGGGGTATGTCCAAATCTATATTTTTCAGGTTATTGACGCGCGCGCCTTTGATGCGGATGCTTCCGTCCATAGTCTTTACGGTTTTTTCTTTGATGTCGAGGAGCAAATTTACGCATTTCGTTTGGAACGCCCAACGCCCGGCGGTGCTTATTGCCCCGCTGCGGCGTTGCCGCCGGCCTTCCGCGCTGCCTCATGCGGGGATACGCGCTGGTTAAATAATCCTATTGCGCCGCAGGACGGGCCTGTTCCTGCACAGACATGTGCCGAAAAAGTAGTACCTTTGCGCCTTGTACGCGCACCGTGCCGCCCGGCCGGCGCACACCGACAAAAACGAATCCCTATCGCCTATGTTCAAACAAATGCCCCCCGTCACGAAGAACCTGATTGTCATCAACTGCATCGTTTATCTGGCCCAGCTCGTCGCAGAACAGCGCGGCGTGGACCTTGTCGGGCTTTTCGGACTGCATTTCGCCGCAGCATCCGACTTCGGGCTGTACCAGCTGGTCACTTACATGTTCCTGCACGGCAGTCTGACGCACCTTTTCTTCAACATGTTCTCGCTGTGGATGTTCGGCCGCCTCATAGAAAACACGATGGGGCTGCGCCGCTTCCTGGTCTACTACTTCGTGTGCGGCATCGGGGCAGGCGTGTGTCAGGAAGTGTGGCAGGCGGGCGAGTTCTACCTGCGTGGCATGAACGACTACGCATTTGTGACCGACGGATACCGGACAATGATTCCGATGGCCGAGTATCTGAACGGCTGGACCACCATCGGCGCGTCGGGAGCCTGCTACGGCGTGCTGCTGGCCTTCGGCATGACGTTCCCCAACGAGCGCATCATGCTGCTCATCCCGCCCATCCCGATGAAGGCGAAGTATTTCGTGGTGGGCTATGCCGCCATCGAGCTGTTCTCGGCCTTCACCTCGAACGGCAACATCGCCCACTTCGCCCACCTCGGCGGCATGTTGTTCGGCTTCCTGCTCATACTCTATTGGCGGAACAAGGGCCGGGGCCGACGGTTCGAGAGCTGGGAAACATGGACCCCGCGGCGCAACCGCACCGTCGGCGAGAAAATGAAGGACTGGTGGCGGAAACTGTTTTCGCGGAAGCCCGGCATGAAACTGCACAAGGGCGGAAAAAGTTTCAAGGACCGCGACGCGGACTACGAATATAACGAACAGCGCAAGCAGAAGCAACAACGCGTGGACGAAATCCTCGACAAAATCAGACGGAGCGGTTACGAAAATCTGACGGACGAGGAGAAACGCACGCTTTTCGAGAACAGCCGGCACTGAAAGCCCGGTCCCGCGCACACCGACCCCTATACCGACAGCATGAACGAGCCTTTCCATAAACGCCTCATCACGGGAGCCGCGTGGTTCTCGGTGGTCATGTTGTGGCTGTGCGCGGCCAGCGTCTACGTTTCGCCGCGCCACTTCCGCCTGCTCGGTGCGGTGGGCATGGCCTTCCCCTTCCTGCTTTCGGGTGTGCTGCTGATGTTCATCCTCAGCCTGCTCTTCGCGCCGCGCCGCTCGTGGATTCCGCTGGCGGGACTGGCGGGCTGTTTCTTTTCCGTTCGGGCTTATTTCCCCTTGAACCTGCCTGGCGAACCGCCCGAGGGGGCTCTGAAGGTCTTGTCCTACAACGTGAAGAACTTCGGCGACGGAACGGAAGACACGGACGGACAAAACGTGGTGGCCGACTACGTGGAGATGGCGGCACCCGACATCTTCTGCTTTCAGGAAGGCGCGATGCTGAAAGACAAATTCGACACGACGGTGCGTCGCCCCTTGAAGAAAATCCTTCCTTACTTTGACAGCATCAATGTGACCACCAACATCATCGGGTGCCTGTCCCGCTTCCCCATTGTGGGCAAAGAGGAAATCTGCCGCCACGGGACGAACGGCGCAGTCGCCTTCAAGCTGCTGCCGGCCCCCGGCGACACGCTCATTGTGGTGAACTGCCATCTCGAATCCATGCACTTGTCGATAGAAGACCGCAGGAAATACCACCAGCTGGTCAAACAGCCCGAAGAGGGTGACGTGGAAGGCAACTCGCGCCTGTTGGTGTCGAAAATATCGCGGGCGTCGGTGGACCGTTCCCTGCAGGCCGATGCCGTGGCCGACTATCTGGAACGCCGGCGCGGGCAGAGCGTCATCCTGTGCGGCGACTTCAACGACACACCCATATCCTACACGCGGCGGCGCATAGCGTCGGGGCTGACGGATGCCTTCCAGGCAACAGGCAACGGGCTGGGACGCTCATTCAACCGCGACGCCATCATCGTGCGCATAGACTATCTGATGTGTTCTGACGACTGGCGGCCTTATAAATGTACGGTAGACCGCGCGGCAAAGGCATCCGACCATTACCCCATCTACGCCTGGTTCGCACGGCGGTAGGGCAAGCGGGGACAGACCGACGCACACGGGAACGCACACGGGGCACTGCCCTAAAAATACGGCGGAAGCACCGGCCGACATTAACATTTTTAACTTTTCCGCACCATCTGGAGCGGCCGATATGTCATGTAGGAGACACTATATGCAGGGCCGGAAAAAACTACAAGCCATGTAATTCTGCCTACATGGCTTGTAGTTTTTCCTATCATAGGGACAGTTTCTCCCCCAAACGGGCCTGCGGGCACGAAAAAGGGGCGGTCTGACGCCGCCCCCGTACTTTAGTACTGCAAAGATAATACATTTTTCGCCCGAAAGCAAGAAGTGTTAAATCGCCGTAAGGCAAATGTTAAAACCGTCCGGCGCACATGTTTCATTCCTGGTCGTAGGCATGGCGGGGATAGTCTATCGTGTAATGAAGCCCGCGGCTCTCCTTGCGCTCTATGGCCTGTCGCGTGATGAGATAGCCCACGTTGATCATGTTGCGCAGTTCGCAGATTTCGGGCGTGGGCTTCACGCGCTTGAACAGCTCTTCGGTCTCCTCGTAGAGCAGGTCGAGGCGCGTCCATGCCCGCTTCAGGCGTAGGTCGCTGCGCACGATGCCGACGTAGCTCGACATGATTTGTCCTACCTCGCGCACGTCCTGTCGGATAAGCACTTTTTCCTCGTTCGAGAGCGTGCCCTCGTCGTTCCATTCGGGCACGCGGTCGTTGAAACCGTACTCGTCCACGTGCGCCAGACTGTGGCGCACGGCCGCGTCGGCATAGACCACGGCCTCGATGAGCGAGTTGCTGGCCAGCCGGTTGCCGCCGTGCAGCCCTGTGCGGGAACATTCGCCCACGGCATACAGGCGGCGGATGCTCGACTCCGCGTCGAGGTTCACTTTGATGCCGCCGCACAGATAGTGCGCGCAGGGAGCGACGGGTATGTACTCGCGCGTGATGTCGATGCCTATCGAAAGGCACTTGGCATATATGTTGGGAAAATGCCGGCGCGTCTCTTCGGGGTCTTTGTGCGTGACGTCGAGACATACATGGTCGATGCCGTGTATCTTCATCTCCTTGTCGATGGCTCGGGCCACGATGTCGCGCGGCGCAAGCGAGAGACGGCGGTCATACTTCTGCATGAACTCGGCTCCGCCCGGCAGGCGCAGGATGCCGCCATAGCCTCGCATGGCCTCGGTAATGAGGTAGGCGGGATGAGTCTCGCCGTGGTGGAACAGGGCCGTGGGGTGGAACTGCACGAACTCCATGTCGCAGACCGTAGCCTTGGCGCGGTAGGCCATGGCTATGCCGTCGCCCGTCGCGATGTCGGGATTGGTGGTCGTGGCATAGACGGCGCCGCAGCCACCCGTGGCCAGCACGGTCACACGCGACAGGAAGGTGTCCACCTTGTGCGTGTCGGGGTCGAGGATGTATGCGCCGTAGCATTCGATGTCGGGCGTGCGGCGCGTCACCTCCACACCCAGATGGTGCTGTGTGATGATTTCGACGGCAAAATGATTCTCCAGGACGGTGATGTTCGGGCACTCGCGCACGGCTTCGATGAGGCCGCGCTGTATTTCGAAGCCCGTATCGTCGGCGTGGTGCAGGATGCGGAACTCGGAATGCCCGCCCTCGCGGTGCAGGTCGAACTCTCCGTCGGCTTTCCGGTCGAACTGTACGCCCCACTCCACGAGACGGCGTATTCCCTCGGGGGCACCTTTCACCACCTGCTCGACGGCGCGCGGGTCGCTGATGTAATCGCCCGCCACCATGGTGTCGCGGATGTGTTTGTCGAAGTCATCCACCCCGAAGTCCGTCACCGAAGCCACGCCCCCCTGGGCTTTGGCCGTGTTGGCCTCGTCAATGGTGGTCTTGCATACCAACGCCACTTTCCCTTTGCCCGAGGCGGCGGCCTGAAGGGCATAGCTCATGCCGGCCACGCCCGAACCAATTACCAAAAAGTCGAATTTACGTATCATTTTCTCGGATTTGCTGCAAAGCTACAAATGTTTTTTGGAAATTTGCTGCCTATTCGGGTAGAAAAGGTTACTTTTGCACAGATTAAAAAGCCTTTTCGACATCACTATACCATTATATATACAGACACTCCCCATGAGACTTCTCCGTTTCAGGCTTGTTACGGCCGGGAAAAGGCAGGAGACAACGGCCGGAAGCATTACCGGAAGTCCGGGAACAAGGATAAGAACCAACATCATTATAACACTATTTTTTATGAAAAAGCTGAATTTGCTTATGCTGCTGCTCGTGGCTGCCGTATGCCTGCCCGCCTTCAGGGCGACTGCGCAACAGATGCCCGAGTTGCCGATGGACCAGGCGGTCCGCTATGGCAAGTTGCCCAACGGGCTGACTTATTACATCCGACATAACAAGTTGCCGGAAAACCGGGCCAACTTCTACATCGCACAACGGGTGGGCTCAGTGCAGGAAGACGACAACCAGCGCGGACTGGCACACTTCCTCGAGCACATGTGCTTCAACGGAACCAACAACTTCCCCGGTAACAGCCTCATCAAGTATTGCGAGAGCATCGGAGTGAAGTTCGGACAGAACCTGAACGCTTACACTTCGACCGACGAGACGGTCTACAACATCGACAACGTACCTGTGAACGACTCGAACGTGGACTCCTGTCTCCTTATCCTGCACGACTGGGCCGACGGCCTTATCCTCGACCCGGCCGAGATAGACAAGGAACGCGGTGTCATACACGAAGAATGGCGTATGCGCAGTAGTGCGAGCCAGCGCATCTTCGAACGGAATCTACCGGCCCTATATCCCGGTTCGAAATACGGACACCGTATGCCCATCGGCCTTATGGAAATCATCGACAACTTCAAGCCCGATTTCCTCCGCGCCTATTATGAGAAATGGTATCGCCCCGACCTGCAGGGCGTAATCGTCGTGGGAGACATCGATGTCGATAAGGTGGAAGCACGCATCAAGGAGATATTCTCGCCCATCCGTATGCCCGAGAATCCTGCCGCCTACGAAACCTATCCCGTGCCCACGAACGCCGAGCCTATCTACGTCATCGACAAGGATAAGGAGCAGAGACAGGGCGTTATCCTGATTAATTTCAAGCACGACCCCCTGCCTGCGGAATACAAGAATACGCCTGTGTACATGAGCATGAAGTATGTCGTCGGCCTGACCACGGCCTGCCTGAACGCACGTCTGAACGAGTTGAGCCAGAAACCCGACTGCCCCTTCATAGGTGCCGGATGCTCCGACGGAAACTATATCATGAGCAAGACGATGGACGCATTCGAGATTTACATCCTGCCTAAGACGGGACAGGACGCTGCAGCCGTGCAGTCCGTCATGCAGGAGGTGGAGCGCGCAGCCCGCTTCGGCTTCACCGGAAGCGAGGTCTTCCGCGCCAAAGAAGAGTTCATCAACGGACTGGAAAAGATTTACGACAACCGTGACAAGCAGGAACACGACTTCTACGTGCAGCAATACGTGCGTCACTTCCTCGAAGGAGACCCCATCCCCGACCTCGAGACCGAGTTCAATATATATAAGATGATGGCTGCGCAGGTTCCTGCCGAGGCTGCCTCGCAAATGTTCAAGGAGATGACGGCTTCGACCGACTCCAACTTTGTTTTACTCGCCATGTACCCTGAAAAGGACGACGTGAAGATACCTACCACCGACGAGATGAAGCAAGCCGTGGCCGCAGCCAAGGCCGCGCAGCTCGAAGCCTATGTCGATAACGTGAAGAACGAGCCCCTCATCGCCGGTCTGCCCAAGAAGGGCAAAGTGGCCAAGGAGGAAGCCGCTCCTTTCGGCTATACGTGTTGGACGCTCTCTAACGGTGCGAAAGTCTACTTCCGTCAGACCGACTTCAACAACAGTGAAGTGCGCTTCGCAGCCCGTTCTCTGGGCGGCAAGAGCAAGGTTGCGGACAAGGACCTCGTGAACCTCGAACTGCTGGAAGACGTCATGTCGTCCACGGGTCTGGGCAATTTCACCGCAGTTGAGCTGGAGAAGAAGCTGGCCGGCAAGCAGGCTTCCGTAAAAGCCTCGCTGGGACAAGTCACCGAAGGTCTCAGCGGACAGTCCACGCCGAAAGACCTGCGCACGCTCTTCGAACTGATTCACCTCCGCCTGTCCGCGCCCGCCAATGACGTGGACGGCTACAACAACTGCATGGCTTTCCTCAAGTCTCAGCTGGAAAATGTGGAGAAAGTGCCCGAAGCCGCCTTCAGCGACTCCATCAAGGCGACGCTCTACGGCCACAATCCGCGCGTGAAACGCATCAAGCTGGCCGACCTTGCACAGGCCGACTATCCTACGATACAGAAAATCTACAGCGAACGCTTTGGTACGGCCGGCGATTTCGACTTCTTCTTCACCGGAGCATTCGACAAGGACAGCCTGCGTGCCTTTACCGAGCAATACATCGCCTCGTTGCCGGCCGCCAAGAAGCGCGAAAACTTCATCGACCTTAAGATTCGTCCCGTCAAGGGCGTGGTAGACAACCGCTTCGTGCGCACAATGGAAACGCCGAAAGGCAACATCCTGCAGGCTTGGACGGGCGAACTGCCTTATACCATGAAGAATGCCGCCGTCGTAGACGCACTCGGGCAGATTCTCACGCAGCGTTATCTCAAGAGCATCCGTGAAGAAGGCTCGATGGCCTATTCCGTGGGTGCAATGGGCCGCGCGGACTACGGCGTGACCGAGGACTACGTCATCCAGGTGTACTGCCCCGTGAAGCCGGCCAAGGCAGACAGCGCCCTCGTGCTCATGGAACAGGGCATACTGGACATAGCCCGCGACGGAGTGACTGCCGAGGAACTCGACAAGGTCAAGCAGTTCGAACTGAAAACCTATGCCGACAACCAGCGCCAGAACGCTTACTGGGAAGACCTCATCATTGCAAAGAGCGTCTGGAACAAGGACCAGCAGACGGGGTACGAGGATACCATCAAGAACCTCACTTCCGATGACATCAAGGCCTTCGTGAACAACGTACTGCTCAAGCAGAAGAACCGCGTGACCGTGACCATGTTGCCCGCGGACCTCAAGGAATAACCGCCGCCGGCGGGTAAAAGACACATTCCCGCCCGCCACGGACAACTATAACGAACAAGCCCTCTCCAACCGGGGGCTTGTCCGTTTTTTCATGCCTTCTGCCGCCGCGCAACCCCGTTGCAGGCCCGTGTCTCGGGCATCCGGTGCAAAAAAGAGCGGGGCAGGATAAGGCCATATATGGGGAAATGACTAACTTCGCGGCACAAACGTACAAGAACATTCCATGAAAAGAACACTCACGCTTACCCTGCTGCTCCTGGCGGCGGCCTGCGCCGTACTGCGGGCACAAGTAAACATCACGGTCAGCCACAAGCGCGTCAGCCCCACCGAGATAGACATCGTCTTCACGGGGCGCATCGAAGGCGGATGGCATGTCTACTCCTCCGACATGGAGCCGGGAGGACCCACACCGGCATCCTTCCGAACCGACCGCATGGAAGGCGCGCGCCTCAAAGGCGGATTGCGGCCCGGAAGCGGCGCCAAGTCAGAGACCGACCCCATCTTCGACATGCGGGTCAGCTATTTCGAAGGCGTCTGCACGTTCACCCAGCGCGTCGAACTGACGGACAAGAATTACAAGATAGAAGGTTATCTCGACTATCAGGCCTGCCGCGACGGCAGTTGCACCACGGGGCGCGCCGAGTGTGCCGTGGCGGGGACGGACGGGCCTGACGGAAAAAACGCCACGCCCCTGACAGCTGCGCCTGCCGGCCCGGACAATGCCGTGCAGGCCGCGGCAGCAGCCGATGAAGCCGCACCTGCGACGGCCGACACCACGGCGGCAACCACGTCGGACAGCATCTCCGCACCGGCAGCCGCCACACAGGCCGCACAATGGTGGACACCCGTCATCGAAGAACTCAAGTCGTTCGACGGAGATGCCGCCGACGTGGCCGATAAAGCCCTCTGGTACATCTTCATCCTCGGCTTTGCCGGCGGCCTGTTGGCGATATGCACGCCTTGCGTGTGGCCCATCATCCCCATGACCGTCAGTTTCTTTCTCAAGCGCAGTTCCGACCGTCGCAAGGGCATCCGCGACGCCATTACCTACGGCATATCCATCGTCGTCATATATGTTGCGCTGGGCTTGCTCATCACCTCGGCCTTCGGGACGAACGCCTTGAACGACCTGTCCACCAATGCCGTGTTCAATCTCCTGTTCTTCCTGATGCTTGTCGTCTTTGCCGCCAGCTTCTTCGGCGGTTTCGAAATCACGCTGCCCTCGTCGTGGGGCGCGGCCATGGACAACAAGGCCGAAAAGACCACGGGACTGCTCAGCATCTTCCTCATGGCCTTCACGCTCTCGCTGGTCAGCTTCTCCTGCACGGGCCCCATCATCGGCGTCCTGCTGGTCGAAGTCTCCACCTCGGGCGCAACGGCCATCGCCCCCACGGTCGGGATGCTCGGTTTCGCCTTGGCGCTGGCCCTGCCCTTCACCCTGTTCGCCCTGTTCCCCGCGTGGCTCAAGAGCGCGCCCAAGAGCGGCGGATGGCTCAACACGGTAAAGGTGACGCTCGGCTTTCTCGAACTGGCCTTCGCCCTGAAATTCCTCTCTGTCGCCGACCTGGCCTACGGCTGGCGCCTGCTCGACCGCGAAACGTTCCTGGCCCTCTGGATTGCCCTGTTCGCACTGCTGGGTCTCTACCTGCTGGGAAAAATCAGGTTCCCGCACGATGACGACGGCGACGGACATACGAGCGTGCCGCGCTTTTTCCTCGCCCTCTGTTCGCTGGCTTTCGCCGTCTACATGGTGCCCGGACTGTGGGGCGCCCCGCTCAAGGCCGTCAGCGCCTTTGCCCCGCCCATGTACACGCAGGACTTCAACCTTGACCCCGTACAGGTAGAAGCCGAATTCCGCGACTACGACGCCGGCATGGCCTATGCGAAGAAGACGGGCCGCCCGGTCGTGGTTGATTTCACCGGCCACGGCTGTGTGAACTGCCGCAAGATGGAAGCCGCCGTATGGCATACGCCCGAGGTGCGCCGGCTGCTGACCGAGGATTACGTGCTCATCTCGCTCTACGTGGACGAAAAGACGCCCCTGCCCGAGACCATCGTCGTCGAGGAAGCCGGACGACAGACAAAACTCCGCACCGTGGGCGACCGCTGGAGCTACCTGCAACGCACCAAGTTCGGGGCAAACGCGCAACCCTTCTATGTATTGCTCGACAACGAGGGACAACCGCTCGCACGGGCCTATACCTTCGACGAAGACCCCGCCCGCTTCGCCGCCTTCCTGCGCGAGGGACTGAAGCGTTATCGACGCTGAGGCGGACGCAGGTCCGCACCCGTTCCGGATGGCCCGCGGAGATTTTAACACTATTTGCTTTTCGGAAAAAAATATCGTATATTTGCACTACGGAAGCAGGGAGGTACGGCGACGTCCTCCCTGCTTCCTTGTTTTTCAGCCCTTTCCGGAGGGAAAAAGGCCCGCGCGAAGAATTTCTGTCCGCCATGTGCGAAAAACTACATGGCTTGTGCGCGAAACTACATGCCATGTAGTGACACGTACACCGCGGAGAAAAATTTACAAGCCGGCTTCCGCGCGTCCCGAAAAGTGAGCGAAAGTTAAAAATGTTAATGTCCGGCGACCGTTTCCGATAAAAAGGCCGGCGGAAACCGGTAGGAATCCGTCGGCCTCGGGCAGACAAATATTTTCTCGTCCCCTGTCGGCGCTGCCGTCAGGCGGGGAAGTCGAATTTTTCCAGTTTCAGCATGCCGAGTTCCTCGAGTCGCGAAACGTAAGTCTTGAAGTGGTCGGCCGCCATGTGGGCCGCCAGCGCCTGTTCGTCGGCCCACGTCTCGCAAATCAGCAGGACGTCGGGGCGGGTGGCGCTTTCGAAGGCATCATAGGCAATGCAGCCCGCGTCCTTGGCCAGCGTCTCGGCCGTAAGCGCCGTGGCGGCTTCGAGCGCTGCGTCATAGCAGCCCTCGTTGGCCTTGAAGAAACAGTTCAGTCTGAGCATGGTTCTGTTTTCCCTGAAGGTTAGAAATAATAGGTGGCCTGCACCTGGAACGTGTTGGCCTTGTAGTCGTCGCCCTTTCCGATGTAATTGCCGGCGCCCGCCTGTTCGAGGAGCGTCTTGCCCATCTTGGTGAGCGCGAAATTGTAGGAAATGCCCACATCGAGGTGGCCGAGCAACTTGACACCCGCGCCGACGTTCCAGGTCGTCGTCATGTTCTCCGTCTTGAACATCCCGTCGTCCGGGTCACTGCCCAAACGCCACGTATGGTTGCCGACATTGAAGCCGAACTGCGGGCCGGTGGTCAGATACACGTTGGCAATGCTGCCTACGCCTATGCTGTACTTCAGGTTGATGGGGATTTCGATGCTCCGCTGCGTCTTGGAATCGACGGTCTGGCCGTCTTCCTTGTCCGTCAGGTTGAATTTGCGCTGCGAGTAGAGCAGAGCGCCGTCCACGCCGAAGCCGGCAATCAGTCCGACGTTCACTTTCGGGCCGATGAACCATCCGGCACGGTTTTCGCTCTTGGCCATGTTTTTCCACTCGCCTTTCAGGTTCAGCTTCGTGTAGTTCAGACCTCCGGTAACGCCCCAGTCGAAGCCGAAAGCGGCGGCTGTGTTGTTGCAGGCCAGTGCCACGACGAGCAACAGGGCCGAAAAAAATCTTTTCATATCGTTCTAAATTTTTACAGATGAATAAATTCGTTTCATTTCCGGGCCGTCCCGCGTCCGTACTTCCGCACCGGCGCGTCACGGATGCCTGGTCCGCCCGGCTTAGAGCCCGAGCGCCTTTTCCACCCAGTAGATGCCCATACCGCAGAGGTAGCCCGAGAACGCCAGGATGGTCATGCGGCGCAAGTACCAGCCGAAGGAGATTTTCTCAAGTCCCATGACAATGACACCGGCTGCCGACCCGATGATGAGCATCGAGCCACCCACGCCGGCGCAGTAGGCCAGCAGTTGCCAGAAGATGCCGTCCACGGCGAAGTCGGCCACGGCAGGGTCGGCCGCCACCTGGGCGGCGGTCGATACGGAATACATGTCCATGCAGCCGGCTACGAGGGGAACGTTGTCCACAATGCTCGAAACCACGCCCACGACGCCGGTGACGAGATAATGGTTGCCGCCCGAAACGTCGTTCAGCCATTTGCCGAAGGCGGCCAGCACGCCCGTCTCCTGCAACGTGGCGACGGCCAGCAGTATGCCGAGGAAAAAGAGAATGGTGCTCATGTCGATGCGCGACAGAAGCTGCGTGACGCGCTGTTGCGCGTTTTCTTCGAGGTTTCCCTTGCGGCTGCAGAAGATTTCGGTCGTGGTCCAGAGCAGTCCCAGCACGAGAAGGATTCCCATGAAGGGGGGAAGGCCTGTCAGCAGGCGGAAGATGGGTACGGAGACCAGTCCGCCGACACCGAGGAAGAACACCGTGTTGCGTTCCAGACGCGAGGTCTGTGCCACAAGGCTTCCCGGCGCCTCGGCCACGGGCTCAAGCCGGCCGCGAAGGCTGAATTGCAATATGAAGGCCGGGACCACGACGGCCATAATCGAAGGCAGCAGCAACTCCTTGATGACACCGCCGGTCGTAATCATGCCTTTAATCCAGAGCATGATGGTCGTGACATCGCCGATGGGCGAGAATGCGCCTCCGGCATTGGCGGCAAGGATAATCATGCCCGCGTAAAGCATACGGTCCTTGTGGTCGCTGACGAGTTTGCGCAACACCATGACCATGACGATACTGGTCGTCAGATTGTCGAGCGTTGCCGAAAGGATGAATGTCATGAAAGTGATGCGCCACAGCAGCTTGCGTTTGCTGGTCGTGCGGAGCGCGTCCTGCACGAAGTTGAAACCGCCGTTGGCGTCGATGATTTCGACGATGGTCATGGCGCCCATCAGGAAAAACAGGATTTCGCACGTCTCGCCCAGGTGGTGGAGCAGCCGTTCGCCCGTTTCACCGCCCGGAACCTCCGCGCCTACGGCGTATAACACCCAGCAAGCCACGCACATGAGCAGTGCGGGCGCCGCTTTGTTGATTTTCAGCAGGCTTTCGAGCGCTATGCAGAGATAGCCGACCACGAAAACCGCAACGATGATTGTTGTTGTCATATCTATATTTGATTTCCGTTTTTCCGGTGGATGGTTTTGACATGCAAAGAAATACAAAATATTCGAAACGTCCAAGCATTGGCCGCCCGAATGTGGGGATACGCGCCCGGACAGACTGACTTTTTGCACGCGGAAACCGCATTTTGCTTTCCCGACTTGCTATTCCGGCGGCTTTGAGGCGACACAATCCGTTTTTACTCCCTGCCCCGCTCCCTCACGGGGCATTTTCCGTCGGCCGACATTAACATTTTTAACCTTTCTGCACTTTTCGTGCCGCGTACATGCCATGTAGGAAAGGCCACATGCAGGGCAGGACGGAACTACAAGCCATGTAATTCCGACTACATGGCTTGTAGTTTTTCCTATGATAGGGCCGGTTTTCCCCTGAAACGGGCCTGCGGGCACGAAAAAGGGGCGGTCTGAGGCCGCCCCTGTGCTTTAGCAATGCAAAGATACAACATTTTTTCCCGAAAAGCAAGAAATGTTAAAATGCACGCTTGCCATTGATTCCGAAAAAATATATACCTTTGTGCTGGCTACGGATGCGGCCGGACAGGCCCGTCCGAGGGTGCGGCGGAAACCGCGCGGGCGTCGCCGCACCGGCCATGCGAACAAGTAGAACAGATTATCCCAATCCATATCATGACGGAAAATTATAGTCTCAGCCACTTGAAGGAACTCGAAGCCGAGTCCATTTACATCATCCGCGAGGTAGCGGCCGAATTCGAGAACCCTGTCATGCTTTACAGCATAGGCAAAGACAGCAGCGTGATGGTGCGGCTGGCCGAAAAGGCGTTCGCCCCCGGCAAGGTGCCTTTCCCGCTGATGCACATCGACTCCAAGTGGAAATTCAAGGAAATGATTCAGTTCCGCGACGAATATGCGCGCCGCTACGGCTGGAATCTTATCGTCGAAAGCAACGAAGAGGCGTTCAAGGCCGGGGTAGGGCCGTTCACCCACGGTTCTAAAGTCCACACCGACCTGATGAAGACAAAGGCCCTGCTGGCCGCGCTCGACAAGCACAAGTTTGACGCCGCTTTCGGCGGGGCCCGGCGCGACGAGGAGAAGAGTCGTGCCAAGGAACGCATATTCTCTTTCCGCGACCAGTTCCATCAGTGGGACCCGAAGCATCAGAGGCCCGAACTGTGGGACATCTACAACGCGCGCATACACAAGGGAGAGTCCATTCGCGTGTTCCCGCTCTCCAATTGGACCGAGCTGGACATCTGGCAGTACATCAGACTGGAGAATATCCCCATCGTACCGCTCTACTTCGCCAAGGAAAGGCCCGTCATCGACATGGACGGACAGCTCATCATGCCCGATGACGACCGCTTGCCCGAACAGTGGCGCGACAAAATCACCATGCGCAAAATCCGCTTCCGCACCCTCGGGTGCTGGCCACTGACGGGAGCCATCGAGAGCGAGGCCGACACCATAGAGAAGATAGTGGAGGAAATGATGACCACCACGAAAAGCGAACGCACCACGCGCGTCATCGACTTCGACCAGGAGGCTTCGATGGAGCAGAAGAAGCGCGAAGGCTACTTCTGAGTGCACCGGTGCACGCAACACGATTTATTTCATCCGTAAAATGACAGCCATGACGACAAAAAATAATCCTGCAAACGCCGCGACCGCCGGGGAGCAGAAACTTTCCATTGAGGAATACCTGGACCAGGACGAGAAAAAAGACCTTTTGCGCTTCCTGACCGCCGGTAGCGTGGACGACGGAAAGAGTACCCTGATAGGCAGGTTGCTCTTCGACTCCAAAAAACTTTACGAAGACCAGCTCGCTGCACTCGAGCGCGATTCCCGCCGCGTGGGAAACGCCGGCGAGAACATCGACTACGCCCTCCTGCTCGACGGACTCAAGGCCGAGCGCGAACAAGGTATCACGATAGACGTGGCTTACCGCTACTTCTCGACCAACAAGCGCAAGTTCATCATTGCCGACACGCCGGGACACGAACAATATACCCGCAACATGATTACGGGAGGCTCGACGGCCAATCTGGCCATCATACTGGTGGACGCGCGCACCGGCGTCATCACGCAGACGCGCCGGCACACTTTCCTCTGCTCGCTGCTGGGAATCAAACATATCGTGCTGGCCGTGAACAAAATGGACCTGGTGGACTTCTCGCAGGAAATCTTCGACAAAATCAACGCGGACTTCCACGCCTTTGTCGGCCCGCTGGACATTCCCGACGTCGTGAGCATTCCCCTTTCGGCCCTGTGCGGCGACAATGTCGTGGAGAAATCGGAGCGCACGCCGTGGTATGGCGGGCCGTGCCTGCTGGACTGGCTCGAGAATGTCCGCATCGGAGGCGACCACAACCTGCGTGACTTCCGCTTCCCCGTGCAGTACGTGCTCCGGCCCAACCTTGACTTCCGCGGGTTCTGCGGCAAGGTGGCCTCGGGCGTCATCCGCCGCGGCGATGAAGTCATCGCGTTGCCCAGCGGCAAGCGTTCGCACGTGCGGCGCATAGTCACCTACGACGGAGACCTGGACTACGCATTCCCGCCGCAGAGCGTGACGCTGCAACTCGAGGACGAAATCGACATATCGCGCGGGGAAATGATTGTGAAAGCCGTTCCCGAAGGCGCTGAAGGCGCTGCGACGGCGCTGCCCTGCATCGGCCGTCACTTTGAAGCCATGCTCGTGTGGATGGACGAGGAGAAAATGGACCCGGGCAAGTCTTTCTATATCAAACAGACCACCAATACGTCGCGTTGCCGCATCGACCACATCCGTTACAAGGTGGACGTGAACACGATGGAGCACAGCGAGGTGACGGAACTCGCGCTGAACGAAATCGGCCGCGTGGTCGTCACCACGGCCAAGGAACTGTTTTTCGACGCCTACCGCGAAAACAAGCCTACCGGCTCGTTCGTGCTCATCGACCCCATCACCAACAATACGGCCGCCGTGGGCATGATTACCGCGCCCGTCGAAGAGGCCGACCTGCATACGGCTGACAGCGGCTTGCCCGTGCTCGATCTGAAGCGTCTGGGCATCGCGTCCGAACACCATGCCGCGATAGAGACCGCCGTGCGCGACCTGGCGCGGCAGGGCATTGAGGTAAAGATAGTGAAATAGCCGAAGGCGTTTCCCGCCGGCGGCCTGCATAAAAATTCCGCACCGTCTGTTTCCGGCAAGATGCCGGCAGACGGTGCGGAAATGCTTTCGGGCGGTTCAGCCTGCGGCCCGGGCGGAAGCAACGCCTACAAAGCGGCGTTTCCGCCGAGGAGGGCGGCGATGTTGGCCGTGAACAGACGCACGGAGATGGCCAGCAGGATGATGCCGAAGAACTTCCGCAACAGGTAGATGGCCGACTTGCTGATGACTTGCTCCACCTTGTCGGTGGCACGCAGCACGAAGTAGACGAAAAGCATGTTCAAGAGCAGCCCGATGATGATGTTCACCGACGCATATTCGGCCCGCAGCGACAGCAGCGTCGTGAACGAACCCGCACCCGCCAGGAGAGGAAAGACTACCGGCACGAGTGTGGCTTCCTTGATGGGACCCAGGTTCTTGAAAATCTCGATGTCGAGAATCATTTCCAGGGACATGAGGAAAATGACCAGGGCTCCGGCCACGGCAAACGAGGCTATGTCCACCGAGAACAGGCGCAGCACGACGTCGCCCGCAAAAAAGAACCCCAGCAACAGGCCCGTCGAGATGGAGGTGGCTTGTAGCGCATTGACGGGGCGGCCTTTGGTCTTCAAGTCGATGATAATGGGCGTCGAGCCCAGCACATCGAGCACGGCAAACAGCACAATGAACGCGCTGACAATCTCTTGGACGTTCAAACGTCCGAAAATGTATGCCAAATCCATACGCTTAATTTTTTTAGATGGTTTATAATGATGCAAAGATGGTGCAAATCGAGTGCAACAAGCTTGCTTGATTGCCGAGATGCCGCCTATCTTCTGCAAAGGTACTGCTTTCTGTTGTGCGGAACAAGCCTGCGCCGCATTTTGCGTAAGCCTTTTTAACACACAGGGCGGATAATAATTGCGGGATATATCCTACATTTGCAAATATTATGGGAAATTATTCTGAAGAGCCGGCTGTGCCGGTGGATGCGGCCGTCCGTGCGGCCATTGCGGCCGGAGAGGCCATCATGGAAGTATATTCCGCGCCCGAGTCCGACTGGGAGGTGGAGCGGAAAGCCGACAACTCGCCGCTGACCCTGGCCGACCGTCGCGCACATGGCGTCATCGCCGACGCACTGGCGGCAACGCCCTATCCGTTGCTGAGCGAGGAAGGCGCACATGAGGCCTACGCCCTGCGGCAATCCCGCCACACGCTCTGGATTGCAGACCCGCTCGACGGCACGAAGGAGTTCCTGAAGCGTAACGGCGAGTTCACCGTGAACATTGCGCTGGTACGTGACGGTGCGCCCGTGCTGGGCGTGGTGTATGTGCCGGTCTCGCGCGTAATATATATAGGTATGGTTTCCGACGTGGCTTCCGGGCGTGCGGCATACAAGGCCGTCGTCGCCTCCGACGGCAGTCTGCGCGACAAGGTGCGGCTTCCGCTCGGCCGGAAGGAAGGTCCGTTCACGGTAGTGGCATCCCGTTCGCACCTCTCGCCCGAGACGCAAGCCTTTGTCGAGGAAATGCGTCGCCTGCACGGCGAGGTGGAGTTGCGCAGCGCGGGCAGTTCGCTGAAACTGTGCCTTGTGGCCGAAGGCAGCGCCGATGTATATCCGCGTCTCGCGCCGACCATGGAGTGGGACACGGCGGCCGGCGACGCCGTGGTGCGTGCTGCCGGCGGGCAGGTTACCGATGCCGGCACGCGGATGCCTTTGCGTTATAACAAAGAAGACCTTCATAACCCGTTCTTCGTGGCGGAGTTGTGCGGGAAATAAAGGTTTACGTTTTTATCGGAGATACAGATGGCTTTTCCCGCGCTTTTCGTTGTCGTTGTCCTGTTTTTCATCGTCCTGGCCCTGATCAAGGAACGTATGCGCCCCGGCCTGATACTGCTGTCGGGGGCAATCGTGTTCCTTTGTGCCGGCATACTCACGCCGAAGGAGATGCTCGAAGGTTTTTCCAACAAGGGAATGATAACCGTCGCCCTGTTGTTTCTGGTCAGCGAGGGCGTGCGTCGTTCCGGACTGCTGGAGACGCTGCTTGCCCGGCTGTTGCCGACGCGCAAGACGTCGGTCCGTCGTGTGCAGATGCGTATGCTGCCGGTGATAGCCTTTGTTTCCGCTTTCTTGAACAACACTCCTGTCGTCGTCATCTTTGCTCCGATGGTGAAACGCTGGGCCGAGCGCGTCCATGTGCCCGCCACGAAACTCCTTATCCCCTTGTCGTATGCCACAATCCTGGGCGGCGTCTGCACGCTCATAGGCACAAGCACCAATCTCGTGGTGCACGGCATGGTTATCGACGCGGGATTCGAAGGTTTCACCATGTTCGAATTGGGCAAGGTGGGACTGATTATCGCCGCGGTGGGACTTGTGTACATCTTCCTGGTGTCGAAGTATCTCCTTCCGGACCGCCGCGCCGACGTGGCCGGTGACGTAGACTACGGCGGCACGCAGTCAAAAGGAACTTACAAGGTCGAAGTGGTGCTCGGTGCCCGTTTCCCGGCCATCAACCGCCGCATCCGCGATTTCGACTTTGCCCGGAAATACGGCGCTACGTTGCTTGAAATCCGCCGTGGCGGCGTGACCATGATTATGCACGACATGCGTAAGGAACGTTTCCGCGAGGGTGATACGCTTGTCCTGCTGGCCGATGACGCCTTCATGCAGAACTGGGGCGACTCATCCTTCTTCCTCATGGTGTCGGACGGGCGCGAAAGCGAGCCTTCGCTCAGTCCCGTCAAGCGTTGGACGGCCGTGGTGCTGATGGCGCTCATGATTGTCGGTGCGGCTATAGGCGAATTGCCTCAGTTCCGCGGCATAGTGCCCGGCATGAAGTTCGATATGTTCTTCTTCGTCTGTGTCACGACCATCATCATGGCATGGATGAACATCTTCCCCGCCCGCAAGTACACCAAATACATATCCTGGGACATTCTGGTCACCATTGCCTCGGCCTTTGCCATATCCAAAGCCATGCAGAACTCGGGCATGGCCGATGCGGTCGCGGGCTTCGCCATCGGTCTGAGCAACGACCATCCCAATCCCTACCTGCTGCTGGGCGTTGTCTTCGTCATCACCAATCTTTTCACGGAGCTGATGACCAACAATGCGGCGGCCGCGCTCTCGTTCCCCATATCGCTCGCCATCGCACAACACCTCGGCGTTAGCCCGACGCCCTTCTTCGTCGTCATTTGCATCGCGGCGTCGGCCTCTTTCTCCACGCCCATCGGCTATCAGACCAACCTGATTGTGCAGGGCATAGGCAATTACCGCTTCAGCGACTTTGTGCGCGTCGGTCTGCCCCTGAACATCATCGCTCTCCTGCTGAGCGTACTGCTGGTACCCGCGATATGGCCCTTCTGAACAAAGTAAATCCGTCCGGCAAGCCATCCCGCGCCGCCGGACGCCATGATGATACATTATATATATAGGAATAAAAATGAAAGACAGTAACATATATCCCATTTTCGACCGTATGCTGACGCGGGCCGACAAGGAAAGCCTGCTCGGGCAGCACGGAGTGATGCTTTGGTTCACGGGTTTGAGCGGTTCCGGCAAGAGTACGGTGGCCGTAGCCCTTGAGCGCGAGCTGCACCGCCGCGGTCTGCTCTGCCGTCTGCTCGACGGAGACAACATCCGCAGCGGAATCAACGCCGGACTGGGATTTTCGGAAGAAGACCGCCGTGAAAACATCCGCCGCATCGCCGAGGTCGGCAAACTCTTTGTAGACACTGGTATCATTACCGTGGCCTCGTTCGTCAGTCCCACGCGCGAACTGCGAGACCTGGCCCGACATATTGTCGGCGAGGCCGATTTCAGGGAAATCTACGTCAGTACTCCGCTTGCCGAGTGCGAGCGTCGCGACGTGAAAGGGCTGTATGCGCGTGCCCGCCGCGGTGAAATCAAGGACTTCACCGGCATTTCGGCACCGTTCGAGGCACCCGCTCATCCCGACCTCTCGCTCGACACGTCCCGTCTGTCGGTCGAGGAGAGCGTGGCCCGCATCCTCGCCCTGCTGGGCCTCTGACACGCCTGCCGGACGGGACGGTTCCGCTCTTCGGACGCAGGGCCCGGATGGCCTGACGGACAGGGATTTTTTCGTAGCACCGGCCTGCGGCAGCCGGTTTGCTGGTGACGGGGAGAGAAGAAGTGCGGGAATAAGAATACAGGGGAGGAATCGAGACCCCTCCCCTGTGCTGCATGGCCTGAGGCGTTTGCTGTATTGTCTTTTGTCCGTCGGAACGGACCGGATGCCTCATCTCAGCCAGACTTCGATGCGTGGTCGCGCAATGAAGTAATAGACCAGAAGTCCGATCCAGCTGGTGGCGAGCAGCAAGACGATGGCGATGAGCTTTTTCCAGAATGCCGCGTGTATGGTCGCGATTTCGAATACGGCTTTGAAAGTAAGAATCGTGCCGATCAGCCAAATAATGAATCCTATCATAATGAGATGCTGTTAAAGGTTGAACATCAGTGTTGTCACATCGGACACGGGAGTGATTTTCCCGCGGGGAGAGGCGCGAATCAGTTGAATTGTCTTTTAACGGCGTTCCGGGTTTTGTCGTAGCCCTCCTTTACGTCGTCTTTCATCTCGCGGGCACCGTCCTTGACGTTCTCTTTCGCCCGCTCGAAGCCTTCTTTTATGTCCTTTTTTGCCTCGCGGGCGTCTTCTTTGACGTCCTTCTTGGCGTCTTCCCAGCCGTCTTTCGCTTTTTCTGCGGTACGTTCCGCCTTTTCGGCAGTGCATTCGGCGGCTTCGTGGATGGAATCTTCGGCCTTTTCCACTTCATGGCTCACTTTGTGACGGTCGTTGCGGTCGCGACAAGCGACAATGACCAATATGGCCGTGCAGGCCATGAGTACAAACACTATCTTTTTCATAATCATATCTTTTTCAAATTATTTTTTTGCTTGTGCCGGATTTCCCATAAAGGTTTTGGCGAAAAGCCTCCGGCACGGCAGTCGCCGTATGGTACGGGCGGCGTGCCGGAGGCTCGGATGTCGCATCGCAGAAATCCTGTTTATTTCTGCGAAGCCTTCTTGTCGGCGGACGTAGCCTTGCAGGATTTCGACTGACAATCCTTCTTGGCTTCTTTCTTGACGTCTTTCTTCATTGCTGTTGTCTTTTCATCTTTCTTGTTCATGATTTTTGTTTTTAGGGGTTAATAATAAAAGGGAGTTCAAGCAAGTTCGGTTTATTTTGCGCGGCGTTTTTCGCATGAGGAATAGTCGCACCATTGCATACCCTTGTCGGCCGTGGCTGAAAGCACTTCTTCGCTGTGTCTGGCCGACAGTTCCGCGTCTTTGGCACGCATATCCTCTTCTGTCCGTTCGGTACCTTCGGGTTCCTTTTCCGTCAGTCCGTCGGTGGTGCGTACCATTTCGAGCGGATCATCCACGCATTGCCATTCTTCTTTCAGCCGGCTGCTTTCGCCTTCGTTCCAGGGACCGCGGGCTTCGTCTCCTTTCGACATCTTGAAGTACAGGTTGCTGTACTTCGGCGAGGTTTGTAAGGCTCCCGGAGGGAAGTTCGGTTGAATCGTGGCTAATGCCGCTTCGAATTGTTGGAAGTGTGTGACTTCGCGTGTCATGAGGAACATGAGCGTTTCGCGTACGTATGGGTCGTCGGTGAACTGGATCAGATTCTCGTAGCCTATCTTGGCTCGGCATTCGCCTGCCATATTGGAACGCAGATCTACACTCAGGTCGGCGTTGGCCGACACGTAGCTGGCACACCAAGGGTTACCGTTGCTGTCAGTCAGGGTAGGGCTTCCGGGAGCCGTCACAAGGAACTGCGGATTGGTAAAGGCCTGATGAATGAAATCCTCTTTGGCTTCCTTTCCACCCATCATCGTATTGATTGCCATGGTTTCGACGGCGTCTTTCATCTTGCCGTTCACCGGTCCGAGTAACATCTGGATGGTGGCGCCTACGATTTCGAGGTGTCCCAGCTCTTCTGTGGCGATGTCCATGAGCATGTCGTACTTGTCGGGATAGGGAGCGTGACAACTGAAGGCCTGTACGAAATATTGCAAGGCCGACTTCAGTTCTCCGTTCGCACCGCCGAAAGCCTCGAGCATTATTCTGGCGAAGCGCGGGTCCGGCTTGGAGACGCGTGCATTGAATTGCAAGTCTTTTACATGATAGAACATAAGTCATTTGTCTTTTAAGGGTTATTATTGATTACCGTTTGTTCCTCCGATGCTGCCGTGTCCGGTGCGCCTGCTTGCCGGACAGGGGCGACGAAAGCATCTTAAGAGGCTATTGGGCAGTGCCCGGCCTTTTTGTGAAGCTATGATGAGCCTCATGCCGCGGGCCTGGCTGCCGTAATGTCCGGTTGTACGGGTAAAAGGCATCCCGGGAGGACCACGCGTGTTGCGTGTCTTCCTTGTTTCTCGTGCAGTCATGGGCAAGAGGTTTTAGAGAAGAAACTTAGGGTTCGGGCTCCGTCTTTCTTATCCAGACGGATATATTGCGTGACTCCACGCGAAATTCGCCGTTGCCCGCTTTGTCGAGCGTGACCTCGTCGGGAATGCTGCCGGTAATCTCGTGCCAGGTCTGTCCGGCGTGGTCTTCGCCCAACTGAACGGCCTTGCTGCCGGCCTGATCGTTCGACATGACGAAGACCAGTCCCGAGCCGGGATGAGCATCGTCTCCCGTACGGGCGAAGGTGATGGTGGAAGGATGGTCAAACCAGTTTATCTGTTCGCCGTAAGCGTAGTGTCGGCGTGCGTGGAGCAAGATGTCGATGATGCGGCGATGGGGCGAAGCCTTTCCTCCCGTACCATAATAATCGGCGTAGAACAGGCAAGGATACCCATCCTTCATGAGCAGGATGAGACCGTATGCCAGCGGCTTGAACCATTCGCCGATTTGCGACTCAAGAGAACAGCCTCGCTGGGAATCATGATTATCGACGAAGGTGACGGCCAGCGTGGGATATTGCTCCACAAGCGTTCCGCGCAGAATGCCGCTCAGGTCGTAGCCACCTTGCTCCTGCGAAGCCTGGAACATGTTGTAGTGTAGCGGCACGTCGAACAGGTCAATGCGGTGCCCCACTGCTTCCACGTAGTTGCGAAGTGCCTCCCGGTCGTTGTTCCAATACTCTCCGACGGCATAGAATCCGCATCCCCGTTCATTTCTGACGGCATCCAGGAACTGGGCTATGAACTGGTTCTTCATGTGTTTGATAGCGTCCATGCGCATTCCGTCGAGTTCAAGTTCGGCGGCCACCCATTTTCCCCAGCGGTTCAGCTCTTCCACGACTTCGGGATGGTCCAGGTCGATGTCGGCACACATGAGATAGTCATAATTACCGTTCTCTCCGTCCACACCGTCGCTCCATGCCTTGCCGTTTCCCATGATGCGGAAAATGCCGTCCTTCTGTGTGAGGTTGTCATAATCGGTTCCCGAGAAGTGATACCAGTGCCATTTGAAACCGGAATACCGGTCGCCGCGTCCGGGAAACTCGAATCCCGTCCATGCCTCTATCTCGAAAGGCTCTCCGATGGTCTCGTTGCGGTTTTCGCGGCTCACCTCGACGACTTGCATCCTTTCCGTGCGGTCGCCTCCGGCTTTATGGTTCAGCACAGCGTCGAGATAGACCGAAACACCATGCTCGTGCAGTGCCGCGATGGCCTCCTTCAACTCCTGTTTCGTACCGTATTTGGTGCGTACGGTACCTTTCTGGTCGAACTCGCCCAAATCATACAGGTCATACGTGGCATAACCTTCGTCCTGTTGCTCGTCAGCCTTGTAGGCAGGCGGAATCCAGACCGCCGTAATCCCCATCTCGTGCAGATGGGCGGCGTCTTCCTTCAAGTGTCTCCAAAGCAATCCGTCGTTAGGCAGGTTCCACTCGAAATATTGCATCATGACTCCATTCTTCATAATTCATCTCTTTAGTTAAGTCTTTATGTGCGAAAGCCGCACATCTTGTTCTGTTCGTTGCAAATGTAAGCATAAGAATCCGAATCCGGAATACCGGTCTCCCCACATTTAGGATAATTAAAATCACATTAATAAATACCTGCGGCTTCCGGCCTGCCATTTCACATTTTGTCACGGTATTCTGTTCCCCGTCCCGCTTTCCGGCGGGCTTTTTTCGGCATCCGGCATTTCTTTTCGACAGATTTGGCCGCCATTTCATCGGACCTTTGTATCTTTGCGGCCGGATATAGTGAACAAATGAAACTTGTGGCGGAGAAAACATGCGACATGCGACGGCGCTCTTCGCCGATTATCGAAAACAAAGACAATGAAAAAACACATACTCCTTTGGTCCGTCTGTGCGGCCTTGTCGGTATCGGGTCTGCAGGCCCAGGTGAAAGTCTCGAAAGGGCTTAAATGGGACATGAACGTCGAGCGCGCCATGCGCGACCTGAGCGGTGCGCCCGGCAGGCCCTCGCGAAGCGGTGCCCGGCAGGCCGACACGCTGGCCGTCATCATCAATTGCACCGACGCGCCGGCAGTGTCCGACAGCCTGTCACGTCGGGGCTGTGCGTCTGCCATTATACTCGGAGACGTCGTGAAGGCGAAAGTGTCGGCCGAAGACCTGGAATGGCTTGCGTCGCTGCCGGGTGTCACATACGTCAGCCACAGTCGCCGCATGAAAAGCCTCATGAAGACCGCCCGCGAGTATTCCAATGCCGACAAAGTGCACACGGGCGAGGGACTGGAAACCCCTTTCACCGGAAAAGGCGTCATCGTGGGCGTCATTGACCGCGGCTTCCAGTACGACCACATCGCCTTCAAGGACGCCGACCGCAAGACCCGCGTCATCGGCCTGTGGAACCACAACGCCGGCCAAGGCCCGACGACCGCCATCCCCAACGGCGGAGACGGCATCACCGGGGCGGAAGGGCACGCCACCCACGTGGCGGGCATTGCCGCAGGCTCGCGCATTGCCGGAAACGACTATTACGGCATGGCCCCCGAGGCCGACATCGTCATGGTGCCTTCCACGTTCCAGGACGACGACATCCTCGAGGAAGCGGCCTATATCAAAGAACTTGCCGAATCCGCAGGCAAGCCGTGGGTCATCAACATGAGCTTCGGTTCACAGTACGGACCGCACGACGGAAGCACCGTCTACGACCGCTCCATGGACAAGTTGTCCGCACCGGGCGGCCTGCTCGTCGCCGCCATGGGCAATGAGGGCGGCACAAACATACACGCCACGCACACCTTCGCGAGTGCCGACGAGGTGAAGACCCTGCTGATGAACAACACCTACGCCACCGGCGACGGCCAGGCCCAGTGCGAGCAAGTGGTCATGGACCTCTGGAACGCCAGTCCCTTGGGACGGCAGGAACTGAGTGTACAACCGTTCGTCTATGATGCCGTGCGGGGAAAGAAATTCTACCTCGACGATGCTTTCTGGGAGGATTATGTGCAGGGTGAAATCAACGGATTGAACAACAAAGAGCACTATCTGGCGATTGTAGACCTCGGCGCGGCAGCCCGCAAGGCCGGCATCGTGAACCTGAAGAACGCCTACTTCGGCCTCGAACTGCAGGGCGCGCCCGGTACATGCTTCCATGCGTGGGCACCCCTGCCGGATGCCGGCTACGGAGACTTCGTCAAAAAACTTTCCACCGATGTCACGCCCGACGACGAGTACATCGTGGGCGAGGGGGCGGCCAGCATTCCCAGCGCCATCGCCGTCGCGTCCTACAACGGCGCACCTAATTTCACTTCGGCCGTAAACGGCAACACCTATTCCTTCAGTTCGGTAGGCGTGACACAAGGCCTCAGCGCATTCAGCAGCCGCGGACCGTGGCTCGGCGACCAACCCAAGCCCACCATCGCCGCGCCCGGCGCCACCATTGCCGCACCCATCAACAAATATGTGGACTTCGACAAGAACAATGACCTGCAAATCGTAGGGGCCGTCTCGGCAACAACCGGCGCAAGCGTGCCTGCCTACATCACGGCCAACGTCTCGAGAAGCGACTTCTACGGCGTCAAGTGCGGCACGTCCATGGCCAGTCCCGCCGCGGCCGGCATCATCGCCCTCTGGCTGCAGGCCAATCCCGCGCTGACCTACGCGCAGGTGGTCGAAATCCTGCGCAAGACGTCCAAACACGACCTCTACACCGGACAGGGTGAGTGGAACAGCCGGTTCGGATACGGCAAAATCAACGCCTACGAGGGCCTGAAGGAAGCGCTCCGCATGGCCGAAACCAACGGCATCGGCGAAATGCTCAACGGACCGGAGCCTGTGACGCTGCAGCGCGAATCCGGACTGTGGCGCGTGCTGTTCAACAACAACGAAAGCTATGCCGACATCTCCGTACATGCCTTGAGCGGGGAGACCGTCCTGCGCCGGCACATCGCCTCGCCCCGTCGCGGTGACGAAACCGCCATTTCGTTTGCCGGACTCACGCCGGGCGTCTACATGGTCCGCATCACCACCACTGCGGCCGACATGACGCGCAAAGTCATGGTACGCTGACGCCGCGCCTGTCGCGGCAATCCCCACCCGGGCCCGGGCCGCGCAGCGGCTTTTGTGCGCCTACGGGGTTGAGACAGCCTTTTGTCCGCCTCTGACATTAACATTTTTAAGCCACGCAGTGGGCCGCGCGGCGGCTCTTGTGCGCCTACGGGGTTGAGACAGCCTTTTGTCCACCTCCGACATTAACATTTTTAACTTTTCTGCACTTTTCCGGACCGCTTACATGCCATGTACGAAACACTACATGCAGGGACGGACGGAACTACAAGCCATGTAATTCCGCCTACATGGCTTGTAGTTTTTCCTATCATAGGGACAGTTTCCCCCTGAAACGGGCCTGCGGGCACGAAAAAAGGACGGTTTCAAGCCGTCCTCCGCATTTCTGCACTGCAAAGATAATACATTTTTCGCCGAAAAGCAAGAAGTGTTAAGTTCGGTGCGGGCAAATCGGGAATGCCCGTCGGCCGCCGCTGTCTGTCTGTCGGAAAAGGAAAGCCGTCCCCGCGGCGATGGTGTGCGGGGACGGCTTTTCGTTGTATGTTCCGGCCTGTTACGGCATCTTCCACGGTCAGAGCGGAATGGTCATGCCGAGGGTCAAGTTGGCGTTCAGGTTGTTGAGCGGAATGAACTCCTTGGACACTTTGCCGAAGAAGCGGTCCGTGCCCACGTAGAAGTTGAAATGCTTGGCCTTGAAACTGGCGGCCGCTCCCAAGGTCCATCCCGTGCTCGACACGGCCGTGTTCAGCGTGGCTTCCACCCACTTGAGCGGGCGCACGTTGGCCGAAAGCATTCCCTGGTGGTAAGAGTAGAGGCCGTGGATGCGGCTCGTGTAGAGGAAACCGAAGCGCAGCTTGTCGTAGTAGGGCAGGGTGTACTCCGCACCTAAGTTGATGGTGGCCGCGAGCGCCTGCGTCGTGCTGCCTTCGCCGTCGTCGTAGAGCGCGAACATGTCGCCGAGGTCGTCACCCAGCTTCTCGAACTGGTCGCCCAGCTTGTTGTCGCCCGTGTTCGTACCGCCGGCATAAATGTTCTCGAATCCGTCGAAATTCCAATGGCCCTGCGAGGAAGCCTGCTTGGTCTTGCCCCAGCTGATGAAGCCCAAGTCGGTCACACTTGCGCTGACCGTCAGTCCGTCCATGACCTTGTACGTCGCTCCGAAGTCGAAAGCCATACCGAAGCCCGGCATACCGAAGCCTACGTTGTCAAGTCCGTCCACGCGGGGGCGTCCGTCGTCGGCATTTTCCTTGCCCTCGTCGTGCGTAAGTTCGCTGCTGAGGATTGAAGCCTTGAGGCGCGCGTCGCCGTCAATGGCCCAATGGTCGCCGTCCATGGTCAGGTCGAGCTGGTTCACGGTCAAATCGGCGTATGCCAGGCCGAAAAGGAATTTCACCTTGGCGCCTGCCGTCAGTTTGTCGGTGATTTTGCGCGTGTGGCCCAATGCCAGCTCCATGTAGTTCTGGGTACGGATGCCGAGATCCTTCATCGAGTAGTGTTCCTTGGCACCTGTCGTCTTCATGAACTCGAACAGTTCGAGCGGCAGGCTCAGGTTGGTGTTCGAGCGCAGGTTCATTTCCACCAAGTTCATACCTCCGAACGCCTTGAAGCCCACCGAGGCGATGTTGTAGTTCACGTAGATGTCCGCACGGTTCTTGTCGTGCAGGCTGCCCAGGAACTCACCGGCGCTGACTGCGGGGTTCATGAAAGTGGTCTGGTCGTAACGCGGGTTTCCGCTCAGTTTGTAGACGAAATTGGAGAGGCCTACGTTACCCGTCGTGCCTATGTTGATGTTGCCGAACAGGGGTACGGAGAAGTAGGCCGAGTCCAGTAATGCGGGGTTCAGCTGGTGGCGCATGTTGCTCGTCTCCATGAAATACGAAGAACGGAATTCCTGTGCTCCGGCCGGCATCGCGGCGGCCAGCAGAAGGCCGGCGGCGACTATATTGCGAGTGATACGTTTCATGTAGCTGTATATGTATATAATGGTATATGTGGATGTACTCGTTCTCAGGTTAGTTGAAGTCGCCTACTATCTGTCCTTTCAGTTTCAGGCGCATGTCCTTCACGATGATGTACTGGTCGGTTTTCAGGTCGCCGGTGGCACCTTCGGCGCTCGCTCCTATCTGGAAGAAGAACTTGTCGAGCTTCTTGAGCGCCTTGGGGTCGTCCAGCGTGATGTTGAACTCCAGTTCGCTTTCCTTTTCCGCATATCCGTTACGGGCGGGGGCGAACTCGGTGGCGGCAGCCACGATGCTCTTTGTCAGTTCCACGTGGATGTCCCTGATTTCGTTGCCGTCGATGTCGGCGGGCGTGAGCTTGGCGTTCAGTTGCAGGGGGATGGTGTTCGCCACCTTGGCGGTCACGGCCAGCGCCGTGGCCTCATAGTCCTGCAGGTCCTCGTTCATGTCTTCGATGGTGTCGTTGTAGACGATGTTGAGGCGGCCGCCGAATTTGAACGGCATAAGGATGTTGTAGTCGAGGTGCGCGTTGTATTTGTGTCCCAGTTGGATGGTGAACAGTTCGTTCTGCTTCATCTGCACTTTGCCGCGGCTCTGTGCGATGTTGTCGCCGCCCAGGTCAATCTGTACGTGGTCCGGGAGTTCGGTGATGAGGCTCGTGAGGTTGTTCACCTCATATTTCTTGCCGTTGGCCGCCAGTACTTCATTGCCGTCGGCATCCACGTCGAAGGGCTGGCCTTCGTAGAAATACAGGATGTTCTCTTCTTCTTTCGTAAGTTCGGCTTTTCTTCCGGGTTCGGGCAGGAACACGTCGCCAAGCGAGTTTTCGTTCTTGTCTTTGCTCATGAGCACGCCGTTGATGTTGAGCGTGGCGGGGATTTCGCTCATGTCCACGTTGAATTTCAGCGTGACGTCGCTCACGTCCACCTTGACATCATCGTCGGTCAGGAAGTCGGGCAGTTCGTCCGCAATCTTCACGGGGTCTACCTCGGGCTTGATTTCCGGGTCGAAGCATCCCGTCACTTCGGCCAGGTTCACCATGACGTTTCCGTCGCGGTCCACTTCGTTTCCGCCCAGGGTGATGACGAGCCGGATGTTGAGTTCGTCACCCGCATTGACGTTGAACGCCCTGTCGGCTGCCAGCGTGAAGTCGCCTGTCATGCGGACATCGTCGTTTACGTTGAAGGCTTCGTTCTCCACGACCTGTCCTAACGGGCCTTTCAGTTCGAATCCGTCAATGTCCACCCGTCCCAGTTGGATGACATTGCCGCTTTGGTTTACCTTGTCGGGTACGGTGTAACTGTTGTCCGCGGCAAAGGCCCTGCTCTTGATGAAGTCAGGAAATTCTATCTTCAGGTTTTTTATGCTTTCGAAGCGGACATGGTTGCGGTGGTTACCCGTAATTTCGAGGCGCATGGTGAAATGGCTCGATGCCGCCGCAGGTGTGATGTGCTTGACGCTTTTCACGTCCGGCCCGATGTCGTCTACCTTGAAGTCGAACACGTCGGAGGCCGTCGTACCCGGGTCTACCTCGATATTCCCTGCCGGCACCGTCATGCCTATCGGCCAGTTCACCACGTTGATTTCAGGTGTCAGCGTGGCTTCGTTAATCTTGACCTTCACGGGGTCCACGTTGATGTCGAAGTCCGACGAGCCCGATTGCGTCAGATAGAAGAGATTGCCTGTCGTCGTGCCCAGCAGGTCCTCGTTTTCGAAGTCCAGGAGCTTGCCCAGCCCGATTTCTTCCGTCGAGCCGACTTTCAGTTGCAGGCCGTCGGCACCTATGCCCATCGTCATGTCGATGTCCTTGCTCATGTCGTAGCTGTCGTCCACGCAACCTGTGGTTGCCAGGCCGAGTGCAAGTATGCACAACCCGCTTGCCGGCCATTTTGCAATCATACGTTTTGTCATAAGTCTTATTTTTTAGAATGAATATTTCGTGAAATGCGGATATGCGGACACCTGTGCCCGCGCTTTTTCATCTCGTCCGGCCTTGGCCGTCGTCTCCGCTGCAGCCTGTCTTATGCAAAGATAGGCTTTCTTTTATAAAGTCGAAGCGTTTTTTTGGATTTATTTAAGGAAAGCAAGAAAAGAAGTGTTCTTCTCACGGTTTTCCGTTAGAGTCTGACTTTTTTTTCATGTCTTTTTTTATTGTTCCCGCCGGCCGGCAAACTCAACCGCCGGAGATTTTAACACTATTTGCTTTTCGGGAAAAAATGTCGTATATTTGTACTACGGAAGCAGGGAGGTACGGCAATGTCCTCCCTGCTTCCTTGTTTTTAGGCCCTTTCGGGGCAAAACTATCCCTATTATAGAAGAAACTACAAGGCACATAGGGGAAACTACATGGCTTGTAGTTTCGTCCGGCCCTGCATGTAGCGTTACGTACATGGTATCTACGCAGTTCGGAAACGTATAGAAAGGTTAAATATGTTAATGTCAGTGGTGACGAAAAGGCTTTTTCAGGCCCGTAGGCGCACAAAAGCCGTTGCGCGGCCCACTGTGTGGCTTAAGAATGTTAATGCCAGTGGTGACGAAAAGGCTTTTTCAGGCCCGTAGGCGCACAAAAGCCGTTGCGCGGCCCACTGCGTGGCTTAAAAATGTTAATGTCGTGCGACCGTTTTCCGCCTTTCCGTCCGTCTGTCCGGCGGCTGCAAACGATTGTCCCCGGCCGGATGCTTCCGGGCCGGGGACAAGGTATGTGTGTCAGGGGCGAAGCGCGTCAGAAGCGCAGGCCGATGAAGAAACGGTTCGTCTTGGTGGAGTGTTTCATCTTGGGGCTGCTCTCTTCGCCGTCGCCCGAGCCGCCGAAGTTGTCTTCCACGTCGTCGAAGCTTTCGGTATTATACTTCGCGCTGCCCCAGCGGTGCTCGAAGCCGATGGTCAGGGCCTTCCAGGACAGGCTGAGGCCGAACTTGAAGAAGTTGCAGTAGCCGTGGTTCACCAGTGTCTCTTTCTCGGTCTCGCGGGTCATGCCCGTTGTCTCGTCGAAAATGCTCTGTGCCTCGCGGGTGCGGAGCACGGCCGAGTAGGAAGGCATCCAGTGGAAGTAGGCTGCCACTTTCAGGTAGTTGAGGCCCTTGATGTTGAGCGGGCGGAACGGCGTGACGGTCACCGAGGGACCGATGCCCATGCCGACTTCAATCTGGTGCATGCCGAGGTCGATGTCCGCCAGCTCTTCGTCGTAGTCTTCGTAGTCGTCATATCCACCGTCGTAGATGTCGTCGAAGTCATCTTCGTCGGGAATATTGAATTTGAGTCCCTTGCCTTTTTTGTAGCGGGCGTAGCTTACGTCCATCCAGGTGGCGTCGAGTCCGATTTTCACCATGTTGGCGATGGGCTTCTTGTGCAGGTAATAGGTCTTTCCCCACGTGAAGCCGGCGGCGAACTGGCTCTTGTAGCCTAATTTTCCGAATTCGGGGTCCTCGATGTCGAGGCTGGTCTTGCCGATGCCGACGGTCATGAAACCTCTGCGCTTCCAGATTCTTTCGGTCTCGTGGTCCGTCTCCATCTATTCGGCCTTTTTGGTTTGCTCGCTGAGTACCTGCTTCATCGAGTCGATGGTCTGCTGCATGGCGGCCGTGCGGGTGCTGTCGGCCTGCTGTGCGCCTGCGCCTATTCCGGCCAGGGCCAGGACGATGGTAAGTAAAGTTTTTCTCATGTTTATGTTGGTTTTGGTTCTTCCGTGCGGGGGGAGAGGGATTGAAAAAACGGCTTCGGCCGTATCGGTCTGCCGGCGTGCGGCATCTTTCCTCCGTCTTGCGCTGCAAAAGTACGGATTTTATAAAAAATAAACAAGTATTTAGAAATTCAATTCGCCGACCGTGTCCTGTTTTCCCGTATTTGACAGAAAGAAAGCCGCGGATGGAAAAATCCTATCCGCGGCTTTGGTTTCGGCAGGTGCTTTGTCCGGATGCGGACAAGGCAGCCGCTGTTTTCTTGTTTAGAACATATATGCGACTCCTACGGTGAGGTTGCGGTTCTTGGCGTCGCCTTCGTCATAAATCTTGCTGAGTCCGAATTCGTAACCTACACGAATCTGGAACTTGCTGTATTCTACGCCGACGTTGATGCCCCATCCGGCATCGAACTTCTTGACTCCGTCTTCGAAGAAGTCTACCTTTGCGTCACCGAACTTTGCTTTGCCGCAGATACCGTAAGCGAAGTAAGGACCGGTTTCACCAAAGATGCTCAATCCGTTGTCAAATCCGTAGCGGTAGCCGACCATGACGGGCAACTCCAGGTAACCGGGGTTCTCTTTTACCTTGTAGCCGTCTTCGTCAAACTTTGCGCCTTTCTGGGAGAAGAGCAAAGAGGCAGTTCCGTAAAGGGAATTGGAAAAATTGTACTCTCCGCGTACACCTACATGGAATCCGATGCGGCTGTCCATGTCACCTTCGCTGAAATTGCTGCAGTTCAAGCCTGCGGTCACGCCGTAACGAAGTCCTTTCTCTGTCTGAGCGGAAACTGTGCTGACACCGCAAACCATCAGGGCGGCGATAAGAATTGCTTTCAGTCTCATAAGTTTGTTTTTAGTTAGTGAATAATGTTTGAATATGTAATTCAAGGCAAAGGAAACGTCTTTTAATTAATTTTTCTAAAGTTTTTGTATCCATGTGGTTTACATGTAAACAACTTGGATACGCTTCCGGTGGTTTTTTGCCGGATTTCCGGTGTTCCGGCTCGCATCTTGAAGGTCCGGATGTCCGTTTCTGTCACAGGGAAAGGCGTCCGGCCGTCGCTTTCTTCCGCCCGGCGGCCGCGTGGTGCGGGCTGCCGCCGAAACAGTCCCGGCACGGCCCGTCCGGCCCTATTTTCGCCCAAACCGGCCGTAAAGCTGCGTAAAACGCGCCTACTTGATTTTTTTTGCATAACTTTGCCCGTTGTACGTTACGCGCTTCTTCACGCGCGCGCGTTCATATAATATATAGAAAAGTAAAGACCATACAGAAAGGAGAAGCCACATGAGTATCACCGGGTTGCTGAGACCCTACTTTGTACGAAGGGCCAACGAGATAGAGACCAAGGCCTTGTCGGCCGAAAAGGTGCAGCGAGACGTGCTGGCGCGCCTGTTGCGGCGCGCGGCCGGCACGGAGTGGGGCGCACGCCATGACTATGCCGGCACGGAGAGCTATGAACGTTTTGCGGAGCGCGTGCCGCTCAACACTTACGAGGAACTGAAGGGCTACATCGACCGTATGCGCCACGGCGCGCGCGACGTGCTCTGGCCCGGGCAGGTGCGTTGGTATGCCAAGTCGTCGGGTACGACCAACGACAAGAGCAAGTTCATCCCCGTGTCTGCCGACGGACTGCGCGACACACACTATGCCGGCGGACGCGATGCCGTCTCGCTCTACCTGAAGAGCCGGCCGGACAGCCGTCTGTTCGACGGACGCGCCCTTATACTGGGCGGCTCGCACGCGCCCAACTATCAACTGCCGCATTCGCTCGTGGGCGACCTGTCGGCCATACTCATCGAGAATATCAATCCGCTGGTGAACCTGGTCCGCACGCCGGGCAAGCGCATCGCCCTCATGTCCGATTTCAGACAGAAGTGCGACCGCATCGCCGAGACGGCCATCCGGCAGAAAGTGACTAACCTGTCGGGCGTGCCTTCGTGGATGATGGCGGTGCTCAAGCGGGTACTTGAGCTGTCGGGAAAGGAACGTATCGACCAGGTATGGCCCGACTTGGAAGTCTTCTTCCACGGTGGAGTGGCCTTTACGCCCTATCGCGGGCAGTACGAGAGCCTGATCCGCTCGCCGCGCATGGCTTACCGCGAAACCTATAACGCCAGCGAGGGGTTCTTCGGCCTGCAGGACGACCCGGCCGACCCCGCGATGCTGCTCATGACCGACTATGGCGTGTTCTATGAGTTCGTTCCGCTGGAAGACGTCGGGCGGGACAATCCGCGCGTGCTGCCGCTTTGGGAAGTCGAGACGGGACGCAACTATGCGATAGTCATATCCACGTCGTGCGGGCTGTGGCGTTACCAGATTGGGGATACGGTCCGCTTCACCTCCGTCAGTCCTTACAAGTTCGTCATATCCGGCCGGACGAAGTGTTTCATCAATGCCTTCGGCGAGGAACTTATCATCGACAACGCGGAACGCGGTCTGCAGCAGGCTTGTGCCGCCACGGGCGCCGTTGTCCGCGAATACACCGCCGCACCCGTGTTCATGGACGCCGAAGGCAAGTGCCGCCACCAGTGGGTCGTGGAGTTCGACCGCCCGCCCGCCGACTATGAGCGCTTTGCCGACGAGCTGGACCGCGCGCTCCAGGGCCTCAACTCCGACTATGAGGCGAAACGGCGCGGAGACCTCACCCTGCAGCGGTTGGAACTCATCCCCGCGCGCCGGGGCCTGTTCGACGACTGGCTGGAAAGCCGGGGCAAGCTCGGCGGACAGCACAAAGTGCCGCGACTGGCCAACAACCGCGACATCATCGAGCAGGTGCTCGAAGTTGCCGCGGCAGACAGCGGCGCGCAGAACGGGCCCGCCGGCGAAAAAATGTGTCATACTCAGACTTCTCGGCAGCAATGAAATCACGCACTGCATCATACATACGGCAGGGTGCGACGCCGCTGTTGCGGAATGCCGCCCTTCTCGTCATTACCCTTGTGTCGCTCGTGCCTATCCTTACGGGTTGTGCCAATCCGGGCAGTGGTCCGGACGGCGGACCCTATGACGAGACGCCGCCACGCATCGTGTCGATGTCGCCGGCCCTCGGGCAGCGGAACGCACACGACCGTAAAATAACCATTACCTTTGACGAACTGATAAAAATAGAGAACGCAGCGGAAAAAATCATCGTGTCGCCGCCGCAGACCGAAGTGCCGGAAATCAGAACCTCCGGCCGGCGCATCACGGTGTCACTGCTCGATTCGCTCCGTCCCAACACTACGTACACCGTAGACTTCTCGGACGCCATAGCAGATGCCAACGAAGGAAATCCGCTCGGCAACTTCACTTACTATTTCTCTACGGGTGAACGGCTCGACACGCTCGAAGTGGCCGGCCACGTGCTGGCGGCCGAGAACCTGGAACCCGTGAAGGGCATACTGGTCGGCCTGCACGCCGACACTACCGACACGGCATTCACGACAAAGCCCTTCGACCGCGTGGCCAGGACCGACGCCGAAGGACGTTTCTCCGTCAAAGGCGTCGCGCCGGGCACATATCGCGTCTACGCCCTGCGTGACATGGACGGCGACTTCCTGCGCAGCAAGGGCGAGATGATGGCTGCCCTGCGCGGGACGGTGACACCGTCGGGATTTCCCGCCGTGAGGTATGACACGGTGTGGCATGACAGCATCCGTTACGACAGCATCCGCACGGTTCACTATACACACTATGTGCCCGACGACCTTGTCTTGCTGGCCTACATGGAGAAACCCGCGGAGCGATATTTCCTGAAATCGCAACGGGATGTCCCCGAGTGGTTCCGCATATACTTCACCGCGCCCTCCGCCCACGTTCCCGTCGTGCGCGGCCTGAACTTCGATGCCGGCAAGAACCTGCTGGAACAGCGTTCCGCGGGCAACGACACCATTACCTACTGGCTGCGCGACATGTCCCTTCCGGTCATCGACACCTTGAAGATGGCCTATACCTACGAAGCCTATGACGATTCCACGCAGACCAACATCCTGCGCACCGATACCCTCGAGCTGGTGCCGCGGCAAACCATGGCGCGGAGGCTCAAACAGCAGGCCGAGGAGCACGAGAAGTGGCTCAAAAAGCTCGAGAAGCGGCACAAGAAAGGCGATTACAGCAACGAGACGCCTCCGACCGTGCACCTGAAGTTCGCTTGCAAGGCATCCCGCACGCTGGCTCCCGACCATAATCTGAACTTTGAGGCCGAAGAGCCGATGGTATCCCTCGACACCGCCGGGCTGCACCTGCATCTGGTCGTGGATTCCATACGCACCGAGGCCGGTTTCCGGCTGCTGCCGTCCGCTGACAGCCTGATGGGCTTCACCGTCATGGGCGAATGGCGTTACGGTCAGCAGTATGAGATGACGGTGGACTCGGCTGCTGTGACGGGACTGTCGGGACGCACGAACGACAAATACACTTTCAAGTTCGGCATCGGGCAGGAAGACGACTACGGCTCGGTCTTCATCCTGCTTTCCGGGGCAGACCCTTCGGCCGTGGTGCAGTTGTTGTCGTCCGACACGAAGGTGGAGCGGCAAGTACGCAGCCGGAACGGGCAGGCGGACTTCTTCTACGTGAGACCGGGCAAGTATTACTTGCGACTGTTCTACGACCGCAACGGAAACGGCTACTGGGACACGGGCGATTATGCACGGGGAGTCGCGCCCGAAGAGGTTTTCTATTTCCCCATGCCCGTCGAAGTGCGCGCCAACTGGGACATAGAGCAGACCTGGCGCCCGGACGAGCTGCCCCTCACAAGGCAGAAGCCGCAGGAACTGCAACGCCAGAAGAAGGAACAGGAGAAAACCGTGCGCAACCGCAATGCCGAGCGCGAGCGGAACAAGGGCAGGTAATTCCGTCCCCCCGTCCGGGAAACGGCATCCCTGCACAAAGGAAAGAAACAAACTATTACGGTAGAAACTTACAAAACGGAAAATGAAATGAAAAGACACTTGCTCATCATCACGGCGGCAATGCTGGCCTTCCTGGCCCTGCCTTCGGCCGCACAGGCGCAATGTACGTCGGCGAACACGGCTTTCAAGAGTGGCGAGACGCTGATGTACGACCTTTACTTCAATTGGAAATTCGTCTGGGTCAAGGCCGGCACGGCCTATATGAATACCACGCAGACCACTTACGCGGGAAAGCCGGCCTACAAGACATATCTGATTACGCGCGGCTCGAAAAAGGCGGACGGGTTCTTTGTCATGCGCGACACCCTTACTTCCTATTGCGGCCTCGACCTGGCTCCTATCTATTATAAGAAAGGTGCGCTCGAGGGAAAGACATACCGCAAGAACGAGGTCTGGTATTCGTACAAGAACGGCCAGTGTAACGTGAAGATGCGCTATCAGAAAAACAACGGGGCCCCCGCCGTGCATTCCTCTTCCAGTCGTTACTGCGCCTACGACATGATCAGCATGATGCTGCGCGCCCGCTCGTTCGACCCGTCCGGCTTCAAGGTGGGACATCGCATAAACTTCCTGATGGCTGACGGGCGTACCTGTGACTGGCAGGCCATTGTTTATCGCGGCAAGAAGAAGTTCAAGATGGAAAACAGCAATACAAAATACCGCTGTCTCGTATTCTCCTTCGTCGAGAAAGACAAGAAAAGCGGCAAGGAAGAAGAGGTAGTCACCTTTTACATCACAGACGACAAGAACCACCTGCCCGTGCGGCTCGACATGAACCTTAACTTCGGGACGGCGAAAGCCTTCCTCACGGGAGCGAAAGGATTGCGCAACCCACAGACGGCCAAACTGAAATAACCATCCGGACAGAATGAAACGATTGCGGCTTGTCATCGACGACAAAATACCCTATCTGCGCGGCGAGGCCGAACGGATAGGCGAGACCGTCTACCTGCCCGGAGCCTCCATCACGGCAGCCGACGTGCGCCGGGCCGACGCCTTGATTGTCCGCACCCGCACCCGCTGCGACCGCGCCCTGCTCGAAGGCAGCGCCGTGCGCCTGGTTGTCACCGCCACCATAGGCTTCGACCACATTGACACGGACTACCTGCGCACGGCCGGCATAGCCTGGACCAACTGCCCCGGATGTAATGCCGGCAGTGTGGCGCAATACGTCGAGGCCGTCCTGCTTCTGCTGGAAGCGAAAGGCATGTGGGACATCCCCGGATACCGTCCCGTCGTTGGCATCATAGGCGTAGGCCACGTAGGCAGCCAGGTCGCCGACCGTGCCCGGCGCTTGGGACTGCGCGTGCTGCTTTGCGACCCTCCGAGGGTGGCTGCCGGCAACTTCCCGCCCGGCATATCGGCCGACGACTTCTGCAGCCAGGAACTTATTGAACGCGAAGCCGACGTCATTACGCTGCACGTGCCGCTGACTACCTGCGGCCCGCACGCCACTTGCCACCTGGCCGACGACGCTTTCTTCGGCCGACTGGCCCGCAAGCCCGTCTTCATCAACACAAGCCGCGGCGAGGTTGCCGACACACAGGCACTGTGCCGCGCCTTAGACACCGGTTGCGTGCGCCAGGCCGTCATCGACACGTGGGAAAACGAGCCCCGGATAGACCGGGGTCTGCTCTCACGTGTACTTATCGGCACACCCCACATCGCCGGATACAGCGCTGACGGAAAAGCCAATGGCACCCGCATGGCGCTCGAAGCCGTGGCGCGCCACTTCGGCCTGCCGTGCGACTTCCGCATACAGCCTCCCGCGCTGCCGCAAGGCTTCCGCTACGACTCCCGTCCCGATGATGACCTGGCGGAAGCCATCCCCCGGCTCCGGCTCTACGACCCCCGCCGCGACAGCCGCGAACTGAAGCAAGACCCCGACGCCTTCGAACGCCTGCGGGGCAACTACCCGTTGCGGCGTGAGCATTCCGGCACTCTTTAAGCCCTCTCGCACGCGCGCGTATATATATAATAGGTATGGAACAAGGCATTCCCCCATCCGCCACCGACGGAGCGGGGACACCAAAACCCTGGAACGAACATGCACATAGGCAAGGAAATCAGACGGAAACTCGAAGAGCGACACCGCACCGTAGTGTGGTTCGCCGAGAAACTCTCGTACACCCGCGCAAACATATACAAGATATTCGACAAAAGCTCTATCGACACCGAACTCCTCTTGCGCGTGTCGGAAGTCCTCGACTTCGACTTCTTTGCCCTTTACAGTGAAGCCGTACGCAACCGGAACGACGTACCGGCACCGCAGGAAAACGAAGGTCAGCTCCAGGAAGACGAACACACATCCGCCTGTCTCCATACGGCCACGGCATGAAAAGCGGAGAGACGGCCCGCCCGCAACGGGAAAAACGGCGTACAAATTTCCGATGTATACAAAACGGATACAGCCAAAGGGCGGTGAATAACGGAAAAAAGCTTACATTGCGGCCTTGAAGGGGAAATAACACCCCGAATGTCCAACCTAATAATTTTTTGAGTTATGAAAAAATTATTTCTTACCCTGATTGCAGCCGTTATCTCCCTGACGGCAAGTGCACAGTTCTATGGTGGCGGCGAAGTAGGCCTTTGGAGAAACTACGATGCCAACGAAACCAATTTCAGCCTCGCACCTGAAATCGGTTACAAGCTCAGTGACAAATGGGCACTCGGTCTGCAATTCGAGTACGCCCACATGTACGAAGACGGACTCAAGGCCAACGGCGTAGCCATTGCCCCCTACCTGCGCTACGGCTTCGCGAAACTCGGCATCGTCACGTTCTTCGTCGATGGCGGCTTCGGCTTCGGCACCGTCAAGGTAAAGGACTATGACGATTCGGCCAACAGTTGGGAAATCGGATTCAAACCCGGTCTGAAGGTGGCCGTATCCAAGCGGCTCGACTTCGTGGCCCACATGGGCTTCCTCGGTTATCGCGACAGCAACGACACGGCCGCAGGCCACAACATCTTCGGCGACGACGGAGTAGGCTTCAGACTCTCGAGCCGGGACTTGAGTTTCGGTCTGCTCTATAACTTCTAAGCGCCGCACCCCCCTTGCTGGGAAAACATAGAAAAGGCCTGCCGTAGTCTTCGGCGGGCCTTTTTCGGATGAAGACACGGATCGTATATTTTTCCCTTGTCGTGTGAGAACACGGAATGGGGATAGAAACGTGCTTTCCGCCGCTGTCTCGTCTTTTGCGACAGCTAAATTATCGCGAAAAGTATTGCAGGGCGGATTTTATGGTTATCTTTGTACCGCGGCCCGCCGTCAGCCGGTACGGAACGTCCGGTACGGCGCCGGTCCGCGCTGGGCGTGGACGGAACTTGTCTATATTGTGTGGGCTTTCTCAGGGCCTCGGGGCATGGGCAGGCGTCCATGCCTTCTTTTGTGGCTTTTCCGCCTTGCCGGCTTCGCATTTCAGGGCCTGAAAAACGGTCTTTGTAATTCGTTGATACTCATATCTGAAAACTATCCCTATCTTAGGAAAAACTATCCCTATTGTAGTTTAAACTAAGATAGGGATAGTTTTTCCTACATGTGCATGTAGTTTTCATGGGGTATATTTTGCGAAAAGTTTGTGCCGTTTTCCATGAACGCACCCAAGTCATAGCGGGTGTTTTCTCCCTGTGGAATGCAGCCGTTTCATAATAAACCGTTATCTTTGCAGAAGATAGGTTGCACCTCAGCAGTCAAACAAGCTTATTGCATTCGGTTTGCATCATCTTTGTCCCAAATAGGCTAAAATACAAGGAACATGGCACTTCAGAACCTCCCCATCGGCATCCAGAACTTCGAGAGTCTCCGCGCAGACGGCTATCTGTACGTGGACAAGACCGAAATTGTCCACCGTCTCGCCACGTCGGGCAGCTATTACTTCCTGTCCCGTCCGCGCCGCTTCGGCAAAAGTCTGCTGCTCTCTACGCTCCATGCCTACTTCGAGGGCAAGCGCGAACTCTTCGACGGGCTGGCCGTCTCGCAGCTGGAGACCAAGTGGGAACAACATCCCGTCCTGCACCTCGACCTGAACACGCAGAAGTACGAATCCCCCGAGGCGCTCGACGAGCTCCTTGACAAAGCCCTGACGCGATGGGAGGGAATGTATGGTTCCGAACCGGTCAGACGGTCGTTGTCCCTGCGTTTTGAAGAAGTCATCCGGCGTGCCTGCGAGCAGACGGGACATCGCGTCGTCATTCTCGTGGACGAGTACGACAAGCCCATGCTGCAAGCCATCGGCAACGAGGCGTTGCAGGATGCCTACCGCAGCACCTTGCAGTCCTTTTACAGCGCATTGAAGACCTGTGACGGATATATACGTTTCGCTATGCTCACGGGTGTGACGAAATTCGGCAAGCTGAGCGTCTTCAGCAGCCTGAACAGTCTGAAGGACATCTCCATGCGCAAGGATTTCCATGCCGTCTGCGGCATCACGGAACAGGAACTGCGCGACAATTTCGCGCCCTACGTCCGCCGCATGTCGGACGAACTGGACCTTACGCCCGAAGAAGTGCTGTCGGAAATGGCCCGCATGTACGACGGATACCATTTCGTGCCCAACTGCCCCGGACTTTACAATCCTTTCAGCGTGTTGAACGCGCTCGACGCACAGGCTTTCGGCAGTTATTGGTTCGCGACGGGTACGCCCACCTACCTGGTAACACTGCTCCGGCTGCATGATTATAAGCTGCAGAGCCTTTCGGACGAATATGTCACGGAGGACATTCTCAACAGCATCGACGTGGCGTCCACCAACCCTGTGCCCGTGATTTATCAGAGCGGTTATCTGACCATCAAGGACTATGACCCCGAATTCCACACCTACAGGCTGGGCTTTCCGAACGAAGAGGTGGAGGACGGTTTCTTCCGCTTCCTGCTGCCGTTCTATACATCCGTGGACAGGGTGGAAGCACCTTTCCACATCCGGAAGTTCGTTGAGGAAATCCGTGCCGGACAACCGGAGGCTTTCCTCAACCGTCTGAAGTCGTTCTTCGCCGATACGCCCTACGAGTTGGTCAAGAATTTGGAGAACCACTATCAGAACGTATTATATATATTGTGTAAGCTGCTCGGGCTGTATGTCCGTGCGGAGTACCGCACGAGCGCGGGCCGCATAGACATGGTGTTGCAGACCAAAGATTACACCTACGTGCTGGAATTCAAGTTGGACGGTACGGCGGAAGAGGCCTTGCGACAGATATAGGACAAGTCGTACGCGCTTCCCTTCGAAGCGGGCGAGACACGCGTATTCCGCATCGGGCTGAACTTCTCTTCCGAGACACGGAACATCGAGAAGTGGGTCATGGAATAGCCTTTCGGCCGCCCGTCGGGCATCCGTGATTTCATGCCCCGGGGGTATGGACGTTTTCCAAAAAGATATACAAACGCAAGTCCCGAAAAGGATTTTTCCTTCCGGGACTTGCGCTTTTTTCTATATGTCATTCCGTTTCCGGATGTGCGGACCGGTTGTCGCAGGCGGGATTAGCGCACGACGAACTTGCCGGCGGTCTCGCCCTGGCGCACGATGTATGTGCCGGCCGGCAGGCCTGTGCTCCACGACGCGGCGTCCGACCGGCGCAGGCGGCGTCCGTCGGCGGCGAAGACCTCGACCGGTTCGTCATTGCGGAACGTAGGTGCGCCGATGCCCGTGACGAGGCTGACGGTGACGGCATTCGACCATGCCGAACTGCCTAACTCGGCGACGGCTTTCACGCGATAGGTGTACGTGGCCCCCGGTGTGAGGCCGCCAACCGTGTATTGGGTGTCCGTGATGTCCTCGATGAGGCGTACCGAAGCCTTGGCGCGGCGCGCGGGCACGGCTTCCAGTTCCTCTTCCCCGTAGCTTCCGTCGTACAGGTCGAGGCCTGCGACGTAGATACGCTCTTTCGGGTAAATGCCAATCTTATATCCGTCTTCGACACCCTCGAATACGACGACGCCCTTGTCGTATAGTGTCAGTTCCTTGCTCTGCAACGTCGTTCCGCCTGCCGAGAGCAGCCGGACTTCCACGTGGGTGCTTTCGGCCAGGCCGTAGAGTCGGATGACGAGGCCGAGGGTGACGCTTCCCGACGCGGGCGCGTCAAGGGCCGGCGTGATGAGCGTTCCGTTTTGCTTGCTTGAACCCACCTTGATGCGCGAGGGCGAGGCGAACAGCTTCGTGCCCGTCCAGCCTTTCTGCTGCATGTAGTCGTCCAACTTAGTGGAGATGTCCGTGCTTCCGTCTTTCGCGATGTCGGCAAAGCCGCTGAAGTCTTCGGACAACACGAGGTTCTCTTCGGGCGATGCCGTGTTGCGTTCGCGCACTTCGAGGATGTAGCTCTCAGCCCCCTCTACGGCGTTCCAGTTGGCGGTGAACGCCGTCGCGCTTACGCTGGTGGCTTCGTCGGCCACGGGGGCCTCGATGGCCGTTCCGCCCATGAAGGTGAACGAGATGAGGCCTGCGGCGTTCTCGGTGATGTTCTCGATGGGCTTGCCCAGGAATTTCCGTCCGTCGGCGGCTGCCGAGAAGAGCTTGGCCGCGGGGCGCGACGTGTCGGTCAGGCTGTTGTTGCCCGACGTGCCGGGGTAGGGGTCACCCTCAAGGTCTTCGGCCGTGGCATAAGTATCGCCCTCGTAATAACCGCTCTTGAACTGGTTGTCGGCCGGCACGACGGTCATGCGCTGATGGGCCGACGAGTTGTTTACCTCGTTGTTGTACCAGGCGTTTGCGTCATAGTCCACGTGGAGCACCAGCAAGCCGTGTCCGTAAGCCTCGCTGTCCCATCCGCGTTGCTGGTGGTTCTCCAGCAGATAGTATTCGTCGCTGTTTCCGCTGTTGCGGACGATGTAGGCTTCGGGGGCCTCGGTGATGGGCCGCATGTCGGTGATGCTGCGCCCGCTTTCCAGTTCCACGGGCTCCAGCCAACCGGCGAACATGCGCTCATATGCGGTGTACGATGCGGGCACATAGCCGTCGCCGTTATAGGAACCGTAGTCCATGACGCTCCATGAGTCCATACCGAAATTGCCGTTGTACTCCGTGTCATAGAAGTCGGGCAGGCCGAGACAGTGGGAAAATTCGTGACATGTCGTTCCGATGCCGTCCATCCTTGTCCCGCTGATGCCGTTCAGTTCGGAACTGCAGGCGTAGGTATTGATGGTCACGCCGTCGATGGTGAGTGTCCGTCCGTAGTCCGACCAACTCAGTCCCCATTCGTGGGGCCAGACGGTGTTGGCCGCCGCTCCTGCCGCCTCGCTGTAGCCTGCGTAGATGACGTACACCTGTTCCACCTCGCCGTCGCCGTCCCAGTCGTAATCGGTGAAGTCCACCATGTTGCTGACAGCCATGCAGGCTTCGGCAACCATCTCTCCGGGACGCATATCATTGCCGTCGCGGTCGTTGGCCCCGTAGTAGGACATCTTTTGCGACAGGGTGACCGGTCCGACCACGTCGAACGTCAGCGAGAACTTGCCGTAGCTCTGTGCAAGGAAGTAGTCGTGCATGCTGCCCCCGTTTCCGTTCTTCGTGTATCCCGTCTGGTTCATCATATCGTCGAATTCGGACTGCGTGTTCCCGGCCGCGAATTTCTTGTCTGAGAAATTGACGAGGATGACAAGCCCCTTCTTTTCGCCGATGAAGCCGTTGCCGTCCTTGGCCCGGCGTTGCGCCGCGCGTTGTGCCCGCCTTGCGCTGCGTATGCTGCGCTTGCCGGCGGCCAGCTGTCGCAGTTCGTCGGTGCGGACGGCTTGTGCGCGGACGTAAGCGGTCTCTTCGGCCGTGCGCAGGGCCGCGTCGTGGGCCCGGATGCCCGACGGTTGCAACTGCCCGCCGTCCAGTCGTGCGTAGTGGTAGTTTCCGTCTGCGCCGATGCACACGGGGATGCCGTCGGCCGTCGTGTGGTAGTGGAAATGTTCGTCACCGGTCAGCCGCAGCGTGAGTGTGGTGCCGTCGGCCTGGCGCACGGTGAAAGGTTTCCGCTTGGCCGGAACGGCTGTCGCCTGTGTGACGGCCATGGCCAGCAGGATGATGGTGGTGAGAAATGCTTTCATGACAGTTTTTGTCTGAATAAGTTTTTTTGTGAAGTCGTTCCGCGGCGCGCAGGTTACTTCACCTCGCTGCCGGGCTTCACCTCGCGGTCGGTACACAGCACGCTGAGGCCGCCGTCAAAGTTCTCGGCCGACAGTATCATGCCCTGGCTCTCGATGCCCCGCAGCTTGCGCGGCGGCAGGTTGGCGATGAAGCAGATTTGCTTGCCCACCAGTTCTTCGGGCTTGTAGTGTTTGGCGATGCCGCTGACGATTACGCGATTCTCCATGCCGTCCGCGATTTCGAATTTCAGGAGTTTGTCGGCCTTGGGCACGCGTTCGCAGCTCAACACCGTACCTACGCGGATGTCCAGCTTTTCAAAGTCCTCGAAGGCGATGTCCGGGCGCACCGGGTTGGCGCGGTAGGCCGCCTCTTCGTTGGCGCGCTTCGTGTCGAGCAGCTTCTGCACCTGACGTTCCACCACCTCGTCCTCGATTTTCTCGAACAACAAGGCCGGTTCGCCCAGCCGGTGACCTGCGGGCACGAGGTCGGTGGCACCGAGCCGTTCCCACTCCAGCCTTCCGGCGGCCTCGCTGCCTTCGGGTATACCGAGCATGTCGCGCAGGCGGGCCGAAGAGAAGGGCAGGAAGGGTTCGAAGACAACGGCCAGGTTGGCTACGAGCTGCAAGGACAGATAGATGACGGTCTTGACGCGTTCCGGGTCGGTCTTGATGACCTTCCACGGTTCCGAATCGGCCAGGTACTTGTTGCCGATGCGGGCAAGGTTCATCGCCTCCTTCTGTGCGTCGCGGAAGCGGAAGCCCTCCAGCAGCCGTTCCACCTCGGCCTTGACATCCTTGAACTCGTCGATGGTCGATTTGTCGAAGTCGGAGAGTTCGCCGCAAGCCGGCACGACGCCGTCATAATACTTCTTGGCCAGCTGGAGCGCGCGGTTTACGAAATTGCCGTAGACGGCCACCAGCTCGTTGTTGTTGTGCGCCTGGAAGTCACGCCAGGTGAAGTTATTGTCCTTGGTTTCGGGCGCATTGGCCGTCAGCACGTAGCGCAGCACATCCTGCTTGCCCGGCAGGTCCTCGAGGTATTCGTGCAGCCACACGGCCCAGTTGCGCGACGTGGATATTTTGTCGTCCTCCAGATTGAGGAACTCGTTGGAGGGGACGTTGTCCGGCAGGATGTAAGAGCCTTCGGCCTTGAGCATGGCCGGGAACACGATGCAGTGGAATACGATGTTGTCCTTCCCGATGAAGTGTACGAGGCGCGTGTCGTCCTGTTTCCACCACTTCTCCCACGAGTCGGGCAGCAGTTCCTTCGTGTTGGATATGTAGCCGATGGGGGCGTCGAACCATACGTAGAGCACTTTTCCGTCGGCCCCCTCGACGGGCACGGGTATGCCCCAGTCGAGGTCGCGGCTCACGGCACGCGGCTGCAGCCCCATGTCGAACCACGACTTGCACTGTCCCATGACGTTGGTGCGCCACTCCTTGTGCTGCTGCGTTATCCACGGTTCGAGCCACTGCTGGTGCTTGTCGAGCGGCAGATACCAGTGCTTCGTCTTGCGCAGCACGGGCTTGGCGCCCGACACCGCGCTTTTCGGGTTAATCAGTTCGGTAGGCGAGAGCGCCGTTCCGCACTTCTCGCACTGGTCACCGTAGGCACCCTCGGCGTGGCAGTGCGGGCACTCGCCCGTGATGTAGCGGTCGGCCAGGAAAGTGTGCGCTTCCTCGTCGTAGTACTGCTCGCTCTCGCGCTCCAGAAACTCACCTTTGTCGTAGAGCGTGCGGAAGAAGTCGGACGCCAGCCGCCGGTGCGTGTCCGACGTGGTGCGCCCGAAGAAGTCGAACGAGATGCCGAAGCCCTCGAACGAGTCCTTGATGAGCTTGTGATAGCGGTCCACGACCTCCTGCGGCGTGCAGCCTTCCTTGCGTGCGCGGATGGTGACGGGCACGCCGTGCTCGTCGGAGCCGCAGATGAACAATACTTCCTTTTTCTTCAGTCTGAGATAGCGCACGTAGATGTCGGCCGGTACGTAGACGCCGGCCAGGTGGCCGATGTGCACGCCCCCGTTGGCGTAGGGCAGGGCCGCCGTGACGAGTGTGCGGTTGAAATTCTTTTCCATATCGTTAGTCTTGTTTTTTTGTTTGGTTCCGGAGCGCCTTGCCCCGCGTGACGTGCGTGCCGTGCGCGTGCAAAGGCATATTCAATCGGCAAATTTACATAATTTTTAGGGGCTGTCTTCATTTTGCCCCGTATTTTTGAGCGTTCCGCCGCGGCTTTGGAATTTTATCCGAATCCGTCGTCAGACCGCCCGCCGGAGATTTTAACACAATTTGCTTTCGGGCGAAAAATGTATTATCTTTGCATTGCTAAAGTGTAGGGACGGTCTGAAACCGCCCCTTTTTTCGTGCCCGCAGGCCCGTTTTCGGGAGAAACTATCCCTATTCCATGATTTCGGACATGGCATGTAGGCGGAACTACATGCCATGTAGGATTTTCCGGCCCTGCATGTAGGGAAAACTACAAGCCATGTACGCGCCGCCGATTGTACACGAAAGTTAAAAATGTTAAAGTCACGTGCGCTCCCGGCCGCGTTCCGGCCGCGGTTTTCCCGCCCCGGCCCTGACTCGGAAAGCCGCCGCGCAGCCCCGTCTGCGGCACGTTTCACGAAAATAGACGGTCAAATTGCAGGTTTTCAGAAAAAATCGTGTATATTTGCACGTTCAAACTAAAGAGAAACAAATATAATAATTAATAATCACAGAGTAAAAAATGCAAAACAAAGGATTTGTCAAGCTCATCGCAGTGCTGCTGACGCTGATTTGCCTCTTCTACTTCTCCTTTTCGTGGGTGACGGGCAAATACAAGGGCGAAGCCGAAAAAATCGCTGCGGTGAAAGGTGAGGATGCCGGTAAGGCGTACCTCGACTCCATGCGGAACCAAAAGGTTTATCTGGGCTGGAAAACACTGGCCGACTGCGAGAAACTGCAAATCGGCCTCGGCCTCGACCTGAAGGGCGGCGTAAGCTTCCTGCTCGAGGTGTCCGTGCCCGACATGGTCAGGGAATATGCCGGCGGAAAGGCCAAGGAAGCCGACTTTGCCAAGATGGTGGACGAGGCGAAAGCCGAAGCCTCGCGCACGGGCCGCGACTTCGTGGACGTGTTCATAGGCAAGTATGAGGCCGCCCACGGCCAAAACCAGCTCGGCGCCGTCTTTGCAGAAAAGATGACCGCCGACGGCATCAGTTACCAGAGCACGGACGCCGACGTCAAGAAGGCACTCGAAGGCAAAATCGCGGGAGCCGTGGACAACGCCTACGAAGTCATCCGCTCGCGTATAGACCAGTACGGTGTGGCACAGCCCAACATCCAGATTCTCCGCGGTAAGGGACAGATGGGCCAGATTATGGTCGAAATGCCCGGCGTGACCGACCCCGAAGACGTGGAGCAACTGCTCACGGGAAGCGCCAACCTCGAGTTCTGGACCACTTACCAGGCCGCCGAGGTGCAGTCCGAGATGGCCGAGCTCCGCGAACTGCCCGTCCTGCTGGCACAACCTAAGAAAAATAACCCGCGCGAGACCGAGACCGTCGAGAAGAAACTCGGCGAAGTCCTCTCCATGCAGGGCACGGGCGGCTGCGTAGTCGGCATGGTCGGCAATGACAAGGCCGCCGTGAACGCCATCGAGGCCACGTTGGCCACCGACAAGGCCAAGGAGATACTCAAAGGCGTGCGTCTGGCCTTCTCGGCCAAGCCCGAAGGCGGCGCTTACCTGCTCTATGCCCTGCGCGGCGAGCGCGGAGACAACGGCGAGGCCATGCCTTCGCTGAGCGGCGACGTCATCAACGACGCGCAGCCCGACTTCGACTCCCAGCACGGCGGACGTCCCGTAGTCTCCATGACCATGAAGACCGACGCCGCACGCACCTGGGCCGACATCACCGGCAAGAACGTGGGCAAACCCATCGCCATCGTACTCGACGGAAAAGTCTACAGCGCACCCGCGCCCAGCGAGAAGATTGCCGGCGGCAGCTCGCAGATATCCGGCAGCTTCACGCCCGACGACACCCGCGCACTTTCCATCGTGCTGAAGAGCGGTAAGATGTCCGTACCCCTCGTTACCGTACAGGTGGAGACCGTAGGCCCGTCGCTCGGCGAGGCTTCCATCAAGGCCGGTTTCACCGCATGTATAGTAGCCTTCATCCTGCTCATGATTTTCATGTGCCTGATCTACGGCTTCATTCCCGGAATGGTGGCCAACTGCGCCCTGTTGCTTAACTTCTTCTTCACGTTCGGCGTACTCACGTCCTTCCAGGCCGCGCTCACGATGAGCGGTATCGCCGGTATGGTGCTCTCGCTCGGTATGGCCGTCGATGCCAACGTGCTTATCTATGAGCGCATCAAGGAGGAACTCCGCGCCGGAAAGAACGTGAAGCAGGCCTTGGCCGACGGTTACGGCAACGCCTTCTCCGCTATTTTCGACTCCAACCTGACTTCTATCATCACAGCCATCATCCTGTACAACTTCGGTACGGGCCCGATTCGCGGATTCGCGCTTACGCTCGGCATAGGTATCTGTGCTTCGTTCTTTACGGCCGTATGGCTCACCCGCATAGTATATGAGCACTTCCACAACAAGGACAAGTGGATGGGACTTACCTTCACGACACCCCTGTCGCGCGGTTTCTTGGCCGATGTCAAGGTGCGCTTCATGGAGAAAGGCCGCAACTCGATGATGGTATTCGGTGTGCTCGCCATTGTCTTCGCAGGACTCATCCTCGGCCGCGGCTTGTCCAAGGGTATCGACTTCACCGGCGGACGCAACTACGTCATCCAGTTCGAGAAATCGGTGACCCCCGAGGACGTACGTGACGTGGTGGCCGCAGCTGTCGCCAAGACCGACGAACCTTCGGCCTCGGTAGGCGCCATCAAGGTAGTGACCGCCGAGAGCGAGTGCATCCGTCTGACCACCAACTACAACATAGGCGGCGAAGACGAAGTGGTAGACAAGTTCGTATGGCAGGCCCTGCACGACGGCAAGCTCATCTCGGCCGACTATGCCACGTTCAAGGACCGCGAGAACCGTAACGGTGGTTCCATCGTGTCCTCTCAGAAGGTCGATTCATCCGTCGCCGAAGACATGACCAAGGGTGCCGTCATCAGCGTCATCCTCTCGCTCATCGCCATCTTCCTGTACATCCTGCTGCGCTTCCGCAACGTTGCGTTCTCCGTGGGCAGCGTCACCGCTTTGGCCGTCGATACCTTGTTCATCATAGGTATGTACGCCCTTTGCTGGGGCTGGGTTCCCTTCTCGCTCGAGATAGACCAGACTTTCATCGGCGCCATCCTTACGGCCATCGGTTACTCCATCAACGACAAGGTGGTGGTCTTCGACCGTATCCGCGAGAACCTCGGCCTCTATCCCAAGCGCGACACGCAGCGCCTGTTCAACGACTCGCTGAACAGCACATTGACACGTACCATCATGACTTCGGCCACGACGTTGCTCGTGTTGCTCTGCATCTTCTTCCTTGGCGGTGACAGCATCCGCTCGTTCTCCTTCGCCATGATGCTCGGTGTTATCTTCGGAACGCTTTCTTCCATCTTCCTGGCCGCACCCATCGCCTACCGCGTGCTCGGCCGGAAACGCGTGGCCGCCGCTTCTGCGGAAGCCTGACGCTTCGGAATGCGACATATAAGCAAATCGGCGCGAACCCCCGGCGGGTCCGCGCCGATTTGCGTCAGTATGCTGCCACCGTGCCCGCCGTTGCGGCTGACAAAGTCTTTGTCGCTCTTTTTGGACCGTCCGGTTAAAAATTGTATATTTGTCATCGGAAAACCGGTAAACCATTCAGATACTTCGAAAAACAGGCTATGCGATACTCTTTCTGGCCGTCGTCGCCGCCGGCACGTTCCTGTTTGTCCGTTGGCGGCAGTCCGTCCGTTTGGGCAGGCAGCTCGACCGTGCCGAACGGCTCATGCCCGACAGTTCCGCCGCGGCCCTGTGCCTGCTCGACAGCATAGACGGCGCGGCCCCGATGTCCGGCCGCAACCATGCCCGTTATGCCTTGCTCCTGACGCAGGCGCAATACAAGAACGACCTTGTTCCGCGCAACGACTCGCTCATCCGTATCGCCGTGGACTATTATTCCGCCTCGTCCGATTCGCTTCGCAAGGCCTGGAGCTGTTTCTACATGGCGCAAACCCTACGTGACACCTACGAGCCCAAACGTGCGCTCGACTACTTCCGTCAAGCCGCCTCGGCCGCCTCGGCCACGGATGACAATCGCCTCCGTTCACTTATATATAACCATTGGGGATTGCTTCTGCAGAGCGACAGGCCTTACGAGATGGGACTGAAGAAACTATTGGAGGCAGAAAAATACGCTGCGGCCGCAAGAGATACAATCAGCCTTATATATATATTGCGTGACATTGGCTGGAGTTATGTCTATATGAATGAGTATAAGCTGTCAAGTGTATATCTGAACAAGGCTTTGATATTAGCAAGGGAAAAGAATGTGGTCAGCCAGTTATTGGAGATATACAGACGGCTCAGCATGTCTTATGAACGGGCGGGACATTTCGGGCAAGCAATGGAATGTATAAATAAGGCAATTGCTTGTGCCGGAGTAGATTCTGTTTCTATAAGAGATTTGTATTCAATAAAGACCTTTGTTTTTAATGATTTACAGCAATACGATTCGGCATGTTATTATCTTGAGTGCAGTGAAAAGAGTGATAGATATTATGCAATAGCCAGTGCCGCGCGTCAAGCTTATCTTATCGAAAAGGGACAAGAGCACTATGAAGCTGCTTTGGCACATCATGAAAAGTATGCGCTTTATTTGGATTCTGACTATATAGAAACTATTGACAATAATTTGATTGGATTGCAACAGAAATACGATTATGCTTGGTTTGAGTATGAAAATATAAAATTAAAGAATAAGGTGCAGGAGCGAACTCTTGTATATTTGTCTCTTGTAGCCATTCTGCTACTAGTTATATTGGTTTCTTTTTCTGTGTATGTGAAGAAAGAGAAAAAAAGGAAGGAACTAATTAAAACAAAAGATGCGCTTATCAATCAAAATCTGCGTGAACTTCAGAAGAAAACGAATGAATTATTGTTGCAACGGCAAGAACTTTCTGATAAGGAGCAGGCATTGAAAGAGTCAATGGCGCAAAAAAATATACTAGAAGAGGAGAAAAACAAGAATGAGTTACAGTTGGTCCAATTGTCCAAGCAACAAAGTTTGTTGAAAGAGCGAATCTTCAAACTTAACGAGACGGTACGGAAAATAGAGTCCTTAGAATCTTTGAATCCACGGCAGAAGCAGAAAAGTAAAGTGGATTTGTTGTTGTCTAAACAGGATATGAAGAATCTTGTCCCGTCCTGAAAGATGTTGACTGGGATTTGTATTGATATTTGTTAATATATG
>ERZ827108.467-NODE-467-length-68774-cov-8.957712_pt1 | contig 68774 bp, 49 predicted proteins | sample MGYA00519921_ERZ827108 | MGnify/ENA primary metagenome ERZ827108 (study PRJEB31778, sample SAMEA3449258) | human gut metagenome | biome: human gut; feature: human-associated habitat; material: faeces | place: United Kingdom | collected 2010/2012 ... | reverse complement strand
TCGTCGCGTCCGAGAAGGTCGTGCGCCGGATCATGCGCGAGGAGGGCCTGGTCGCCCGCAAGGCGGCGCAGATGCGCCGGAGGGCGAGGTACCGCAGCTACCGGGGCGAGCTCGCGGAGCGCCCGGCCAACGTCCCGCTGCGCGCGGACGGGACGCACGACTTCCGCGCGCCCGCGCCCGGCCTGCTCGTGGTCACCGACGTCACGGAGTTCAGGCTCGACGGGTACAGGGCGTACCTGTCGCCCGCGATCGACTGCTTCGACGGGTGGCCGATCTGCTGGAGGGTCTCGGTCCACGCCGACTCCGACCTGATGGTCGGCATGCTCAGGGACCTGGTGGGGATAGTCGGGCCGACCGAGGGCCGGCCGCTCACGGTGCACACCGACGGCGGCGCCGTCTACATGGGGCGCGAGTGGCGCGAGGCGTGCGGCCCCGGGGTGGTGCGCTCGATGTCGAGGAGGGCCCGGAGCCCCGACAACGCGCGCGCCGAGGGGTTCTTCGGCACGCTCAAGTGCGACTTCTTCGAGGGCAGGGACTGGACCGGCGTGCCGTTCGACGAGTTCTCCCGCCTGCTCGGCGAATATATCGAGTGGTACAGGGACGGCAAGCTCAAGAAGGACCTAGGATGGAAGACCATTAGGGAGTATCGCGAGGAGAGGGGCCATGCGGCATAGCGCCGCGACATGGTCCGGAAAAACGTCCGAGGTCCCGCTTGTCCCATTTTTTAGCCGAATACCGGGATGGAATTTCCCTTACATGTGGTTAGAGGAAACCCCATCCCATTATTTTGCGTTATTCTGGGTTATAATTTTCCGTTATTGAGAAGGCTCTACGGCGATAATTCGCTGCAGAGCCTTCTTGATGAGTGGCCATGCGCTACATGGCCAAGGGGCAAATCTGCTACACTAGTACAACATGCCTCCGTAGCTCAGGGGATAGAGCACCGCTCTCCTAAAGCGGGTGTCGACGGTTCGAATCCGCCCGGGGGCACCAGGGAATATGACGGCGTCGCGGGAGCGGCGCCGTTTCTGGTTTGCGGGGGCCGCCGGCGGATTCGGGCCGTCGACACCCGCGTCACCAATTGCGTCTAGAGCCCTCCGGTAGAGTGTCCAAGCCCTAAAGCCCAGTTGATGCTACGGGGTTTAGAGGCGGACTGAAGCAAGGGGAAGACATGTCCGCTCGGGGTGATAGACTAACGCTGTGGTAAATACAGGACAGTTTGACCGTTTTTCAACCAAGATAGGCGTCCCATGCAACTAAATGCAGCTGATATAGCGCAAAAGAGAATTGACCTCGACCTCACCCAAAAGGAGTTCGCCGCCGCCCTTGGTATGGGCTCGTCTGGCGAACGCACCGTTCGGCGCTGGGAGTCTGGGGATACTAGTCCAACGGCGGCTGAATGCGCCTTTATCGCATCGCTCGATGCGGGGGCTCCATTTGACCAAGGGGAGCGCAGCGACGCGCCTTTTACCTTCTGCGATCTCTTCGCGGGCATCGGCGGTATACGAATGCCGTTCCAGGAGCTTGGCGGTAGGTGCGTCTTCTCTTGCGAGTGGGATAAGTTCGCCCAGAAAACCTACCGGATGAACTATGGAGAGACCCCGGCGGGCGACATCCGTCAGGTCGCATCAAACGATATACCGGACTTCGATGTCCTGCTCGCAGGCTTTCCTTGTCAGCCATTCTCCCTTGCAGGCGTTTCGAAGAAGCAATCTTTGGGGAGACCCACCGGCTTTGAGGATAAAACGCAGGGAACCCTCTTTTTCGAGGTCGCTCGCATCATACGCGACAAGCGCCCGAAGGCCTTCTTGCTTGAGAACGTTAAGAACCTTACGAGTCACGACGGCGGGAAGACCTTCAAGGTCATACGACAGACGCTTGAGGAGGACCTTGGATACCATATTTTCTGGAAAGTGCTTGATTCAAAAAACTGGACGTGCCAGCACAGGGAGCGCATCTACATCGTGGGGTTCAGGGAGGAAGTTCCCTTCTCGTGGGATGACCTTGAGGTGCCGGGACCGGGACATACGCTAGGGGAAATCCTCGAAGAGCAACCAAACGAACGCTACACCATTTCGGATAAGCTATGGGCCTATCTGCGCGCCTATCGCGAAAAGCATGAGGCGGCGGGCCACGGCTTTGGATACTCGATGGTCGGCCCAGAGGACACGACAAGGACGCTTTCCGCCCGGTACCACAAGGATGGCAGCGAGATTCTGGTCGGGCAGGAAGGAAAAAACCCTCGTAAACTCACTCCCCGCGAATGCGCGCGCCTGCAAGGATTTCCCGATGAGTTCATCATCCCGGTGTCGGATACTCAGGCATACAGGCAGTTCGGCAACTCCGTGACCGTGCCGGTCGTGCGCTCGGTCGCGAAGTTGATGATGGAGGTGTTCTAGGATGGACTATGGAGTACTTGGCGCGTATTTTGACGGTGCTGTCGCGAAAACCCTCGCGGGCGTTGACATCATGGGGGCCAATAAAAGCCACCAGCACGAATTCAACGGCGTGGGGCCTTTGCGCGCGCTTTTCGGAGACGATGACATAAAGGGGATGCGAACTACCTTCGCATATCTCGATGATGGTGCAGACCCTATATTCGACCATGGTTATACCACTTGGTACGACGCCCGCAGGAAGCATCCAACTAGAACTGAGTATAGGCTCTACTACAACGATAATGCTGCCATGGGCATGGCCCGTCCGGGCGACCTCATGGTTTTGGCCCTACACGAAGCCAAGGAGGTCGTAATCCTATTTGCCCGAGCGGGGAGTACGGCGGAATCTCAAGTTCGCTGGCTCTTCGCGCTCGACGGGGTTGGCGAGAAGGGTTTTACGCCCTCTGCTCGGGAGGATACGCGCATCACGTCGATCGCCGCAAGGATTTTGGAGTCCATCGGCATCGAAGTTAGCATGCCGATCGCAGCGGAGAACTTCCTCGACGGTATGATCGAGAAATTCGGCGAGTCCTTCCCCAAAGGGGCAGACTTCTCAGCCTACTCAGCTTCCACCCTTGGAAAGCTCGATTGGACGGGCGACCCGGATGGCTGCTTGGTCGCTTGTTACGAACGCGAAGAGATGCTGTTCCGCGTCTTTGAGCGGCATCTCTTGGAGCGCGACCTCGCGCCATACCTTGGCTCGGCGCTTGATGTTGATGGCGTGCTGCGCACCACTATGTCGGCCTTCCAGCGCCGCAAGTCCCGTGCGGGGACGGCGTTCGAGAATCAACTCTCGATGCTATTCGATGCTAGGGGCATACGCTACTCGGCGCAGAAATACACCGAGGGCAAATCAAAGCCGGATTTCATCTTTCCCTCTATTGACGATTACCACGACCCCAAGTTCCCTGTCGCTCGACTGACGATGCTCGGTGCCAAGACAACCATCAAGGAGCGTTGGCGTCAGGTGCTTGATGAGGCTGACAGAATCGAGGACAAGCATCTTGTAACACTTGAGCCCGCCGTAAGTGAGGATTACACACGAGCTATGGCTAAGGACAGGCTCAGCCTCGTTGTGCCCTCATCGCTGTTCGAAACCTACACGCCCGCGCAAAGGGAATGGCTCATGAGCGTCAACGACTTCTGCAGGCTGGTAGAAGCCCGACAGCACGAGTAGAACCACGAGACGTTTTTTAGAAATGAGGCCGGAGACCAGTTGAGTCTCCGGTCTTCTTTTTTCACTCGCAACAGATTCGTCGATCACGAGGTGGGATTTGTATTTGGACTGCGCAAACTCTTGGGCAAGGGTGCTTTTTCCAACGCGGCGGGCCCCCTCGAGCATGATGGCTCGGGATCCATTGCTCGCTTTCCAATCGAGGAGTTTATTGTAGGCCGTACGTCTGAATACTGACATGATTGCCCAATCTAGCTGCTGTATACACGAAATGGGAAGTGTGGTTACCTGATTCAATACACGAAATGGGAAGTATATACAGGCCCTTTTCTACACGAAATGGGAAGTGCGGGTACCGCTGGAGCTTGTTGGGATAGATGGAGCGCATGTGTTGCGTCGCTCAGGTAGCTCATATGTGCCTAGAGTTTCACATGCCGAGAAAGGTTGATGGCTGCCATATCCACATACCAAAACACGGAGCGCTCAGCGCCGTCGACACCCGCGTCACCAATTTCCCCGCGGGGGGGGGAGTTTTCGAATCCGCCCGGGGGCACCAGGGAATATGACGGCGTCGCGTGAGCGGCGCCGTTTTTGGTTAGTGGGGGCCGACGGCAGATTCGGGCCGTCGACGCTCGCGTCACCAATCGCGTCATTCGAATCGGCGCTGGGAATTCAGTGCTTTTCCTCATGCAAGTATCTTCCATCTTGCGTCGCCGTCAGCCGTGAGCGGTCGATTTTTACCGATAAACGGCAAATTAATTCAGAAAAAATCAGGTAACTTCAAGAATGGTCAAACTTGATTAACAGCAAAACCACAAGGTAGATGGCTTTATACGGTGAAAAACTCTGACACAATGAGAAAAAGAGTGAAAAATACTGATTGAAAATGAACTTATGTGGCAGTAATCTACATGTCACAGGGTAAGCCCCGGCGCGCAGGCGGCGGCCCTTATCGAATTACGGATATAGATCAGGTGCTCGAACGGGCAGAAACGATCAAGGACGAAGGTAAAGGACGTAGAAGCATGAAGCTTGCAACTCGTATCAACTCCTATTTTCGCGATGGCGACAAGAATCTTGATCGCGTGTTCGCGGAGTTCCAGAGCGTGGGCCTCACGCACGTCGACCTCAACTACCCCGAGCACTGCACAGGTGTCACGGCTGAGGACATGGCCGCCAAGCTCGCAGCTCACGACCTGCAGCTGAACGGCTGCGCGCTGCGCTTCCGCAACGCCTTCCTCAACGGTGACCTGGGCAATGCCGATGATGCCCTTGCCGCGGAAGCCCTTGAGCTCTGCTACGAGGCGTGCGACTACTGCCGCACTGCCGGTGGCAACACGGTGACCATCTGGCTCGGCCACGACGGCTTTGACTACAGCTTCCAGATCGCCTACGCTCGCGTCTTCGACCAGCTCGTAGCCGCATTCCAGAAGGTTTGCGACTACGCGCCCGACCTCAAGATCTCGATTGAGTACAAACCCTACGAGGAGCGCGCGTACGCGTTCATCGACTCCATGGGTATGACCGGCATGATTCTCAACGCTGCAGACCGCCCGAACCTGGGCGTCACGCTGGATTACTGCCACATGCTCATGAAGCACGAGAACCCTGCCATGGCCGCCGACCTGTTCGGCCGCGAGGGCAAGCTCTACGGCATTCACCTAAACGACGGCAACGGTCGCTTCGACGATGGCCTTATGATTGGTACGTCCACGCCGGTGAAGACCCTCGAGTTCCTCTACTACGTGAAGAAGCACGGTTACGACAGCGCAATCTACTTCGACACGTTCCCGGTCATCGAGCCCGCTGCCGGCGAGGCTGCACAGAACGACCAGATGATCCATCTGCTCAACGACGCCATCGAGGCCGTAAGCATGGAGAAGATCCAATCCGTTATCGATGCAAACGACGCGATTAAGGCAGCCGAGCTTGTCCGCGAGCTCTTCTGCGCAATGGGGAGGTAACCAATGAAACGCGACTGGAACGCGATGGCTCAGGGGATTCTGGACGCCGTCGGTGGTCCCGAGAACATCTCGGGCATGACGCACTGCGCGACGCGCCTGCGCCTCAATCTCAAAGACGACGCGGCTTGCGACGACGCTGCGGTCAAGGAAGTCGAAGGCGTTGTGAACACGCTGAACAAGGCCGGTCAGTACCAGGTCCTCATCGGCACTGAGGTCCCGAAGCTGTACGAGAAGTTTGAGCCGCTGGTCAAGGGTTCGGGCGTGGAAATCTCCGCTGCTACCAAGGACGAGGGCGAGAGCATCGTCAGCCAGGTCTTCTCCGCGATCTCCGGCATCTTTGCCCCGCTGCTGCCCGCCATGGCCGGCTCCGGTATCCTGCGCGGCTTCGTTATCCTGGCCGCCCAGCTCGGCATCATCGCTGAGGGCACGGGTACCTACACCATCCTGTACACCCTGGCCATGAGCGTGTTCTACTTCCTGCCCGTGCTGCTCGGCTTCTCCGCCGGCAAGCGCTTCGGCGCGAGCCCGTACCTGTCGGCGCTGCTCGGCGCGTGCCTGCTCTACCCGGACTTCATCGCCCTCATGGGCGACGCGGGCAACGGCGCCATGACGGACTTCTTCGGCATCCCCGTGGTTCTCATGAACTACAACTCCACGGTTATCCCTGCCATCTTGTCTGTCTGGGTCTACTCGTACCTGTACAAGTGGCTCGATGAGCACGTTTCCGAGATGCTCAAGCTCGTCGTGCTGCCCGCCATCTCCCTGATCGTTATGGTTCCGCTCACCATGCTCGTCATCGGTCCCCTGGGCGTCTACGCTGGTGAGGCCATCGCCTTCGTGGTCAACTGGCTGATCGAGCGCAGCTCCGTGTTCGCCGGCGTGCTGGTTGGCGGCGGCTGGTCCGTGCTGGTGTCCATGGGCATCCACTGGGCCGTGAACCCCATCATGATCAACAACATCGCTCAGAACGGCTTCGACTACATCTGCCCCTTCACCTTCGCCTGCAACTTCGCCGTTATCGGCTGCGCCTTCGGCGTGTTCCTCAAGGCCCGCGACCAGAAGCTCAAGAGCTTCGCGATGACCGGTGTCGTATCGATCGCCCTGTCCGCCATCATCGAGCCCACGCTGTTCGGTATGCTCGTGAAGAACAAGAAGGTCTGGCTTGCGCAGATCATCGGCGGTGCCGTCGGCGGCGCGTTCCTCGGTATCATGAAGGTCGTCACCACTGCGTTCACCTTCGGTTCCGTCACTACGTTCCCGGCTTTCGTGAGTTCCGACCCCATGAACTTCGCTTGGGCTATGGTCGGCATGCTCATTTCCGCCGTCGTGGCCGGTGTTCTTGCCTTCGCCTTCACCGGCAAGGAGGATCAGCTCGCCTAAGAGCCCCGGATGCGCCGCCTCTCCTAGGGTCGTTCTCTTCGCTTGAAGAGCGTCGCGCTTACGCGAGGTGTGTCAACCTCGTTCAAATTGTGAACGAGAGGGTAGGTCAATCGATTAAGCGGTCGTCATCGCAACAGGTGGCGGCCGCTATTCTGCTTGTGCGTTACACTTTTCGAAAAGAAATGAACGAGCGTGAAGCAGAGTGGTTTGGAGAGGTTCCCAATATGATTCCGTATGAGCGCCAGGAGCGAATTGTAGAGTGCCTGCAGAAGTCGGGCCTCGCGAGGATTTCCGAGCTGCAGGAGGAGCTGCCGGGCGTCTCTATTTCGACGCTACGTCGCGACCTCAAGGAGCTGGAGGCGCTTGGCAAGGTTGAGCATCTTTCGGGCGGCGCGGTGAGGCTCCTCTCGGCTGTCCACGAGGTGAGTATCTCGACGCGTTCGGGCCTACACGGGAGTGAGAAGGAACAGATTGCCCAAGTCGCCTTGCGTTTTGTTGAGGACGGGGACACGCTCTACTTGGACTCGGGTTCCACCTGCACGGCGCTGCTGCGTCTGCTGCTCGACCGCGACGTGACAATTTACACGACGGATGCCTCGGCGTGCCTGATTAAGAGCGAGACGCGCGCCCAGCTCATCGTGGTGGGTGGCGAGTTCAACTATGTGAACTCCTCGTTCTGCGGTTCTATGACCGAATCGATCCTGCGCGATCTGTACTTCGATAAGGCGTTTATCGGGACCAACGCGATTGACGAGGACCGCGGCGTCATGACGCCCTCCTACGTTGAGGCGGCGAAGAAGCGCATCGTGCGCGAGAATTCGAATAAGGCGTACGTGCTGTGCGACAGCTCGAAGTTCCATCAGTTCTCGAATGTTCGCGCGTTTGGGTTCGATGGTGTGTCGATTATCGCGGAGTCCTATGACGAGAAGATCGCCCAGTGCGCGCGCCTGATCACGCCTGGAGCGTAGGGGGTCCGGGCTCAGGTCTGCGGATTGCGGCCCCTGGCTGCTGCTGTCCGCGTAGCGGGATTTCTTCCTAGGGAATACGACAGCGTTTCGTGGTGCGGGCTCCTGCATGATACCAGCTAGATAGGCAAATATGGCAACGTTGTGAATCTGGAAAAGCCTGCAGGTTAACAACGTGGTTAAACGATTAATCAGCCAGACTGTAGATAAAGGTTAAACGATTAATTACCACCGAGTAGATAATCACCGAGCAGATAAGGAGTTCACTATGCTGCTCTGCCCCAGTCTCATGTGCGCCGACTACGGCAATCTGCGTGCGACCGTCGAGGATCTCGACGCCGCCGGCATCGACATCTTCCATTGCGACGTGATGGACGGCAGTTTCGTTCCCAATTTCGCCATGGGTCTCGAAGACATCAAGGCCGTGCGAGCTGCCACCAACAAGCTCGTCGACGTGCACCTTATGGTCGAGAATCCTGCCAGCAAGGTTGAACTTTTCGCCTCCGCCGGCGCGGACATCATCTATATCCATCCGGAGTCCGAGCGTTACGTGGTCAAGACACTCGCCGCGATTAAGTCCCTCGGCAAGAGCGCCGGTATCGCCGTGAACCCCGACACCTCTATCTCCGAGATCGAGGAGATGTTGAACCTCTGCGATTACGTGATGGTCATGACGGTGAATCCGGGTTTTGCCGGTCAGAGCTTTATCGAGTTCACGAACGACAAGGTGCGTCGCCTTGCCGCGCTGAAGGAGCGCTTTGGCTTCAAGCTCATGATCGACGGCGCCTGCTCGCCCGAGCGCGTGCGCGACCTGTCCGCCATTGGCGCGGACGGATTTATCTTGGGCACCAGTGCGCTGTTTGGCAAGGACGCTGGTTACGAGGAGTGTCTGCGCCGTTTGCGCGCCGGCGAGGTGTATTAGAAGCGGAACGGCGAATTAGGACGGATTGAGCGCGCGGCATGCGCGAATGGTTCTTATGGAAAGGGGTCTCTTTTGAAGATCGGTATTGGAAACGACCACGTCGCAGTCGAGTACAAGGAAGCCATCACGGCGTATATCCAGGAGAAGTACGGCTACGAAGTCGTGAACTTCGGTACGGACAGCACCGAGCGCTTTGACTATCCCATCGCGGGTGAGGCCGTGGCGGACGCTGTCATGTCCGGCGAGGTTGATCGCGGTATCGTTATCTGCGGTACGGGTGTGGGCATCTCGCTTGCCGCCAACAAGGTGCGCGGTATCCGTTGCTGCACCTGCTCTGAGCCGTATTCCGCTCGCCTGTCGCGCGAGCACAACAACACCAACATGCTCGCATTTGGTGCTCGTGTGGTAGGCATCGAGCTGGCCAAAATGATTGTCGACGCCTGGCTCACCGGCGAGTTCGAGGGCGGCCGTCACCAGCGACGCATCGATATGATTCGCCAGATCGAGGCTCGTCAGCTCGTACGTGCGGAGGAAGCACGCGGCTGGTAGCGGAAAAGCCCGTCACCCGTGTGGTGGCGGGCTTTTTGCATGTCGCGCGTGGGATAGAGCACATGCGAGAGAAAAACGCGGCTATTCGCTGCCCGCTGTCTAGCTGCTCGCGCGTTGCACGAGCTTAACGGGGACAAGCGTCTCCATCTCGGGCTCTTCGCCGCGCAGCAGGGCGAGCAGGGCCTGACATCCCTCGTGCGCGAGGCGCTCGGGGAAGCGGCGGATGGTGCTGATTTGCGGCGTCGGAAGCTGCGCGTAAACGGAATCGTCGAAGCCGATGAGACGGACGTCTTCGGGTACGCGCTTGCCGGCGGCAACGAGCGCACGCAGCGCGCCCACGGCTGCGTGGTCGCTATGGGCGAAGACGCCGTCGACGGGGTAGCCCGTGGAGAGGAAGTCGGTCACGAGCTCTTCCGACTCGATGATGCTCGGCTGCTTACCCGAGACAAACAGCTGGTAGTCGCGGCGTAGCGGCATTCCGTGCGCGGCGAGCGCCCGCTCGTAGCCCATCTGGCGCTCGTTGCCGGGGTAGTTGGCGGTAAAACTCGAGATGCTCAGGATGTCCTTGCAGCCGCGCTCGATGAGGTGCTCGGTCGCCATGTAGCCACCGCCGATGTTGTCGGAGCCCACGTGTGGGAAACCGAGGTCGTTTTCGGGCGCACGGTCGATGCAGACCACGGGGATTCCGTGGGGGACGAACTCGCCGTCGAGCCTGCGCAGGCCGGAGATACAGATGATACCGTCGGCCTGCTTGCTTGCCAGCGTGCGGAAGTAGTCACGCTCGCGGGCGGGGTCATTGGCGCTGTTGCAAACAAAGACCGAGTAGTCCTCGGTTGCCAGCTCGCGCTCCACATGCAGGGCGATCTTGGAAAAGAAGTCGTTGGAGATGTCCGGCACGATCATGCCGATGGTCCGGGACTGGGCCATACGGAGGCTCTTCGCCGCCATGTTCGTGACGTAGCCGTATTCCTTTAGGGCGGCTTCCACGCGTTTGCGGGTGTCTTCGGAAAAACGGCCGCTGCCGTTGATGACGTGGGAGACCGTGGCGACGGATACGCCGGCCGCGACGGCAATCTGGCGCATGGATGGGCGCTTGCCTGGTGTGGGCATGGGGCCTCCTGCTGCTTTCGGGTGGTTAACAGATTAACCGAGATTGTAGCGCATGCGCGATGCCGTAATGGGTCGCTTCGAAGTCGTTTTGTCGCGCTCGGTCTGCACCTTGGATAAGAAGGAGTTCGTCGAGCACTCCGATCCGGAGCGCACGCGCGCCAACATCCCGCTGTTCCAGCAGGGCATCATGATACAGCAGCTCAACTCCGAGAAGCTCGTGGTCGAGACCATGGTGAAGTTCTGCGGCTAGTAATTACTGCATTACATATTCTGTTGTCACCTGGGAGGCTTGTTTTTGCGGGCCTCTTTGTGTTGCTATGGAGCCCTGGCCTGTCGATAAACAAAGCGCCCGCTTGCCGGGGAGCAAGCGGGCGCTTCTGAGCGAATATGTTTGCGGCGAGAGCCGTAATGAGCGGTGAGGTGGCGACTAGTTGGTCGTACCGGAATCGTCGCCCGTGCCCGTGCCCGTGCCCGAGCCCGAGCCAGAAAGTGCGACCGTCAGCGTAATCGTGCTGTCGGTGGACTGCTTGCCGGTGGGGGAGACGCCCGTAACGGTGGCATCCTCGTTACCGCTTACGGGATTGCCGTTCTGGTCACAGAAGCCGATGTTATAGAAACCGGCGTTGTTGAGCGCGGTGACGGCGGCGGAGATGCTCTTGCCGTACAGGTTGCCCGGAACACTGGCCTTGCCGGACTTCTTGGCAATGACGACGGTAATCGTGGCGCCGGGCTTCTGCTTGCCGCTGGGGTTCCAGCTGATCACGGTGCCCTCGGTAACCGAGTCGTTCTCCTGGTAGCTCACGTCGACGCCAAAGCCTGCCATATCGAGGGCGTTGCGCGCCTGGGCCTCGGTCATGTCGGTCAGGTCGGGGACGGACGTGGTATCCGGGCCGCCCGAGACCTTGTACGAGATGGTCGTGCCTTTCTCGACTTCCTTACCGGCTCCGGTGCCCTGCTCAAAGACCTGGCCCTCATCGGCCTCATTGGCCTCCTCGGAGGCGTTGCCCTTCAGGCCAACGCTTGCCAGCGCGGCCTCGGCCTGGTCTTTGGTCAGGCCGACAAGCTGGGGAACCTCAACCTTCTCGGAGGGCTTGGGGCCCTTGGAGATTACCAGGTTCACCTTGGTTCCCTTGGCCTTCTTGGTGTTGCCGTTGGGCGTCTGCTCGGCGACCTTGCCCTCGTCGACATCGTCGTTGTAGCTTTGGTCGATGGTGCCGACCTCGAGGCCGGCTTCCTTGATCAGCTCGACGGCAGTCTGCTGGTCCTTGCCCAGCACATCGGGCACGGTGACCTGCTCGCCGCCAAAGAGTCCTGTGGCAAAGGCCACCACGATGCCGATGACGGCAACGGCTGCCACCACGGCGGCGATGATCTTGTTCTTGTTGGATTTGGGCTTTTCGACCTCGTAGGAGCCGGTGGAGCCCGAAACCGAGCTACGGGCGGTATTTTGGCCGCTCACGCCCGAGACGGGACGCACCATGGCGCGCGTCTGATCGGAAAGCTCGCGAGTCTTGGTGGCGCCCAGCTCACCGGGGGCACCGATGATGCGCGTGGGCTCCGAGACGTTGACGGCACGGCCCGACAGGTAGCTGTTGAGCACCTGACGCAGCTCGTCGGCGGTCTGGAAGCGGTTTGCCGGGTCTTTCTCCATGCACTTGAGGATGATGCGCTCAAGGTCGGCGTCGACACCGGAGTTGATCTGGCTCGGCGGAATAGGCAGCTCGTTGACCTGCTTGAGTGCGACCGAGATAGCGTCGTCACCGTCAAAGGGAACGCGGCCGGTGGCGCACTCGTACATCACGACGCCCAGCGAGTAGATATCCGAGGTGGGGCCGAGGTCCTGACCGCGGGTCTGCTCGGGGCTGACGTAGTGAGCGGTTCCCAGCACGTTGTTGTCTTGCGTGAGGTGGCTGTTCTTGGCGCGCGCGATGCCAAAGTCCATCACCTTGATGTTGCCGTCGGGCAGCACCATGATGTTCTGCGGCTTAATGTCGCGGTGGATGATCTCGTGCTTGTGGGCGACCGAAAGCGCGGAGCTAATCTGCGAGCCGATCTGGGCGACCTTCTTGGGGTCGAGGGCGCCGTGGCTCTTGATGCCGCTCTTAAGGTCGGTGCCGCGCAGGTACTCCATGACGATGTAATAGGTGTCGCCGTCCTTGCCCCAATCGTAGACGCCCACGATATAGGGGGAGGAGAGACCGGCTGCTGCCTGGGCCTCCTGCTTAAAGCGTGCGGCGAAGGTTGCGTCGCCAGCATACTGCGGCAGCATAATCTTGACGGCTACCGTGCGGTCGAGGACCTGGTCCTGTGCACGGTAGACGGTCGCCATGCCGCCTGTCCCCACCTTATCCTTGAGGAGGTATCTTCCCCCGAGGACCCTCTGTTCCATTCCTGCTCCTAACATAACTATTCGCTCAACGATGTGTGTAGTACCTACGATGTGGCCGCTGGGGCCGTGTGGCGCGTTGCCGCTAACTCTTCGGCCGCGGCGCGCCTCGGGTGTCCGATTCGATCATGGGCATCACGCTCCCTGTGCGGCAAGCGCCGCGGTCAGGACGATGCCGGCGATCTTGGCGGCCTTGACGTCATGCTTGTCGTAATCCTCTAAGGCCACCGAGATGGCGACTGTGGGTGAATCGTAAGGTGCAAAGCCAACGAACATCGAATTGACGTTGGTGCCGCCAATCTCGGCCGAGCCGGTCTTGCCGGCGACCTTGACGCCGGGGATCTGGGCATCGGTGCCGGTGCCGGACTGGACGACGGCAAGCATGGCCTGCTTGACCTGGTCGGCCGTGGCGGAGCTGACGGCCTGACCAAGCGAGCGGGACTGCGTGGTCTTGACCACGGTTCCGTCCGGGGCGAGTACCTGGGCTACAAAGTACGGGTCCATGACCACGCCGCTGTTAGCGATGGCGGCGGCAATCACGGCGTTCTGCATGACGGTGGTCTGCGGGCCGGGCGTGTGGTCCATGCCGACAGGCTGGCCGGCGCCGGCCCAGGCGGTCTCCCACTCGGTCATGAGCGACGGGTCGGCCATGATGGAGGCCGCGGAGGTCAGGTCCTGGCCGAGCTTTTGGCCGTAGCCAAAGGCGTTGGCAAACTGCACGAGCGTGTTTGCGCCAACTTCGTTTGCCACCTGGCCAAAGACGACGTTGGAGGACACGGCAAAGGCCTGCTGCAGGCTGATGGTGCCGTAGCTCTCGTTGGCATAGTTGGTGACCGGTGCGTTGCCGATGTCCATGGAGCCGGGCGCCTGGTAGGTGCTGGTAAGGCTGGCGGTACCGGTCTCGAGTGCCGCGGAAAGCGTAACGACCTTAAACGTTGAGCCCGGCGTGTACAGCGCGTCCATGGCGCGATTGTACATGGAGCCGTCCTCGCCGCCGCCCGTCTGCAGCAGGGCATCGATGTTGGTGTTGTCGTAGGTGGGCGAGCTGGCACATGCGAGCACCGCGCCGGTACGCGGGTCGATGACCACTACAGCGCCCTTAAAGCCCTTGAGTGCCTGCTCGGCAGCCGTCTGGATGCGCGAGTCGATGGTGAGCTTGGCGGTGTTGCCCGGCTGGGTCTGGCCCGCGAGCGACGCGATGGCGTTGTTCCAGCTGGAGTAATCCTTAGAGCCGGTGAGCGTGTCGTTCATGACGCTCTCGATGGCGGTGGTGCCATACTGCTGGCTCACGTAGCCAACCACGTGCGCTGCCAGGTTACCGTTGGGGTAGGAGCGTACGTAGGTGCCGTCCTCCTGTTGCAGCGACTCGGCCAGCGTCACGCCGTCGGACGTGATGATGGAACCGCGCTGGATGTACTTGGAGCGGGCGATGGTGTGGTTGTTGGTCGGCATGTCCTGATAGTCCTTGGCCTTGATGACCTGGACATAGGTGAGGTTGCCGATAAGGATGGCGAACAGCGCCGTAAAGGCGAGCACCGCGCGGGTTAGACGGTTGGCGAGCGCCACGCGGCCGAGCACACCGGATTCAGGTGTGTCGAGCAGGCGACGGCGCATGCGCGAGCCGACGGAATGGCTGCCGCTGCCGTAGGAAGACGAGGTGGCAAAGCGCGTGCCCGTCGGGGCGGCGGCAGATGCGACCTGATCATCGGTGATGGCGGCCATGGTGCCGGTGCCGGTAAGCTCGGCCTCGCGTCCGGTCGCCTCGTCACCGGCGCGCAGCAGGAGCGCGACGATGATAAAGCTCGCCAGCAGAGAGGAGCCGCCCTGGCTCATAAAGGGCAGGGTGACGCCGGTCAGCGGGATCAGGCGGGTTACGCCGCCAACGATCAAGAAGGCCTGGAAGCTGATGGCGGCCGTAAGGCCCGTGGCACTAAAGGCGGCGAGGTCGGACTTTGCGCGGGCAGCTGTGGTCAGGCCGCGAACGGCAAAGAGCATAAACAGGATGAGCACGGCGCCGCCGCCCAAAAGGCCCATCTCCTCGCCGATAGCCGAGAAGATAAAGTCGGACTCGACGACAGGGATGTTGTTGGCCATGCCGTTGCCGATGCCAACACCGACCAGACCGCCATCGGCAAGCGAGAAGAGCGACTGGACGATCTGGTAGCCCTGGCCCTGGGCGTCCTTAAACGGATCGAGCCAAACCTGGAAACGCACCTGAACGTGAGACAGGAACTTGTAGGCGCCCACGGCTCCAACGGCCAGCAGCGCAAGGCCGATAACGACATACGAAAAGCGCCCCGTGGCAACGTAGAGCATCAGCAAGAAGATGGTGTAGAACAGCACGGCCGAACCCAGATCGCGTTCGAAGACGACGACGAGCAGGCACACACCCCACACGGCAAACAGCGGCAGCAGCAGTCGCAGGCGAGGGATCTTAAAGCCCAGGATCTTGCGGTTGGAGATGGAGAGCAGCTCGCGGTTCTCGGCCAGGTACCCGGCCAGGAACAGCACGATAAAGACCTTGGCGAACTCGCCGGGCTGGATGGTAAAGCCCGCGATGCGAATCCACAGCTTGGAGCCCGAGATCGTGGTGCCGATAAAGATAGGCAGCATCAGCAGAATGATGCCGATGATGCCAAAGGTGTACTTGTAGCGCATGACCACGTCGAGGTTCTTAACCAACGCGAGCGTTCCCACCATCAGGGCCACCGAGACAAACAGGATGATGAGCTGTGAGATGGCGAGAGCGGGGGCGAGGCGTGTCACGAACGTGATGCCGATGCCCGAAAGTATAAATACGATGGGTAGGATGGCGGGGTCGGCGCCGGGCGCCAAGATGCGCACGGCGATATGTGCCGCGGCGAAGGCGGCAAAGAGGCCGATCGGCACGGCGAGCGTCTCAAAGGAGATAGCGGCGCCCGCGGTGAGGACGTACATCGCATACAGCAGGATGACGGGGAACGCCGAGGCGATGAGCAAGAGCAGCTCGGTGTTGCGGCGACTCATAAGCGGCACTCCCTTTCTAATTCTTATCGGAGGCTTCGGCCTCGGCGGACTGTTCGGCGGTTTTCTCGGAATCTGATTCGGAGGTTGATCCCTGATTGGTGTTGTCGCGAATCGTTTGCGCGTCGATCACCTGGCGGGTCTGCTCCTCGTCGATCTGGTGGCGGTACTTGGATATCGTGTCCTGCGCATCGTCGACACTTGTTTGCGGAATGCCCGCCTTGAGGCGGTTTTGCGTGTCTTCGGGCAGGTCGGACAGCTTAATGCTGGTTTCGCTTTCGAGCCAGTGGAGCTTGAGTCCGAGCGGCTTGCCGGGCAGGCCGCGCCAGACGGCGACATTGCCCTGGTAGGTACCCAGGTAGTACGAGCCGGTGACACCCGTGTAGGCCCAGATGCCAGCTGCCAGCACAAAGACGAGGGCCAGGATGGCGGCGATAGTAACGTTGCGGCGACGCACGCGTTGCGCCTCGCGCATGACGCCATCGTCAACCAGGTCAACGACTACTACGGTCACGTTGTCGTGGCCGCCGGCGGCAAGCGCCGCGTCCACTAGGTTGTCGACGCAGATTTGCGCGGTTGAGGACTGCGTGGCGATGTTCTCGATATCGCTATCGGGAATCATGCTCGAGAGGCCGTCGGAGCACAGGACCAGGCGGTCGCCTTCCTCGATATGCAGAGTGAAGTGGTCGGCATACATGGCGGGGTCCGAGCCCAGCGCGCGGGTGATGACCGAACGGTTGGGGTGGACGCGAGCCTCGTCTGCCGTGATCTCGCCGGCGTCCACGAGCTCCTCCACGTAGGAGTGGTCGCGGGTCACGCGGATGAGCGTGCCCTCGTGGAGCAGATAGGCGCGAGAGTCGCCCACGTGGGCGATGGCGAGCGTGTCGTTTTCGATGTAGGCGCAGGTGGCTGTGCAGCCCATGCCGGGCTTGCCCAGGCCGTTCAGGGCCGCCTCGATTACGGCGGCGTTGGCTGCCTCGACGGCTGCGGCCAGGCGTGCTGCGTCGGCGGACTGTGGGGCCGTCTTGGCAATAGTCTCGACGGCGATGGAAGAGGCTACCTCGCCGGCAGCGTGACCACCCATGCCGTCGCATACGCAAAAGAGCGGCGACTGCACCAGGTAGGAATCCTCATTGTGCGGGCGCACGCAGCCAACGTCGGAGCGGGCGCCCCACATGAGTTGCGTGGTGGTGCCGGCATCATAGGTCGAGTCGGTCTCGATGCGCTCCTCGGTCAGGGGCTCAAAGCTCATGGTCGAGCCGGGGTCTTTGAGCTTGGCCTCAACGGCGGCAACGTCGATTTCAGCTGTGTCACCGGGAGAGACGGTGTCGGTCACGGCGTTTGATTCGGAATCGCCGGTGTCCGGGGAGTCGGGCTCCTCGGACACGCGGGCGGTCGACTCGTCATCTTGCGGGCTGACGTCTATAGGCTCGGGCGTCGGCGTAGACGCGGGCGCAACCTCGGATGCCGGGGCTATGGGAAACGCCGGCGCGGCGGGCTCGGGTGCCGCAAACACTGCAGCGCTCTCGTTGATTGCCGCGGCGACGGGCTCTGCAAAGTGAGCCGGCGCCGGGGTTGCTTCGGGCGCTGTGGGCTGTTCCGCAGCATGTGCGCCGATGGGCGCCGCTACGGCATCCTCTTCGTCCTCGTTATCGGCGAGATCCGAAATATCATGCGTTACATGCGAAAGAGGCAGGGAGAACACGGTGTCCTCGGGCTCCACGGGTGCGGAGCCCGCCGGAGCGGCGTGGGCCGGCGCAGCTGTGGCGGCGGCCGGTGCCTCGGTCATAGTTGCGGACTTGTTCTCCTCGTCGATCATCGACGGTTCACCTTCATGACCACGTCGCCAATCTGGACTTCGTCGCCCTCACGCAGCGTCGCGGGCTCCACGAGCTGGCGGCCGTTGACGAGCGTGCCGTTAAGCGAGTTGAGGTCCTCGATGATGAGCGCCGGGCCCTGCAGCGAAAAGCGCGCATGCGAGGCCGAGACGAACGGTTCGTTGATGCAGATGTCCGAAGATGGCGAGCGACCGACGATGACGGGGCCGAGCATGTCTACGTGGATGCCGCGGATACCGCGCGGACCCTTGTCCACATCAATCGTCCAGATAGCCGAGTCGCGGCGCTGCCCGCGCACAAGTCCCACGCCGGTCTTCATGACGGCGAACAGGAAGATATAGAGCAGGGCGACCAGGACGATGCGGCCTGCAAAAAGGACGATATCGATGTTCATAAGCGACTATCCCCTAAATTCAAAGGTGCTCAGGCCAAACGTCAGCAGATCGCCGTTGCGCAGCGGGCAGCGCGTAATGCGGCGGTTGTTGACGAGCGTGCCGTTGGTGGAATTGAGGTCCTCGATCGACCAATCCGAGCCCGTAAAGGTGAGCTGGGCGTGGCGGCGCGACACGTTGGGGTCGCGCAGGGCAATGTCGGAAACCGAGCGCTCGCGACCGATGGTCACCTGTGCGGAGGTGATGCTATGGCTCTCGCCGCTCACGACGTCGACGAGCTGGGCGAGCGGGCGCTGCGGGGCGCGAGTGCTCGCCATGTTGGAGGCGATGCCGGCTGCGGCGCCTAGGCCCACGGCGGCACCGGTCGCGGCGGCTCCGCCCATGCCGGCAAGCGCGTCGCGCGAGACGGTCTGCGGCACCGGGATGGGTGCGGCGGCGGGGTCGGGGACGCTAGGCGCGAAGGGGTCTGCCACGGCAACCGGGTCGGGAGCAGCGGCGCGAGGCGTCGGCTGCTGCTGGGGCATGGCGGCGGGGCGCTGCTGCTGCGGGGCAGCAAACTGCTGCTGACCGGCGCGCGGGGCGCTGGCGGCACGGCTTGCCGCGGAGTTGTTCTGGCCCAGGCCGTTTTGATAGGCGCGCTCTTCTTCGTACAGGCGGCCGAGCGTGGGGGCATCGACGTTCTCGGCAAAGACCGAGAACTTGCCGGCGCGCAGCTGCGGATCGATCATAAAGCGCACGAGGGGCTCGCCGACAAAGACATAGCGGCGCTTTTCGGCCTGCGCCTTCACAAACTCGCGGACCTCGCGCGAAAGCTCGGGGTAGAACGGGGCGAGCATGGGATCGTCGTCGGCGGCGATAAGGATGGTATAGAGTGCCGGCGCCGTGTTGACGCCGTTGATCACCAGAGTCTGATCCTCCATGTCGCGAGCGGCCTGCTTGGCAAGCTTCTTAAAGGAGAACGGGGCACGGGTGGCACCGAAGATGCCGGCCACGTGGTCCTCGAAGATGTTCAGGAAGTTCACGAAAGATCACTCTCCGTATAGGTTCTTTGGTATCCGAGCAAATATAGGCATATCCCAACGATTATAGAGGATAGGGTTCCCGCAACCGCCGCCTTGGCGACGACCGCGGCTGCAAGGCCGGCAATTTCCATATGGTGTGCAAGACAGGACGCCGCTGCGCAGCCTATGCCGGTGACAGCGATGGCGGCGATTGCGGCAAGGTTTGAGCCCTGATCGGCACGCTTGGCATGGGCATTGAGCAGTGCAGATGACGCTGCGGCAGTTGCCGCGACCAGCACAAAGGCAGCCCAAAGGAGCGGGTCTCCCAGCGCTGCGGCAACGTTACCGAGCCCCAGCACGCCTCCGGCTGAAAGCGCGACCGTGGCCAGACGGGCAAAAAGCGCGCCAATGCCCGTTGCCGCGGCGGCGCTTGCCGGGCCGAGCCAAAATGACGCGACGCCGGCGGCGACCCCAGCTGCCAGGAAGGTATTGCCGGTCAGACAGCCAAGCGCGAGTGCACAGGTGAGCGCGGCGCTCGCGGCAGTCTCGGTGCGACCCCAGGCGATCCACCAACCGGACATGGCGGCGGCAAAGATCACCGCGATGGGCAGCATCGACAGGATGCCCTGTGCCTGCATGGTGGCGTTGGCCATGAGCACCAAAAAGCCCACAGCCGAGATGGCCGAGCCAATTTGGGGGGCCAGGCCAGCCGCCGCTCCGATCGCGATGGCCGCAATGACCAGGCCGGGAAGCGCCGCGACCCCGGCCGTTTGCATCAGCAAAAAGCTAAAGGTGCCGCACGTTAGCGCCGAGATAGTGCGCATGGTGTAGTCGCGCGCATGGCTCCAGCGCGTGCCCGCCCAGCCGAGTGCGGGGTCGACCTCGATGGCGTCGTCCTCGTAGTGCGACGGCTCGATATCGTCGAGCTCCTGCTCGTCATCCGAAAGTTCGCCAACCATTTGCTCCAGGCTGCGACGGCCTTCGCGCACGCTGCCCAGACCGGCAAGGAGCTGGTCGCAAAATGCCTCGATGCTGTTGGGGCGGTCCTGCGGCATGGGGGAGAGCGCGCTCATGAGCGCGGCCTCGGCTCCCGGGGGAAAGTGTGGTATCAGCTCGCTGGGATAGGTGGCGCCGCCGATGATGCGGCCGAGCGAGTCGGCGGGCGTTGCCGCCATAAAGGGAGCGCTGCCGCACAGGCCCTCGTAGATCACACAGGCGAGGGCAAAGACATCGGCGCGCTCGTCGACCGTGCCGGTCTCGATATCGAGCTGCTCGGGCGGCATGTAGCCGATGGTGCCGCCGCGTGAGCCGCCAAAGCCACCGGCGGACGACAGTCGCGCCATGCCAAAGTCGGTGAGCTTTACATTGCCCGAGTGGTCGATGAGCACGTTGGCGGGCTTAATGTCCAGGTGGAGTACGCCATTACTATGGGCGAAGGTGAGTGCCTGGCCCAGGGCATCGGCAATGGCCGCGGCCTCGTCAAAGGTAAGTGAGTGGCCGTCCACGCGGTGCAAAAACTCGGCCAGCGACATGCCATCGACATATTCCATAACCAGGTAGGCATAGGCTGTGTCGTGTGTAAAGTCGATGACCTGCACGATATTGGGATGTTGAAGCATGGCGGCAGTGTGCGCCTCGCGCAGGACATCCATGATGTCGCTGGCGGGCATGCCGGCACCGTTGATAAGGGGGATGCGCTTAATGGCGACGCGGCGGCGCAGGTGCGTGTCGCGGCAGATCTCGATGGAGCCAAAACCGCCGGTCGCAAGTGTCTCGAGCGGCTGGTACCGCTTGAGCAGCTCGCGAGAGCTGGTGCCCTCCAAGGGAACGTCCGGCGAGAACCGGGCGGTATGTTGCGAGAAAAGCGGCATGGCCAACCCTCGTGCGTTTAAAGTTCGTTTGCGAGTGGCGGGCGCGGAGCCGAGCCGTTCGCGGTGGCATAGATGCTGCTAGTGTAGCACGCTCGGGTGCATGGGGAGGATAGCGGGATACGAGGCTGCCTGTCTGGCTTGGCCTTAGCGCTTCTTCTTGTTCTTCTTCTGCTTGCGCTGCTTGCCCTTGGTCTCCTGGAGCTTGTCGCCCTGCTTGGCCTCGGCGGCGGCCTTCTCGGCCTTCATTTTCTTCTTCTTGGTCTCGAGGCGGAGTTTTTTGTTGATGCGCGCCTTAAGGAAGGGACCGAACTGTTCGGCATCGCCACGGACAAAGGTGTCCTTGGGGATCGTCACGCCCTGGTCGGCGAACATGGCCACAAAGATGCGCTCGCCGTCGAGCACGTGGTCGAGCTTTTCAAACGGGAAGAACTGCGACTTGCCGCTCTTGCCCCAAACCATCAGGCCGTCCTCGTTGGCAGCGACGCGGCGATAGCGGCCACCCATGGACTCGTCGGCCTCGACGGCGTCGATAAAGTCGCGGGCGAGGGTGTGGTGCAGGTTTTTGCTCCACCAGGCCAAAAAGGCGCCGAATACGATCAGGACGACGCCAAACTTGATCCAGTTGCCGCCGGCCACCAGCATGCCGATGCCGATGAGCGCGGCAATCGCGGCGGCGACATACAGCGAGCCGCGACGCCTGGGCGAGGCGACCAGGCGGGCGAAGTCGGTGACCAGGTCGTTTTCGTACTGGTACTCGTTGAGGTACAGGATGCCGTCGTCGGCTGCGGCCTGCTCCTCGAGCGCGACCTCGACCTGGTCGGCTGCTTCGGAGGGAACGAGGTTGCTCTCTGCGTCTGCCATGCTCTTTGGACTCCTATCGCGGCGGGCTCGCCGTACGGGTTATTATGAATGCAGTATGCCGTGCGACCGCATGGCCGCCGCGGCAACAAGACTCAGTATACCCGGGGGAGCACCCATGGAATCGTTGTACCGAAAGTATCGCCCGCTCACCTTCGACTCCGTGGTGGGCCAGCAGCATATCGTCTCGACGCTCGAGCACGCCATCACCGAGGGACGCCTGTCCCATGCGTACCTGTTCTGCGGTCCGCGCGGCACGGGCAAGACCACCATGGCGCGCATCCTGGCCAAGGCGCTGCTGTGCCGCAATGCCGAGGCGGCGCGCGCCGAGGGTGCAAGCGGCTGCATGCCCGACGGTACTTGCGAGGAGTGCGAGCTCATTGCCGAGGGTAACCACCCCGATGTCTACGAGCTCGATGCCGCCTCCCGCACGGGCGTGGACAATGTGCGCGAGGAAATCATCAACTCCGTCAACTTTGCCCCGGTGCGCGGCAAGTACAAGATCTATATCATCGACGAGGTCCACATGCTCACGACGGCGGCGTTCAACGCGCTGCTCAAGACGCTTGAGGAGCCGCCGGCACACGTGATCTTTGTGCTGTGCACCACCGACCCGCAAAAGATTCTGGAGACCATCCTCTCGCGCTGCCAGCGTTTCGATTTCCATCGCATCGGCAACGAGGATATTGAGCATCGCCTGGCATACGTGTGCGAGCAGGAGGGCTTCGATTACGACGACGAGGCGCTGGCTATCGTGGCGCGCCATGCCAAGGGCGGCATGCGCGACGCGCTCTCCACGCTGGAGCAGCTGAGCGTCTTCGGCAACGGCACCGTGCATGCGGACGATGCCCGCTCGCTTTTGGGCGAAGTTTCGGACCAGATTCTGGGCGAGTTTGCGCGCGCCATTGCTAATCGTGATGTCGCCGAGCTATATGGGCTTATTCGCGCGCAGGTCGAGGAAGGCAACGATCTGCTGGAACTGACGCGCGACCTGGTGGCGCACGTGCGCGACGTGTATGTTGCCTGCGTTGCCGGTGCCCGTGCCGAGTTGTTTGAGGGCGGCGCCGAGCAGGCCGAGGCGCTTGCTGCCGAGGCCGCTGCCTTTGGCGAGCATCCTGCCGACCGCCTGGCCCGTGTGCTGACGGTGCTCGACGATGCCGCACTGGAGATGAGGGGCGCGAGCGACGTGCGCCTGGTGCTCGAGATCGCCTGCACGCGTCTGGCGCGTCCCGAGGCTGATTTAACGATTGAGGCATTGGCCGAGCGCGTGGCACGCCTGGAGGCCATGGTTGCCAACGGCGCCGTGCCGGCGAGCGTGGCTGCTGCTCAGGCCGCCGCGCCTGCAGCATCCGTACCTGCTGCTGCCCAGCAGCCGACGCTAATTTCGGGCGCCCGTGCTGCCGCTCCGACGGCATCCGCTGCCCCCGCTGCTACGTCCGCGCGCCAGGGCGGTATGCCTTGGGACCGTGGTGCTGCCGCTCCGGCGGCTCAGCCTGCGCCCCGTTCTGCGTCCGTGTCAGTTTCCAAGCCTGCAGCGCCTGCACCTCAGCCTGCGCCGGCTCCGACGTCTCAGCCCGTTGCGGCCCCCGCGCCTGTCACCGCTCCGGCACCTAAGCCCCAGTCCAACAATGCCGCCCAGGTTGCCGCCGCCGGTGCTGCCGAGACGCCCGCGGTCGAGGATGCCGGAGAGCTGCAGCGCAAATGGGTCGAGGTTGTCGAGCGCGTCAAGGCGCGTCAGGCTTCCTACGCAGGGCTTTTGCTCAACGCCCGCGCCACGGCCGACGACGGCTCCAAGCTCACCGTCTCGTTCCCTGCGGGCTCGACCTTTGCCATCAAGATGCTCGGCCGCGCTGACACGCAATCGGTGGTCCTGCCGACGGTCTGCGCAGTCTTCGGTCGTCGTACCGTCGACTATGTCCTGGATGGGGGTGGCACGCCGGCTCCTCAACATGAGGAGCATTCTCCATCTGCACGGGCTGCGGCATCTGCGGACCCGCAACCCGTGTCCTCGGCGGCCCCTGCATCCTCGAGCGCCAGCGCGACGCAGCCAAAAGCGGCACCGGTAGCGGCACCGACCCTGTCGGCGCCTAAGCCCGCGGCGCCCAAACCGGTTGTTCCGACACCCGCGCCTAAGCCCGTCTCGCCCAAGTCGTCTGACCTGGGCAAAGCCCCCTGGTTACGCTCCGACAACCCCGCCGGCGCTCCTGCCATGGGTAAGCTCCCGACCGAGCCCGCACCCCGTGCGCCCGAGCGCTCGGCTGCCCCCAAGGCTCAGCCTGTCGCGCAGTCCGTGCCGTGGGAATCCGAACAGGTGCCCTACGACGACGCTATGGTCGGCGGCTTCGCTGGCGATGCGAGCGGGGACGATCTGCCCCCGTTCGACGTGCCGGGTGCGACGCCCGCGCCCAAGTCCGCTGTAACTGCCCCCAAAGAGGAGGACGCTCCTGCAGCTCCCTGGGAGTCCAACCCCGGCGCCGGCAGCCCCTTCGGCCACCAGGGTGCAGCCCCGAGCATTCCGCAGACCGAGGCCGAGGCCAAAGCCCTCATCCGCAGCGTCTTCGGTCAGGCCACCATCTTCAAGCCGGTGGAGTAGCCGTACGGGCGGGTATACTGCTCAAGAAGAGAACCCCTTGCCCGGGCGCATTTGTATTTCGGACATGTGTAGTGTGGTGCCGCGTATATCGCATTCGAGCAAACAGGTGCGCGACGGCCGGCCTAGGATGTTGAGGTCGATACGATACGCCGCATAGCTGTCTGTGTGCTCGACTTGCTCGGCGTCGACGGTTGCTCCGATTGTCGAATAGTCGCCTAGCTCGGCATCGACAATCTTGGAGTTATTAATCTCGACCTTGAGCTCTTGGTAGAGGGACGGGCTGTTGTAGTAAACGGTTCGGGTTCCGTCGACGCACTCGTCGGTCGCCTCCCATTTGACAACGGGCTTATCCGAGCTGGCTACCAGCAGTTCTGCTCCAAAGGCTATAGCATGGGTGATGACAACCAGCAATGCCCAGCCGACAAAGAGATAGAGAACCACATATGCAACGGGGTGTTTTGAGCGGATGTTTTGGAGCACGTCGGGGGCATTCATGGGGTACCTCCAAATTGCAATCTATAGCAATCAAATTATACCCCACCGCCATGTGCGCCGCCTCGAGTAGTGGCTCGGCATTTAGCCATTTAGTGGGACGCATAAAATGTCGGATTCCGGCTCTACAAGATTTAGCTTTCAATATTATGCAGATGCGAATTATTCAACTTTGCATAATTTTTGGGTGCGGCTTGCACTCCAGGACATGTATATCGACTGAGGTAGCGTGACCGCCCCGCTCGCTGGCCGCGCGCCGTGGTACGATTTTTGAGTTTGAAAGTTCCGCCGTGCTCCGGCTGCCCTTGCAGCTCGGCGTGCGGCCGCACGTAAAGGAGCCATCATGGCCGGTATGAACATGCAGCAGATGATGAAGCAGGCTCGCAAGATGCAGGAGCAGCTTGCCGCCGCGCAGGAGAACCTCAAGTCCCAGACCGTCGACGCCTCTGCCGGCGGCGGCATGGTCAAGGTGACCGTTAACGGCGAGATGGAGCTCGTCAACCTCACCATCGATCCCGATGCCCTCGATCCCGAGGACGTCGATATGCTGCAGGACATGATCATGGCTGCCGTCAACGAGGCCGTCCGCGGCGTCAACGAGCTCGCCAACAAGCAGATGGGCGCCATCACCGGCGGCCTCAACATCCCGGGTATGCCGTTCTAAGACACGCATATATATGAGTGCGAATCACAGTCTGCAAAAACTGCTCGATGAGCTGGGCCGTCTGCCGGGCATTGGTCCCAAGTCGGCCCAGCGCATCGCCTATTACCTGCTCGAGGCCGATGCCGAGGAGGCCCGCCGCCTGGCCGAGGCCATCCTGGAGGTCAAGCAGGAGGTCCACTTTTGCAGCCGTTGCTTTAACTACGCCACGGCCGACGAGTGCTCCATCTGCCAGGACCCGATGCGCGATACCACTCGCATTTGCGTGGTGGGCGAGCCGCGCGACGTCCAGGCAATCGAGCGCACGGGCAGCTACCATGGTCTGTACCATGTGCTGGGCGGCGTGATCAGCCCCATGGACAAGATTGGTCCCGAGCAGTTGCACATCCGCGAGCTGCTGGCGCGTCTGGGCCACGAGGATATCCATGAGGTCATCATCGCCACCAACCCCAATATTGAGGGCGAGACCACGGCGAGCTATCTGGCCCGTACCATCAAGCCGTTGGGCGTCGAGGTGTCGCGTCTGGCAAGCGGCCTTCCCGTGGGCGGCGACTTGGAGTATGCCGACGAGCTTACGCTTGGCCGCGCCATCGAGGCCCGTCGCGCGATTTAGGTGGCGAGCCTGCTCCTGCCGTATGTTTTCCTCGCGACGCACGGGGTAGTCATAATTTCCCCGTGCGACTGTGAGTTTGTTGTGCAACAAAGATGCTTCGTATCCGCTTATCGCATGGATGCTTCCGCTCACATCCTTAATTTGCCCATTCGTTGCGCAACCTTTTGGGTTCGCTGATACACTCAAATATGGATTTGAATGAATGCGCCGCTTCTGAGCGGCGTGTTTTTGTTGGAGGAGAACGCATGCGGCCCGGTGGCACTCAGACAAAGCGCGGCGCCGCGGTGCGCATGCGACGCCGACTGGGCTTGGCGCCGCGGGCGTACGCGCTGCTGTCTTGCTCGCTGGTGCTGGTCATAGCTGGCGTTTCTGCCTATGGTATGACCGTGCCGTCCATGATGCAGGCGCATGCCGCACGCGAACCGCGCGTGGGGCATGAGGTCAAAAGTGATCTGGGTACCACGACTGGATATGCTTGGGCAAGTGTGGTCGCGCATATTGTGTTTGGCACCGACGATGCGGACGGCGCCGCGGCCCCGGACAACGAAGTCACGCTTGCCAATGGCAAAACCATCGTGCTCACCAACACCAAGATCATCGATCGGTTGTCCAACAATAGCGTGGCGGCAACGGTGAATAAGGTCGAGCAGCAGAAGGAGCAGGACGCCCAGCAGTCCGGAAAGCCCGGTAGCTCGGATACTTCTGGCTCCGGCTCGGATTCATCGAGTTCGGGCGGCGGCTCTGGGTCGGGTTCCTCTACCGGAGGGTCTGGAAACGGCGGCTCGACGGGCGGCAACACTGACAACAGTGCAAACTCCGGTGTCCTTTCCGCTGCTGAGGAAGAGAACATTCACAGTTGGCTTGTGACCAAGTACAACATGCTCGACGGCTATGTTTCTCGTGCCAATGACGTGGTCTCGACCTATAACTCTACGGGAGATCCCAGGCCGTGCGACAGCCTGGTCGGGGAGATGTTTGTCATTCGAGCCGAGTTCGGTCGTCAGACATTCTCGCCCCGGTCAAAGTGGTATCAGCAGTATGCCAATCTGTGGGGCTGTTACACCAACTTATGTCAATGGGTCGGCCATTACGGCGATGATGACGTCGCGCTCGGTAATTTCAACAATAACGTGGCGGCGCTTGCCCTATGATGACCGATCTTGCATCCACCACACCACAATCGCTCGGTCGCGATCCCATGGTCGGCCTGCGCCTGGCGCGTGTCGACGGGTTTGAGCCGGCCATTGCGCTCGGTCAGGACGAACTGCCTGCCTATCTGCGCCGTTTTACGATGCTATTTGCCGACGATGCCACCATGCGCCGTGGCGGTATCGGCCGCGTGACGCGTGCCGTCAACGCCCAAGGCGAGGCCGTGGCGCTCAAGCAGCTCATCTTGCCGACGCGCGATGAGTTTGACGACGATGCCGCTCACGAGGCGCTGGTCGCCAAGTTCAAGGCGGCGTTTCGCGAGGAATACGAATGCCATCGCGCCCTTTCGGGCCTTAAGGGCTTTCCCCACCTCTATGGCTGGGGCGAGGTCGACGGTGTACCTGCAATTGTCATGGAATGGGTCGAGGGCGAGACGCTTGCCCGCTTGCGTTCGCGACTCGCCGTGGACGATGCCGGACGCCTGTCGCCGCTCGTGGCGGCGCGTCTGGGTCGCGACCTGTTCGATCTGCTTTGCCGTATGAGCCTGGTGGGTGAGGGCTTTGTCCATCGCGATATCTCGCCCGCTAATATCATGGTGCGTACGGCGCGTCTACCGCTTGACCGGCAGCTTGCCGAGGGCACCTTTGACCTGTGCCTGATCGACTTTGGCTCGTCGCTGGCGCTCGAGCCTGCGTCGGCCGTGGCCGGTACCGGCGGCAAGGCTTCGTTTACGGAGCGCTATGCCACGCTGCGTCGCGCGACGGTTGCCTATGCCCCGCCCGAGATGCTCACCGACGATATTCCCGATCTGCGCGCTTTGCGTATGTCGCCGGCGATTGACGTCTACGCCGCGGCAAGCACGGTTTACGAGCTCATTGCCGGCGCCGCGCCATACGAAGCCGTGCCGAGCACTTCGGGCACCTCGGGTTCGCGCAAAAAGACGCGCGACATCGCCAGCCCCTATCGTCTCAAGATGGACACGCGGCCCGACTATCCCATTGGTGCCCATGCGCCCGGTTGTGATTTGACTCAGCTGCTTCGTCGTGAGCCCGATGTGGCGCTCGCCGCGGCCGAGCAGGCCCAGCAGCTAGGGCTTGAGCCGGATTCCGAAGAGCTACGCGATGCGCTGGCGTTTGTCGATGCCCAGCTGTTCGACGTGGTGATGGCCTGTCTGTCCAGCCATCAAAAAGATCGTCCCGAGCCGGCGGCGGTCGAGGCGGCGCTCTCGGCGTTTTGTGACCACTATGCGCAAAATGTCGGTCGTTCGCTCCGCGGCGAGCCGCTCACGCCGTGCCCCATGGATGCGTCCGGCCGCGCGGTTCGTCGCGCGCTGATGGTCGGCGCGACGGTCGTCTGTGGCGTGGTTTGGGCTGTGGTCGTGGTTTCGGCCGCGCTGCTGGCGTCGGGCGCTCGCGTGACGGCGACATTGGGATCGCTCGTGTGGTCTGGGTCGCTACCGGGTATTATTGCCGCACTGGCGTTGGCGCTGCCAGGCATAGCCGGCGTTGCCACGGGGGCACTTGCGCGCAATCGGCGCTCGGGGTTCCTGCAGGGTGTGCTTGCGCTTTCTGCCTGCGAGGTTCCGGTGCTGGTCGTGGCTGCATGTAGCGTGTTTTCCCAACGCGCCGTGATGGGCGGCCTTGTTGCCGCTCTGGTTGCAACCTATACGCTTACGTGGTTTTTGCTTGCGGTGGGCTTTGCCTTTGAACTTCCCGTTTCGGCACCGCGACGCGCAAAAGCCCAGATGGCGACTCCGCTTGCCGGTGGAGCCGCAGCTGCCCGTACTTTTGGCGGACCTGTCGAAGTATCGTCCGATTCTATTTCTACGACCAAGGAGGCCTAGGTCATGGCATCTCAAGTTGAGCTCACCCCATGCGGGGCCATGTTTGACATCTTTAAGCGCGCGGCGCATCTGAGCCATATCGAGCTGTGCGGCTTGGTGCTTTCGTCCCGTCCGCTCGCCGACGGCCGCAGCCCGCAGAGCCGAGCCGCCGATCGCTCTTGGGTTTCCCGCTTTATCGTTCGCGCGCCGGTCGGCACGCTTCAGCAGCGCTACTTTGCCGAATACGGTACCTCGGCTGCGCGTATTATGTCGCAACTGGCCCTGCGCCAGCGCAATCCCATGGACTCCACGGCTGTGATCAATATGGTGTGCGGTCCTGCAGGTGAACCGATGGTACGCGCGCTCGAAGAGTGCCACCAGGACACGAATCTCTATCGCAACGCGCTCGATCGCCTGTCCCAGGCGGCGGAACTCATGCCCGCCGAGCGCGCCGAGGCCGTGCTGGTGCTGTTTGTCGCCGTCGGTTGTTCGGCGGATGTGCGGTCCTCGGTGAACTATTCCATCGACTACGCACACGCGACCTGTGGCGGAGGCACATCCACGCCGCGTTCGCTTGGCATGTCGCTGACTGCGGGCGAACGCGAACCCGCCCCGGCGCACCCCTTGGGCTTGCTGCGCGTGCAAAACAGTTTTGTCGTGAGCGCCCCGCGCTGGATTCAGCCGAGTGAGCAGGGTGTTGAGATTGGCGCGCTGGCCACTGGTGAGGGCGATATTACCGACGTCGGCGACGATGTCTCGGCCCGCCATGCCCATATCTGGTGCGATGCTCAAAATATCTGGCACGTCGAGGACTTGTCGTCCACCAACGGAACCGTGGTGGTAAACGGGGCCACGCGCGTCTGCATTCAGGTCGAGCCCGGCCGTTCCGCCCAACTCAATCCCGGCGACGAGCTCAAGCTCGGCGAATCCACTACCTACGCCATCCTCTTCGGTGCTCTCTAGCCGGCAGATAGGGACGTTCCTTTTCTGCCGGCACTTGGGGACACTCCTTGGCGCGCCAGAGCCGGTCGCCTGGGGATGGAGGGGCCATTTTGGCCCTTGGCGGTCACCTGAGGTAAACCTTTACCGCCCGCCTATATTTGCCGAAATTACACTTGACGGCGGGGTACAATAAACCCGCATGCGGATTTCCGTTGCGGGCGCTTCCCATCGCCGGGGCGTGCCCGGGAGCATCCGGCATGCGGCCTTTGCGGCGCTCGGTCATGTGCAAGACGGGCGGTCGGGTCTGTGGGGCGCATCAGCTGTCCCTCGCCTCGGCATGTCTTCTCTCCACGCCACGTACCTGCTGCTGAGCCTGCCTGCCAGATGATTGGAAGCAACAGCGTAAATCCCATCACGCCAACATCCCGGCGATCGCCGGGGCCTGTATACCTATATGAGAGGAGAGGGGTATATGGCGCGTAAGTTTAAGTCTATGGACGGCAACGAGGCGGCCGCATATGTTTCGTATGCGTACACCGAGGTAGCGGGAATCTATCCCATTACGCCGTCCAGCCCGATGGCCGACCATGTCGACCAGTGGGCGGCCCAGGGTCGCAAGAACATCTTCGGCACCCCGGTCAAGGTCGTCGAGATGGAGTCCGAGGCAGGTGCAGCCGGTACCGTTCACGGTTCGCTGGGCGCCGGTGCTCTGACCACCACCTACACGGCTTCTCAGGGTCTGCTCCTGATGATCCCGAACATGTACAAGATCGCGGGCGAGCAGCTCCCGGGCGTCTTCCACGTCTCCGCGCGTTGCGTCGCTTCTCACGCCCTGAACATTTTTGGCGATCACTCCGACGTCATGGCCTGTCGTCAGACCGGCTTCGCCATGCTCGCCGAGGGCAACGTCCAGGAGGTCATGGACCTCTCGCCGGTGGCTCACCTTGCCGCCATCGAGGGTAAGACCCCGTTCCTTAACTTCTTCGACGGCTTCCGCACCAGCCACGAGATCCAGAAGGTCGCCATGTGGGACTACAAGGATCTGGCCGAGATGTGCGACATGGACGCCGTCCAGGCTTTCCGCGACCACGCGCTCAACCCTGAGCACCCGCACACCCGCGGTAGCCACGAGAACGGCGATATCTTCTTCCAGAACCGTGAGGCCTGCAACAAGGTCTACGACGAGCTTCCCGCCGTCGTCGAGGGCTACATGAAGAAGATCAACGAGAAGCTCGGCACCGATTACGGCCTGTTCAACTACTACGGCGCTCCCGATGCCGACCGCGTCGTCGTGTGCATGGGCTCCTTCTGCGACGTGCTCGAGGAAGTCATCGACTACCTCAACGCTCACGGCGAGAAGGTCGGCCTTGTCAAGGTTCGTCTGTTCCGTCCGTTCTCCATCAAGCACTTCGTCGACGTTCTCCCCGAGACCGTCCAGAAGATTGCCGTCATGGACCGTACCAAGGAGCCGGGTTCCATCGGCGAGCCGCTCTACCAGGACGTCGTCTCCGCTCTCTACGAGGCCGGCAAGACGGGCATCAAGGTCGTCGGCGGCCGTTATGGCCTGGGCAGCAAGGACACGCCTCCCGCGTCCGCGTTCGCTGTCTTCGAGGAGCTCAAGAAGGACGAGCCCAAGCGCGAGTTCACCATTGGCATTGTCGATGACGTGACCAACCTGAGCCTGCCCGAGGCCGAGGATGCGCCCAACACCGCAGCCCCCGGCACCATCGAGTGCAAGTTCTGGGGTCTGGGTGGCGACGGTACCGTCGGCGCCAACAAGAACTCGATCAAGATCATCGGCGACCACACCGACAAGTACGTCCAGGCCTACTTCCAGTACGACTCCAAGAAGACCGGCGGCGTCACCGTCTCGCACCTGCGCTTTGGTGATTCTCCGATCCGTTCGCCGTACTACGTGACCAAGGCCGACTTTGTCGCTTGCCACAACCCCAGCTACATCGTTAAGGGCTTCAAGATGGTCCGCGACGTCAAGCCGGGCGGCACCTTCCTGGTCAACTGCCAGTGGAGCGACGAGGAGTTCGCCGAGCACATGCCCGCCGTGGCCAAGCGCTACATCGCGAACAACAACGTCAACGTCTACCTGATCGACGCTATCGACCTGGCGGCCAAGGTCGGCATGGGCAAGCGCACTAACACGGTGCTCCAGTCCGCCTTCTTCGCGCTGGCCAAGGTCCTGCCCGCCGAGGACGCCCTGCAGTACATGAAGGACGCGGCTACCAAGTCCTACATGAAGAAGGGCCAGGCTATCGTCGACGCCAACCACAAGGCCATCGATGCCGGCGCTACCGCTTTCCGTAAGTTCGAGGTTCCGGCCGACTGGGCTACCGCCGAGGACGTCGCTCCCGTCGAGCTCTCCGAGGAGACCAAGTCCGCCATCGCCCAGCAGGTCAAGAACCTGCTCGAGCCCATCGATCGCATGGATGGCGACAGCCTGCCCGTTTCCGCCTTCGTCGGTTGCGCCGACGGCCAGTTTGAGCTGGGCGCCTCCGCATACGAGAAGCGCGGCGTCGCCGTGGTCGTTCCTCACTGGGACGAGACCAAGTGCATCCAGTGCAACCAGTGCGCCTATGTGTGCCCGCATGCCACCATCCGTCCGTTCGCGATGACCGAGGACGAGGCTGCCGCCGCGCCCGAGGCTACCCGCACGCTCGACGCCATGGGCCCCAAGGCCAAGGGCATGAAGTTCACCATGGCTGTGTCCCCGCTCGACTGCATGGGTTGCACCAACTGCGTCAAGGTCTGCCCCAAGGGCGCCCTCGAGATGGTTCCCACCGAGCAGGAGATGGACCAGCAGCCCGTTTGGGACTACATGGTCGAGAACGTCTCCGAGAAGAAGGAGCTCATCGCGGCCAACGTCAAGGGCAGCCAGTTTAAGCAGCCCTACCTGGAGTTCTCGGGTTCCTGCGCCGGCTGTGCCGAGACCGCCTATGCACGTCTGGTGACCCAGGTCGCCGGCGACCGCATGTTCATTTCCAACGCCACCGGCTGCTCCTCCATTTGGGGTAACCCCGCTGCCACCGCTCCTTACTGCAAGGACAAGGACGGTCACGGCCCGGCGTGGAACAACTCCCTGTTCGAGGACAATGCCGAGCACGGTCTGGGCATGGCCGTTGGCTATGAGGCCGTTCAGCACAAGCTGATCGCCGCTACCCAGGACATCATCGCTGCCGATGGTCCATCCGATGAGCTCAAGGCCGCCGGTCAGGCTTGGATCGACTCCGTCAACGACGCCGAGGCCTCCAAGACCGCTGCCGCTGCCTACGTTGCCGAGCTCGAGAAGTGCGGCTGCGACGCTTCCAAGGCAATCCTCGCCGACAAGGCTTACCTCACCAAGAAGTCCTTCTGGATCTTCGGCGGCGACGGCTGGGCCTACGACATCGGCTTCGGTGGCCTGGACCACGTCCTGGCTTCCGGCCACAACGTCAACGTCTTCGTCTTCGACACCGAGGTCTACTCCAACACCGGCGGTCAGGCCTCCAAGGCCTCGAACCTGGGCCAGGTCGCTCAGTTCGCCGCTGCCGGTAAGGTGACCAAGAAGAAGTCTCTGGCCGAGATCGCCATGAGCTACGGTTACGTCTACGTGGCACAGGTTGCCATGGGCGCCAACCCGGCTCAGACCCTCAAGGCCATTCACGAGGCCGAGGCCTACGACGGCCCGTCCCTCATCATCGGCTACAGCCCCTGCGAGATGCACTCCATCAAGAAGGGCGGCATGCAGAACTGCCAAGCCGAGATGAAGAAGGCTGTCGAGTGCGGTTACTGGAACCTCTTCCGCTTCAACCCCGAGGCTGCTGCCGGCAAGAAGTTCTCGCTCGATTCCAAGGAGCCCGCGGGCGGTTATCAGGAGTTCCTGATGAACGAGGCCCGTTACGCTTCGCTGACGCGTTCCTTCCCCGAGCGCGCCGAGGAGCTCTTCAAGGAGAATGAGCAGGCCGCTATGGACCGCTACGCTCACCTGCTGAAGCTCAAGACGGTGTACAACGAGGCCTAGGTCTCCCACCGCAGGATCTGAGGGCTAACCTTCGCGGACGTCCTCGGACATGAAAGAACCCCCGCTGCGCACTACGTGCGGCGGGGGTTCTTTCGTCCTGCGGAGTGTCCGCGAAGGTTGGCCCTCAGATCCTGCTACGACGATCGCGTCGAAAATGTTGGTGTAAGGGTGACGCCCTAGCGTCCGTTTAACGAAGAGCGGCCTTCGTCCTAGAATCTGAAATCACCACAACAACAGGTTCTAGGAAAGGACGAAGACCGCTATGGAAATCTTATCAGACCCGACGCCGGACATGCTCGCCATGCCCCGTTTCGACGACGGCGCCATCGACATGCAGGAGCTGCTTCGCAGACTAGCCGAGCAGGTCGTGAACGCCGTGATGGACGCCGAGGCCGACCAGCTGTGCGGTGGCGGGGCGAACAGCCGAAACGGCTACCGCGAGAGGTCGCTCGCCACCTGCGTCGGCACGCTGACGCTGCGCATCCCCAAGCTGCGCTCCGGCAGCTTCTTCCCGGAGGACGTGCTCGAGCGCTACCAGCGCGTCGACCGCGCCCTCGTGGCCGCCGTGGCCGAGATGTACGCCACGGGTACCAGCACCCGCAAGGTGCAGAGGGTGGCCGAGAAGATGGGCGTCTCCAGGCTCTCGAAGGACCAGGTGAGCGCCATCGCCTCGAGCCTGGACGCAGACATCGAGGACCTGTGCGCAAGGCCGCTCGGCGGCTCGCCGGTGCCCTACGTCTGGCTCGACGCGACCTACGTCAAGTGCCGCCGCGGGGGGCGCGTCGCCTCCACCGCCGTGGTCACCGCCATCGGCTGCGATGCGGGCGGCTGGAGGCGCGTCCTGGGCGTCGACGTGGTGGACACGGAGTCGTACGACTCGTGGCTGGCATTCCTCAGGAAGATCCGCGACCGCGGCGTCTCCGGCGTGGAGCTCGTCGTCTCCGACGCGCACGCGGGCCTCGTCGCGGCCGCGGCGGAGGTCTTCCAGGGGGCGGCATGGCAGCGCTGCGCCGTCCACCTCATGCGCGACTGCATGCGCGAGGCGGGCTCCTGGCAGCTCAGGCGCCGCGTGGGCAGGATCGTCTCGCAGGTGTTCCGCGGGCGCGACGCCGCCACCGTGACCGCCATGTACCACGTGGCGTGCGACATGCTGGAGGGGTGCTGCCCGAGGGCGGCGGCGATCCTCGAGGAGGCCGAGCCGGACGCCCTGGCATACCTCGACTTCCCGCCGTCGCACTGGAAGCGCCTGCGCACCAACAGCGTCCAGGAGCGGACGAACCGCGAGATAAAGCGCAGGTCGAGGGTGGTGCAGGCGTTCCCCTCGACGGCGTCGCTGGTGCGGCTGGCGGGCGCGGTCATGTGCGAGCAGGACGAGACATGGCAGGAATCCAGGTACTTCTCGGAGGCGAAGATGAGGGAGCTCTACGACGAGGGCCGCACGCGCGGGCTCGACGGGACGGTCGACTGGTCGCGGCTGGAGGCTGAGGCCAGGAAGATGATCGAATCCGGCCTCGAGCTTGCGGACAGGATCGAGGCGGCATAGGATATCAACCGTATTCCAGGTTCCTGGACGCCGGGCCGACTCGCTTCGGATCGGACGCTACACCAACTTTCTCGACACTACCGCTACGACTACGTCCTCGGATTGTGGGGCTGAATGAAGGACGTGGCTGTGGGGGTGCCTTGTCCCGGTCGCTGTTTCGCGGCGTGGCCGCGAAACCACGCGCCACTTTGGGCATGGAGGGCTAGCTGATTGTGGCCTTCTGCTGCCCCAGTGCTGTTTCGCGCTTTGCGCGAAACATCGCAGCACTTTGGGCATAGTGGGGGAGTTGGTTGTCGCTGCCTTCTATCCCCTTGCTGTTTCGCGCCTTTGGCGCGAAAGGCGCAGTACTTTGGGCGTGGGGGCTGGCTTGCGGACTCAGATGACCTAGAGAGATATGGGTGCAAACGAGAAATCGTTGTTGGGGTCGTCCTTTTCCATAAACTCATCGAGACAGAATGTCATATAGATTGGAACGTAAAGGATCTTGCCCTCTTTGCAAAGGTTTTCGTGGCTCAGCACAACGGACTCGGGAATTTTGTACTCGCCCACACTCATCAAACGGTCGAGGGCTGCATGTGCTCGAACTTTCTTGCCCGATTTGACTTCGATTGGGACAACATGCCCGCGGGCACCTTCGATTACAAAGTCGACTTCACCGACCTCACGCGTTTGGTAGTACCACGTATCTGCTCCGAGGGCAACGAGTTCCTGTGCGACCACGTTCTCATAGAGGCCGCCGAGGTTGGGGGTTTTCATGTCAAGGTAGACGGCGCGTGCCGTGCTGCCGGGATACCGCGATGCGAGCATACCTGTATCGGACTCGTATAGTTTAAAGGCCGTCGTTTTCTCCGTCCTCTTGAGAGGACTTCGTGCCTCCGTCACCTGGGGGACCATCAATCCAACGCCTGCGTTCACCAGCCATAGGAAATCCTGCTCGTATTTTTGAAGACGAGCTCCCTCGCCTAGAGACGAGACGATAAAGCGATGGGACTCCGCCTCAAGCTGAACGGGAATTTGCTCGAAAATGGAGCGAACGTTAAACGCTCGAGTCGATGCATATTTAGAGATATCGCTTTTGTACTGATCGACTAGCTGAATTTGAAGCTCACGCGTTCTCACGAGCGAATAGCCCGAATCGATATAGTTCTGAACGACCTCCGGCATGCCGCCGCAAACGATATAAGCTCTAAAGTTTTTGAGCATCGCCTCATGAATATAGTTTTCGACGGGACGCCTCTCGACAAGGCAGCTGCGGATGTCTGCAAGCACATTCTCGCTGATGCTGTTTGCCCAACAAAACTCTTCAAAATCCATTGGCCGCATAACAATGTGCTCGACATACCCCACCGGGAAAGAAGAGATCCCCTTAAACTCAGTCCCAAGCATAGACCCCGAGAAGACATAGCTAAAGCGCCCGTCCTCGACCAAAGCCTTCATGAGCGTGACGATCTGCGGATACTCCTGTATTTCATCGACAAAGATAAGCGTATCTCCCTCAACAAGCGGTGCATCCGCAAGAAGGGCAACGCGGTTGATAAAGTCAACGGCGTTCTTAGCGCCAATGAGCACATCTCTTGCCTCGGCATCGAGCAGCAAATTGGCCTCAAAATACGACGCGTAGTTGTCTTTACCAAACGCTCGAATCGCATAGCTCTTGCCAATCTGACGCGCACCAGTAACAAGCAACGCTTTATTGGAGTTGTTCTTCCAGCTCAAAAGCCTGTCAGTGACCTTACGGCGTAGCATAAAACCCCTCAATGACAAAAATTGGCAAATAGATTTGCCCCTAATCATACAAAAATTGGCAAATAGATTTGACCCAAATCGTACAAAAATTGGCAGATAGCAAAGATTCGCTTAGGTCTCAAAGCCAGCGAGTCGGCGCGGTGCCATGCGAAAACGCTGGGGACGCCGTTAGCGTTCTCGGCTGCTTGGGTGGGCAGGAGCGAAAGGGCATCAGCGGCGTTCATGCAGTATCCGACGGTAAAGTTCCATACTGCGAACTCACAATCGCTTGCCGCAAAGTGAAGCGCGATTGGCTATCCCTTTTGTTGGATGAAAAGCCCCGTGTTATTGCAGGGGTGCATACTTGTCTTGCAAGTGCATAGAATCTCGTATAGTGCGAGTAAGATATTGCGCTGTCCGTTTTGTGTTTAGCAGAGATGTAGTTTGCATAATCCGACATAATCCTCGCTGCATTTAAATAAAGTTGCACGTAAATGGCGTAGATATGTCTGAGCTGGGGTTCTGTACGCTGAGCGGATAAAAACGACCGTTCACCGTTCCGCTATTTTCAAAATGAATAAAATGAGCGATAAAGAGAATATAAACCTTAATAAACTCGCGTATCGCACGGACGCGGGTTATTAATGGGTTGTAGGCCTTTTACAGAAAGGATTCCAGCAATGTCTAAGCCTCTTGGCAAGCCCGATCGTATTGTCGTCGCCCTTGGCGGCAACGCCCTCGGCAACAACCCCGTCGAGCAGATCCAGGCCGTGAGCAACACCGCCCACGCTCTCCTCGGCCTCATCGAGCAGGGTAACGAGATCATCATCACCCACGGCAACGGCCCGCAGGTCGGCATGATCCAGAACGCCTTCGCCGCTGCCCACGACGCCATCGGCACCCCCGAGATGCCGCTGCCCGAGTGCGGCGCCATGTCCCAGGGCTACATCGGCTACCACCTGCAGCAGGGCATCGGCCGCGAGATGCACAAGCGCTACAAGCGTTGGCACGCCGCCACCGTCGTCACCCAGATCGAGTGCGACCCGGACGATCCCGCGTTCAAGAACCCGACCAAGCCGATCGGCCCCTTCTACACCGAGGAGCAGGCCAAGGAGTTCATGGCCGAGGACCCCTCCAAGGTCTTCGTCGAGGATTCCGGCCGCGGCTGGCGTCGCGTCGTCGCCTCCCCCGATCCCAAGAAGATCGTCGAGGCCGACTCCATCCTCAACCTGCTCGACAACGAGTTCATCGTCATCGCCTGCGGTGGCGGCGGCATCCCCGTCGTCCGCGACTACGAGAACAAGGGCTGCTACAAGGGCGTTCCCGCCGTCATCGACAAGGACCTGGGCGGCGAGCTGCTGGCCGAGGACTGCGACGCCGACGTCCTGTTCCTGCTGACCGCCGTCGAGCACGTCGCCATCAACTTCGGCAAGCCCAACCAGGAGGAGCTCGAGGACCTCACCGCCGACGAGGCCGAGCGCCTGGCCGACGAGGGCCAGTTCGGCAAGGGCTCCATGGAGCCCAAGGTCCGCGCCGCCATCAAGTTCGCCCGCTCCCGCAAGGGCCGCACCTGCATCATCGGCGCCCTGGACAAGGCCGCCGAGACCATGGCCGGCCTCTCCGGTACCCGCATCCACGAGTAGCCCCTACTCCGTTGCCTCTCCCGTGGGCGCCAGGCAAAGCGCCCACAAACTAGCCTCTCTTCATGAGCCCCGCAGTCCGCTCCGACTGCGGGGCTTTTGCTGTTTGGAGCGCGAGCAAATGAGGAAGGCGAATAAGAGCCAATCTGATTAGATGCTCAGGTCATGGGATGCCTGAAACCAGACGATGACTCCGAGAATCCTGATTCGGCGTTTGTCCAGCACAATATCCGGTTCCGACGTGCGATATGAGTAGGATGACAGCATCACTGTGTTCGTGCCGGTGCTATATCGCCGTATGACCATTCTGGAATTATCGGCCAAGGCGATGACGGAGCATCCGTTCCAGGGTTTCAGGTTGGGGTCCACCAGGAGAAGGGATCCTATCGGATAGCATTTGGACATGGCAGATGTGTCCATTTGAACAAAAAAGCACCCGCGATGGTTTTTGAATACGGATGAGGGGAGCGCCGTTGTTCCGGTCTGCTTAAGTCCCGTTCTGCCTCCATTCATCTGGATTTTAAATACATCGCAAAGGGAGTCAGTAGTAGTTTCCTTGGATTTCCGCTTCTGCCCCTCGTAGTCGAGCTTTGCGGCAAGCCCTGCGGTTTCAGATGTGAGATCGTCGAGCGGCAGATTGAATTTCGATACGATCTTGAGCAATGTTGACCGGCGGATGGCATAGCGGTCCTTTTCCCAACGGCATACCGTTTCTTTGGAGACGCCGATGAGTGCCGCGAACTCCTCTTGCGTGAGCTGCTCGCGCTTGCGAAGAGCCTTTATGTTTTGACCCGTTCCCATGTTATGAAGCGCGGACGAGGGGAAGGCAGAGGCAGCTGGGGCCGCCAAAGCCGTTTGTCAGCTCAAAGATAGAGATGGGCACAAGTTCAATGCCCGCCTGCTCCAGTGCTTTGTTAGTCTCGGCGTTCTCTTCGTATACGCAGACCTTGCCGGGCTCCAGGCAAAGGGTGCTTATGGCATTGTTGGTTCTTTCGACCTCCGCCGCTCCGGGATTTGAACCGCCGCAAGGGATGAATTGCAGCGAGCTTGAACCCAGGGCTAATCTCAAGGCTTCTTTCAGCCCACCTTCGACATGGCGCGCCCGGGTTGTCCTTTCCGATCTGCCCCGTGTAATGCGGTAGACTCGCGCTTGATCGAGAAGCTCCCGGGCTACGAGGAATGTCTCGTAGCCAACACGAGTGAAGTATGTGTCGAGATGAATGCAGAGATCATCGTAGGGAACCTGAATGGCCCATACGGACTCAATAGTTGAGCGCTCATCCCAGAGCAAGTTATTTGCTAGGGTATCTATCGCTGCCGGCTCGGTTCGTTGGGATATACCAACGGCAACGTTCTCGCTATTGAGGTTGTGCAGGTCGCCGCCTTCAATGTGGTAAGTCGATTCATGCTTGAAGAACTGAGGGATCTCGCGGAAATCCGGGTGATAGCTAAAAATCGTTTTGTAGGCGATAACCTCACGGTTGCGCTCTGACCAGTACATATGGTTGAGCGTGACACCTTCGCCGATGACGCTCGCCGGATCGCGCGTGAACCACATGGTGTTAAGGGGGCCTACGAGAAGGTCGTCAGGCGAATATGCGTCTCCTGTCAGTTTTGCGAGGCTGAACATCTCTTTATCCGTGTCAAAGACCTGGGAATAACGGATGCCGTTGACGGCCGCTTGGGCCAGAGCGCGGGAGCCCTCGATGTGCTCGAGGTAATCGCGAATAGCGGACTCGAGCTCAATGCCGCACGCGCCGCATTCTCTAATGAAGCTATCGATAAAGGAGCGACGCGCTTGGTCTGTCGCATCAAGGGCTTCGGTAAGAAGGTTTTCAAGATAGAGAATCTCTACTCCTTCGCGCTCGAGCATCGCCGAGTAAGCATGATGCTCCTTGAGAGCCTTTTCAAGATCGAATGAGCTGCTAGACGGGCGTAGCGTAAAGACTTGATTGAACTGCCCGTCGGGGTAATTGCGCGTTTCGGAGCCGGGGCAGTGCAGGAGGGCCTTTTTTAGCTTTCCTATTTCGTTTTGAACATGTAGTGCGGACATAAGACCTCGCTTTGGCGATGAGTATTGATTGCTTCCATAGTGGCACATTACGAGATTGATTCAATTTACATCATATTTGTCACAGGAGAATGGCATGAACAAGGCTAGTAATTGATGTTAAACATCTATTTAAAGAGACAATTGACGAATTACATCAATCTGGAATCCGTTTACGGGTCGATGCGCTTCGTTGGCGGGCGAAGAGACGGAAGGGTGTTTTGCGCGATGACACAATGGCTTTGCCGGCAACGAAAAACCCCTGAATTAAGGAGGAGAGATGGCAGAGACAGAAAAGAAGCGCACTCTTCGAGTCCCGCACGTGTACACCATCATTCTCGTCTTGATGGCCGTATTTGCCGTTCTGACCTGGGTCGTGCCTTCGGGTTCGTTTGAGCGCCAGGAGGTTAACGGTCGCGAGGTAACGGTCTCGGGCACCTATGAGCCTGTCGATAAGGTCTATACGGACGAGGACGGCAACGAGGTCGATCTTCGCCAAGGCATCTTCGAAGTACTTGAGGCCCCTGCGATCGGCATCCAGCAAGCGGTCGAGGTCGTTGCATTCATTATGATCGTGGGAGGTTCCTTCCAGGTCATCACGGCGACCGGAGCCATCACGAGCGGCGTCGCCCGAGTGGTGAAGAAGTTCAAGAGCAAGGACGTCCTCATCATTCCGATCCTAATGGTGCTTTTTGCTTTGGGCGGCAGCACCTTTGGTATGGCAGAGGAGACGCTTCCGTTCTTTGCGATTCTTATGCCGATCATGATGGCCATGGGCTTCGACTCAATTACAGCGTTCATGACGGTGTTTGTGGGTGCCCGTATCGGATACATCGCATCTACCGTAAACCCGTTCAACGTCCTGATTTCCCAGGGCATCCTCGGTATCCAGGGCAACCCCCAGCTTTGGTTGCGTACTATCGCCCTTGTCGTGCTCACTGCAGTTGCCATCGCATGGGTTGTGATGTATGCCCTCAAGGTTAAGAAGAATCCCGAGGCATCCCCAGCTTTCCACGATGATATCGAGAAGCGCAAAGAGTTTGGTGCGGACGAGAATCTCCTCGATAGCGAGTTCACCGGTAGGCAGAAAGCCGTTATGGTTATTTTCGTGCTTGGACTTGCCGCCATCATTTGGGGTCTGGTGGCCCAGGGCTGGTACATGAACGAAATCTCTGCGATTTTCTTGGCTATGGCCCTTCTTTCGGGTGTTGTTTCCGGGATGAATGAGAAGGAGATCGCTGGCGAGTTCGTTAAGGGAATTGCAGACTTCGCGTTCTCTGCCATCGTTGTTGGCCTCGCCCGCGGAATCCTCGTAATCGCCAATGACGGCCTCATCATCGATACGATTCTCAACACGCTCGCCACGGCTCTCTCTGGAGTTCCGGCAGTTATCTTTACGAGCATTCTCTACGTCGTGGATAACCTTCTGTCGATCCTCGTTCCGAGCTCCTCGGGCATCGCTGCTCTTACGATTCCCATTTTCGGCCCGCTTGTTGAGCTGATGGGCTTAAACCCCGAGGCTGCAGTTACCGGCCTTTCCATGGGCAGTGCTGCCATGTCTCTCATTTCGCCGACAAGCGCGATGCTCGTTGCCGGTCTTGGTGTCTGTAAGATTCCGCTTGGCCAGTGGTGGAAGGTCGCTTGGAAATTCTTCCTGGTCGTAAGCGTTATCTGCATGGCATTCACTGCGGTTTCGGGTCTTATCCCCCTGCCGTAAATGCAAAACCCCACATACAAGTTGTGAGAAAGAAGGATAGAGATGAACAAAGGACTGAACGTTCATAGCGAGATTGGCGCCCTCAAGAAGGTGTGCGTCCATCGCCCCGGTATGGATCTTGTAAACATGAAGGCGGAGGATTTCGACCGCGTTTGGATTCACGACGCGTTCTATCTGGACTATGCCCAGAAAGAGCACGATCAGTTTACCGACCTTCTTCGCGGCGCTGGCGCCGAGGTCGTCTATATGGAAGAGCTGCTCGCTGAGACGTTTGACAAAGTCGAGGGCACTCGCGCAGAGTTCATGACGAAGTTCATGGGTGAGTCCGGCATCTCCAACGCGGCCCTTCGCCAGGCCGTTGTCGAGAAGCTTGATTCGATTAAGGACAACAAGGAATTTGTCCTCACGGCTATGGGCGGACTGTATGTGCGCGACCTCGAGATCCCGCATGTCGGCGGCTCTCTTGCCAGCTTGGACGGCGATGAGCTGAAGGGCGACGACATGGTCCTCTTCCCCATGCCCGCCTCGTATTTCTCCCGTGATCCCCTGGCTGTCGTGGGCAAGGGCGCTACCATGAACCGCATGTACTGGAATCAGCGCAATCGCGAGGTAATCTTCTACGAAACGGTGCTCCGCAACCATCCCGATTACGCCGGTAGCCCCATCTGGTACGACCACAATAGCGAGTGGCATATCGAGGGTGGCGATATTCTCAACATCAACGCCAAGACGCTCGCCATCGGTATTTCCGAGCGTACCCAGACTGCGGCCATCGATGAGCTCGCCAAGAATATGTTCTGGGGTTCTGATGAGGCCGAAATCGAGAACATCTATGCCATCAAGATTCCGCACGGCTATGCCTACATGCATCTCGACACCGTTTGCACGCAGGTCGATCGCGATAAGTTCACGGTCTATCCCGGCATCTACCAGACGCTTCGTGCCTACCGCCTGACCAAGGGCGATTCGGAGGGGGAGGTGCATATCGAGGAGCTCGAGGGCACCCTGCAGCATATTCTCGAGCTTGCGACGGGTATGGACCACATCACCATGATTGAGTGCGGTGGTGGCGATCCGATCGAGGCTTCCCGTGAGCAGTGGAACGATGGTTCCAACACTCTTGCGGTCGCACCGGGCAAGGTCTGCGTGTATGAGCGCAACGTTGTCACCAACGATGCTCTTTACAAGGCCGGCATCGAGCTGCTCGTCGCCCCCTCCGAGGAGCTTTCTCGCGGTCGCGGCGGCCCGCGCTGCATGACCATGCCGTTCTGGCGTGAGGAAATCTAGTCAGCGTTAGCGTATCTGGGCGGCGCGTGTGCGTCTGCGCCGCCCATCCCTCCTTGTGTGTTCCAACAACCGAAAGGACTCAAATCATGGCTCTTAATCTTTCTGGTCGAAGCGTTCTTACCCTGCTTGACTTTACGTCCGAGGAAATCGAGTACATGCTCGACCTCTCAAAGAACTTCAAGGATATGAAGCGCGCCGGTTATCCGCACCGCTTTCTCGAGGGCAAGAACATTGTCCTGCTGTTTGAGAAGACCTCAACGCGCACGCGCTGTGCCTTCGAGGTCGGCGGTATGGACCTGGGTATGGGTGTGACCTACCTCGACCCCGGCTCGTCGCAGATGGGCAAGAAAGAGTCCATCGAGGATACCGCCCGCGTGCTCGGTCGCATGTATGACGGTATTGAGTATCGCGGCTCCGACCAGTCGATCGTCGAGGAGCTTGCCGCCAAGGCTGGCGTTCCCGTCTGGAACGGTCTGACCAACGAGTACCATCCCACCCAGGCCCTTGCCGACATTCTTACCATGCGTGAGGAGTTTGGCGACACGCGCGGCATGAAGCTCACCTATATGGGCAAGGAGCAGGGCAACGTCAGCGACTCCCTGATGGTTATCTGCGCCAAGCTCGGCATTAACTTCTGCTCCTGCGGACCCAAGGGCGATGTCGAGGGCGCCACGCACTTCGATCCCGAGCTTCTTGAGCGCTGCCAGGAGATCGCCGCTCAGAATGGCTGCACGATCCAGCTCACTGAGGATATCGACGAGGGCGTCAAGGATGCAGACGTGATCTATACGGACGTTTGGGTCGGTATGGGCCAGGCTGAGGAGCTGTGGAAGAGCCGAATCGATCTTCTCTCTCCCTATCGAGTAACGCCCGAGGTCATGGCCAAGGCAAACCCCGGCGCCATCTTTATGCACTGCCTGCCGAGCTTCCACGATACGCAGACCACCATCGGCGCCGAGATTGCCGAGAAGTTCGGCGTGACCGAGATGGAGGTTTCCGACGAGGTCTTTGAGAGCGCGCAGTCTCGTGTGTTCCAGGAGGCCGAGAACCGCATGCATACCATTAAGGCCATGATGTACGCGACGCTTCGCTAGTAGCTGGGAAGTGAACGAACACTATGAGTAAACCGTACGGAAAGCCCGATCGTATTGTCGTCGCCCTCGGCGGCAACGCCCTCGGCAACAACCCCGTCGAGCAGATCCAGGCCGTGAGCAACACCGCCCACGCTCTCCTCGGCCTCATCGAGCAGGGTAACGAGATCATCATCACCCACGGCAACGGCCCGCAGGTCGGCATGATCCAGAACGCCTTCGCCGCTGCCCACGACGCCATCGGCACCCCCGAGATGCCGCTGCCCGAGTGCGGCGCCATGTCCCAGGGCTACATCGGCTACCACCTGCAGCAGGGCATCGGCCGCGAGATGCACAAGCGCTACAAGCGTTGGCACGCCGCCACCGTCGTCACCCAGATCGAGTGCGACCCGGACGATCCCGCGTTCAAGAACCCGACCAAGCCGATCGGCCCCTTCTACACCGAGGAGCAGGCCAAGGAGTTCATGGCCGAGGACCCCTCCAAGGTCTTCGTCGAGGATTCCGGCCGCGGCTGGCGTCGCGTCGTCGCCTCCCCCGATCCCAAGAAGATCGTCGAGGCCGACTCCATCCTCAACCTGCTCGACAACGAGTTCATCGTCATCGCCTGCGGTGGCGGCGGCATCCCCGTCGTCCGCGACTACGAGAACAAGGGCTGCTACAAGGGCGTTCCCGCCGTCATCGACAAGGACCTGGGCGGCGAGCTGCTGGCCGAGGACTGCGACGCCGACGTCCTGTTCCTGCTGACCGCCGTCGAGCACGTCGCCATCAACTTCGGCAAGCCCAACCAGGAGGAGCTCGAGGACCTCACCGCCGACGAGGCCGAGCGCCTGGCCGACGAGGGCCAGTTCGGCAAGGGCTCCATGGAGCCCAAGGTCCGCGCCGCCATCAAGTTCGCCCGCTCCCGCAAGGGCCGCACCTGCATCATCGGCGCCCTGGACAAGGCCGCCGAGACCATGGCCGGCCTCTCCGGTACCCGCATCCACGAGTAGCCCCTACTCCGTTGCCTCTCCCGTGGGCGCCAGGCAAAGCGCCCACAAACTAGCCTCTCTTCATGAGCCCCGCGGTCCGCTCCGACTGCGGGGCTTTTGCTATTCACCTAGTCATTGGGGACGTTCTTAAACGACTAGTCAAACAAGAACGTCCACAACGACTACTCATTTAAGTCTGTCCCCAATGACTGCGGAAAGCGCATCTCACACCGGCACATGGCTTTCGGGCCCTTTCTCCGTGCTCCCTATAAGTTCGGCTGGACTCCCCGCAACCTGTTCCGAGTTGGCGGAACGAGCGCGACGTGGAGTGTCATTCTTTACCGCGTTAGACTAGACGCAGGGAAAGGAGGAGGACATGGATGCTCGCGTCAAGCAGCTTGTAAATATGATCGAGGACGCTCAGCCTGTCGCTGTCGCGGTACTTGCCAAGCGTCTCGAGGTAAGCGAGCGCGCCGTGAGAAACTATATCCATCGCGCAAACGACAACCTTGCAGGGGTTGCACGCATCGTTGGCAGCAAGGGGCAGTATCGTATCGATGTTGCACGTGCAGATGAGCTTGCTCGCTTGCTAGACGGTGCGGCTCTGGCCCATCCGGGCATTCCTGATACGCGCGACGGCCGTGTGTCCTTCCTTCTTAACGACCTCCTCATGCGGTCCCAGTGGGTGACGATTGAGGAGTATGCGGATTTACTCTACGTTTCGGCGCGAACTCTGTCCAATGACATGCGTCTGGTAGAGCAGAAACTCGCCCAATTTGACTTAACGCTCGAAAAGCGCCCACGCTACGGAATCCGCGTTGCGGGCGGGGAGTCGCAGCGGCGCCTGTGCCTGGCCTCGCTGGTGAGGCCCGTGTTGCCCGACACCGACGATGCAAAGCTCGCCGAGCGCCTGCGGGCCATCGCCGCATGTGTGGACGATGCTCTGACGGCCTCGCCCGTCACGGTGAGCTCGCTGGCATCCCGCAATCTCATCATGCATCTTTACATTGCTCTTGGCCGCATCGAGCAGGGCTGCTATGTCCCAGCTGCAGAATCGGACGTTCAAAAACTGGAGGGAACGCGCGAATACGCCGCGGCTTTCCAGATTGCCGCAAACATCAAGGATGCCCTGGGCGTGAGCATGCCCCGAGAAGAGGTTGCCTTTATCGCAATCCATTTGCTCGGCAGGGGCACGGGCGTGCCCGAGAAGGGCTCTGCCGTTATCTCGGACGAGATGTGGGAGATTGCTTCCGAGATGGTACGTGCGGTCAACGATGAGTTTAGGTTTGACTTTAGCGGCGATCTTGAACTTCGCATGAACCTTGCTCGGCATATCGGCCCTCTGGGCTATCGCCTTGAATATCACATGCATATGGATAACCCCATGCTGTCCGATATCAAGACGAGGTTTCCGTTGGCCTATTCGATGGCAGCTGGCACCTCGCAGGTACTCGAGCGTCATTTTGGCAGCCAGCCCTCTGATGAAGAGCTCGGCTACATCGCCATGGCATTTGCCCTGGCCCTCGAGCAGCAAGCCGACCAGCCGCGTCGCAAACGCATCCTGATCGTGTGCGCCTCGGGAGCGGGAAGCGCCCGTATGCTCGAGCACCAGTACCGCAAGCAGTTTGGCATGTATATCGATTCGATTGAGACATGCGATGTCGCCCGCGTGGGAACGTTCGATTTTTCGCATATCGACTACGTGTTCACAACGGTGCCGCTCAACGTCAAGTTGCCCGTGCCCGTCCGCGAGGCCGATTTCTTCTTGGAGACGAGCGATGTCAACGCTATCCGCAAGGTGCTGAGCGACGACACTGCGCAATCGGACTCCGTGAGCTCTTTCTTTAGCCGTGCCCTGTTCTTCAACCGCGTTGAGGCGTCGTCGAAGCAGGCCGTTCTCCGATATCTCTCCGAGCGCGCCGTCGAGAGCGGCCGTGTCGATGCCCAGTTTGCCCAAGAGGTCGCCGAGCGCGAGAGCGCGAGCGCCACCTCGTTTGGCAATGGGGTAGCCATGCCCCATGGGATGCATCCCTTGAGCGCCGAGGCCTTTGTTACCGTGGGCCTGCTCGAACATCCCATTCTTTGGGACGAATACGGCCATGAGGTCGATATCGTCTTTATGGTGTCGTTTGCCCGGTCGGGCGGCGATGAGGCGCGGATCTTGAGCTCACTGCTCGCCGAGATCTTTATGGACCGCCAGGGGGTCGAGCGCCTACGCGAGCGCCGGTCCTGGCATGAGCTGATGGCGCTTGTGCAAGCGCATACGGCTTAAGACTTCTTTTGTCGATGACCCTGTCAGTCTACCTGCAATAAACCTCGAGGATTGCGGGCGGGAGATAGGCGTTTCGAATATTCAAGTACAAACCAAACATCACGGGAGAGGAGACCGTTATGGACGATCAGGGAACCGAGATGGTTTCGTTTCAGCTGGTCGCTGCAGCGGGAGAGGCACGCAGCCTTGCCTTCGAAGCCCTTGAAAAGGCAAAGGCGGGGGATTTTGACGCCGCCGCCAAACTCATGAAGCAGTCAAAGGATGCGGGAATCAAGGCTCACCACATCCAAACGCAGCTGCTTTCGACTGAGGCAGCGGGCGAGCATCTGTCGGTGGATGTGTTGCTGGTCCATGCTCAGGACCACCTCATGTGCTCCATGCTTGCTCAGGAGCTCGTGCAGGAGCTGATCTGCCTGTATGAGCGCACTGCAACCAAGAACGCCTAGCGGCGTGCGGTGACTATCCAACCAATCAATGCGAAGGGAATCCCTTATGAAGATCCTTCTTGTTTGCGCAGCTGGTCTGTCTACAAGCATTCTGATGAAGAAACTCGAGAAATATGCGGAGCAAAACGGCATCGAGCTCGATATCGATGCGGTGGGTATCGGCGAGTATCAGGAGACGTGCGCCAATTATGACGTGCTGCTCTTGGGGCCGCAGGTGTCCTACCAGCTCAACACCGTCAAGCAGGGGAGCGGTAAGCCGACCGCGGTCATCCCCGCACAGGACTACGGCATGGGCAACGCCGCCAACGTGCTGGCACTCGCCCAGTCGCTGTTGGGTTAGGAGGCAACCATGGAGAAGTTCATGACCCTGCTTCAGGAAAAACTGACCCCTATCGCCAATTTCTGCGGCACCGAGCGCCACTTTGCCTCCATGCAAAAGGGCTTTATGAGCGCGATCAGCTTCATCTTGGTATCTGCCGTCTTTATGATCCTCGCCAACCCGCCGGTCACGGCCGACCTGGTGGCGCAGGGCGGGTTCTGGTCCGTCTTTGGCCCTTGGCTCGATTTTGCCACGGCCAATAAGCTCACGCTGCTCATTCCCTTCAACATGACGATGGGCATACTGTCGGTGATCGTGACGTTCGCAATCGCCTATAACCTGGCGGGCACCTACAAGATGCCCAAGCTTAACGCCGGCATGACCTCGCTGGTGATGTTCCTGATCGCCGCGGCGCCGTCGTCCTACTACCAGCTTGCTGACGAGTCCGTGCTCCAGGCGGTCCCCTGCACCTATCTGGGTGCGCAGGGCCTGTTTACCGCCATCATCGTTGCCTTGGTCTCCGTCGAGGTCACGCGCTTCTGCCAGACCAAGGGCATCACCATCAAGATGCCCGATGGCGTGCCGCCGTTTTTGTCCGAAACCTTTGGCGCCATCGTACCTATGCTCGCCAACATCCTCATCTTCTTTGGCGGCAACCTGCTGATCCAGATGATCGATCCCGCGCTGTCCATCCCCTCGGTTATCGAGAAGCTGCTCGCTGCCCCGCTTTCCGTCGCAGTTGACTCTGTGCCCGGCGCACTGCTTATCTGCTTCATGACGCTGCTGTTTTGGTGCTTTGGCGTCCACGGCAACATGATCGTAATGTCCATCACCGCCCCGGTCACGCTTGCCGCCTTTGCCGCCAACGCCTCGCTCTATGCTGCCGGGCAGCCGCTTGAGTTCCACCCGGCGCTCATGTCGTTGGCCATCAACCTCATCGGCGGCACGGGTAATACGTTCTCTTTTGTGGCGCTCTGCGCGTTTAGGGCAAAGTCGCAGCAGCTCAAGGCATTTGGCAGGGCATCGATCGTGCCGAGCTTCTTCCGTATCTCCGAGCCCGCGATCTTCGGCGCGCCCATCATCTTCAACCCGATCCTCATGATTCCGTTTGTGCTAGGCGGCATGATCTCGGCCCTGCTGTATTGGGGTGCGGTCTCACTGGGTCTTGTCTCTAACTTCTACATCTTGGTGAGCGGCACGTTCCCCATCTTCGTTCAGGGCTTTGTCCAGTGCCTCGACCCGCGCATCTGGGTGTTTACGATCGTTTTGATCGTGGTCATGGCTGTGGTCTGGTACCCGTTCTTTAAGGTGTACGATAACCAGCTCCTGGCTCAGGAGCAGGAGAACGCCGCGGCAGCTTCTGCCGAGGATGCTGAGTAGCATGAGTTACTTTGACAGAACGTCTGCCGCCGGTATGCCCGAGGGCTTTTTGTGGGGTGGTGCCCTCGCCGCCAACCAGGCCGAAGGGGGCTGGAACGAGGGCGGCCGCGGCATGTCGCACTCCGACCTGATCCCACAGGGTTCCGACCGCTGGGATGTAATGTTTGGCAGGCAAAAGCCCGTGGACGATCCGGACAGGCTGTATCCATGCCGCTGGGGCAACGACTTCTTCCATCATTGGCACGAGGATGTCGAGCTCTTTGCCGAGATGGGCTTTAAGTGCCTGCGTCTTTCAATTTGCTGGAGCCGTATTTTTCCCACAGGGATGGAGACCGAGCCCAACGGCGAGGGCTTGGAGTTTTACCGTCAGGTATTCGAGGCGCTGCGCGAGCATGGAATCGAGCCGCTTGTGACGCTGTCGCACTACGACTATCCGTTGGCTCTGGTCGAGCGCTATGGTGGCTGGCAAAGCCGAGAGATGATCGAGCGGTATGCGCACTACGTCGAGACCGTCGGACGCGCGTACCAGGGCCTCGTGCGTTATTGGCTTACGTTCAACGAGATCAACAGCGTGGCGCTGTCCTATCTCAACGCGGGTGTCACGCTCGAGGATGAGCGTGACCGTGCAGCCGTGACCGCGGCGTTCTCGCACCATATGTTTATGGCGAGCGCTCGCGCTGTCGAGATTCTGCACAAGATCGATCCCGCAAACAAGGTGGGTTGCATGGTCGCTGCCGGTGCGACCTATCCGTACCGTTGTGCGCCCGAGGACGTATGGCTTGCGTATGAGGAGGACCGCGGCCGCTACTTCTACACAGACGTGATGGCTGCGGGCGCCTATCCTGCTTGGAAGCTGCGTGCACTCGAGAAAGAGGGTGTTCACGTGCCCTTTGAGCCGGGCGATACGGAGTATCTGGCAGAGCATACGGTCGACTTCATCTCGTTCTCGTACTATTGCTCGCGCTTGGTGTGCGCCGATGATCAGGTGATCGCCGAGAAGGCGGAGGGCAACGTGTTCCCGACGTTGCGCAATCCGTACCTCAAGGATAAAGAGACTGCCTGGAAGTGGCAGATCGATGCGCTGGGTTTGCGCGTGACGCTTGCCGGCTACCACGATCGTTACCATCTTCCGCTCTTTATCGCCGAGAACGGTGTGGGCGGACTCGATGCGCTGGAAGACGGCAAAGTCCACGATGCGTATCATATTGATTACCTGCGAAGGCATATTCTTGCGCTGCGCGATGCAATTGTCGAGGACGGTGTTGACCTGATGGGATACACGCCGTGGGGCTGTATCGATTTGGTGTCGGCCTCGACGGGGCAGATGAAGAAGCGCTATGGCTTTGTTTATGTTGATGCCGATGATACGGGCAAAGGCACGTTCGATCGCTACCGAAAGGACAGCTTCTGCTGGTACCAAAAGGTCATTGCATCAAATGGCGAGGACTTGAGTTAACTCTTGCAGGTCTGTTGCCCCCGCGGTCCGCTTCGGCCGCAGGGGCTTTTGTTATTGAGGCGGCTGTTCATGAGGAGCATTGCAGGTTGCGGAAACCCGGCACTTGGGGACGTTCCTTTCCTGCCGGCAGCTTGGGACAGTCCTTAAAGGCCGCATCGATCAACTGCGGAAAGCACATCCCAGAATGAGCGTCCAACATGGGGTGCGGTTTCCCTTGAGGCCCTCAATCGGAAAATGCATCCCGGATTTTTGTCGAAAAGCGGTCCCTAGTTTCCCAAACGGGCCGCTAACGGAAAGCGCATCCCGCTATTGGGCCCCAAAGCGGGATGCGCTTTCCGTGCTGGCAGTTCCAAGCAGTTCGGGATGGCCCTTTTCGTTTGCTCTCGGCCGGCGTCCGTAAGACTGTCCCCGACGACCACTCATTTAAGTCTGTCCCCAATGAGTGCCCAATGACTAGTAGTAGGCCCACATGGCTTCGACTTCGTTGAGGACCTCTACGACGCCCCAGCGTCGGGCGCTGCGGCTGGCCGAGTTGGGATCGAAGACTTCAATCTGGTCGGCGTCGTCAATACCGTAAAGTACAATGTAGTGGCCCACGTTGGTAAAGGTGCCCGGCCGAACGGCGGCGATGACGGGCGCTCCCGAACGCAGCGCCTGAGTCATCGAGTCGCGATCGTTATGAAGCTCCGTTCCGTTAAGTCCCAACTGCCACGCACCGCTCGTCATAAACGACCATTCGGTTGCACCGGTGGGGGCGTAATTGCCTGCCTCGGAAAGCGCGCACATATCGACGGGAGTCATATCGGTGCGTCCCGTCTTAAAGATATAGACCATGGTGAGGCACGTAGGCCCGCAAGCATTTTGGCGGATGGTACCGCCGGCGTAAGGCAGCTCCGACCATGCAGGGTCGATCTGATAGATATGGGGCATCGTGCCGGCTTGCCATTGCGAGCGCGGGGTCGAAAAGGCGAAAGAATAACCGGGCGCGACGGGGGCCTTGAGCAGCTTGTCCTCGGCGGTGGGCTCGAGACCGGCTGATCCGTGGGAGATACACGAGCCTAAAAATAAAAAGAGCAGGCACGCGACGATGGAGCAAAGCGCGATGCGTGCGCGGCGGAAGGGTAGAGCGGGAGCGCCGGAGCCGGCTCGAGATGCCGGGCGAGAGCTCAGGCCGCTGCGTCCGTTCTGCGGGCGCGAAAAAGAACGGCGGACAAAGATGCCGGGCTGGGGGCGACCGTTGCGACGCAGTTGCGGCACATCGGTCTGGCGCTGGCGCGTGCCCGTGAAAGAGCGCGTGCTTTGGCGTTGATCGGTACTGCGACTGCGCCGTTCGGTTTTAGCGTTGGATCTGCTCGAAGCGACGGCACCGTCGCGTCTGCGAGTCGCAGCGGTACTAGCCTGCCCTCGAGTCTCAGAACCGCTGGTGTTTTGCCGAGGCGTAGGGCGGGGCTGCCGTTGCGAGCTGCTTGGATACTGCGGGCTGGCGGCGGTGGAAGAAGACGAGCTTCCGGGCGTCGGCGTAGCGCGACCGGCAAGGCGAACGCTCTGTCGCCGTTGATCGCCGTCGTTAAAACCATATGCCATTTAAACCGCCTTGCCTCATGTATAACCCGTCTATCCTACAAAAAAGATGTACAACAAATGCGTGCGCGCGCCAAAAGCTCGGTAAACGGCACGAACGGGGGCGAGTTTGGCGCTATAAAGCGACACTCTCCTCGAGCTAAGAGAAAGGGGCTCTTTGGGCCCCTTTCAAAAGATGTGATTTGTGGTGCGCCCGCCGATTACAAAACGAGCATCAGCACGGTGACAAACGAAACGGTAATCACGGTAAGCAGGACCATGTATTTGGCGGCCGTCTTGATGTAGGTCGCGTAGCTTACCTGGGCAAGCTCGAGGCCAGCCATGATGGACCCGCATGTGGGAGTGATCATCGCTACAACGCCGTGTGTGGCGAGGTAGATTGCGACCATGGCTTCGGGGGCAAAGCCTAAGGATGCCGCCAACGGTCCCATGATAGGCATCGAGACGGTTGCCATGCCCGTACTCGAGGGGATGAGGAAAGACAGGGCAAAGTAGAGCGCATAGGAGAGCGGGGCAAAGACTGTGGCGGATACGCCGGCGAGCGCGTTGGCGGCGTTGGTGAGGATCCACACATCGAGTCCGGTGATGGACATGAGCACGGAGACGCCGCGGGCGACGGCGACGACGAGCGCGACAGAAACAAGGTCGGCGCAGCCGTGCAGGATGGTGTCGACGAGTTCTTTCTCCTGCATACCGGCAACCTTGCCGATAATAATTGTCATGGTGAAGAACCAGATGCCGCATTCGGTAAAGTACCACTGACCAAGTGGCAGGCCAGTCAAAAGTGCGCTCCATGCGGTGCTGAGGTCATCGCCCTTGGCGCCGATATCAAATAGGCCAACTCCGAATGTCTGCCACGGAATAAAGCCGATGATCATGACGACAAACGTGAGGGCGAAGAGAACAAGGACGCGCTTTTGAATTTTGGAAAGCTCGACGTGCGCGTCCTCGGCGGAATCGCCGTCCTTGTCGCCGTAGAGACGCTCGGCGGTCTCCCATTCCTCGGGGGTGAGCGATGAGGCGGCGCGGTCGGTGCGGACGCGCTTGGCATACCGCATGACAAAAATGATGCCCGAAATCTCGGCGATGGCGAACATAACCAGACCGATGCCGATCATGAGTCCCTGGTCATAGGGGATGCCGGCTGCCTTGAGAGCATCAAGCGCGAGTCCGGTCGAAAACGGGTTGACCGTCGATCCCAAAACGCCAAGGCCGCAGCCCATGAGAACTACCATGCATCCAACGAGCGGATCCCAACCCATGGCAAACGTGACCGATGCCAGGAGCAGGTAGAAGGGGACGGATTCCTCGAGCATGCCGTACGTGGATCCGCAGATGCCAAAGGCGAGCATGAGAACAGGAACGAGCAATAGATCATTACCGCCTAGTTTACGGACGAGCACGGCGATGCCGGTGTCGAGCGCGCCCGTTTTTTGGACTACGCCCAGGAAACCGCCAAGCACAAGAATGAACACGCAGACCTGCATGGCGTTCTCAAAGCCCAAGAAGGGAGAAGCCATAAAGTTGCCAAGCGTTGCGGCCTGCACGTCAGGGCTAAATGACGAGACGACCCACGAGGCGATGGCCACGAGCAACAGGCAGCCAAAGAGAATGGTAAAAGATGAGGGCATCTGGCGTGGCTTACGTTCTTTGCCAGATGCGGCAGCCTTATCCGACATACAAAGCTCCTTCACGGAAAGCCCTGCCTCCGCCATGGGAGACGGGGCTCTCGTTAATCAATAAGGTCTTGACTCTGTTGTCGACTTGAAAGCTGCACCCTTCAAGTCGGGGAAGTAATGCGTTTAATAAAGCGTGCATCACATATCAATAATACCATCCGGTGAGTATGTGAGGACATCTATGGTGGCATGTATTCCGCAAACGAGCCGACCTATCGGTAAACGTACAATGTAATATACGTTGTCGCATATAGATGCGGGTATTTTTAAGGACTGGTCCCTAGTGATCCCTTTTCTGTTGGTCTGGTGGCCCCTGCTGTTTTGGTTCGCGGCGACTGCACGTCGCTTAGACGATAGGGGGAGCAATAAAACGGGATGAAGAATAGGCCTTCATCCCGTTGAGCCGCGTGTTCTGGAAGCAGTTTAAGCTCCTACAACACGTTTACGACAGGAACGTCGTTAACCAACTTGAAGAGCTGGTCCTTTTCGCCCTTGAGGAAGTGTCCGATGTTGTTGCACGGGAAGATCATGAGGTCGCGTAGCGACGAAGACGAATAGAACGCAGAGTGCGGCGTGATAATCACGTTGTCGCGGCCAACGAGCGGGTGGTTTGCCAGGTCGGGCGTCTCGTCATACAGAACATCGGCGCCAAACGCGCGAATCTGGCCAGAATCGAGAGCTTCGATAAGAGCGGGTTCGTCCATGCAGAGGCCACGGCCCAGGTTAATGACGATGGGCTTTTTCTTCATCTTGGCGAACTTCTCGGCGTCAAAGTAATGATAGTTCGTCTCGTTAAGATTCATATGATTGATAATGATGTCGGCCTCGGCCAAAACCTCGTCGATCTCGGCCTGCTCGACACCGTTTTGCCCAAAAAGGTTCTGGTCGATAAAGGGGTCGTTGGAGATGATGCGCTTGACAAGGCCCTTGGCTTTACGGGCGGTGCACTTGCCGATTTTGCCAAAACCAAAGATGCCGAGGGTCTGGTCTTCAAGACGAGGCACCTCGGGAGCCGCGGCGTAATCCCAACGGTGCTCCTGCTCAATCTGACCGATGTAGAACTTGAAGTTCTTGTTGAGCGCGTACATATAGGCGATGGCGCTTTCGGAGACATCCCAGGTGCAGTATTCGCCGACGGGGCAGACGCCCACGCCGCGCGCAGTTGCCTCGTCCATGTCTACGTTGTCATAGCCGGTGGCGTTGATGGCGATGACCTTGAGTTTGGGAGCGTGCTCGAACGCTTCCTTGTCCACCTTGATGAAGGCAGTGAGCAGAGCGTCGGCATCGGCAAGATGCTCGTAGAACTCCTCGCGTGCCTCATCGGTATACGCGTAAACCTCAACATCGATATCCTCACCCAGATGAGATTTGAGGGTCTCGGTTTCGAGGTCGTGCTGGGGCATCATGCTCTCGGCATAATCGCTGATCAAGATCTTCATGGGTGCTTCCTTTCCCCTTTGAGGGGCTTGTGGGTAAAAAGGGGCGCCGCAGCGCCGGAATCCAGCGGAGCGGCGCCCCATGAGAGGCTCGGACAAATACTGTCCAGGCGAAACGTTCGGACTACGGACGCTCGATCGGCTGGGTCAGGCAGTGCGGGCCGCCGCCGGCGTGCAGGATCTGGTCGAGCGGCACGTCGATGACCTCGATGCCCAGAGCGCGCATCTTGTCGTTGATGTGCTTGTTCTTCTCGATGGCAACGACCTTGTTGTTGCCGATGCACTGGACGTTGCAGCCGTGCTTGTACATATCCTCACTGGCGACGGGGATGAGCTCGAAGCCGCGGCGCTTGAGCATCTGCAGGAAGTTATAGGGCAGCTGGTCAATGCAAGCGAGCGCAACTTGGGGAGCGACGATGTTAAAGATCATGTCAAGGTGCAGGTTGTCGGGCGGGCAGGGAACGCCGACGACGGTATAGCCAAACTTCTCGAGCTGATGGCGGAGGCTGGCGACTCCCTGTTCATCGGTACGATCGACCATGCCCCAGGCGAGCGTATGCTCATCGATCATCCAGAAGTCGCCGCCCTCCATGCAACCTGCGTTAACGCGGGCGACGATGGGGACACCCATCTCCTTAAGCTTTGCCTCATAGGACTGGGCCTCGATCTGGCGGACCGGATGACGGAAGTGGCCCATGACGGCGCCTTCCTTGATCATGCAACCATAGTCGCGGGCAAAGGTCATGACCTCGTACTTGGGGTTGGCCTCGACCTCGACGACCTCGATGCCGTTATCCTTGTAGGCGTCAACGAGCATCTGCCATTCCTTGACCATGATGTCGTTCTGTTCGGTATCGCCCTTCTTCATCCATTCGGAGGTGATGACGTTGATGCCGTTGAAGGTGTAGTACTTCGGCGAGCACATCATGACCTTTTTGAGCGGATTGGTGGCGTTGGAGACGTAGATTTTCTCTTCAGACATGGCAGGTTCCTTTCTTTAAGACCTACATACCTTAGATGGAATGCGCGCGGCGGGAAAAACGGAGGGGCTTGCCCGCCGCGCGAGGATTCCCGCGGGGGAGTAGCGCCTAGACCTAGAGCATCACGAGGACGCAGAGGAAGGCGCAGCAGGCGGCGAACAGGACGGCGACGATGGGGGCGATCTTCTTGACCCAGTCGCCGTAGCTCATGTGCGCCGCGGCCGTGCACGTCATGACGACGATGGAGCACGGGGTGATCATCTTGGCCAGGCCGAGCGCCATGAGGTAGATGATGACCATGATGTAGACGTCGACGCCGGCGAAGGTGGACAGCGTGCCCATGATGCCCATGGTGGCGGCGGCGAGGCCGGTGGAGCTGGGGATCAGGCAGGCGATGAGGAAGTAGCAGACCAGGGCGACGACGACGAAGGCGAAGGGCGGCAGGGAGGCCAGCGCGTTCTCGCACATGTTGAGGATGGACGGGGTGATCTGGCCGTTGTCCATGACGACCTGGATGCCGCGTGCCAGCGGCACGACGAAGGCGGTGGAGACCAGGCCGGAGGCGCCCTTGAGAATCGTATCGATGATAGTGTCGGCATCATAGTGCATGACTACGCCGATGAGGATGACCATGATCAGGGTGATCATCGAGAGCTCGGGGAAATACCAGTTTCCGAAGGCGGTGATGTCGGTGCCCAGGACGTTGCGCAGGCCCGGGGTTGCGGCGACCCATGCGACGAAGTCCTCGAAGAACGTCCACTCGGGGTTGAGGGAGGTCCAGGGGGTCAGACCGACGATCATAAAGACGAAGGTAAGTACGAACAGTGCGAGCGCGCCCTTCTGGCGACCGGTGAGGGTGAGGTCCTCGTCGTCGGCGGCGGGGAACTCCTTGAGGTCCTGCTCGCGCCGGAAGAACTGGACGGACTTCTCGGGATGCGCCTTGATCTTGTCGGCGTAGCGGCAGATCAGGAGGATGACGAGGCCGGTGAAGATGACGAACATCGCGATGCGGGGAATCATGCCCTCGCCAGGGGAGATGCCGGCGATACCCGATGCGATGCCCGTGGAGAACGGGTTAATGATCGACGAGAGGCAGCCGATCTGGGTGCCGAGGACGACGATCATGATCGCGGTGACCGTATCGAGGCCGAGGGCCAGGATGACGGGCACGAACATCAGGAAGTAGACGATGCCTTCCTCATAGGCGCCTTCGAGCGTACCGAAGAACGCCATCAGGATAACGAGGATGGCGATCAGCGCATGCATGTTGTTCTGATTGGCGATAGTGATGCGCTTGATGGCCGTCTTGAGCGCGCAGGTGCGATCCATCATCTCGAGTAAGCTGCCGAACAGCATGATGGTGAGGGAGATCGAAATGGCGCCGGAGACCGTGCCACCGCCGAGCATGCCGGTGATGGGGGCCATGAAGATGTCCCAGAGGCCCTGGGGGTTGCTCTCGACCACGTGGTAGGTGCCGGCGATGGCGTCGCCGCCCTCGGAGAGCTCGTAGGCTCCGCCGGGGACGAACCAGGTCAGGAGGGCGATGAAGGCGATGACGGCGAACAGGATCACATAGGTGTTCGGCATCTGGAATTTCTTCCTCGCCGGCTTTTCCTTGATTTCTTCAGCCATGGTGTATTTCCTTACGTGAGGCGCCGCGGCCCGGAGGGGCGGGCCGCGGCGTGCGGTCGGTCCGTGGCGCGGTTAGACGCGCGGGATGTAGAGGTTGCCGAGGGTCGCGGCCATGATGGCCTTGATGGTGTGCATGCGGTTCTCGGCCTCCTCGAAGCAGCGGGAGTGCTCGCTGTAGATCACGTCGTCGGTGCACTCCATGGCCTCGATGCCGTGCTCCTCCTTGATCTTGGCGGCGTACTCGGTCTCGGCGTTGTGGAAGGCCGGGAGGCAGTGCAGGAAGATCCAGTCGGGGTTCTCGATGTGGGAGACGAGCTCGGCGTTGACCTGGAACGGGGACATCAGGCGGACGCGCTCGGCGAACTGGGACTCCTCGCCCATGGCCGCCCAGACGTTGGTGTAGACGGCGTCGGCGCCGCGGACGGCGTCCACGGGGTCGTTGGTGACGCGGATGGTCGCGCCGGACTCGGCGGCGAACTTCTGCGCGAGGGCGACGATCTCGGGGTCGGGCTCGAGCTCCTTGGGGGTGGCGTTGACGTAGTTCACACCGAGGATGGCGGAGGTGATCATCAGGGAGTTCTGGACGTTGTTGCGACCCTGGCCGCAGTAGGCGAGCGTGAGGCCCTCGAGCCTGCCGAAGTGCTCCTTGATGGTCATGAAGTCGGCGAGCATCTGCGTGGGGTGCTCGCGGTCAGTGAGGCCGTTCCAGACGGGCACGCCGGAGTGCTCGGCGAGCTGCTCGACGTGCTCCTGCTTGAAGCCGCGGAACTCGATGGCGTCGAACATGGAGCCGAGCACCTTGGCGGTGTCGAGGACCGTCTCCTTCTTGCCCAGCTGGATGTCGCCCTTGCCCAGGTACTCGGGGTGGGCGCCCAGGTCGATGCAGGCGGTGGTGAAGGCTGCGCGGGTGCGGGTGGAGGTCTTCTCGAAGAGCAGCGCGACGTTCTTGCCCTCGAGGTAGCGGTGCGGGACGTTCTGCTTCTTGAGGTCCTTGAGGTGCTCGGCGAAGCCGATGGGCCACATGAGCTCGTCCCTGGTGTAGTCCCTCGTGGAGAGCAGGTGGCGACCCTGGAAAACCGAATCAGTCATAGTCATGTTTCCTTTCGTCGGTTCTTGCCTACCCCCGACGGACGCCCCGCACGTGGGCCCCTCCAGACAGGTCAGGCGTTTCGTTCGCCCCGGATGGGGCATCGATACCTGTAGTCGGGCGCCGGTGCAGCGGCACGCCGAAACCATGACTCAAAGTCTAGGAGCACCCAGATGCCGTGTGTTTGGTACCAACTCAAAGCCTTCCGGGGGTCTATTTGTTATTTTTTACAAATGAATTGTTATTCGTGAGCAATTGGCGGCTTGCAAGGCCAATTGTCCGAGCGTATTCGGAGTTGTTTTGTGAAAAATGACGATTCGAGTTAACTCGCACTATCTGCTGAGGAAAGTGAGGGAAAGGAATACGAGCAGCTCGCGGTCGTGTGAATCGCCCATGTCGAGGAGTGCTCGAATACGCCGCAACCGATATCGGACGGTGTTGGGGTGTTGGTGTAGGCGATCGGCGGTGTCGATGATGTCGCCGCTGCAGTGCACAAAGGCACGTGCCGTTTGGACCAGTTCGGTAGAGTTTTGTGTGTCGTAGCTTTCGATGCGGTGGCGAAAACCTTGCGCGGTGCGCTCGAACATGGGGTTGGTCTGCGCTGCATACGAGAAGGCGCCCATGGACAGATCCGACCACTCAAGTCTGCGCGTTCCGCTCAGATGGGCTTCATTGAGAAGGATTGTTGCCTGACGAATGGAGATATCTGCCTCGCCGAGGGGCACCAGGTCGCCTATGCCGCAGTAGTTGACGCCAACTCCTCGAATGGCATTTTCTAGGTCACAGAAGACGCCCTCGTGCTGTTTATCGGTGGCATACGAGACGAAAACGAGCAGCGCATCGTGGTAGCGAAACGCGCATGCGTTTTGGACATCCTCGTGTCGCTGTCGAAACGAGTCCAGAAAATCGTTGAGGGTGTCTTGAATTGCGTACAGTGAGCAGCGATCATCTTTTTCGGCAGAGATGGCAATGCAGCGCATCGTCGATCCGGTAAGGCCCGCCAACTTGTTGATCTCTTGTCTTACTTGGGCTTTTGGCTTTCCCGATAGGAGCGTGTCGACTGCGTCGCTTTTGTCGGATGCGTCGAGATCGCGCTGCAAGAGGTTGAGCGACTCGAATGCGACGCGCTCATGGTAAGCGCCGGAATAGAGATATACCGGGACGCCCATGCGTACACTTGCTTGGGCGACTGCATCGGTAAAACATGGCGAGTACACACGTTTAACGGCAATGGCTGCGACACGCCTTTCAATCATGGCAATGAGCGACGCGTCGGATAGGTCGGGGTCTTCATAGCAAAAACCAAGATTGGTGAGAATGAAGTCGCCGGGCATGTATGCGCTGTAGTCGTTGATTGAAGGAGGGCAGTCTAAGATACCAACGTTGTAGACGCGGTGCTCCCCGGCATCTTCGATGGGTGCGACTAAATCAATCCGCTCGAATGCCGGTAAGGCCAAAATGTCGGCAACGGTAATCATGGATGCCTCCGAACGACGCCGGGTTGCTTGAACTGCTTTGCGATATACGTGATCTTCTCATTGATACAGCATGAAGATGCGTGTATTGAAATAGTAGACCATTAATGCCTTACCGCATCGACGGGCAAACAGTTGCTTCGGCGCACGAGCGGGATGATATTAAGCTTTCATTCTGTTTTTGCGGCGAAGGGGAATGGTCGTCGCATACAGCATGCGATGCGTCGTTTACCATCGCAGGTTTGGCATGGGCGCGCGGTGGGCATAATGGGTGGCATCGAATGAAATCGAAAGGATCATTATGCCCGCGCTTATCACCCATCATCTGTTTGGCGAGGAAAGCATCGACCGTCTTCCGCAGGGCGTCATCACGTCCGATGAAGAGCGCATTGCCTTTATCTTGGGCAACCAAGGCCCCGACCCGTTTTTCTTTCACATTCTGACACCGCGTGTTTCCGACTGCACGCTGCTGGCGCAGGTCATGCATCGCTCGCGCATGTCTCGCCAGTTCGCGTGCCTGCGCGACGGCGTGTCGCATCTGCTGCCGCGCGACGCCAGCTTGGGTCGCGCCTTTGCGCTGGGCCTGCTGTCTCATTACGTGCTCGACCGCAACGCCCATCCCTTTGTCTATGAGCAGCAGTTTGGCATCGTGGAGTCCGATTCAGAGCTTGAGGATTCGAGCAGTCAGGTCCATGCTGTGATCGAGAGCGACTTGGATGTACTGATGCTGCAGCTTAAACGCGATGGCGCTACGGTCGACGATTACCCGCCGGCGGGCGAGATCGTCACCACCGATCGCATCAATCGCGTGGCCGGCGTGCTGATGAGCTATGTTGCCGGACGCGTGTACGGCATTGACATTCCAGCGGGGGAGTACGGTGCTGCCGTTGCCAATATGCAGCGACTTTATCGCGCGATTGAGCCGGCCGGCTCTGCAAAGACGCGCGCGATCTCGCTGGTTGAGGGCTTGGTGCACGACTACTCGCTGCTCGACGGCCTTGCCCATCGCGTGACGACGGAGCTGCCCGAGCGCACCGGTAACCTGGGCCACCTGACATGGAAGAACCCCTTTACCGATGAGGTCTCGACTGAGAGCTTCCCCGAGGTCTTTGAGCGCGCGCTGGTCGATTACGAGTGCACGGTCGCACGTTTTATCGAGACCGGTGACATGAATGCCGTGACCAGTCACGTCAACTACAGCGGTCGCGTGCTCAATGCCGATGAGGAGTTCGACCGCGAGGAATAGGGCCCGTGCGTGCCCCTTTGCCGAATCCTTACCGGCGGTTCTGGACAATTGGGGTACGATGAACTAACTGCATATCGGGCGAATACGAAGGGTCCCTGTCCATGAAATACACCAAGCTCGAGCGTAACTGGGTCATGTACGATGTGGGAAACTCGGCCCTCGTACTGCTCAATACCTCGGTGGTGCCCATCTACTTTAACGCCATCAATACCGGTGCTTCCTCGGCAGACCTTGTGGTCGCTTGGGGCAACGCGCAGACGATTGCCTCGCTGGTCATTGCCATGCTCATGCCCATTCTGGGCGCGCTTGCCGATTACGCCGGCAACAAGATCAAGTTTTTCTTGGGCTTCTTCCTCACGGGCTTGGTTCTTTGCCTGGCGCAGGCTATCCCAATGTCCGCCATGGCATTTTTGACCGTGTACGTGCTGTGCACCATCGGCCTTAACTCTTCTATGACGTTCTACGACGCCATGCTGCCCGACATTACCACCGACGAGCGCATGGACGCCGTGTCCAGTTCGGGCTATGCCTGGGGCTACATCGGTTCCACCGTGCCGTTCATCATCTGCCTGGCGCTTATCATGGGTGGTCCCGCTCTTGGTGTCCCCACCATGCTGGCAACGCGTCTGTCGTTTGTCATCACTGGTGCCTGGTGGCTCGTCTTTACCCTGCCGCTCATTCGCACCTATAAGCAAAAGTACGGTCGCGAGCGTGGTCCCGAGGACACCATCGGCCACATCGTGGGCGGCGTGTTCTCCGAGGTCGGACACACCATGCGCGAGATCGCCCACAACAAGACCGTGCTGGTCTACATGATCGCGTTCTTCTTCTACATCGACGGCGTGCATACGGTCATTTCCATGGCAACCAGCTATGGATCGGCTTTGGGCATCGACTCGACCCAACTGGTGCTGGCTCTGCTCGTTACGCAGTTTGTGGCCTTTCCGTCCGCCATCATCTACGGCAAGCTCGCCGGCCGCGTGGGCACGCTCAACATGATCCTGGTGGCGGTCGCCGCCTACATGGGCATTGTGCTGTTCGCCGCGTTCTTCCTAAAGACCGCCTTTGAATTCTGGGTGCTTGCCATTATGGTCGGCCTGTTCCAGGGCGGCGTGCAGGCGCTCAGCCGCAGCTACTTTGGCCGCATTATCCCCAAGGAAAAGTCCAACGAGTACTACGGCTTCTTTGACATCTTTGGTCGTTATGCAAGCGTTATGGGCACCTTCCTGGTGTCGGTTGTCACCTCGCTGACCGGCAACCCGTCGCTGGGCGTCCTTTCCATTGGTGTGCTGTTGGTCGTTGGCTTTATGCTGCTGGTCCGCCTGTCCCGCATGACTCGGGCGGCAGGGCATGCCGCATAGGAGCGAGTGGCTATTGTGCCTGTCCGCGATACTCTTTTGGGGTTATCCGCAATAAACATTCTGACTTTCGAACAATGATTAGCCCAAGTGGGTATGATGGAGTCAGCTAGGTCGCGGGGCGTCGCCTGTGTTTGGCGGCGTCCCGTTTTTGTGTTGCAGGGAGGGTAAGGCATGAACGCCACGGTCGTGATTCCAACGTATTGGGCGGGCGATGACGCTCGCGCAAACGCCCCTGGCACCTATGACCATTCGACACGACTCAACGCCGACAATCCCGAACTCGACCGCTGCCTGGCCTCGCTTGAGCAGGTGCGCGACATCCCGCGCATCATCCTTTTGGTGGTCTGTCCCGTTTCTGCCACAGCCGATGTGTCGCTGCGCGTGCACGAGATTGTCGACGCTCATCCTACGCTCAAGGTCACCGTTGTCACCAACACCCAGGCCTCGCGCATCGCAGACCGGGTTGCTCAGATCGCGCCCAAGGGTTCGGGCGAGTGCGTGAGCCTGCGAGGCTACGGTGCCATCCGCAACATGGGGCTGGCCTGTGCCGCTGTGCTGGGGCATGACGCGGTTATCTTTTTGGATGACGATGAGACTGTCATCGACGCCGACTTTATGAAGCGCGCGACCTATGCGTTGGGGCAGCAGACGCGTCAGGGCTTGCCGATCTTGGTCAAGAGCGGCTATTTCTACGATCGTGACGGCTCGCCGCTGGCTCCCACGGACAAGGCGGGCATCTGCCATCGTTGGTGGACCAAGCGCATCGAGTTCAACCGTTGGATGAAAAAGGCGCTCTCGGGCACCCGCATCTCGCGCTCCAACTACGCGTGCGGCGGCCTGATGGCCCTGCACGCCCGCGCCTTTACGCGTGTGGCCTTTGACCCGTTTATCACCCGCGGCGAGGACTTGGATTACCTCTTTAACATGCGCATGTTTGGCTACGACGTGTGGTTCGATAACGAGTGGACCGTGCGCCATCTGCCTCCGGAGTCCGAAAAGCGCTCACCGCGCTTTATGCAGGATGTATACCGTTGGTACTACGAACGGGCCAAGTTGACATTCGCCGCGCATCAAAAGGAGCTCATTCCCGTTACGGCGGCATCGCTCATGCCCTACCCGGGCCCGTGGATTTCGCACGAGCTCGACGACCGCGTGCGCAAGACCGCTATGGTCCGCAGCGTGTTTACCCGCGAGCATGAGGGCTACCTGCGCATCTGGCACCATGGTATCGGCGAGGCAAAGGCCTATGCGCGCCAAAACGCTGCAAGCTACCTGCGTTTCCAGAGCTTTTGGCCCAAGATCATGGACGGGCTTTGGCGTGACGCACAACTGATCAGTATCCTGGAGGGGGCCGAATGATCGACCGCCGCGCCCAGCGCGATAGTTCAATATCAATCTTTCGCATCATTGCCGTTGCCTGCGCCATTTGCGTGCTGGTGTACTTTATTTTTGCCTTGGTGACCGGTATCGAGCCGATCGCCACGGTGATTGCCTGCGCGCTGCTGTGCATCTTTCTGTGCATCTTTATCTTTTTGACGCTCAATCCCGATTCGGTGCGCTCCCAGTACACCGAGGAGACGCTCTCGGTGGCCTCGGCCATGCTCGAGGACATTAAGGGCGGTCTGACGCAGGAGTCGGCGCGTTTGGTGTGCCGGCGCATTTTGCCCGAGACGCGTGCCATGACGGTTGCCATCACCGACGAGGGCAACGTGCTGGCCTGCGCGGGCGAGCTTGAGAAAAAACTACTGCCAGATTCTCCCATCCACACGCTTGCCACGCGCTACGTTATCGAACATGGCATCGTGCAGTCGTTCAACCGTATGGTGGATGTCGTGGGCTCGGACGGCTCGCACAACCAAGTTCCCGCCGGCATTATCGCCCCCATCAAGGTGGGCGATCGTACCGTCGGCACGCTCAAGTTCTACTACAAGACCCCGCGCGCCGTCGACCGTACCCAGTACGCGCTTGCCTCGGGCTTTGCCGAGATCTTGTCCACGCAGCTCGCCATCCACGAGCTCGAGGTGCAAAAGGAACTCACGGCGCGCGCCGAGGTGCGTGCGCTGCAGGCGCAGATTAACCCGCACTTCCTGTTCAACACGCTGAACACCATTGCATCGTTTACGCGCACCGATCCGCTGCGGGCCCGCGAACTGCTTCGTGAGTTCTCATCGTTCTATCGCGCCACGCTCGACAACTCGGGATCGCTTATTCCGGTCTCGCGCGAGGTCGCACAGACCAAGCGCTACCTTACCTTTGAGAAGGCCCGCTTTGGCGAGGACCGCGTGCTTGCGACGTTCGATGTGTCCGAGGACGTGGAAGATACGCTGGTGCCGGCGTTCGTGATCCAGCCGATTGTCGAGAACGCCGTGCGTCATGGTATGGGCGATGACGACGCCCTGAGGATCGACGTGACCGTTCACCAAGACGGCGAGGATGCAATCTTGATTGCCGTGGCCGATAATGGCGTGGGCATGGATGAGGGTACCGCCGCCAGACTGTTTGACGAGCGTTCTGCCCGTCCCGACGCCAGCTCTCCCCAGGGTGGCGGCGCCGGTGTGGCCATGCACAATATTTCGGAGCGCATCCATCGCTTTTATGGGCCGCACTCCTATACGCGTGTCGAATCGGCGCCGGGCAAGGGCACCAAAGTGCTCCTTCATCTTGATTTGTCAGAGAGCATCTTTGACATTCAAGAGTAAAATAAAAGGCTACGGGCTCAACGTCATGCGACGGATGCCCGGCGTAGTTAGTTGACGAAAGGTTTTATCCCTATGCTGCGTGCGATGATTGTGGATGATGAGGCGCCGGCTCGCTCGGAGCTTCGCTTCCTGCTCGAGCAAACGGGCAAGATCGGCACGATCACGGAGGCGTCGAGCGTCCGCTCCGCCATCGAGATGCTTATGGAAAGTCGCGTGGATGTCGTGTTTCTCGATATCTCGATGCCCGGTGCCTCGGGCCTGCAACTTGCCGAGGCGCTGCATAAACTCAAAAATCCGCCGGCGATCGTGTTTGTGACTGCGTATAGTGACCATGCGGTCGAGGCATTCGACGTGGATGCCGTCGATTATCTGATGAAGCCGGTCGAGGAAGCTCGCTTGGATCGCGCGATCGAGAAGGTCATGCAACGCGCCAAGCCGGTTGCGGACAGCAAGGTGACCATCGAGCGTATCCCGGTGGAAAAGGGCGGCCGCAAGGTGCTCATTCCCGTGGATGACATTCGCTTTATCATGGCCAAGGACGATTACTCCTGCATCTATACCGTCGATGATCGCTTTTTGTCGACGACCTCGCTGGCGCAGTTTGAGGCCAAGCTCTGCGACTTTGGCTTCTTCCGTGTTCACCGCCGCTATATCGTCAACTTGGCGTGCGTTACGGACGTCGAGACGGTGCCCTCGGGCGCCATCCAGCTGGGCATTACGGGCGTCGACGAACGCGTGCCGGTTTCGCGCCGCCGCGTCGTGCCGCTCAAGAAGGCCCTGAGTCTCTAGCACACTGGCCCCGCAGCCCTGTAGACCCATCGTCTGCGGAGCCGTGGGGCCTTTTTTGTATGTATCTGCCGAATCGTTTTTTTGCGGAAGGGATCCCATGAACAGTGCAAGCGCCAAGCGCATCGACATCATCTCGGACACCCACGGCTATCTTTCGCCTGCGCTCTTGGATGAGCTTGAGGGCGCAGACCTGATCATCCACGCTGGCGACCTCACGTCAGAGATGGACTACGAGCACCTATGCACCATCGCCCCCGTGCGGGCCGTACTGGGCAACAACGATTACTACCGCGACTACGGCCCCGATGTAGACCGTCTTGCGCTCTTTACCTACGAAGGCCTCAAATTCGCCGTAGCCCACTACCGCGAAGATCTTCCGGTGGGATCCGTAGACGTAGCCATCAACGGCCACACCCACGTAACCAAAGAAGCCCAAGTGGGCCGTTGCTTAGTCCTCAACCCGGGCAGCGCCAGCTACCCCAGAGGCACCCGAGGCCCCACCATGGCCAGAATGCTCGTCAAAGACGGCAAGATCCTAAGCACCAAGTTTATTGACCTAGACTAACCGCAACAAAAACGGGGGATGTAAAACCGCATCTCCCGTTTTTTATGAGCCAAAGGCCGAGTTTCAACAAGAATAATCAGACCAACCCCACCGCGGAGAACGGGGACCTCGAGCCGCGGAAGCGGCGAGGAGCAAGAACTGTTTGGACAAAGTGGCGGTAGGGAGGGTCTCCGGGGCCGGCGGGCGCGGGTTAAGTTTGCTGCTCTACAGTCCTG
>ERZ827108.463-NODE-463-length-69037-cov-12.922154_pt1 | contig 69037 bp, 69 predicted proteins | sample MGYA00519921_ERZ827108 | MGnify/ENA primary metagenome ERZ827108 (study PRJEB31778, sample SAMEA3449258) | human gut metagenome | biome: human gut; feature: human-associated habitat; material: faeces | place: United Kingdom | collected 2010/2012 ... | reverse complement strand
AAATCAAGACATAATCAATTTGATTACATTAAGACAATATCATCTTTGGATCAGACTTGGATGCTATTGAAGCTGAGTTAGGTATTGATTAATAATCGCAATTTTTTTACAATTGAAAGAAAGTGTAATTTTAGAAATATTGTAAAAAATTATTAAGGAAAGGCCAAAAGAGAGATATGAAAACTTTAAAGATGATTTTGTTAACAGCAATTATCGCTGTTCCATTATATATTGCTATAGCAGACCCTTTTTTTGGAATGTTTCAACCAGTAAATAAAGTAGTATAAGAAGATGATTACGATGATAAAGATTATGATTACGATCCTGATGATGTAATTGAAGATCAGGAAGTTCATATTAACGGTTTCCCCATAATTTATATTGAAGGGGATGATAAAATCGAAAAAGAACATTGGGAAGGCTTTTTAGCAGATTTGCAAAATGAATGTAATATTCCTTGGCTAACAAAAAACGTGTCTTCAATCCATTTTTGTTCAAACGAAGTTTACTCTGATATTCAAAGCAATCATCCTGAAAATGCGGGATTCATTTCTAATAAAGATAACGCAATTTATATTCAGGAAAATGGAAGCGCGGGGTATGAGTCAACAATTCTTCATGAATTTGGTCATGCATATGATAATGCATATGGAATTACCGCTGGCAACTTTGATATTTCTGTATTAACTTCTAATCAGAAAAAAGTTTGCAAGCACGCAAATAAAATGGGTGACTCGTATTATGAATATTGTTCATCAACCATTCGAGAGACTTTCGCTGATACTATTCAATTCTACATAACTTCCCGTAACGCCGGACTTGTTCCTGAAGAAGTATTCAACTGGATTGATACGCTACCTAGATAGCATTCAAAATAACAAACAAAAAAGGTGTCTCAAAAGTAGGCACTTTTTTTATGCATATATCATCGAATCAATAATGTCACAAATTCCCTGTCATGTCCATACGGTCTAATCTGGATACCTGTTGTTTTGATATGTACACCATCTTCCATAGAATATTCCTGTCCATAACAGATAAATGTCAAAAAATTCTCAACCAAAGCCAAATCAATTCCATTCTTCGTATCCGCATACTGAACCATGTCTAAACAATTGTAAAGATTGCATTGTTTAATGACTGGTTCTTTTTCTTTGTTAGTATAATTAAACGAATAGAAAATAGCCATATGTACAGAAATGTAAAGATAGAGATGAAAAGTAATCTATATTTGAATAACATGCAATGCATCACGGCTAGTAAAAGACGTGATGCATTGCGAAAAAAGTTTATTATACGTATGAAAGGTGACATATGGTACAAAATATACAGGTACAATATCAATCGGTAGTGATTTATTAGAGATGGTTATGGAAAGAATTTCAAAAGATGTAGTAATTCATTTGAAGTTGAATTATAATAAATATACAAATAGGGGACAAATATTTTTGTCTCTTTTCTTTTCGTGTGGAGGGTTTAATGGAAATCATTATTTTAATATTATTAAGTATTGTGATTGTATGTTTAATTGTTTTGTTGATGCAAAATAAATCAAAGGAAAGTGTTTCCTCAAATTCGGATTCTTTGATTCTTCAAAAGAATTTTGAATATCTTTTAAAACAAGTACAGGATGTTCAAAAGAATCAGGCTACATCTAAAATGAGTTTGAATCAAATGGAAGACTATTTGTATCGTATGAATCAAGTTATGACAAACACAAAATTAAGAGGAAACTGGGGAGAATATCAATTGGATATGCTTCTAAGTGTATATTGTGGTCAAAATCCATCAATTTATTCTATGCAGTATACTTTGCCGAATGGAAAGATTGCGGATTGTGCTTTTCATTTGCCAGATACTAATAAAGTATTGTGCATTGATTCAAAGTTTCCGATGGAAAACTATTTGAATCTTCAAGAGGATATGGATACGTATTTAAGGCCTTTTAAAATGAATATGAAAAAGCACATTGATGATGTGGCTAATAAATATATCAATATAGATACGATGCCTTATGCCTTATTGTTTGTGCCTAGTGAAGCTATTTATCAATTTGTTTGTGCAAAATGCGATGATTTATTCACATATGCCCTTCAAAAACATGTGATGTTAGTATCACCAACGACACTTGTAGCAGAGGTGATGACATTATTATCAAGTACTAAAGATTTTTATAGAACAAGTCATATGGAAGAAATCGAAAGAAATATATTATTGCTTCAAGAAGATGCAAGTCGTCTTGTGGAAAGAAGTGTAAAGGCAGAAAAAACATTGGAAACTTTGGCAACGCAATTTCATGCGGTTTCTATTTCTGCACAAAAATTATCAAGTCGAATGACTAAGATGGGAGAAGACGAATGATTAGTACATTAAAGGGAAATATAGCTTTGTTGGATTTTGATTTGATTGTCGATCCAACCAATCAACAAGTATTACCGATGCAAGGAGTTAGTGCACAAATATTTCATCAAGCCGGAAGTGAAATGATGAAAGCATGTCAAGAATTGAATGGTTTAGAAGTAGGGAAAGCTAAAATGACCAAAGCTTTTAATTTACCATGTAAGGCAGTTATTCATACGTGTGGGCCACGTTATATGGATGGAACGCATAATGAAGATGAATATTTGGCCGCTTGTTATTGGAATAGTATGGCATTGGCTTATGATTATATGCGAAAAAATGATATGGAATCGATTAATATTGCTTTTCCATGTATTTCTACAGGTATCAATGCCTATCCAAATCATGAGGCTTGTGTAATTGCGATTCAAACTGTAAAGCGATTAATGAATAAGTTTCCCGAGACAAAGGCGATTCATGTATGTTTTGTATGTGATAAGACAGAAGATTATATGTTATATAAAGAGGCACTTAGACTGCGATGAAATCTATGGTTGATTTATCCCACGAATTCATAAGGCCAGTTCTTCATAAACAAGCAATATGTGTGGATGCTACATTGGGTCAGGGAAAAGATACAGATTTCTTTTTGTCGCAAAATGTGCATAAAGTATATGGCTTCGAAATTCAAAGGGATGTTTTTGAAAGTACAAAAGAACGATTGGATGATCAAAGAACTTGTTTCTATAATGTGGGACATGAACATATGGAAGAATATATCCATGAAGAAGTAGATGCGATTATCTTTAATTTTGGCTATTTTCCTCAAGGAGATCCTAAAATTACAACCCAATCTTCTTCAAGTGTAAGTGCAGTCAGACAAGCTTTAAACCTTTTAAAAGTAAAAGGAAGAATGGCACTTGTGATGTATCCACATGATACGGGTAAAGAAGAGGCAATTTGTGTAGAAGAGTTTTTAAAGACACAAACAACGATTCAGGTACAGAAGGTACAGAATTTATTGGTGGATCATTGTCCATATCTATTATTAATTGAGAAAAGAAGATGATTTAGGTACTGTATATAGGTACCTTTTTCTGTTAAAATCATATAGTGAATTTTGAAATGAAGGAGTATATATGGAAGAAATAAAAGATAAAGATTATTCATTAGAAGCGGTTCCAGAAAGTGCAAGAAAAGGGTTTCGAAGTATGTTTTTTGTCATGCTTGGATTTACTTTCTTTTCTGCAAGTATGAGTGTAGGAGCAAAACTAGGAAATGGTTTGGATTTTAAAGAATTTGTTTTAGCGTGTGTCATAGGAGGTATTATTTTATCTATTTATTGTGGGATATTAGCCTATATAGGATCTGACACAGGACTAACAATGGATTTGCTTTGTCGAAAAGCTTTTGGTAAAAAAGGATCTTATTTATCAAGCTTAGTTCTAGGGTTTACACAAATTGGATGGTTTGGCGTTGGTGTAGCGATGTTTTCAATTCCAACAGCACAACTTTTAGGCATCAATGAATGGGTATTGACAATTGCAGCTGGATTATTGATGACTTTAACGGCGGCAACAGGTATGAAGGCATTAGAAGTCGTAAGTACGATATCTGTTCCTTTAATTGTTGTATTGGGTGTCTATTCAATGGTTACTGCCACAACTGATGGTGGTGGTCTTGTGGCTGTGTTTGCACAATCGGCTGGAAAAATCAGTGTGTTTACAGGAATTGGATATGTGATTGGTTCCTTTATTTCTGGAGGAACGGCAACACCGAATTTTATTCGGTTTGCGAAAAATAATAAAATTGCGGTTTGGACAACTGTTATTGCGTTTTTCTTTGGTAATACATTAATGTTTTGTTTCGGTGCAATTGGAGGTGCATTTACTGGTGCTGATGACATTTTCTATGTCATGATTGCACAAGGCTTGGCAATTCCTGCTATTATTGTTTTAGGAGCAAATATTTGGACAACAAATAATAACGCTCTTTATACAGGTGGTCTTGCGATTAGTAATATCACAAATATCCAAATGAAAATAACAACATGGATTGCAGGAATTATCGGTACTATCTTATCTATTTGGTTGTATTACAATTTTACAGGTTGGCTCAACATACTGAATTGTGCGTTGCCACCAATCGGAATTATTGTCATTTTGGATTTCTTTATGAAAAGAAAAAAATATAAAGATAATATGGATGTAGGTGATTTTAATAGTTTCAATATTGTTGGTGTTATTGTTGGGGCTATTGTTGCGAATGTCCTTGCTTGGGGAATTGCAGCGGTAAATGCGATGATAGTTGCAGCCATATGTTATTTTATTGGATATGTAAGAAAGAAAGAGGCATAAAATGTTAATAAAAAATGCATGTATTGAAAATAATGAAGAATTAAAGTGTATCCGAATTGAAGATGGAAAATTTAAAGAAATCAAAAAGGATTTAGAGCCATATGCACAAGAAGAAGTGATGGATCTTGAAGGGAAACTTGTTCTTCCACCTTTTGTGGAATCTCATGTTCATTTAGATACTTGTTTGACAGCTGGACAACCACATTGGAATATGTCGGGAACTTTATTTGAAGGTATTGAACGTTGGGAAGAGCGTAAGGAATTTTTAACTAAAAAAGATGTGATGGATCGTGTGAATAAAGTCATTCGTATGCAGGCAAGTCATGGTGTTCAACATGTTCGTACGCATGTAGATATCAATGATCCAAATTTAACGGCTTTAGAAGCTATTTTGGAGTTGAGAGAAGAAGTGAAGGATTTCATGGACATTCAAATTGTTGCTTTTCCTCAATATGGAATTTTGAGCTATCCAAAAGGAAAAGAATTGTTAGAAACAGCTTTGAAATTGGGGGCAGATGCAGCTGGAGCTATTCCTCACTTTGAATTTACGCGTGAATATTCGGTCGAATCTTTAAAAATTTGTTTTGAATTAGCTCAAAAATATGGAAAGCTAATTGATATTCATTGCGATGAAATTGATGATGAAGCTAGTCGTGGACTTGAAACAGTGGCTACACTTGCTTATGAAACTGGCATGAAAGATCAAGTAACGGCCAGCCATACAACGGCTATGCATTCATATAATAATGCTTATATGATTCGTTTAATGCGTATTTTAAAAATGTCAAACATAAATTTCGTGGCGAATCCATGTGTAAATGTTCATTTAGGAGGTCGTGCAGATACATATCCTAAGCGTCGTGGATTAACACGAGTTAAGGAATTAACAGAAGCTGGATGTAATGTTTCTTTTGGAACAGATGATATTTTTGATCCTTGGAATCCAATGGGAAGTGGAAATATGCGTGATCCTGTGTATATGGGAATCTATACTGGACATATGATGGGATATGAAGAAATTTTAAATTCATATAAATTTGTAACGACAAATGCAGCCAAAACTTTGCATTTAGGGGATAGCTATGGAATTCAAGAAGGAAATCCGGCAAGTTTTGTCGTGATGGATGCTAAAAATTACCATGAAGCTTTAAATTTGGATGCGCCAGTATTAAAATCTTACAAAGATGGAAAATTGATCGCATCTTGTACACCGGCAACACGAAAAATTCTATTTTAAAAGGTCCACAAGGACCTTTTTGTGTTTATTTACTTTGTAGCATGAAATAATAGATTTCAGGAGTCGACATAAAGCGAAGATTTACATGTGTGCAGCCAACACCAGATGAAATGATATATGGAAAGGAAATCTTTTTGGCGCGAGAACGATTTAATGATTTTGCGCCATCTATTGTTTTATATCCTCCTAAAATAGGGAATGTGATTTGTGTTCCATGGGAATGTCCACAAAGTGCTAAAGAAATGGATTTTGTAGATAATTCTTCATTTGTCAATGTATCTGGCATATGAGTAACTAATAAGTTATATTGCGTATCTGCAGCAGTGATTTTACTAGGATCTGGTGTGTTTGATAATGCACTTAATGTAATGCCATCACTCTTTTGATTAGACAGAAGAATGGTTTCATTTTCTAGAATTTCAAATTGAGATTGATTCAATATGGAACGAACAATATCATTGTTGGCTTCATCCTTTTCACCTAGTACACAAAATTTACCAAGCGGAGCATTGATTTTTGATAGTTTATTTGTGATGTAGTCAATATCTTCTTGATTCATTTGACAAGATTCATCAAATAGATCTCCACCAAAAATAATGATGTCTGGATCTAAATGTTCGATTTTATCAAAGAGCTTATTAGCTCTTTTTTTATTTTCAAATTTTCCATACTGCAAATCTGTAAAATAAACAATCGATACATCATTCATAGATTCAGGTATCTTAGTGTCTTGTAGTGTTTTATATTGTACAATCAATTTATCGGGTTCTACATTTTTTGCGATACTTATAGATGCGGCCATACTGAATACAATCACAAACAAAATACCGATAATGATAAACATTTGTTTCTGTAACTTTGTCATGCAAATATTTTATCATAAAACATAAAAGACATCACTAGGATGTCTTTGTTCTTGGTTTTCTTGCATGGAAGCTTTTACGATTTTTTTGAAGTTCTTCCATAGTTTGTTTTGAATTTAAAATAACTGGAATTACAATTGGATTTCGATGTGTCTTTTTATATAAGAATGGTTCTAAAGTAGAACGTACACAGTTTTTAATTTCAGAGAAAGTTGTTTTTTCTTTCATCTTTTCTTGAAGTGAATTATTTACAATATATTCAGCTTCTTTGATTAAACCTTGTGAGTCTTTAATAAAGACAAATCCACGTGATACGATAACAGGTCGCATTAAGATTTTATTTTCTTTTGAATCAATAGCTAAAATAACGGCAACTAAACCATTATCTGCTAAAATACGACGATCTTTTAATACGGCTGTAGATAATCCGGAAATATCATTTCCATCTACATAGATATCATCACCTTGGTATCGCCAGTCACTTTGTAGTACTTTGTGATCTCTTAAAATAAGAATGTCACCATTGGCACATACAAAAATGTTTTCTTTTGGAATACCAGTTTCCATAGCGGTTTGTCTATGCTGCATCAACATTTTATATTCACCATGAATAGGCATAAAGTACGTTGGACGAACTAATTGTAACATTAGTTTTTGTTCTTCTTTTGAAGCATGTCCCGTTGTATGCAAGTTATTCAAGATGGATTTTGTAAGTACGGTAGCACCAGATCTAAATAAGTTATCAATAACACGATTGACACTGGATTGGTTTCCAGGAATTGGATTACTTGAGAAGACAATTGTGTCGCCTGGTTTTAAGTGAATAAAACGGTGTGTACCATTGGCAATTCTTGATAGAGCTGCAAGTGGTTCTCCCTGACTTCCAGTACAAATAATACATACTTTGTCATCTGGAGTATGAGCAAGTTCTTCGGGACTTAAAAAGTCTGAATTTTTGACTTTGATCGTACCCATCTTTCTTCCAATGTCAACAACATTTTCCATGCTTCGTCCAAAGACGATGACTTTTCTTCCAAATTTAGTAGCTGCCTCGATGATTTGGGCAACACGATGTACGTTGGATGCGAATGTGGCAACGATTAGACGCTGCTTAGTCTTACGCATAATGTCTTGAATTTCATTAGCAACTTTTCTTTCTGAAATAGAGAAGTCTTCAACTCCAGAGTTTGTGGAATCAGACATTAATAAATCGGGTTGTGTAACACCAATAAATGCCATCTTTTGATAGTCAGCATTTGTTCCAACAGGCGTTAAATCAAATTTAAAGTCACCCGTATGAACGATAGATCCATTAGGACATGTGATATGTACACCTAAAGAATCTGGAATTGAGTGGATCGTATTAAAAAAACCTACTTTGAAGTATTTTGTAGTAATACTTGAATTTTCATCGATTTCTATAATTTTTGTTTTTTCTAGTCCTTTATGTTCGCTTAATTTTTTAAGAATTAAAGCCTTCGCAAAGCGAGGTGCATAAATTGCGTCAATCTGGACTTGTTTAAGTAAGAAAGGAATTCCTCCAATATGGTCTTCGTGACCGTGGGTAATTACTAAAAACTTTCTTTTTTTGTTCATGCGAATCAAATGGTGATAATCAGGAATAACATAGTCAACACCTAATAAATCATCACCTGGAAACAAAACGCCACAATCTACGATACAGATTTCATTTTCGTGTTCGTAGCAATACATATTTTTACCAACTTCGCCTAATCCCCCTAAGGCATAGATCAAAGTATCACCTTTTTCAACGTGATTTTTTGCATGATATGGTTTTTTGTTCGATGCATGCCCAAACGTTTGTTCTTGTGTTTTTGGCATATTCGACCTCTTTCTATAATTTAATGACTCTATTGTTATTATAGCAAAGCTAGTCAATTTAAAAAAGCAGAAGCTTAAATGACTTCTGCCTCATCATCACTTTTCCAAGGATTGTTGGCATCAATGTGATCATAGAAAAGTGTACCTGACAAGTGATCAATTTCGTGTTGAAGGCAAATTGCGAAATAGCCTTCGGCTGAAATGGTTACATTTTTATCTTGAATCAAATCATAACCACGAACTTTAATTCGAGCATGACGGAAAACATGACCAGGATGTTCACCTTTTACAGATAAACAGCCTTCTCCATTATCTAAGTATGCATTTTGTACAGATTCTGAAATGATTTTAGGGTTGACTAATGCGACCTCATCTACACCATCTTCATAAGGAATCACAACCGCAATCATTTGTTTTAAAACACCGACTTGAACGGCCGCAATACCAACAGCTGGTTGTAAACCTTCAGCTTTGGCAATTTCATCATCTTGTGAATTACGCACATAATCTAACATAGCCTGTAAAAGTTCTTTATCTTCATTGGACAAAGGCAATGAAACAGGCTCACTTTGCATACGAATTCGCTCATCAGTATCTAATATAATATCTTTGCTTGTTATTTTCATAGTAATCATCCTCGCAAGTATTCTATAGCATTTTCGAATTATTGACAAATGATTTTTGAAAATATGCTAAAATAGAATTTATGATGGGGGGATTATCATGTCCAAACAAAAACGGCGATCAAAATTATCGTTTTTCGCATTGGATCCAAAATGTGATAAATATATAAATTGGGCAGTTGCACTTCTTTTGTTGATTGGAACATTCACGATTATTTCAACAAATGTAGGGAAAACAACATCTGCGCCGAATATTGTTCCTAAAGTACTGATGAAACAATGCATGTTTGTGCTATGTGGATATATTGCAATGTGGTTTATGAATAGATGGTTTCGCTTTAAATGGTATTCTAAAGTAGAAGGCCTGATTATTGGAATTAGTATATTTATGTTGATACTTCCATTTTTCTTTGCGGAAATTGGAGGAAGCCATGCATGGATCTTGATTGGAGGTATTTCCTTACAGCCAAGTGAATTCGCAAAACCATTGATTATTATAATTTGTGCTACATGTTTATATCGGGCAAAAAAAGAAGCAGTCATGTTAAAAGTAAGAGGGCAACTTTTTAAAAGGGCATGGTTCTCATTTGTTTTAATATCTGGAATTGTGGCTATTCAAAAAGATATGGGAACATTGGTGATTATTTGTTTTATTTTCCTATCTTGTATTATGATTCCTAAATATGCGGTTTTACAACGTATGCAACGATTATTAAAATTATTCGTTTATGGAGCCATTGCAGCAGCCATTGCCTTATTTGGAATCACAAATATTGGTACTGAAATTATAAAACATACATCGCTTGCTCATATTGCAGTGCGTGTTGAAAATTTTAAAGATCCATATACCGATGTATATGGAGATGGATATCAGCCTGCCAATTCATTATATGGTATCGCGAGTTCAGATATTCGTGGAAAAGGTATAGGCAATTCAACTCGAAAATATGGCTATTTAACACAGGCAGATAATGATTATATTCTAGCTGTATTGCTTGAGGAAACGGGTGTTTTTGGGTTGTTTGGTTTAGTTCTATTATATGGAATGATTGAAATTCGTTTATTTTACTATGCATTTAAAACAAGTGAAGACATGTATAAAGTAATATTAGGTGGAATAGGCGTTTATCTATTTATGCACTTTTTCTTAAATGCCGGAGGCGTTGCTTGTCTAATTCCTTTTACAGGAGTTCCACTCTTATTTATTAGTAGTGGAGGAACAAGCTTAATGTCGATTATGTTGACAATGGGGTTGGCACAAAATTGTATTTGTTCGATTAGACGAAAGGAGATGGATCGTTTATTATGAGAATTGTGGCGGGAAAATATGGTTCTAGATCATTAAAGAGTCCTAAAAATGATGCGACTAGACCTACACAAGATAAAATCAAAGGCGCTATCTTTTCAAGTTTGGGAAATATTTTTGATGGCGGTAACTTTTTAGACTGTTACAGCGGAACTGGAAATATGGGATTAGAAGCTGTAAGTCGAGGTATGGATCATGCGACTTTAGTCGATAATAATAAGGGTGCTATCTCGGTAATCAAGGAGAATGTAAAAAACTTAAAGGCGGATAAAGAAACAAAGATTATTTGTGGAAATATTTTTACTGTGTTAGAGCGGCTAACATTAAAATATGATGTGGTATATATTGATCCTCCTTACGCAAAGCAGGAAAATGAAAAATTGATTCAGAAGTTAGATGATTTAGATATGGTAAAATTGGATGGAGTTATTGTTGTGGAAAGCCTTGAAGAAGAGGTGTGGCCTGAAAGGATCGCTTCTTTTACAAAATATAAAGAAAAGACATACGGTATTACGCGTATTTCTTATTATCAAAAAGAGGAGAATGAGTAATGAAAATAGCAGCATTTTGTGGAACATTTGACCCAGTGACATATGGGCATTTGGATATTATTGAAAGGGCAAGCAAATTGTTTGATGAGTTGGTTGTTTTTATTTCACCAAACTCAGACAAGAACAATGAGTTTACTGAAGCAAGAAGACTTGCATGGTTAAATGAATCGACAAAACATTTGTCGAATGTAACATGTAAAATTCAATCTGGATTAGTAGTAGAGGCTTGTAAAAGTGTAAATGCTACTGTGCTGGTACGTGGAATTCGTAATGGTGTGGATTGTACATACGAGCAAAATATGGCGTTTATGAATGCAAGATTGGATGAGAATATCGAAACGGTTTGTCTATTTACACGACCTGAATATAGTTTATATTCAAGTTCAAATGTAAGAGAACTCTTTAAATATGGACAAGACATTTCTGGATTTGTTCCAGCTTGTGTATTAGAAGATCTTAAAAAAGGAGAAGAATAAAATGGAAAAGTTTATCGATTGGTTAAAGGCAAATGGATATAAATATAAAAATGAGGATATTTATTTAGAGGCATGTACACATTCTTCTTATGCCAATGAACATCATCGCCAAATGGATGATAATGAACGACTTGAATTTATGGGAGATTCAGTTTTACAAATTTGGAGTGCAACTCAACTATTTTTAATGGAACCAAAAATGCGCGAGGGACAAATGACAACACTTCGTGCACAAACTGTATGTGAATCTACGCTATATGTATTAAATAGACAACTAGGATGGTATGAATTTTTGCGTTTAGGTGTTGGCGAAGAAAAAACGGGTGGAAGAAATCGAGAAAGTATTTTAGCTGACCAGTTTGAAGCTTGTATTGGAGCTATTTATATTGATCAAGGATATCATGTGTGTGATGAAATCTTGACTAAGTATATGAAGCCTGTATTTAAACAAGAAAAAAGCGAGGCTGTTACAGACTATAAAACACATTTACAAGAAGTGATTCAGGCAGACTCTAGAAAGACGATTCAATATAAATTATTAGAAGAAAAAGGTCCAAGTAATGCTCCAACATTTACTATGGGTGTATATTTAGATGATATTTTATTGGGGCAAGGAACAAGTAGTACGAAGAAAAAAGCAGAACAAAAAGCCGCTAAGGATGCTTTTGAAAAGATGGCTAAATAAAATGGAAGTATTTGAAAAATTATTAGATGCCCAATTATATGCTTATTTTAAAAATGCCTCATTTTATGAGAATCCCATTTTTCATGCAACACATAAAATGGTTGAGTTTTATATAGAATTTGAGAATGTAATTCCTTTAGAAGTATATGAACAGATCATCACAAAGCTGCAGCTTGCATTGCATGTACATGTGAAGTTGCATATTCATTCCAAAAATAATGCGGTAGAAATGGATGAATTAGATCGTTATGTGAATCATTTTGTGGAAAAATATAGTGATGTGAAGGATTTCCGTTTTTTACATCCATATCTAGAAAATGATACGATTTGTTTTTCAACACGAGATGAGTCTCGACTTGCAGCATTAAATTTGGCATTGCCAAGCTTGGTAGAAAAGTTAAAAGAAGTGGGTATCAATCAAGAAATTGTATGTAAAAAAGTAGAGGAAAATATTGCGATTGAAACGGCAAAGGTGCAAGTAGCTGCACCTGTTGTAAAACAAGAACCGGTTAAAAAACAATATCCTTCTTCAAATAGTTATAAAAAAGAATCGGCTACACAATATAATATTGCGGATTTACGTGTTGGCTATTCGAATGTTCAAATTGAAGGTCATATTTTCGATATTGATAATCGTGTGATGAAAAGTGGTAAAACACTACAGATGCTATATATCAGTGATTATGATGATGCGATCGTTGCCAAACGTTTTGAAGGGGCTAGATGTCCAATTGAAGAAATTGAATCTGTAAAAAAAGGAATGCATGTCGTTTTAACGGGAGAAGTCGTATATGATTCTTTTTCTAAGTGTGATTCTTTTATGATAAGAAAACTTGAAATCACACAAGAAAAGAAAAGAGAAGATCATGCCAAGGTGAAAAGAACAGAGTGGCATGTACACTCTAACTTTTCGGAAATGGATGGAGTTTGTGCTATCGAAGAATTTATCCAACAAGCCTATGATTGGGGTATGGATTCAATCGGTGTGTGCGACCATCAAGTTGTTCAGGCTTTTCCAATGGCTCAACACAAGATTGAAGCTTTATCGAAAAAAGATCCAAATCGCGAATTTAAAATGTTGTATGGATGTGAAATGTTAGTGGCGGACTCTAAATATCATATTGTCTACAATAATGATCATCGAAGATTAGAAGATGCAACATTTGTCGTATTTGACTTGGAAACTACGGGTCTTTCGAATACGCGTGATGAAATTATTGAATTTGGTGGTGTGAAAATCAAAAATCGTGAAGAGGTTGGACGATTACAGATGTTCATTAATCCAAAGCGAACGATTCCTGCGCATATTTCAAATTTAACGCATATTACACAAAATGATGTGGATTGCGCAAAACCAATCGAAGATGCCTTAGATGAATTGTTAGAATTTATTGGGGATTCCATTTTAGTAGCACACAATGCAACCTTTGACGTTGGCTTTATGAATGCAGCGTGTCGTAAAACAGGTCGTGATGAACTAACCAATCCGGTGATTGATACGTTACCACTATCATATGCGATGCTTCCAGACGAGCAAAAACGCTTTAATTTAGGAAGTGTATGTCGTCACTATCGCGTGAGTTATGATGGTGAAGGAGCGCACCGTGCGGATTATGATGCGGATGTACTTTCACAAGTCATGTATAATATGATGAATCAATTGGGCCATGAAGCAACATTAGATACATTGATGGATATGGAAGGTGGATGTGAAAAATATTCAAGCAAGAAGCCTTATGAAAGAAATCGTCCATATCACATGACAGTTTTTGCCAAGAATAAAGATGGCTTAAAAGAGTTATTTGAATTGATTACTTTATCGCATACACAATATTTAGTAAGTATGGGTAAAGAAAATGGGCAGCCACGTATTATTAAGGAAGAAATCTCAAAGAAGTGGGTTAATGGCAACTTATTAATTGGTTCTTCTTGTCAAAATGGTGAGATTTTTGAACTAGCTCATACAAGAAGTAAAAAAGAATTATTTGAAGCCATGGCCTATTATGACTATATTGAGTTACAGCCATTAGATTGTTATAAGAATATGTTGGATCGTGGAAGCATTACGGATGTGGAGGATTTAAAATGGTATCTACAGTTTATTTATGATACCGCAAAAGAAGCAGGTAAGATGGTTATCGCATCAAGTGATGCACATTATGTAAATCCAAATGAGAAACGTCTTCGTGATGTGTATATCAATGCCAAGGCAATTGGGAATGCTAGACATCCTCTATATATTTATAATAAGCAAGCGCGTAAGGCTACGAGCAATCCAAATCAGCATTTGTTGACAACGGATGAAATGTTGAAGGCATTTGAATGGATGGGTGAAGATGTAGCTTATGAGGTTGTTGTGGAAAACACAAATAAATTAAAGTTATTAACAGAACCTATCTTTCCAATTAAGGATAAATTGTATCCACCGGATATTGAGGGGTCAGACCAAAAATTGCGTGATATTTGTTTTGAAACAGCTCACCAATGGTATGGAAAAGATTTGCCAGACATTGTTGAAAAACGATTAACACGTGAATTGGATAGTATCATTGGTCATGGATATTATGTAGTTTATTATATTTCACACTTACTTGTAAAAAAGAGCAATGATGATGGATATCTAGTAGGTTCGCGTGGATCTGTAGGTTCTAGTTTTGTTGCGACAATGTCAAATATCACAGAAGTAAATCCATTAACACCTCATTATGTATGCAAGAATTGTCAGCATTATGAATTTTTAGATGGAGATGAAGCTAAGTCTGGTTTTGATTTACCGGATAAAGTTTGTCCAGTATGCGGAGAAATTATGCGTGGGGATGGTCAGGATATTCCGTTTGAAACATTCTTAGGTTTTGAGGGGGATAAAGTTCCCGATATTGATTTGAACTTCTCGGGTGAATATCAGCCAAATGCCCATGCATACACAAAAGAAGTATTTGGTGATGATCACGTTTTTAGAGCAGGTACTGTAGGTACGGTACAGGAAAAAACGGCATATGGATATGTCAAAGGATATGAGGAAGAGATGGAGTGTGAGCCTTTTAATGAGGCAAAGCGTGTAGATTTGGCCAAAGGTTGTGAAGGCGTAAAAAGAACAACGGGTCAGCACCCAGGTGGTATTGTCGTTGTACCTTTGGATATGGATGTGCATGATTTTACGCCAGTTCAATATCCGGCAAACAATCCAAATGCGACTTGGAAAACAACACACTTCGATTTCCACCAGATTCATGATAATATCTTAAAATTTGATATTTTAGGGCATGTCGATCCTACGGCTATGAAAATGTTAGAGCGAATTACGGGAGTCAATGTTCGTCAAATTCCAATGAATGATCAGGCAACTATGGCTATTTTTTCTACGACAGAATCACTGAAAATCGATACGACAAAATATAATGAAGTGACTGGAGCAGCTGGTATTCCTGAGTTTGGTACACCATTTGTTCGTGGGATTCTAGAACTTACAAAGCCGACAACATTTGCGGAATTAGTCACTATTTCTGGTTTGTCTCATGGTACGGATGTTTGGTTGGGAAATGCCAAAGATTTGATTGATAATGGAACTTGTAAGTTGAATGAAGTTATTGGTTGTCGTGACGATATCATGGTTGATTTAATGGGATATGGTGTTAAACCAAAATTATCATTTACGATTATGGAAAGTGTCCGTAAGGGTAAAGGTTTAAAAGATGAATGGGTTACTGAAATGAAGGCGAACAATGTACCAGAATGGTTTATTGATTCTTGTACAAAAATCAAATACATGTTCCCTAAGGCTCATGCGGTTGCCTATGTTATGATGGCTGTGCGTATTGCATGGTTTAAGGTACATATGCCAGTACATTATTATTGTATGTATTTTAGTATTCGTTGTGATGCTTATGATGTGCAGACCATGATTCAAGGTGAGGCTGCCATTCGTCAAAGAATGGCGGATATCAAACATATGAAAGAGGATAAAACACAAAAACCAAGTGATAAAGAATTGGCTATTTATGATACGTTAGAACTTGCTTTAGAAATGGTTTTACGTGGCTTTAGATTCTCGAATATTAGTATTAATCGTAGTGCAGCCACCGAATTTATTGTGGATCCAGATGATCCAAAAGCAATTATTCCACCTTTTACAAGTATTGATGGTTTGGGTTCAAACGTAGGCTTATCTGTTGTAAAGGCTAGAGAAGAAAAACCATTCCTTTCTAAGGAAGATGTATTAAAGCGTACACAGCTTTCAAAAACTTTAGTTGAAAAGTTAGCTGAAATGAATGCTTTAGAGGGATTGGATGAAGAAAATCAAATGACACTGTTTTAGGCAGTGTCTTTTTTAGTGTATTTGTAAATTTTTACATATATGTAGTCATATGATAAAATATTTACATTGTTGGAGGAGAGTTATGAAAAAGAAAGGATATAATATAACACTTGGCATTTTTATTGGCTTGATTGCAGGTGTTATTGTTGGGATTATAATGCCGGAATGGGCAAATACCGCATTGAGCGTTGTTGCTTCCATATATATGTCGGCCTTAAAAATGATGATTTTCCCACTTGTATTTACAAGTTTAGTCATGGGAATTATTGGGATTGGAGATATTGCCAAAACAGGTAAAGTTGGTTTACATGCCTTATTATGGTATACAGGTACAACAGCTTTGGCTTCTGGTTTAGGATTGGTTTTACCTCGTTTATTACATTTGGGTAAGAATGCACATATTGTGGCAACTAAGACGCAAGTAGAAGCAGCTACATTTAATGGTTTGTTGGATACTTTACAGAATATTATTCCTTCAAATCCAGTAGAGGCTTTCGCAACGGGAAATATGCTTCAAGTATTAGCTTTTGCCGTAATTATTGGACTTGCTTGTTTGGCTATCAAGGAAAAAGCAGATCCATTTGTGAATTTGTGTGATTCCATTTATCAAATTTCTATTTTTATTATTAGTAAAATTATGTATGTGACTCCATTTGGAGTATTCGCATGTATTGCCACAGTTATGTATTCAAATGGTGTGGATACAATGCTTCAATTAGGGCAAGTATTATTAGCATTGTATATTACGTTCTATTTATATGCATTTATCATTTATGGTGGTATGGTTAAATTCTTTGGGAAATACAGTCCAATTCAATTTTTTAAAGATATTGCACCAGCAGGATTGAATGCGTTTGGAACTTGTTCAAGTAGTGCTACGATTCCTATTTCATTAAAGTGTGCTTCAGAAAAGATTGGTATTCCTGAAGAAATCACATCTTTAACTTTACCTTTAGGTGCAACAATCAATATGGATGCTGTTTCGATTTTGATGTCATTTATGATTACATTCTTTGCGACAGCTTTAGGTATTGATTTAAGTATTGGAACAATGGTAACTGTCCTTGCTTGTAACGTATTGTTAAGTGTTGGTACTCCAGGCGTTCCAGGTGGTGCTATTGCTGCTTTTGCGGCATTGTGTCCAATTGCAGGAATTCCAACAAATCAAATCCTAGGTGTTTATATTTCAGTAAATACTTTGTGTGACATGGGAGCTACTTGTGTGAATGTCATTGGTGACTTGGCTTGTTCAACTGTATTAAAGCAGACCTTACATTTTAAAAAGAAAAAATAGGATGAAGACAAATAAAACAATCAGTGAATTTAAAGAGTTTATTGCCAAAGGCAATGTGATGGATATGGCTGTGGGAAAATCGTTACTTCCTTGGTAAATGATATATTGATGCCGATTGTGGGTATTTTAATTGGTGGACTTGATTTTACAGGTTTAAAAATTCGAGTAGGCACAGCTACAATTACGTATGGTAATTTTATTCAAAATGTTGTAGATTTCTTGATTGTGGCAGCATGCATCTTTACAATGTTAAAATTTTTGGCTCATTTTAAAAAGACAACGAATGATCAACTTGATCAAAAAGAATCTAAACAAGATGATACTGTTGTCCTATTGGAAGAAATTCGTGATTTGTTAAAGAAGATAGATAAAGTAAATTAAATATGTAACCAACAAGAGTATACCGGTTTTTTTGTCGAGTACTCTTGTTTTTTTAGTACAAAGATAAAGGACAAGACCAATCAATATTGCGACAAAAGAATCAATAATAAAGTGAGGTTCAAAAGGTACGGGAGTAATAAGTGCACTTGATCCTACGACAAATAAGATATTAAAGATATTCGATCCAATGATGTTTCCAATCGCGATATCGGCATTGCCTTTTTTGGCTGCTGTTACAGAAGTGACAAGTTCTGGTAATGAAGTTCCTAAGGCAACGATTGTTAGGCCGATAAATCTTTGACTGACACCTAATGAAATGGCAATGTTTGTAGCTGCATCTACCGCAAAGTTACTTCCAATCATTAAACATACAAGTCCGAGTGGAATAAATAAAGGATTTGTTTGTTTGATTTCAGTTTCTTCCATTTGATTCTTAGACATTTTAAAAATGTAGTATAAGTAACCAAGAAAGAATAACCACATAATAATTCCATCTAAACGAGAAATCGTTGTGTTGATACCTAATAATATCAATACAAATGTTGCAAGTATCATAAATGGCATTTCATATTTGATTGTACTATTTTGAATATGTAAAGGACGAATCAGTGCTGTAATGCCAAGAATAATTCCTACATTTAGAATGTTACTTCCAACAACATTTCCAATTGTAATGGCAGCATTGGATTTTAAAGCAGCAGTAATAGAAACAAAAGCTTCTGGTAGACTAGTTCCCATCGCAACGATAGTAAGTCCAATAATCAGTTGGGGTATACCAAAACGTGAGGCGATACTGCTAGCTCCATCGACAAACCAATCGGCTCCTTTAAGTAGTAGAATAAATCCTAATACTAATAAAATTATGTTCATATAGTTCCTCCTGGACCAGATAAAATAAAAAGACTCTGGTCTTATATACCAAAGTCTTGCCATTTCATCACAGTCCGGATTTAATATCGTATTGACGAAGCTGTAAACACATATATGTGCAGGCTACTCCCTTTATGGGCTTATTATACATATTTTGGTTAATAAATTCTATATTTAATTGTAAAAATATCTTAAAAAATGCAAGTTTTCTAGAAAAACCTCAATTTATTTCGTATTAGATATAGGGGGTGAGTAAATCACATGAATAAAACCAAAGACAAAATTATGAAGGAGTTTTTAGAAAACAATGCCTATTTTGTCGACTTCTTTAATGCATACTTCTTTGATGGAGAAAGAGTTCTTAAACCAGAGAATTGTGAAGAACTTGATTCTGAAATGAATGATTCGAATATGGATCTAGAAAAGCATGTGGATGTGATTCGTAAGTACAATGATGGAAATTTTTATAGTGCATTCATTATTGAGAATCAAAGTTATGTGGATGCTTCGATGGTTGTAAGAGCGGCCGCATATGAGTTTGTAGCGTATGACAGAATGTTAAAGAAGTTAAAGAAGAATAAGGCTAAAGAAAAACTACCCATGGTGCACATTCTTGTGTTCTATACAGGAGAAAGGCCTTGGAATGCTGCAAATAAGCTTTCCCAGCTTGTAGATGTGGATGAAAGATTTGAATCGTATTTTCATGACTACCAAATGAATCTGATTGAAATCACAGGAAATACTTCATATAATTTTAATGAAGAAGACGTGTATAATCTATTCTATATATGTCGAAGTATTTATGATCAATCTATTTATGAAGGAAAGAGTAATAGCTTTGGACTTGTGAAGAGCAGTGTGTTAAAAGTCGTCAAGACATTAACGGATGTAGAATGGTTGGATTTAGAAGAATTAGAGGAAAAGGAGGAGATTGAAATGTGTGAAGCTGAAAAGAGATGGCTTGAAGTAAAGTCAAAAGAATGGGAAGCTGAAGGGATAAAAAAAGGAATCAAACAAGGCATTGAACAAGGCATTGAACAAGGCATTGAACAAGGAATTGAACAAGGAATTGAACAGGGTAGTGAGAAAAAAGAGCTTGAGATGTATCAAAAAATGATGGACAAGGGATTTGGAATTAAAGCTATCGCATCTATCTTCTCAGTAAGTGAAGAGTCGATTGAAAAGCTGCTGATGAAAGCTTAGGTAAAGCTGAAAAGAGATGGCTTCGAAAAAGAAGATACGTTCTTTTGTTCAATGTTTGTAACAATGGATAGGAGGAGATGAAAAATCTCTTCTTTTCTTTTTCGTCTGTGATATAATAAGGTGACTTTGAAAGGATTGAGAAAATGGTATTTCTTTTATTAGTATTAGGTATGGTCCTTTTAATGAAGGGTGCAGACTTGTTTGTGGATGGTAGTGCAAGTGTGGCTCGTAAATTAAAAGTGCCTTCAGTTATTATTGGCTTGACAATTGTTGCGCTTGGAACAAGTTTACCAGAAGCAAGTGTGAGTATTACAGCTGGTTTAATGGGCAGTAATGAAATTGCAATTTCAAATATTGTGGGTTCTAATATTTTCAACACGTTGGTTGTGGTTGGAACAAGTGCAGTCATTACTCCGTTTTTAATGGATCAGGATATTTTGAATCGTGATTTAAAAATCAATATTTTAGTGAGTATTTTACTTTCAATTTTTGTGTTGAATGGAATGTTGAATCGCTTTGAAGGTATTATCTTCTTAGTCGGTTTAGTATTGTTTATTTTAAATTTGATTCGTAGTGCTAAAAAGAATCGTGTTGAGGATGAGAAAGTTGAAACTTTATCGGGAATCAAATGCCTGATTTATATCGTGATTGGTGTTGCGTGTATTATTTGGGGTGGAGATATCACTGTAGATAGTGCAAAACAGATTGCTGCTATGCTTGGTATGAGTGATACTTTGATTGGTTTAACTGTTGTTTCAATTGGTACTTCTTTACCTGAGTTAGTAACAAGTGTTGTTGCGGCAAGAAAAGGGGAGAGTGGATTATCTTTAGGAAATGCGATTGGAAGTAACATTATGAATATCTTGTTTATTTTGGGTGCTTCAAGTACAATTCATCCGATTGCGGCCACTTCACAGAATATTTTTGATACTTTTGTCTTGATTGGTGTTTCTCTATTAATTTATGGTATTGCCAAAAAGGGAGATACAATGACAAGAAAAAAGGGGATCTTTATGATCCTCGTATATGTCATTTATATGATTTATATTATTGTACGCTAGGCGAGTCCTAGCTTTTTTTCTTTCCTTGGGAAAGGATAGCTCGAATAGAATCGAAAAGAATGGGTTTATATTCTTCAATCGGCAGGGGTTGACTATGAAGAATACTGTTATAGCAAGTACTTCCTGTAAGTTCAACTATTAAGTAGAGTATGACTTCTGAATTTTCAAATTCATATCCATTTGCGGTTGCGATTTCGTTAAATTCTTTTATAAGATTGAAACTATCATTATCAATAGCCGTATTTAACTGAGCATGGAACACGCCCCAAGATAGGTTCCGTTCAACGAATTTTAAAATCAATGGATTGTTTTCTAATCGAATCAATACTTGATTGATCAAGAAGATAACAGAGTCTTCAAAATTACGAATATCGTTTTTTTCTAATTGTTTGTGGGCTTCTTCAAAAAGACGATGTGCTTCTTTTTGAATTAGAATATCGCGAATTTGGTATTTATCTTTGAAATAAAGATAGAAAGTTCCTTTTGCGACGCCTGCACTCTTTACAATATCATTTACAGAGACATTCGTAATGTCTTCTTTTGTGAATAGATTAAAGGCAGCCTGTAAGAGGTTGTTTTCTTTTATTTTCTTATTTTCAATTATCTTACTTTTCATGCATATCACCATCCATATTATAATCAATAATTTACAAATTACAAATAAAAATGACCGATTGAACATATTAAAACAATTGTATATTGGGAATTTCAAAAAAATAAAACATAAATATTGACTAGTGGTCAGTTTAGTACTATACTCTTCACGTAGTAAAGGAAAGGATAGAAAAAAAGGTGATTCGATATGGATAAGATGTCAAAATGGATAGTTAAATATCGTAATTTGATTTTGGCCGTAGCCATCATACTATTAATTCCAAGTGCAATTGGTTATTTCAATACAAATATTAATTACGATTTATTATCTTATTTACCTTCGACTTCAGAATCTATGAAAACACAAAAGATTCTTGGAGATGATTTTAACTTATCGAGTGTAGACTTCTTGGTTGTCAACAACAAATCAGATCAAGAGGCCGCAAAAATTAAGGAAGAGATCAATAAAATTGATGGAGTTGAAAAATGTATTTGGAGAGATGATGTATTAGATATTTCAGTTCCAAAACAGGCAATTCCAGAAAGTATTCAAGATATGCTTTATTCTGGCAAAAGTACAATGATGATTGTTACATTTAAAGAGCCAACATCATCAATGCGTACAATGAATGCGATTAGTAAAATAAAAAAATATACAAAAGATGATTGTTACTTAGGTGGTATTTCAGCCATCAGTGAAGATACTAAAGATCAAACAGAACATGATACACCAATTTATGCAGGCATTGCCGTTGTATTATGTATGGTCGTATTGTTCTTAGGATTAGAGAGTACAATTGCTCCAGTTGTATTTATGTTAGGAATGATTTTCCCAATCGTTTATAACTTTGGTACAAACGTTTTCTTAGGTGAAATTAGTTATATCACAAAGGCTTTGGCTGTTGTATTACAGTTAGCTGTAACTTTGGATTATTCCATCTTCTTATTACATAGATATCAAGAAGAAAAACAAAAACTTCCAAATGAAGAAGCTATGGCAAAGGCTATCAAAGCTACGTTTACTTCAATTACTTCAAGTTCAATCACAACAATCGCAGGTTTTGTTGCCTTGTGTGTAATGCAGTTAACACTAGGTAGAGATATCGGTATTGTCATGGCAAAAGGTGTTGTTCTTGGTGTATTATCAACCATCTTTATTTTGCCAAGCTTGTTGATGTTCTTTGATAAGACGATTGAAAAGTACAAACATAAAACAATTTTGAATGAGTTACATAGAGTACCTCGTTTTGTGATTCATCACTATAAAAAGATTCTTGTTGCCTTCGTGTTGATTTTCATTCCATTTGGATATGGACAGTCACATACAAATATCTATTATGATTTGATTTCTGGTATGCCAGGTGATTTTGCGAGTATCATTGGTACAAATCAGTTAAAAGATAAATTTGATATGACAACAACACATTTCGTTTTAGTGGATGACAAATTAACGACAAACGAAATTCAGAATATGTGTTCTGAAATCAAAGATTTAAAAGGAATTCATAATGTATTGGCTTATGAAGAATTTGTGGGTCCAGGACTTGCATCCAACTTTACTCCAAGTGTAGTAAAGGATATTTTCCAAAATGGTGGAAAGAAATTAATTGTTGTGAACAGTGATTATAAAGCTGCAACCGACGAGTTAAATACACAGTTAGATAAAATGGATACCATCATTCATAAATATGATAAGAAGGGTATGATTGGTGGAGAAGGAAGTATGACACGTGATTTGATCACAACAACAAATACAGACTTTGCGATGGTTAACGTATTATCCGTTATTATGATCTTTATCATTGTTGCCTTAACATTTAAATCATTTGCACTTCCAGTCATCTTAGTACTAACAATTGAATTTGCGATTACGATCAATATGGGTATTCCATTCTTTACAAAAACTACACTTCCATTTATCGCAAGTATGGTTATCGGAACCATTCAATTGGGAGCTACCGTTGACTACGCTATCTTAATGACAACGCGTTTTAAAGAAGAGTTATCGCATGGTAAGAAGGTTAAGGAAGCGGCTTTGATTGCGATGGAAAAATCGAGTGTTTCCATTATGACAAGTGGATTCTCATTCTTTGCCGCATGTATCGGTGTAAGCTTTGTAGCTAAGATGGATTTAATTAAATCATTAGTCATTTTATTAGCACGTGGTGCTTTAATTTCAGTCGTAAGTATTTTATTAGTATTACCTTCATTGTTGATTTTCTGCCACAAGTTCATCGAAAAGACGACAAAGAATTGGCCAGAATCAAACATGGAAGCGAAAGGAGAATAAATATGAATTTAAGTCATACAGTAAAAGTAGTTGGTAGTGTAGTGTTGAGTGCAGTTATGGCAGGAAGTATGATGCCTGTGACTGTATTTGCACAAAATAATGATGAAAATCCTACAGAAAAAACAGAAACTGTTTATTCTGTATTAAACTCAGATGGTTCCATTAGCGATACAATCGTATCTAGCTGGTTACATGATGAGGATGGAATTAATAATATTAAAGAAACTTTAAACTTAACAGATGTTAAGAACATTAAGTCAAATGAAAAACCTTCAAAAGACGGAAATACATATACATGGAATGCGAAAGGTAATGATGTGTATTATGAAGGAACAGCCACAAAACAACTTCCTGTGTCTGTTAAGCTTCGTTATGAATTAGATGGTCAGGAAATGTCTGCAAAAGATATGGAAGGTAAGTCTGGTCATTTGAAATTAACTATTTCTTTCACAAATAACTATTCAGAAGTAAAAAATATTAATGGAAAATCTATTGTGATTCACCCTAGTTATTTAGCTGGTGGTATGTTGAATATGAGTACTGGTAACTTTACAAATGTGAAGTGTGAATCAGGTAAGATCGTAAATGATGGAACAAATGAAATGTTGGCATTTGCGAATATTCCAGGCTTGAATGAAACATTAAAATCTGCAGGTTTAGACAAAGTAAATAATCAATTAGGAATTAGTGATGATGTAACAGTAGAAGCTGATGTCAATAATTTTGATTTAGGTTCTATCATGGTTGGCATGACAAATGAAATTGATTTGGCAAGTGAATTAGGTGAAATTGGTTCTGTATCTGAATTAACAGATGGAATTGATCAATTAATGGAAGCGGATGATCAATTGATTGATGGATCTAAACAATTGTATGATGGAACAACACAATTAAAAGAACAAGCTGCTCCATTAACAGGCTCATCTGATCAAGTGAGACAATTATCTGCAGGTGCTATCCAATTAAATGATGGTGTTAAAGCCTTACAAACAGGTTTAACAGCTTATACAAATGGTGTGGATACTTTAGGTGCAAACGCAAAGGCAATGTATGGTATTTCTGCAGGTGTTAAAAATGCATATGAAGGAGTTTCAAAAGTACAAGAAAAAAAAGAACAAAGCTTAAAAGATGGAGCAAAATCTGTTTCTGATGGATTGGATAATTTATATAATGCTCTTTACGGACAAGGTGTTTTTACTACAACAGAAAATTTAAACAACACATTGACTAATTCAATAACAGAACTAGATAAAATGTCTGAGGCTTTAGGAAAAGGTAAGGATACTTTAAGTGCAATGAGTAAGTCTCTTGAAGCTGCGAATACTTCTTTGGCCGGATTAGAAAGTACTGAGAAACAATTAAACCAGAATTTATATGAAATAGTTGCAACTGAAATGGAAAATAATCAGATTGTAACTAATAACAATACAACTATTAAAGCTGATCAAGAAGCAATCAATGCAGTAAAAAGTAGTTTAAAATCATCAATTACGTCATCAATTACAACAATCAAACAGGCTCAAGCAGATTTGAGTGCAGAAGGAAAAGACGAAGAAGCTTACAAATTAGACTCTTATGCAAGTGATTTAAATAATGAATTGACAGCAATTGATTCAATTAACGATTTAAATACGTTGACAGAATTAACTTCAACTTCGGATAAAGTTAAGGAATTAAATTCTTTAATTTCTACTTTAAAAAATTCATTGGCTCCATTAGATGAACAGATTAAAGCAAATGAAAAAACTTTGGATGGCTTGAAAAAACAGGTGGATGATGCATCAGCAAAATTAAACGAAATGCAAAAGACTTTAGAAACATCTACTACAGATGCAGAAAAAATGAAAACAATTTTGGATAAATTTCAGCCATCTATGAAAAAGTTGAAAGATGGAGCAATAGATGTTTCTGATGGGGTATCATCACTAGATGAAGGACTAGAAGAATTGAATAAACAAACTGCTCCAGGAATTGTTGCATTAAATAATGGAATTGATAAATTAACATCAAATAATGCTACATTAAATGGTGGAGCTAGTGCATTATCAGATGCAACTGGAACACTTGCTGGACAAAGTGGAACATTCAATGAAATGGCTGATGGATTAGATACGTTAGGTAAGGCATTTGAAACATTGAATGATGGTGCTCAACAATTATACGAAGGTAATGAACAATTCAAGTCTGAAGGATTGGATCAATTAAAAGAAAAGGTTGATTTAGGTGTTGGAGAACTTGAAACATTACAAAGCGTAATGAATGAAATCAAAGCTATGAACAAAGAATATGCTTCTTACTCTGGTGCTCCAGAAGGTGCTACAGTAACGAGTCGTTACGTATTCCGTACTAAGGAAGAAAGTTCTAAATAGTTTATAAAGGTATTCTTCGGAATGCCTTTTTAATTTGATATTATTCGTTTGGCGTGTTAAAATAAAGGGGAATTTATATGGGGGTATATAATCATGAAACATATTAATACAGTAGATACTCGTAACTTGTGTGAAAGCGCAAAAAATGGTGGATGTGGAGAATGCCAAACTTCTTGCCAATCAGCTTGTAAAACTAGCTGCGGAATTGCCAACCAAGCTTGCGAAAATAATAAAGAAAGTAAGTAATTAAGAAATGCCGAAGTGATTCGGCATTTTTAATGCCGCCTTTAAGGCAGCATTTTTTAAATTTGAGGGAGGAAAAATACATGATTCATCAATATAAAATGTTTGATCAGAATATTGTATTGGATATTTGTTCAGGAAGCATTCATGTGGTAGATGAAATTGCTTATGATATGATTGCTGAATTTTTAGATAAAGATAAAAATACCTTGGTTTTAGAAATGAAGGATAAATATCCTAGTGTTGAAACATCTGAATTAGAAGAATGTTACGATCAAATCTTAGAATTAAAAGAACAAGGTCGTTTATTTAGTGAAGATACATATGAGCCAATGGCAGGCCAATTAAAAGCTAAGACAAGTGGCGTTATTAAAGCTTTATGTCTTCATATTGCCCATACTTGCAACTTGAATTGTTCGTATTGTTTTGCCAGTCAAGGAAAATATCATGGAGACCGTGCACTAATGAGTTTTGAAACAGGTAAACGCGCTCTTGATTTCTTGGTGGAAAATTCAGGAACACGCAGAAACTTAGAAGTGGATTTCTTTGGTGGAGAACCACTAATGAATTTTGATGTGGTTAAACAATTGGTGGAGTATGCTCGCAGTATTGAAAAAGAAGCTGGAAAGAATTTCCGTTTTACATTAACGACAAATGGTATGTTGATTGATGATGACGTAATTGAGTTTACGAACAAAGAAATGAGCAATGTTGTATTAAGCTTAGATGGACGTAAAGAAGTGCATGACCGTTATCGTGTGGATTATTCTGGTAAGGGAAGTTTTGATACGATTGTCCCTAAGTTCCAAAAGCTAGTAAAGGCTCGTGAAGGTAAAAATTACTATATGCGTGGTACTTTTACACATGCCAATCCAGACTTCTTAAAAGATGTGCAACAAATGTTAGATTTAGGTTTTAGAGAATTAAGTATGGAACCTGTTGTAGCTAAATCGGATGATCCTGCAGCACTAACAAAGGCAGATCGTGAAATTGTTATGAAACAATATGAAGATTTAGCAAAGTTGATGCTTGATTATGACGATAAGAAAGATCCATTTACTTTCTATCACTATATGATTGATTTAAAGGGCGGACCATGTATTTATAAACGTATTTCAGGATGTGGTTCAGGAACTGAATATATGGCCGTTACACCATGGGGAGATTTGTACCCTTGTCACCAGTTTGTAGGAGAAGAAGCCTTTAAATTAGGAGACATTTATACGGGTGTCACAAACAAAAAGATCCAGGATGAATTTGCATCATGTAACGTATATGCACGTAAAGAATGTGCAGATTGCTGGGCAAGACTTTATTGTTCTGGAGGATGTGCAGCCAATGCATATCATGCGACAGGATCTGTCAAAGGTGTATATAAAGAAGGTTGTGAATTATTCTGTAAACGATTAGAATGCGCACTTGCCGTAGCCATTATTCGTGATATGAAAGAAAATAGTCATGAAGACGCCGATTGTTAGTTTTCTAAAATCGTATCAAGAAAAATCACCTGTAAGAATGCATATGCCAGGCCATAAAGGTGCTGGCATTCTTGGTTTTGAAGGAATGGATCTTACAGAAATTTATGGAGCCGATGAGTTATTTGCGGCAGAGGGTATCATTAAGGAAAGTGAACAAAATGCTTCCTCTTTATTTGGCTGTCCAACCTATTATTCAACGCAAGGCTCTACTTTATGCATTCAAACTATGTGCACGATCTTATGCCAAGATGCCAAAAGTAAAGGCAAGAAGCCGAAGATTCTTGCAGGAAGAAATGCACATCGAAGCTTTATTCATGCTGCTGCACTTTTAGATTTTGACATTGCATGGCTATATGGAAATAGTGATTATTTATCTTGTAAGATTAGTACAGAAACTTTGGAAAAGGAAATTCTTGAAAACAATCCAACGGCTGTATATCTGACAAATCCAGACTATTTAGGAAACCTTTTGGATATTAAATCTTTAGCTTCGATATGTAAAAAGCATGATGTATTACTTGCCATAGACAATGCCCATGGTGCATATCTTCGTTTTTTAGAACCATCTTTACATCCTATTGATTTGGGAGCTGATCTATGTTGTGATTCGGCTCATAAAACACTACCTGTACTTACAGGGGGAGCTTATTTACACTTAAGTGATTCTTTGAATCAAGTATGGGCTAATGATGTAAAACATTTTATGGAATACTTTTCTTCCACAAGTCCATCTTATTTAATTATGGCATCTTTAGATGCGACAAATGAGGTGTTGGAGACTACGTTTAAAAAATCCTTGTCTGAATGTATTCAAAGAGTTGATGTATTAAAGAATTCTTTGATTCAACATGGATATACGATTTTATTTGGTGAACCTATGAAGATTACGATTTCAACGAAAGAATTTGGCTATACTGGAAATGAAATCGCAAATCTTTTAATGGAATGTGATATCTATCCTGAATTCTATGATTCAGACTATATTGTATTAATGCCATCTCCATATAATACGGAGGATGACTTAAAACGATTAGAGACATGTTTATGTAAAATTGAACGGAAATCTGTTGTATTCAATTCATTTCCTAAGCTAGAACGTGCAAGAAAAGTAATGAATGTACGCCAAGCTGTATTTGCGCCAAGCATGACATTGGATGCTTCTAAATCATTAGGACAAGTATGCTCCAGTGTTTCTGTATCTTGTCCTCCAGCGATTCTTCCAGTGATTCCAGGAGAAGTTATCAGCAAGAGTGCAGTAGAAGTCATGAAATATTATGGTATCGAGACTGTACGAGTTGTCAAAGAATGACAGCTCTTTTTCTTTTGTATATGTGAAACCGCTAACAATTGAAGTATAATAAAATAAGAAGTAAACATGCGAAAAGGAGGAGAATCATATGTTTGACAAGTTGTTTGAACCCATACAGATTCGTGGTATGGAATTAAGAAATCGTGTTGTCATGTCTGCGATGGGAACGCATGAAAGTGCGGAAAGTGAAGATGGAAAGAGTGTTACAGATAAGTTGATCGCGTATCATGTAGCTCGTGCAAAAGGTGGTAACGGATTAAATACAATTGAAGTTACAAGTGTGGATGCCCCGAGTGCACCTTTTGGATTCTTGTCGATTGCCGAGGACAAATACATTGCAGGATTTAAAAAATTAAATGATGCCGTGCATGAAGCTGGAGGAAAAACTTGCATTCAATTATGGCAAGGAGGATTAGCAGTAGCTTCAGATCAAACAGCTCAGATTTTAGTACCCAATGACTTACCGTTAAGTCCACAATATACTGTGCCAGCTATCACAAATGAAAGATTACTCGATATAATAGATAAGTTTGGACAAGCTGCTAGACGTGCAGTAGAAGCTGGATTTGATTGTTTAGAATTCCATTGTGCACATAACTATTTACCACACTCTATGCTTTCAGGTGGAATTAACCATCGAAGTGATGAGTGGGGTGGATCTTTTGAAAATCGTAAAAAATTCCCATTGGAATGTATTAAATCGATTCGTGCGAATATGCCAATAGATATGCCACTATTTATGCGTGTGGATTGTCATGATGATATGTTAGATGGTGGACTAACAATAGAAGAAGTGATTGAATTTTGCAAAGATGCCAAAGAATTAGGTGTTGATGTATTAAATATTAGTCGTGGAAACATCTTGACGGCAGCTACATTATATGAGGTAGCTCCAGTTGATATTGAAAATGGATTTAACGTAGAAGATGCTGCGCGTATTCGTAAAGAAACGGGTATGTTGACAATGCCTTGTGGACGTATCAATACGCCTGAATTTGCCGAAAAAATCTTAGAAGATGACAAGGCCGATTTAGTTGTCATGGCACGTGCTCAACTTGCCGATGCCAACTTCTGTAATAAGGCTAAAGCAGGTAAGGTCAATCAAATCCGCTATTGCATCGGATGTAACCAAGGTTGTTATGACTCATTTTGTGCATCTTTATATAATCCAGCTATTAAACACATTACTTGTATGCGAAATCCTGGCTTATTAGAAGAGGAAACATTAGGTTTAAAACCTGGATCCGCTTCTAAAAAAGTTGTCATCTTAGGTGGTGGAATTGCAGGTATGGAAGCAGCTCTAGATTTAAAAGAAACAGGTAATACACCAATTTTATTTGAAAAGAGTGAAAGTCTTGGTGGACAATTTTTATTGGCCGGAGCGATTTCAGCTAAAAAAGACTTTAAGAATGCGGTAGATAAAATGATTTTGGATGTTCAAGAATCTGGAATTGAGGTGCACTTAAATACTGTTGTTACTAAGGAAATGCTAGAAGAAATTAAGCCAGATGCACTCATTGTTGCGATTGGATCTAGTCCATTTGTACTTCCAATTGAAGGTAGTGAAAAAGCCATTGTTGCACATGATGTATTGAGTGAAAAAGTAGAAGTGCCAGGTGAAAACGTAGTCATTATTGGTGGTGGTCTTGTTGGTTTTGAAACAGCAGAATTCTTGGCTGCAAGACAAAAGAAAGTTACTGTTTTAGAAATGAAAGAAAAGGCTTTACAAGATTTAGGTCCATTGCGTCAAATTACAGCGCAGTTTGCGATGGCACAAATGCCAATCACAATTGAAACAAGTGCTACTGTAGAACGAATTGAGGATCATGCAGTTGTTGCCAGTGGCAAAGAATATCCATATGATAGTGTGATTATGGCTGTAGGATCAAAGGCAAATGATACAAGTATGTATACAGATTTAGGTATTCCTACATACATCATTGGTGATTGTAAAAAAGCAGGTGTTGCTTTAGATGCATTTAAAGATGCTTATCATGCCGTATTAGAAATTAATAAGTGAAGTCTTAATCGGCTTCACTTTTAAACTGGTCAATATATTTTTGTACAGAATTTGTCATTTCTTTTGAAAAATCCGAATTGTATTTTCGATTACAGAAAGCTGTTGTCCATTCATTTAATGTTTTATTTCCAGCTTTATGTTCAAACATATTTTTTAATTCTTGTTTGTCTTTTCTATGATATTGATCAACACAAATTATATCCTCTAATTTACAACGCTTTGGTTTTTGTCTTTTAAAATGATCACTTGCAGGATATCCAAGTACTAACATGCATACAGGCACTACATATTCACTTAGATTTAATAGTTTTCTATGTAGATCATGCTGTTCCAAAATATCACCGATGTAACAAGATCCAATCCCTAAACTTTCGGCAGCTACAACCGCATTTTGTGCGGCAATGGTCGCATCTGTTGTGGCTAGTAATAAATCGCCTACGCCTGGTTTTCTTGGGTTGCAGCTTTCATGGTTAAATAAATCATACCATTTTTGAAAGTCGGCACAGAAAATTAAAACCATTTTAGCTTGATTGATGAAGGGTTGATTGTCACACGTTTTAGATAGTGTTTCTTGCAGTTTTTGATCTTGTACATCAATAATAGTATACATTTGTTGATTTCCTGCACTCGGTGCCTGCATGCAAGCTTCTAATATCAACTTTCTTTCTTCTTGGGATATTTCTTTATCTTTAAAAATGCGACACGACTTGCGGTCAAATAAGCTTTGAATAATTGGATTCATCATAAATCCCCTTTCTTTTGAAAATATTTTACACTAGATATGGTATTATTTATGTATGAAACTCAAAGAAATTAAGAAAAATGCACATAAAAATGTAAAAACACATTATGCGACCTATTTAGTGTTATGTCTTGCGGCAGTACTTATGGGAAGTGAATTTAGTTCGACGTTATCCCTTTTAAAACAAGATAATGCCAAGAGTGTTTCAGGCCTGTTAATGCACTCTTCTTTTGTGAAGTCGATGACATTTTTACTTCCTGAAGGCGTCTTTGGTACGACTAACGGTGTATTTGCACATGTCGTAAATGGAATTGCTTCAGGATCCTTTGTGAAGACACTATTTTTAGGTTTATCTACCGTTGTTCATTCAAAAGATATTGCGAGTATTTGTTTTGTCGTAATAGGTTTATGTATATCTGTGTTCTATAGAGTATATATTGTGAATGTATTGCCGGTTATTAATCGCAGACTCTTTTTGGAAGGAAGAGTTTACGCAAAACTTCCACTTGATCGATTGGTTTATTTAATGCGAATTCGAAAGCAGATGCATGTTGCGCTTGTGAAACTTGTTAAATCTATTATTTTGACAATTATGAACTTTACTGTTGTAGGAGGCGTCTACTTTTACTATGTATATTTCTTAGTGGATTATATCTTAGCCGAAAATCCGACGATATCTTTAAAAGATGCACTTTCTTTATCTCGAAATATGATGAAGGGACATAAGGTTGAATGCTTTAAATGGCAATTTTCAATGGCTGGATGGTACATTTTGGATGTTTGTACATTTGGGATTAGTGCTATATTTTATTCGAATATGTATCGTATGTCAGTAATGTGTGAATTTTATACATTAAGAAGAAAAGAATTTCAAAGTGCTATTTTAAATGATACGTATTTATTTGAAAAACCAAGTAGTGCTTTGATGCGTAATACGTATTCGGATGTAATTGCGGCATTGAATGCGAAAAATCCAATGGAGAATGCGTATACGGGTATTAAAAAGTTCTTGTGTGATAATTTTGGAATTATTTTTCATTTGAGTTCTAAAGAAAAACAATATGAAAGATATACCTATAATAAAATGGAAGCTGAAACTATGATTACCGAAGTGTATTTATTATGTTATCCAGTGCGTTTATCTCCAATTGAAGAGGCGTATAAGAAATCAAATCTTCGTGTTTTACATCCAAATCGAAATTATACAGTAACATCTATTTTAGTCTGTTTCTTCTTTATGTGTTTTGTTGGATGGATCTGGGAAGTCAGTCTTTCTATGATTAGCTATGGACGTTTTGTGAATCGCGGAGTTTTACATGGTCCGTGGATTCCTATTTATGGTTTTGGCTGTGTTTTGATTCTGCTTTTATTAAAACGATTTAGAATGCGTCCGAAAGTTGAATTTAGTATGGCTGTGCTTCTTTGTGGATGTATTGAATACTTTACAGGTTTCTTTTTAGAGCTTACGCATAATGGTCAAAAATGGTGGGATTATACAGGCTACTTTTTGAATCTTCATGGAAGAATTTGTGCGGAAGGTTTATTGGTGTTTGGCGTTGGTGGTATGGCTTTTGTCTATGTGATTGCGCCATTAATTGATAACTGGGTTAAAGAACATTTAAATAAAAGATTATCTACTGCCTGTTTAGTTTTACTTCTTTTATTTGGTGCAGATGTTGTTTATTCACACTTTGAACCTAATGTAGGAGAAGGTGTTACAGGATGATAAAAAAGTTAAATGGAAATCAAATCAAGATGATTGCGATCATTGCGATGTTTATGGATCATTTTGCAACTACATTCTATCCTCATTATGAAAAGTATGGATGGCTTTTATTGATTCATTTGATTGGACGAGTGGCAGCACCTATTATGTGGTTTATGGTTGTGGAAGGCTATACGCATACGCATAGTTTAAAGAAATATTTAGAAAGATTATTGATTTTTTCAATTATCGCTCATTTCGCGTACAACTTCTGTTTTGGCATTTCTTTGATTCCTTTAAAAGATTCTTTATTAAATCAGACAAGTATTATATGGCCATTATTCTTGTCTGTGATTGGCTTATGGGTGGAAGATCAAGAATGGAAAGATGCAAAGAAAATAGGTTGTATTCTGATTCTTTGTTTATTGGCATTTCCAAGTGATTGGTCATGCTTTCCAGTTCTTTGTACAAACCATATTTATAAAAATCAAGGCAATCTAAAAAAACAAGTATTAGGTATGGCCTTATATATTTCTATGTATGTAATGGTCTATTGTTTATGTATTGATGTAGTTTATGGTTTGTTGCAGTTTGGAATTATTTTAGTATATCCAATTATGTCTTTATATGATGGAACAAGAGGAAAGAGTACTTTTATGAAATGGTTCTTCTACTGGTTCTATGTAGGACATTTAGTGTTATGTGGATTGATTCGTGTAATGATGTAGAGGTAAAAAAACGGATGGGTAAAAAGAATGAATGAAATAAACCGTAAAGTTCTTAAACACTATCAGATTCGAAAAACAAGGAAACAAAAAGAAGAATTTCGTAAATTTTTAGTAGACGAACTAAAACAATATGGGTATTGTCCCATTATTCAAAATAAAGGGATAAACAATAATATTATTATCGGCAACATGGATACAGCTAAGATATTTTGTACGGCTCATTATGATACACAAGCAGTCTTACCATTTCCAAATTTAATTGTGCCTAATAATTTGTTCGGACTGATTTTGTCACAACTTGTGATTATTATTTGTGTATTGCTTCTTATATTTTTTATGAACATTGTCCTTATTAAATTATTTGTTTGGACAGGTCTATTCAAGAATATTGAACTTAATATTGCTTCTACTATTTCATGGTTAATTATTATGATATGGATGTTGTTTGGAAAAGCAAATAAACACACTGCAAACGATAATACAAGTGGTGTCATAACAATTATCGAATCTGCCATTAAATTACCAAAAGATTTAAGAGATGAAGTATGCTTCGTGTTATTCGACAATGAAGAACTGGGGTTATTGGGTTCTACTGCTTTTGCGAAAGAGTATAAAGAATGGATCAAGAATAAACTTGTAATTAATTTTGACTGTGTATCCGATGGGAATGATATATTTTTCTTTCCGACGAAACAAATAAAAAATGACTATTCAAAACATGAAAGTATTATAAATGCATTTGCATCTTCAAATTATAAAAGAGTACATATAAATAAAGGATTTGGATTTTATCCATCCGACAACTTCAACTTTAAATATGCATATGGAGTATGCAGTTTAAAGAAAGGTTGGTTCTATTATCTTGATCGAATACATACTTCTAGAGATATAATTTTCAATGAAGATAATATTGAACTACTAAGTGATGGTGTATGCAAGCTTGTCAAAACAACCCGTACATTCGGATGATTATTCTTCTTTATTGGAGCTTTCAGAAAAAGAAACATTTGCCCAAGAACTTTATCGAAGAATGTGCTTAGATGTAAAAGAAAATAAGGCTCGTGTCATTTTTGAAATGAAAGAAGTGAACAGACAGGTTGTCATGTGCGTGCTTGATAAAATAGAGAAAGATGGAACAAAGGAATTTCTGTCTTACTTAGAAGCATGGAAAATGTTGGAAGTGAAAAAAGTTGCGGCAAGAATTATAGAGGTTGAAAATGAGATAGCCGGAAAGGTTATGTAGAGGTTAAAACGAAAATATTAATATTTGGAATGGGTAACATTGAAAATATGGTACGATGCTTGGTTTTCAAGATGAATATAATGATCAATATAAACGTGATGAATTGCGTGCAGAAATGATTTCTTCTTGGATCAAAGAAAAGGAAAATGTAGTCATTGCCTTAAGTCCTATTGCGTATTTGGATGTTTTTGATGAATTCTATGAAGATTCAGATATTATTTGTTTTGACTTAACGGATCGAGCCAAAAATATTTTTAAGCGCTTGGAGTTTGATAATCTTTTGCACATTCCTCAATCGTATTTAAATAAGCATAAGGCATATTATATGTGAGAAATACAGGCGGATTTTGATTATTTCCATGCTTTGTATGCATCAAAAATGGATTCGATTTCAATGGATGGTAAAAGTTTAGATGAAATTGTAGATGATATATGCAAGAAATATAAATTAGTCTAAGATTGTGGTATAATCTACAGGCAAGTAAAAACATACATGACAGGGGTGCAATTGCTGAGAAAAGCCCTTATTACCTGATCTGGTTAATTCTAGCGTAGGGAGTCATATCGATTGATAGTGGCACTCTAGGGTGCCTTTTTTATTTTGGAAAGGAGGCAATCATGAAGAAAAATCGTAGAATTGTCATGCCGTTGCTTGTGTTTATTCTAGTGATTGGTGGATGGGAATTATATGTTCGTGCATTTGATATTTCACTTTATATTTTGCCTAGTCCATCAAAAATTATCAGTGCACTTATTGAGAATATGGATATTTTGATGCAACATTCGCTTGTTACATTGGAAGAATCTGTTTTAGGTCTATTGATTAGTACTTTCTTTGCGATTGTGATTTCCATTGGCATGGATTTATCCAAAACATTTAAGACAAGTATTTATCCATATTTGATTGTGACACAAACCGTTCCTATTATGGTTTTAGGACCTTTGTTTTCAATTTGGTTTGGATTTGATTTGTTGCCCAAAGTGTTGATTGTTATATTTATGTGCTTTTTTCCTATTGCGATATCCTTTACGGATGCGTTGTCGCAAGTGAGTGAAAAAGAAATCAATTTATTAAAAAGTTTCGGTGCCAATCTATTTCAAATCTATAAAATTGTTAAGATTCCTTCTGGTGCCATTGGCTTATTTTCAGGATTAAAAGTAGCGGCTACTTATTGTGTTGGCGGAGCTATCGTAGGTGAATGGCTTTCAAGTAGAGCAGGACTTGGCTATTATATGCTTCGTGTAAAAAATGGGTATATGTTAGATAAAGTTTTTGCGTGTGTATTGATGATTATATTTTGGAGCATCCTATTGAATTTAGGGGTGTCTGTATTGGAAAAGATATTGTTTCCACATTTACGAAAAGGAGAAAGAAAATGAAAATTTTAAAAGCGATGTGTGCAGCTGCTGTTGCGTTAAGCTTAGTTGGTTGTGCTCAAACATCAAATTCAGATGACAAATTGACTAAGGTTACACTGATGTTGGATTATACACCAAACACAAACCACACTGGTTTTTATGTGGCAAAAAACAAGGGGTATTATAAAGAAGCTGGTTTAGATGTAGATATTATTGAACCAGGTGATAATGCGACAACTTCTATGGTTGCAGCCGGAAAAGCTGATTTTGGTGTTTCTTACCAGGAAGATGTTACATATGCCTTGACAAGTGAAGATCCACTTCCTATTAAAACGATTGCGACAATTATTCAACATAATACTTCTGGATTTGTTTCTTTAAAAAGTGCAAACATCAATTCTGTAAAGGATTTCGAAGGAAAGACATATGCAGGATGGGGAGCACCAAGTGAAGAAGCCGTTATTAAAGCGGTTATGAATGAAGCGAGTGCTGATTTTAGTAAATTAAACATTGTAGGATCAGACGGATCTGGTATTGCAGGACTTAGTGATGAAGTAGGAAAGAATAAAGTGAACCTAGGATGGGAATTCTATGGTTGGGCTATTATTAAAGCTATGCAGGATGGATATGATTTAAACTATATGCCTCTAGCTGATTTAGATAGCCGTTTGGATTACTATACTCCAGTAATTATCACAAACAATAAAATGATTAAAAAGAATTCGGATACAATTCAAAAATTTATGGAAGCTACTAAAAAAGGATATGAATATGCGATTGATCATCCAAGTAAAGCAGCTGAAATTTTACATGATGATGCTCTGACAGATACAGATTTGAAATTCCTTAAGGAAAGCCAAAAATACTTAAGTAGCCAATATGCAAAAGATGCAGATTCATGGGGTGTTATGAAAGATTCTGTATGGGATAATTATACAGATTTTATGTATGAAACAGGATTGATTGATCACAAGATCGATGCGAAAGACCAATATACAAATGAGTTTGTAAAATAATGAAGCTGCAGGTTGAAAAACTAAATCTTGAATTTTCTGGAAAAGAAATATTGCACGATATTTCTTTTTCTATTCAAGAAGGAGAATTTGTTTCTATTCTAGGTCCGAGTGGTTGTGGAAAATCCACTATTTTAAATATATTAGCCGGATTAATTGAAGATTATTCAGGACAGCTTTTTGTGGATGATGAACGTATTAAAGGTGTCAGCTCTCATTTTGCGTATATGCCACAAAATGATTTGTTGCTGGAATGGAGAACCATTTTAGATAATGTATGTTTATATGGTGAAATCAATCATGATAAATCTATGAAACAAAGAGCTTTAAAAGAATTTGAAACATTTGGCCTTTCTGGATATGAAAATGCATATCCTTCTAGTCTTTCAGGAGGAATGCGCCAAAGGGCAGCCTTCTTAAGGACTTCTTTATGTAAAGCGGATATTCTTTTATTAGATGAACCGTTTGGAGCTTTGGATGTCATCACGCGTAATGATATGCAAGATTGGTTGTTACAATTAAGAAAGAATTATAATCGTACGACTTTATTAGTTACACATGATATTGATGAAGCTTTATATCTATCGGATCGTATTTTGATTTTATCGAATAAGCCAAGTCGTATTTTGCAGGAAATTGATTTATCGAAAGAAAAGAAATCAAGAGATTGGTTATTTTCTCAGAGTGTTTTGAAAAAACAGGTCTATGAATTATTAAAAGGTGAAAATCATGCATGATGCACATTATCATTATTCAAAAGAAATAAATGCGCTACAGAATGAATACGATATTTCTGGTATTTGTAACGTCGCAAATGAAAAAGAATTTGAACTTGTCCAACAAAAACCTTTATTCTATTCTTGTGGAGTACATCCTTGGAATGCAAGTTTAGATACCTTGAATTCGATGTTCCCTTTGTTAAAAAAGGCACCCATTATAGGGGAAATTGGCATGGATAGTGTATGGTGTGATGTAGATTTAAAAATTCAAAAAGAAGTATTTGAAAAACAACTTCAGCTTGCACAAGCATTAAATAAACCCGTCATTCTTCATACAAAGGGTCAGGAAAAAACGATACTTGAATTGATTCGTAAATACCCAAATACATATGTTGTACATTGGTATGGATGTATGGATTATGTCAAAGAATATGATGAGGTGGTATCTTATTTCACGATTGGTCCCTCAATCGGAAAAGAAGAGGAAGTAACGCATTTAGTAAAACAAATATCTATGGATAAATTACTTATGGAATCCGATGGTATTGAAGCTGTGAAATGGGCTATTGATAGTGACGATTACCTGGCTGCTTTAAAAAATGAAATTACGATGGTGGCTTCGTTAAAGAATCAATCGTATTCTGAGGTTGAAAGTATTTTGGATCATAACTTTTCAAAATTAATAAAAAAATAGGAGAATTTCTTCTCCTATGCAAGACAGTCATTGAACTGTCTTTTTATTTGTTCTTCATCCATATTCTTTCCAATAAAGACCAATTGATTGATTCGATCTCCATACTCTTCATCCCAGTTTTTGGCTAGTTGAGGGTTGGCCTTTAATAAATCTATTTGATCTTGTTTTGGTGCTGATGCGATCCATAATGAGTCTTCTGTAAGGGAATTTAATTTACCGGCTTGTTCAAATAAGTAAGCAGAGTCAGGTTGATTATCAAACCATACATAACCTTTAGTACGAATGACGTTTGGATAGTTGTTTAATAGATTTGTGAATTTTTTTAAATCCAATGGCTTTCTTGTTTGCCATACAAAAGTAGAAATACCATATTCTAAGGCTTCACCAACATGTTCATGATCATGGTGGTGTTCGTGTTCTTCAATTTCATGAAGCCAGCCAATGTTATTTTGAGCTTTTTCATAATCAAAGTTATGTGTGTTTAAAAGTTCTTCTAAATTAACTTGGCCAAAGCTAGCTTCAATGATTCCGGCATCTTTGCATAATTTATGAATGACTGCCTTGATTTCATTTTTCTCATCTTCATTAACGGTTTCTGCTTTGTTTAAAATTACAGTATTACAGAATTCAAGTTGCTGCATCAATAAAGAGTCTAGTGAATCTTCATCTTCTACTGGTTCTAATAAGTGTTTACCACAATTGAATTCATTCGATAATCTTGCAGCATCGGCAACACAAATAATGTTATCTAAGTGAAATAATTCAGGTAATCCTCTAGAATATAGTGTTTCATTGGCAGCTGTGATGGTTTGTGCGATAGGGATAGGTTCACAAATACCACTGGCTTCAATAATAATATAATCAAATTTGTTGGATGAAGCTAGTGCAGAAAGTTGCTGTAAAAGATCTAATTTTAGTGTGCAACAAATACATCCGTTAGTAAGACCTACAACGTCTGTATCTTCTTTTTGAATTTGTGCATTCTTATCAATGAGTTTTTGGTCAACATTGATTTCACCAATATCATTAACGATAATCGCAACTTTATATCCATCTTGATTTTTTAGAATGTGATTTAATAAAGTAGTTTTACCAGCTCCTAAATAGCCGGTTAGTAATAAAATAGGTATCGATTTTCTTTTCATTTTCAAAACCTCCTTTACTTATTGTATAATATTTGCGATAAAAAGGAGTAAATTTTTTATGACAATTTTATATACATCCTTCCATATATTGGATTTAGATAATGATATGGTACAAAGAAAAGAGATGCCAGAAGAATTTCAAGTCTTCGTGAAAGAATATATTGAATATGCAAATTCAAATGAGAAAAATAAAATGTATACCATTCATGATGAACAGACACAAGTGGTTTCTTGTATTCGTCAAATGGCTTTAAATCAAGATAAATGCGAAGTACTTACAGATAGTATTGCGGATAAGCTTTTGACAAGTGAGCGTCTAGCACAGGCGAAAATTTATCATATGGGTTCGAGTGTGAAAAAGGGAAGCTTGATTCAGGTTTTAATACAAAATAGTAGTGATGAACTTTTATATGTGGTTGCCAAAGTAGAACATTCCAAGTGGTATGATGGAAGTGATTTATCAAAGAAGTATGGCTTTTCAGGGGATAAGAAATCATTATGGAAATCCGCTGTTTTTTCGATGTATGAAATCAATTCACATATCGTATTCAAAGATATTAAAGTATATTCGGATACGATGGCTAAATATTGGACGGTTTCTTTTTTAGAATTGGATGAAGCTAGGGATGATGCCAAAAATACGTATTCAGCATTTAAGGCTGTGGATAATGAATTGAAAAGTGCGGTAGAGCCAGTTTCTAAAAAAGACTATGTGAAGTTATCAAGTGAATTACAGAATGTGATGAATACGCCGCAGCAATTAAATTACAATCAGTGTATTGATCAATTGATTGATTCGTATTCTTTTAGTGAAGAAGAAATTGAGAAAGATGTTATTAAAGATTGCTTACTAGCACTTCCTGAACGTAAAAATTTTGATACGGAATTTAAGGTGGTTCCTGAAAGCTTAAATAACAAGCGTACAAAGAAATTTCAACTATCACAAGGTATTGAATTAACAATTCGTTCAGATGCATTAGAATATCCAGATAAGATTGTATCGACTGTAGTAGATGGGAAGCGTGTCATTCAAATTGTATGTGAAGATGATGATACATATGATGCGTTTGCTTAAAATAAACTGAAAGAATTTAAGTTTGTATAATTCTAAAAATAGTGGTTTAATTATATCATTATTTAAAGGGGGATTTTAGATGAAAAAAACAAAATCATTAACGATTCTATTAAATGTATTTGCCGTTCTATCATTAGCTTATACATGTTATGCGGCAATCCAAGCCTATAATACGTTTATTTCATATTACAGTACAAATATTGATGTATTGAATTTAGTTATGTATATGATCACAACATGTTATCAATCACTATGCTTTAGTGTGCTTTTCTATGCTTTAGGTGTGTTTAGTGAGAACTTTAAAAAGCCAGAAGAGCCGGTAGTTGTTGAAGAAAAAACAGAAACAACTGAAGAAAATAAGAAGGAAGAAGAGAAATAGTTTTTATACTGTTTCTTTTTTTTTAGGGAATGTTTATGAAGAAAGATTTTGTAGAAGGGGCCAAAGCAGCAACTCCAATTATTTTAGGCTATATTCCTGTTGGCATAGCATATGGTATGTTGGCTAAAGCAACAGGATTAACATTTTTTAAGGCATTGAGTTTTTCCTTGTTTGTGTATACAGGAGCTGGACAAATGGCTGCTGTCACAATGTTAGCCCAGAATGCTGCTTATGTAACAATTGTGTTTACTGTTTTTATATTGAATTTACGTCATATAATTATGAGTACATGTATTATGGAAAAGATGGAAAAAACAAGTTTGCCGATTCGTTTACTTTTATCTTTTTGGATTACAGACGAAGTATTTGCGGTATCAATGACAGATAAGAAAATTAATAAGTTAACACCTGCATTTCTTGCGGGATTATCCTTATTTAGCTACCTATTTTGGAATGTAGGATCGGCTTTAGGTATATTGTTTTCAAGCATATTACCGAGTATTGTATCTAAAAGTTTAGGTGTATCTTTGTATGCGATGTTTATCGGTTTGTTGGTGCCAAATATGAAAAAATCGATTCGCTTATTGTATGTTGTGGTTTTGTCAATGATTGTAAATTGGGTATTAAATCAATTCTTATCGAGTTCATTATCTATTTTAATATCTACGCTTGGTTGTGCATTGATAGGAATGTGTTTTATCTCCAAGGAGGATTTACAATGAAATTTGTGGGATTGATATTTTTTCTTTGTTTATCAACATATATACCAAGGATGCTGCCAGCTTTGTTCATGGATAAGATTCAAGTATCTAAAAAGGTTAATATATTCTTACAATTGATACCTTATACGGCGATGGCATCCTTGATTTTTCCAGCTATATTATATGTAGATGAGAATGTATGGATTGGCATTATAGCAAGTGTTGTAGCGGTTATCGCAGCTTTAAAAAAGTTACCTGTAATCGGTGTTGTTTTAGCAAGTGTGATATCTTGTGTAATATTTTATATGTTTATGCTTTCATAGAAATGTAAAAATTTTACAACGATATTGTAAATGGTTGTAAATGGTGATATAATTTCATTGGCTTCGAAAGGAAGTTTTAAGAAGGTTTGCGTCAATAGAAATCAATTTTGCTCCTTCCTCAAGTTCACTGATGATTTCGCATTTGACGTAATAGATTAGGCCTGAGTGAATCCGGGCCTTTTTGTGTGTTACAATGGTTTTGGTGATAGTATGGAACGAATTGAAAAACAACTGAAGTTCATCTTAGAAATCGACAAAGAGAAACAAATCAAAAGAAAAACTTTACAAAGTAATGGAACAGATTTTGAAGATGATGCGCAACACGCTTGGCATATGGCCATTATGACATTACTTTTGAGTGAACATGCGAATGAAGAAATTGATGTATTAAAGACAATTTCAATGTTGTTGATCCATGATCTTGTAGAAATTGATGCGGGTGATACATATGCCTATGATAGTCAGGGCTTGAAAACACAAAGTACAAGAGAGGCAATGGCCGCAAATCGTATTTTTAATTTATTACCAGAAGATCAGGCAAAAAAGATGTTTGATTTATGGAATGAATTTGAGGAAAGAAAAACACCAGAAGCTAAGTTTGCCAGAGTGATGGATAATTTCCAGCCAGTTATGTTGAATGCAGCTACTGATGGAAGAATGTGGGTTGAAAATGGTGTGCATTTAGAACAAATCTTAAAAAGAAACGAGAAGACTCATGAGGGTAGTGAAGTGTTGTGGATGTATATGTATGAGCATTTTATTTTGCCAAATGTAAATAAGGGAAGAATCAAAAAATGATTCTTCTAATTTTTTGAGAATACTACTATACAAAACAAAGTAGTGGTGATAAACTAGTAGTGAAAGAGGTGGTTTGATGAAAAAGATGGGTATTATAATAATTGTTTGTATCCTTGTATGTATTGCAGGAGGTAGTTTTCTTGCGATTCATTTGATTCGTAATGTAGAAGTTTCTGAAACTTCGATTTCAAATGTACGACCAGTAAATTATGAGAAAACAGAAGCTTTTACATCTGTTCAGTTAGATTTGACAAGTATGGATGTTAAAATTGAAAAATCAAGCGAGAATGCGATTTCTTATCGTTTACAAGATGCGAAGAAACAAAAGCTGGAATATTCTGTTGATCAGGGTGTTTTAACTGTAAAAGAAACAATTTCAGATAAACACTTTGTAGGTCATGATGATAATGAAGTAATTCTTTATACGACAAATGATTCTTTGACTGTGAATGGCAATCTTGTTGCGGGGGATGTTGAAATTCAAAATGTGGCATTAAAGGATTCTAGAGTAACAAGTGTATCTGGGGATATTTCAATTGAAAATGGAAGTTTAAATAATTGTAGCTTCATCACCACAAGTGGAGATATTGAATTTGATGGTCAATTGACAGGGGATAATACACTAGAAACCACTTCTGGAGATGTAAGTGTAGAAAATATCAGTAATGTTTCAGTAACAGCTAGTACAACGAGTGGAGATATTGAAATTAAAGAAGAAGAATTAACTGGTTCTGTAACTCGAGTATTAGGCTCAAATAATGCAACATTGACATTGAATACGACAAGTGGTGATATTGAGATAAATTAAAAGGATTAACAGATACATTGGTGACATGTTGATATATTCGACATTAATGGTGTCTATTTAAGAATTATTGTATAGGTGTAAACAAAAGAAAGACTACACTTATGACAAGAACTTCGAAATATTTAAACCAAGATACAATTGCTGCTTTACAATCTTTTCAAATCGAAAAGATTGATCGTGAAATCACTGATTATTTAGATACAAACAATAAAATGAATACGTATCATTTTAAATACTGTCTCGTTTAATTAAGAGCGGTTTTGCCAACTCTGGTAAACAGATGCTTCGTTGTAAAGAATGCAAAAAACGTTTTGTTGTGGACCGTGGTCAGCTTACTTTTTATTCTCACCATGATCAATCTAAATGGAATGAACTTATCCTGGATACATTGAATGGTGTATCTCTTAAAGAAACAGCTGTTAAAATCAATGTAAATGAACGCAATGTTTTTAATATGCGTCATAAACTATTAGTTAGTCTAAAAACTGAAGAACATCCCAAATGAGGTTGAAATGAATGAAAAGTATACTCCATACAATCTTAAAGGAACTAAGATTCATGGAGTCTAACCTAAACATCGTGGAACACCTGCTACAAAAAGAGGATTATCGAATCAACTGGTTTGTATCATCACTGCAATACAGAGATTTGCTCATACAATTGCCAGAACATTAAATTATGGTAAGCCATCATTCATAGATCTATTAAGATTTGGTAAGTGTCTTGAATCAAAATCTTTTGTAATGCTAGATGGTTCAAACAGCTACAACGAACTTTTAGAAAGTAAGAACTGCACAAAGAAAGTATTAATCAGTCATGAGTCATATGATAAATTCAATCATTTAAATACAGTGAACAGCTTTCACAAATGAATTGAAGAAGGGTTGCAAAAAGATAAGGGAGTAGCATCGAAATATATAAATCGTTACAATGCTCTTTTTGTCATGCAAAGAGAAACGCAAGAAATGGATAATACAGAAAAGTTACAGTACGTACTATTTAGATTGAAAAACGAATGGTTGTTCGCATAAGTGATAAAAAGTAGAATTATAGCAATGTCACCAAATTGCTAGTTAAGCCAAATATAAAATGGAGGTATCTATGAAACATAAAATTATAGTCATATTTGTATTGGCGCTCATGTTTAGTTTGGCTGGGTGTGGAAATACAAATAAACTTGCTGAATACGATATGACAGGAATTAGTTTTATATCATATGCAGATATAGATACAGTATGCGAAGATGAAGAATTGACAACTGCCGGAAAAAATTTATTGTCTGAACAAGAGGAGAATTTGCTTTTATCTTATGTAATGGACAGTGCTATTGAGCTTTCTGCTGAATTGGGAAATTATGACCATTTAGTGTTTACAAATCCTCAATGGATTGAACGCTTTGGCGACTTGGAAAAATTAAAGCCCATAGAGTATAGTAATCTGTCAAAAGATATGCAAATATTTTTAGAAACTCAGATGCCTATATTAACAAACGATGGAAGCGTGTTGCCGGAAGGAATAGGACTGTATGAATATGAAGATGGCAGTTTGTTTGCGTTTCCTGTAAATGTAACACTTGGAGCCGCAGAGCCAATAGAGGCAAAAAAACCGCTGATTGTTTTAATAGACAATCCAGCAGAAACCCTTAAAGCGGATAGCTGTATGTTGCCATTGACTTCAAGCGGAAATGTGTTATTTTTGGATAATGATAATTTCCAACAGCTTTTTGAAAATAGTGAACTTAAAGATTACGGAGATATTCAGAAGTTTGACGAGAACTAACTTTTCACAATTGCATACTTACCCACAAGGGACAGCCGAGAAAATCGATTGTCCTTTTTTCTATGCCAATAGGCAGAAAGGAGCGACCAGACATGACGAAACCGAGAGATTATATTCAGAAAAAGATTATCTCTAATTATTTAAATATAACCTTATAAAATCGTGTATCTAGAATTAATAATTGAAGATAATGTTTTTTACTCTAAGCCACAATATTTTAGTAAATCTTTTCCTTTCCACTTCTTTTCTTTAACACTTAATGAGATAATTTTTCTTGAACTGTCTCAAGAGCTTTTTTAATATCTTCATTATCTGCGTAGGCATATCTTGATGTAGTTGAGATATCAGAAAGACCAAGAAAATCTTTAACATTAGAAATAGGGATACCATTTTTATACATCAACATATCACCAATGCATCTGTTAAGCCAATTAAAAAAAGAGGCAAGCGAAATTAATCGTTTGCCTTTAATAATTCTTCTAGAATTTGAACTGCATTTGTAGCAGCGCCTTTACGAATTTGGTCGCCACAACAGAATAGAGATAATGTATGATTTGTTTCATCCGTGATATCTTTACGAATTCTTCCAACATAAACTAAGTCTTGATTTGTCGTATCCTTTGGCATTGGATAGATTTGATTCTTTGGATCATCCTTAAGTAATACGCCCTTGGCATGCGTTAATAATTCTCTTGCCTCATTGACATCGACTTCATTTTCACACTCGATTGTGATACTTTCAGAATGAGAACGCCAAATTGGAACACGAACACAAGTACAGTTTACTTTTAATGCATCATCATGCCACATTTTTCTTGCTTCATTTTGCATTTTCCATTCTTCTTTAGAAATACCTAAATCATCAAAATCACCAATTTGAGGAATAAGATTGAATGCAATTTGGTAAGGGAAGGCTTTTGATGGAATGTTTTCATCTTCAATTTGATTTTTTAAATCTTCAATTCCTTGTACACCAGCTCCTGAAACAGCTTGAAATGTAGTCACAATCATTCGTTTGATGTGATATTTTTTATGTAAAGCATGTAAGGCTACAAGTGCAATGATAGTGGCACAATTTGGATTTGCGATCAAGCCATGATGATTTTTAATGTCTTCTTTATTCACTTCAGGAATCACTAAAGGAACATCGTTATCTAATCGATAAGCACTTGAATTATCGACAACGATACATCCTGCTTCTTTGGCCCATGGCATCCACATTTTTGTGATGTCATTACCAGTTGCACCTAAAACGTAATCAACACCTTGAAAGCTTTCTTGCGTAAGTTCTTCAACGATGTGGCCATCGATTTCTTTTCCTTTTGATCTTGCACTGGCTAATAATTTTAGATCCGCTTGAATGTTTCTTTCTTTTAAACATTCTAACATTTGTTGTCCTACAGCGCCTGTAGCACCGGCAATTGCGATTGTTGTCATTCTTCATTTCCTCCTACAAAAGTATCATATATAACTTGAACTGTTTTTGTGAAGTCTTTTTTCTTAACTCCGACTGTAATATTGATTTCATCACTACCTTGGGCAATCATAACGATGTTAATGTTATTTTTACCTAAAGCACCAAATAGTTTTCCACTTGTACCTGGCTTATCGGACATGTTTTTACCTACAGTGGAAATTAAAGCTAAGTCATCTTGAACGGTTAATTTATCTGGTTTTAATTCTTCTTTAAAATGAGCTAAAATTTCATATAGACTTTCTTCAATTTCTTTCTTTTCTACGACAATGTTAAATGAGTCGATTCCACTTGGAATATGTTCAATACTAATATGGTATTTTTCTAAAATAGATAGAGCTTTACGAATGAAGCCAACTTCATTGGACATGTGTTTTTTATAGATGTAGATCGACATGAAATCTTTTTTACCAGCAATACCCGTAATTGGATAGCCACTCTTTATTTTGGAATGCTCCTGGATGATGGTTCCTGCATCTTGAGGGCGATTGGTATTTAAAATGTGGATTGGAATGTTGGCTTCTTTTACAGGGAAAATAGCTTCTTCATGTAAAACGCTAGCTCCCATGTAAGAAAGTTCTCTTAATTCTGAATAAGTGATATGTGTAATTCCTTTTGGATTTTGAACGATTGTGGGATCCGCCATTAGAAATCCAGATACATCGGTCCAGTTTTCATATACGTCAGCATGAAGACATTTTGCTAAAATAGCACCTGTAATATCGCCACCACCGCGCGGGAAGACTTGAATGTGTCCGTTGGCACTTGTTCCATAGAAGCCTGGGAAAACAAAGTGGTCATATTGGGCATACTTGGCTTGTAGTTTAGCGCTCGTTGCATCCCAGTCGATGGATTTATCTAATTTAAAACGAATAATATCTTTGGCATCCACAAAAGCATAGCCTAGATATTCAGCCATTAATTTAGCACAGAAATATTCTCCGCGACTTACAATAACAGCTTGCGACATTTGATTTAGGTTGGTATAAAAAGCATCTAATTCTTTTTCAATAGGTTGCTTAAGGCCTAATTCATTTTTGATTTCGATGAAACGATTTTTGATGAGTTTAAATACACTCGATGCATCCACGTGGTATTTTCTGTGTGCATCTAATAAGTATAATAGGTCGGTGATTTTGTTGTCGGCTGAAAATCGCTTTCCAGGAGCCGATACAACGATGTATCGGCGTGTTGGATCTTGTTGAATGATGTTTTTGATTTTTTTAAATTGTTCTGCGTTTGCGACACTGGAACCACCAAATTTAGTGATTTTTAACATGTGAGCTACCTCCATAATGCGATAAAGCTATTTTTATCTAATTCCTTTACTTTCTTAATAATTGACATATCTTGATTTTCAACCCAGTAATAATTGGCCTCCTTCTTTTGGATTGGATAATAATTATCTAAAGCGACATCACTTCGAATCAACCAAGTTTCTTTTAATAGAGATGTATCGAATTCTTTTGGTTTTGCATAAACAATTTTTCTTTCTTTATCTTCAAGTGTATCTAGAGCATTTTGTACCATGGCTTGAGCTGTTGGTAATTGTCCAGCTCCCTGTCCATAATAGCCTAATGTATCAAAACTATGTGAAAGAATTTTTTGAGCGTTGTAGTTGCTTGGAACGTTGGCTAAAAAATCATTTTCATCCATGCAGCATGGAGCGATAATGGAAATAATCTTATCTCCAATTTGTCTTGAAATGGATAGATGGCGTAATACTTTGTTGTTCATTTTGATGAATTTAATGTCTAGCATTTTGATTGTACGAATTCCTGCATAATAAGGAATGTCAACAATTGGAGTGTTGAAGGCTAAACTGTTAGAAATCTTTGTCTTATAGTAAACATCAACGCCATCAATATCATTGGATGGATCTTTTTCTGCATAACCTTTTTCTTGAGCTTGTTTTAAAACATCTTCAAAATCTAAATTGTTTTTTTGCATAGAATCTAAGATATAATTGCTCGTACCATTAAAAATACCTTCATAACCTTGTAGTGGTTCAAGTCTTTTTAGTTTCAATAAGGCATCAATAAAGGGAATGCCACCGGCAACACAAGCTTCTACTTGAATGGATCCACCATATTCTTTTTCAAGTTCTAAATATGTATCTAAGTATGTCGCAACAACCGCTTTGTTTGAACTGATGACATGTTTGCCTTTTTTTAAAGCTTTTTGAATCAGTGTGTTGGCTGGTTCTAATCCATTTAAACATTCAAAAACAATATCAATATCATCTTGAACTACCATATCTTCATTGTTTGAAAAATATGGAAGATTTTCTTTTTCTTTACGTACATATACGTATTTGATATTGATATCTTCTAGTGAATTTGTAAGGATTTCAATCCCTTTTCCGACAACTCCATAACCTAAGATAACTGCGTTCATATCGTTCCTCCTGTATCTTTTTAGAAAACACTTGTTTTTAAAGTGTGAACATTGTATCATATGACATATAGATTTTCAAGGAGGATTCTCATGAACGATTATATTTCTACAAGAGACGCACACCAAAGCGTTTCAAGCAAGCAAGCTATACTAAATGGAATGAGTCCAGATGGAGGCTTATATGTACTTCCAACTTTAGACCAAATTCATTTGGATCTATCTTTAATATGTACAATGTCATATAAAGAAAATGCAGTTTATATTCTTTCACATCTTCTTACAGACTATACAAAGGAAGAATTAGAGGCATGTGTTGAAAATGCATATGCGAATTCATTCTCTAAACAAGAAATTACACCTATTAAAAAAGTAGATGATGTTTATGTTTTAGAACTTTTCCACGGTCCTACATGTGCTTTTAAAGATGTTGCCCTAACTCTTTTACCTCAATTGATGTCCTGTGCATTAAAAAGCACAAGTCAAAAAGCTTTAATTTTAACTGCCACAAGTGGAGATACAGGTAAGGCTGCATTATCTGGATTTTGTGATGTAGAGAATATTGGAATTAATGTTTTCTATCCATATAAAAAGGTAAGTGCGATTCAATATCGTCAGATGGTTACGCAAAAAGGTAAAAATGTGAATGTATTTGGAATTCAAGGGAATTTTGATGATGCGCAAAGCCAAGTAAAACGTTTGTTCTTAGATGAAGAATTGAATGAATATTGTGCGAAACAAAACATTTTGTTGACAAGCGCAAATTCCATTAATGTGGGGCGTTTAGTTCCTCAAATTGTTTATTATTTTGATAGTTATAAACAATTGGTTCTACAAGGTGATATTCAATTGGGGGATAAAGTATCTTTCAGTGTTCCAACAGGAAATTTTGGAGATGTTTTAGCTGGATATTATGCGTATTTAATGGGACTTCCAGTAGAGAAATTTTATGTAGCTAGTAATGCCAATCGTGTATTAACGGATTTTTTAACGACAGGTATTTATGATCGAAATCGTGATTTTATCCAGACTATTTCGCCAAGCATGGATATTTTGATTAGTTCAAATTTAGAAAGATTGTTATATTATGCTTCAAATAAAGATACGCAAAAAGTATCAAAATGGATGCAGGAATTAAATGAAAAGGGTCGTTATCAGATTGATGATGAAACTTTTAAAACCATTCAAAATTTATTTGCGTGTGGTAGTGTTGATGATGAAAATACAAGCTTAGAAATTAAGTCGGTATATGATAAGACTTGCTATGTCTTAGATCCTCATTCTGCAATCGCATATAAAACCGCAAAAGAATGTAAAGATCGTCCTATTGTTTCTTTGGCAACGGCTTCTCCATATAAATTTAGTCAAGATGTTTTAAAGGCATTAGGATATGATGAAGAAAATGAATGGAAAGCTATGGAAACATTATCAAAGTATTGTCAAGATGCAATTCCTTCTCAGTTAAAAGAACTTCAAGATTTAGATATTTTACATAATAAAGTGATTGATGTAGCGTCAATGAAAGATGTCGTATGTCAAAGTACTAAAGAGGTATTCCATGATTAGTGTACATGTCCCGGCAACAAGTGCAAATTGTTGCGTGGGATTTGACTGTTTAGGAATGGCTGTGGATTGGTGGGCACATTTTACTTTTGAGGAAAGTGATGAATTGATTGTGGAAGGATGTCCAGAAGAATTTAAGGGTAGTAAAAATTTAGTTGTACAAGCTTTTTATACAGCATGTGATTATTTGCGTTTGGATTATCCTACTTTTAAACTCACAATTGATACAGATATTCCATTTGCTAGAGGGTTGGGTTCAAGTTCAACTTGTGTTGTTGCTGGTATCTTAGCTTGTGATGCTTGGTTTAAAAAGAATATGGATCAGTTGGAAATTTTAAAGATTGCCACAAGTATTGAGGGACATCCTGATAATGTGGCACCTGCTATTTTTGGCCAGGCAACAGCTTGTTTTATGGAAAAAGAAGATGTGAAAATGAGTCTTGTTCCGTGTGCAGATTACCATTGTCTAGCTATTGTACCTTGTTATGAAGTTAAAACTTCTCAGGCAAGAAAAGTTTTGCCGACTAAAATGGCATTTAAAGATTGTGTTTCACAAGTATCGCATGCACTAGTCTTTATTCAGGCTTTGCAACAGGGGGATGAGTCTTTACTTGCAAGTTCTTGTAAGGATCTATTACATGAACCATATCGTAGGCAATTTATTAAAGAATATGATAGGATAAAGACGTATTGTGAACAAAAACAACTTCCAATGTGGATTTCAGGTAGTGGTTCAACAATGATGGTTGTTTCTTTAGAAAAAAAACGTTTGATTGAATTATCTAAGTTTTTAGATGAAAATTCGAATGGATTGGATCATCGCTGTTTAACAATAGCCAAAAAGGGGGCGTTTATAAAGTATGAGTAAATATTATGTCGTGAGTGGTGATATTTTACCGGATGTATTAGAACAAGTCATGCAGGCGCGTATTTTATTGCAGTCGGGCAAGGCAAAAAGAATTAGTGAAGCTGTTAAAATGGTAGGTATTTCTCGCGGTACTTATTATAAATATAAAGATGCAGTTTTTTCATTTAATGCCGAACAATCCAATCGTAAGGCAATCATTTCTATGATTTTACGAAATGAAAAGGGTACACTTTCTAAAGTCTTATCTTTAGTTTCGGTAAAACAAGTTAATGTGTTGGCGATTAACCAAACAATTCCAATCAATGGAATTGCCAATGTGGCATTAACTCTAGATATTAGCGACTTAGAAATTAGTATACAATCTTTGGTGAGTTTGATTGAAGCTATGCCTATGGTAGAAAAGGCTGATTTGGTAGCTGTAGAATAATGAGACGTGTTTTAAGTTTTCTGTTTGGCTGGTGCTTTATTATTGTATGTGTTGTTTTTAGTATCAAGAGTACAGCATTAAACCCAAATTTTTATATTCCTAAGTATGAAGAGATGGAATTGGCTAGTGATATTGGTGTTTCTAAGAAAGATTTAAATCAAAGCATACGTTTATTACTGGATTATTTGGATGATAAGCGTGATGATATAAAGGGACATATTACGTGGTATGGTGTATCTCAAGAAACGTTTAATGAAAAAGAAACGAGTCATATGGTGGATGTGAAAGCTTTATACCAGAATGCTCTAAAAGTAGCTAAAATGGCATTTATTATTTTAGGATTGGTAGTTTTATATTTTTACTTAAATGATAAAACATTGATGTTTGCGTATTTAAGTAAGGGCTTTTTGATGGCCATGTTTACATTTATATTGATGCTTGTGTTTTTTGGATTCTGGATCTTGACAGATTTTACAAGCTTTTGGACTTGGTTTCATACGATCTTTTTTTCGAATCAATTGTGGTTATTAGACCCCAATACGGATTTTATGATTTGTATGCTTCCAGAAACAATTTTTTATAAGCTAGTACTTGTTTGTGTAGTCAAAGTGATTTGTGTCATGGCTTTAGCTAGTGTTTTAGCAATTTATTATATGGTGAAAAAGGCACCAATAGGTTTTGAAAGATGATTGTTCTTGCATCAAAGTCTCCTAGAAGAAAAGAGATATTAAAAGCATTGGGCTATGATTTTATAGTTTGTCCAGCCAAAAAGGATGAAGTATTTGATTTAAGTTTAGGTTTGGATGAGGCATTAAAAAAGGTAGCTGAATCAAAGGCGAAAGAAGTAAGTGAATCCTATTCAGATTCGATTATTATATCGGCAGATACGATTGTGTGTTTGGATGATAAGATATTGGGTAAGCCAAAATCAAAAGAGGATGCGATAAAGACGTTGAAATCTTTATCGAATCGTAAGCATCAAGTGAAAACAGGGGTTTGTATAATTTATAAAAATCAGACATTTTTACATGTCGAAACAACAGATGTTTATTTTAAGAAGTTGGCGGATGAAGACATTTTATCCTATGTAAATAGTGGAAAATGTATGGATAAAGCAGGCTCTTATGGGATTCAGGAATGTGATTTTGTAGATCATATTGAGGGGGATTATACCAATGTGGTAGGCTTACCTAAATATGTCGTTGAAACGATGATGAAAGACGTTGCACTCTAGTAAGAGAAATGATAAAATAGCGTGGTAATAATTTAGAGGAGGAACATATAAATGTCTAATGTTATTAATAAAAAAGATTTAGCTGAAAAGTTGGCTGAAGAATTTGGTTGTTCAAAAAAAGACGCAACAGCTTATGTTCAATTCGTATTCGATACAGTAGCTGATACTTTAAAAGATAATGGTACTGTAGATGTATTCGGATTTGGTAAATTCTCAATTAGTGAAAGAGCGGCTCGTACAGGTATCAATCCAGCTACTAAAGAAAAGATTGAAATTGCTGCAAGCAAGTCTGTTAAATTTAAAGCTAGCAAAGCTTTGAAAGATGCTGTTAAGTAAGAAGATTCGATAATGAATCTTCTTTTTTTTCGTGATATAATATTGAGTACAAAATTAAGATTATTGAGAGGAGATTTTGATGAGCTTACCAATTTATGTGATTGGACACAAAAATCCAGATACAGATTCGATATGTGCAGCTTTGGCTCTTGCTGAATTAAAAAGACAGACAGGAATTAATGCAACAGCTGCTCGTTTGGGCACATTGAATCCAGAAACTAAATTTATATTAGATAAATTAAATGTGAGCATGCCTGTCTTATTAACAACAGCACGATCAACGTTAGAGGAAATTGAAATCGATGAGGCGGTGACAATTGAAGAGGGGCAAACAATTCGTCGTGCATGGGATCTATGCTTAGAAAATCATGTTAAGACTTTATATGTTGTAGATGATAAAAATGAATATAAAGGTATGGTTACTTTGGGAGATGTTTCCAAGGTTCAAATGCAGGATTTAAATATTACAAGTGAATTGTTGAAAGAAACGCCTTTAGAAAATTTAGTGGCCAGCGTAAAGGGGTCTTTTATTTTAAAGGGAAATCTTGAAAGAAGTGGATTTGTTCGTATTGCGGACAAACGCTTGATGGAAAGAGATTTAAAAGGGGCTATTATGGTCTTGAATGATCATGAAGACAGCATGATCAAGAGTATGGCAAAGGGCTGTGCGGTTATTGTGGTTGCGGAAAACTTTGTTCCAAATAGTTATATTATTGAAATGGCAAAACAGATGGGAGTTACTTTAATTAGTACACCTTATAATATTATGAAGATTATTCAAATGATTTATCGTTCCATTCCTGTTGAATTGATTATGACTCCTGCCAATAAAGTGATTCGCTTTAATAAGAGTGAGTATGTGGAAGATGTAGAACGTGAAATGTTAAAAACGCGTCACTCTTCTTATCCGGTTGTTTTCCAAAATAAAATTTTGGGTTCAGTAGCTCGCTATAACTTATTGAAGGCGGAAAAGAAACGTTTTATTCTTGTAGATCATAATGAAAAGAAACAGAGTATCAGTGATATCGAAACGGCAGACATTGTAGAGATTGTTGATCATCATAGAATTGGAGATATTGAAACAGATCGTCCAATTGTATTTAGAAATATGATTGTGGGAAGTTCATGCACGATTGTTGGATTAATGTATAGTGAATATGGTGTAAAAATGCCTGAAACTATCGCAAAATTAATTGCGTATGGAATGATTAGTGATACAATGAATTTTAATTCACCAACATGTACTTCGATTGATCATACTTTAGCTAAACGTTTATCAAGTGAATATGATATTGATTTTGATGCGATGGCTAAAGAATTATTTGAAAATACGGCTACGATTCGTGGAAAAGAATTCAAAAACATTCTTTATAATGATGTTAAAGAATATATGTTGAGTGGATATCACATTGCGGTAAGTCAAGTTTTCACTTTTGATTTGAGTATTGTGGATGAAATCAAAGAGGATTTCTTGAAGTATATGGAGGAACAAAATAAAGTTCATGAATATGACTTAATGTTGATGGTTATCACAAATGTGGAAGGTCGTGGATCACGCTTCTTATATGTAGGAAAATTATCTTATTTTGTTCGTGATGTTGTGGAAGAATTTAAAGATCAAGGGTTTGTTTCTCGTAAAAAACAGATTGTGCCTCGTTTAGCACAAGAATTGGCATAAAAGGGGGATTGAATATGGCAGTAGAAAAGAGATTAATGCATTATGCATCATTTGACACACAGTCAAGTGAAGAAAGTACAAGTGCACCGAGTACTGAAAAACAGTTGGTGTTAGCTCGTGAATTAAAAAAAGAATGTGAATCATTAGGTTTTGATTCTGTTGAATTAACGGATACAGGAATCGTATATGCTTACTTAAATGCGAATACAGATAAAAAGATGGATCGTATTGGCTTTATTGCACATATGGATACGGCTAGTGAAATTACGGGTGCGAATGTGAAGTGTCGTGTGATTTCAAAGTATGATGGAAATACAATTCAATTAAATGAAGAGTATTCAATGTGTAAAGAAGAATTTCCAGCTTTGGCAAACTGTATTGGTGATGATTTGATTGTTACAGATGGAACGACATTACTTGGTGCTGATGATAAAGCAGGAATTGCGATTATTTTAGAGGCTATGGAACAGTTGATTCAATCTGAAAAGGAACATGGATTTATTGCGGTTGCCTTTACACCAGATGAAGAAGTTGGTCGTGGTGTTGAAAACTTTGAATTAGATAAGTTTGCCGTAGATTATGCGTTTACTATTGATGGAGATCGTATTGATTCTGTTGATTATGAAACATTTAATGCAGCACAGGCTGTTGTTACATTTGATGGAACGAGTATTCATCCTGGGGATGCAAAAGATCGTATGGTCAATGCGAGTTTATTAGCTATGGAATATGCTTCAAGTCTTCCAAAGAAACAAACACCTTCACATACACAAGGTCGTCAAGGTTTCTATCATTTAGTGGGTATGGAAGGAATTTGTGAAGAGGCAAAATTAACTTATATTTTGCGTAATCATAGTAAACAGAGTTTTATTGCGCAAAAACAGAAGATGGAAGCTGTTAAAGATAAGATGAATGAAAAGTATGGTAATCGTGTTCATGTAACGATTCGTGATCAATATGAAAATATGCGCCAATATATGCATGGAGATATGCGTAGTGTGAATAAGGCAAAATATGCTTTGCGTCAATGTGATGTTACTCCTGTTAGTACGCCAATTCGTGGTGGAACCGATGGGGCTATGTTGACGGCTAGAGGATTAATTTGTCCTAACTTAGGTACAGGTTCTTTTAATCATCATGGTCGTTTTGAATTCGCAAGCATTCAAAAGATGGAAAAGATGGTTGAAATTGTATTAAAAATTGTTGAGTAGGAGGTTATCATGGATTACGCAAAGGAAGCTTTAAGATTACATGCGAAGTGGAATGGTAAATTGGAAACTGTTCCTAAAATGAAGATTGAAAACAAAGATGATTTATCAATTGCCTATACACCAGGTGTTGCTGCGCCATGTTTAGAAATTGAAAAAGATAAAAAGAATAGTTACGTTTATACGGGAAGATCTCATACGGTTGCCGTTATTAGTGATGGTAGTGCTGTTTTGGGACTAGGAAATATTGGTCCTGAAGCAGGTATGCCTGTTATGGAAGGTAAATGTGTGTTGTTTAAGGCATTGGGAAATGTGGATGCCGTTCCATTATGTTTGAATACACAAGATACAGATGAATTGGTTCAAATTATTTCAAGTTTAGAGCCTAGCTTTGGTGGAATCAACTTAGAAGATATTGCGGCTCCTCGTTGTTTTGAAGTTGAAAAAAGATTGCAGGAAAAAATGAATATTCCTGTTTTCCATGATGATCAGCATGGTACAGCTATTGTGGTTTGTGCGGCTTTGGTAAATGCTTTGAAATTGGCTGAAAAACAAAATCCAACAATCGTTATCAATGGTGCGGGTAGTGCTGGTGTTGCGATTGCGACTTTAATTTTAAAGATTGGATTAGGAAATGTGATCTTAGTTGATAAGCAAGGTATTTTAACGGCGGATATGGATTTAACAAGTGGTCAAAGAGGATTGATTGATAAGTTAAACAAAGAAGGAAAGACGGGTTCTTTAAAAGATGCATTAACAGGGGCTGATGTATTTATTGGTGTTAGTGCAGGTCATATTGTGTCTAAAGAAATGATTGCTTCTATGAATGAAAAGGCAATTGTATTCCCTATGGCAAACCCTGTTCCTGAAATTGAACCGGATGATGCGAAGGAAGCTGGAGCTTATATCGTGGGTACAGGTCGTAGTGATCATCCAAACCAAATCAATAATGTATTGGCTTTCCCTGGTATTTTTAAAGGAGCATTAAAAGCCGGTGCTACATGTATCAATGACGCGATGAAAGAAGCGGCTGTTTATGCGATTAGTTCAATGGTTACAGAAGATATGTTAGATAGTGAACATATTATTGTTTCAGCTCTAGATCCTAGAGTTGCAGATGTTGTAGCACAAGCAGTGGCAGATGCAGCAAAAGAAAGTGGTGTAGTGCGTGAGTAGAGTAGGTATTGTTGCAGAAGGTGGAGGAACTAAGGCTGCTTATTCTGCAGGAGTATTGAAGTGTTTACTTGAGCATGATATTGTACTTCCTTATTGTGTAGGTATTAGTGCAGGTACAGAAATTTTGTTGAGTTATGTGTCTAAACAAGTGGATCGTCTAGAGGTGACTGGAATTGATGCGCCTTGTCAAAAAGGTGTAGTTGGTTTAAGACCCTTTTTAAAAGAAGGCTCTATATTTGGAATTGAAGCAACTTATGATTTTATTGAATCTAGAGTTCCGTTGGATTTAGAAGCTTTTCAAAATAGCGAAACACAGATGGAAGTGGGTCTATATAATTTAAAGACGCATAAAGTTGAATATTTTGATAAGAGTCATATTGATAAAGATGAAACGTTGATCAAGGCAAGTTGTGCATTATTGCTTCTAGCTAAACCTTATGAATTTAAAGGGGAAATGTGGATGGATGCAGGTCTTGTGGATATGATTAGTATTGAACAAAGTCTTCGCGCTGGAAATGATAAGCATATTGTGATTTCTACAAAGGAAGAAGGCTATGTTCGTAATCCAGCACCAAAATGGCAATTGTGGTTATCTAATTTGGTATATAAGGATAAACAAATTACGGATGATTTAAGAAATCGTCATATTCGTTATAAGGAACAGTGGGATAAGATTGCAGAATTAGAAAAACAAGGAAAAGCTTTAGTTTTGCGTCCGCATAAAGATCTTGGTGTCACTCGTTATACGACAGATCCAGAAAAATTGGGCCCTTGGTTTCAATTAGGATATGATGAAACTTTAGAGCGTATGGATCAAATTAAGGAATTTATTAAATAAAAAACCTGGATTTCCAGGTTTTTCTTTTGCCACAACAATCATTTAAGGAGGTTTGTTGTGGTAATTGTGACTACTTATGAGAAGTGCAAATTCTTTTATACTAGAAAAGAGATTGTAATCACATTAATAAGTATAGAGAGTCAATGTGAATTTATTATTAAAATCGAAAATTCTTTTAAAAAAATTAGAAAGAGGATATTATTAAGGTATGAACGGTTATTTTTTTGATATGGATGGAACACTTTATAATAACAAGTTCCATGAAGTGAGTGAAAAAACATTTAAGATGTTAAATGAACTACAAAGACAAGGGCACTTTGTAGCTTTATGTACAAGTCGTTGTCAAACAGAATTAAAGAATCTTCCTTCTTGTATGCGAAACTTTCAATTTGATTGTATGATCAGTGATGGTGGGGCTTTGATTTTGGATAGGCATAAAGAAGTTCTTGAAATGAATTGTATTTCTAAAGCTACAATGAAAACTATAGATTCTTTTTGTAGGGAAAATGGCTTAGTATATCGTTATAGTACAAGGAATGGAAATTATTTTGGTACGCCGTATTCGAAGTATGCACATGATATCTATTTTCATTTGTATTTAAATAGTCCAATATTTAAACCATATGAGGATGATGATGTACTAAATCTTCTTGTCTTTTGCGAAGGAAAAGATAAAGAAAAATTTAGGCCTTTGATCAAAGATTTGGGTATTGTAGAATTTTTTGATTGTTTTGAGATTCGTGCTAATCAAATTGATAAGGCAACGGCTGTTAAAAAAATTATGGATTTTCATAAGTTTGATACAACATATTGTTTTGGGGATGGAACAAATGATGTGGATATGTTGAAAATGGCGGATGTTGGTGTTGCGATGGGTAATGCGTGTGATGCATTAAAAGAAGTTAGTGATGTTGTGATTGGAAGAGTGGATGCGGATGGCATCTACAATTTCTTAATGGGAAAATAAAAGCTGAATAGGAGGAGAATAAGATGGCTTATATTTTAGAGAATGATTTATTGAAGTTGGAGTGTACTCAAAAGGGTGGTGAAATGTTACATCTAGTTAAGAAGAGTACAGGGTGTGAAACATTATATCAAGGAGATCAAGGGTGGTCTGGAAGAAATCCTTCTTTATTTCCAATGGTAGGAAATACGTATACAAAGGATTATGAGATTGATGGTAAAAAATATGCGATGAAAAATCATGGCTTGATTCGTTATGTGACTTTAAAGGGTGAAAGTAAAGAAGATAAACTTGTATTTAGCTTGGATGCAAACGAGGAAACGTTAGCTCAATATCCTTTTAATTTCCATTTTGAGATTGGATATAAATTGGATGGAAATAAAGTATTGATCAATTATCATATTAAGAACAATGATGAAAAGGATATGCCTTTTGGATTTGGTTTGCATCCTGGATTTAAGTTGGATGATGAATTTTCAACATATACTTTAGATTTTGAAAAAGAGGAAAACGCAAAACAATTGTTGTTTGATCCTAGCTACGAAAAGAATGTAGAATATCAGAATGTTGCGTTTAAAGAATGGAAATTGTCTAGGGAAGATGTAAAGAAGTATGCGACAATTATTTATAAAGATTTAAAATCAAGTTTTGTGACTTTAAAACATGGAGATGATGAAGTTGTTCGTGTATCGATTGAGGGATATCCATATTTAGCTTTATGGACACATGATAGTGAATCGGATTTCTTATGCATTGAACCATGGTATTCGCATGGTGATTTTGAAAAGGAAACACCGGATTTTTATCATAGAGAAGGAACTATGATTTTAAAGCCAAATGAAGAATGGACTTGTTCATATTGGATTGAGGTGCTTTAAGAAGGAGAAATCCTTCTTTTTTAGTGTAAATTTGTCTTTTTAAAGAACAAATTTGCACTTTTTAGTTTACTTTTAACCAAAATCTTTTATTTTAGTTAAAAATAGTTATAATGAAATTAGTTCAAAAGGAGAAAGAAAAATGTTCGGAAAAGAAAAATCAACTTGGGAAGAATTAAGTGGTATTTTTACTGCACAGGAAATTTATCAACAACCTGCTACTTGGGCTAAAACAATTGCTCAAATCAAAAATGAAAAGGAAGCTCTTAAAAAATTTATGGAACCTGTATTAAGTGATCCAGATTGCGATATCGTATTTACAGGTGCTGGAACTAGTGAATATGTAGGTAATGCTTTATATTCATACGTTAACCGTTATACTGGTTACCATGCAAAATCATATGCTTCTACAGATTTAGTAGAAACTCCAGAAAACTATTTATCAAGAAATAAAAAGACTTTATTAGTGAACTTTGGTCGTTCAGGAAACTCTCCTGAAAGTGTTGGTTCAGTACAAGTTGCTGATGAAGTATGTAAGGAAAATGTGTATCATTTATTCATTACATGTAACAAGGATGGAGCTTTAGCAAAAGCGGCTGCTACTCGTGACAATGCTTATGATATTAATTTGACACCTGAAACTCATGACCAATCATTTGCGATGACTTCAAGTTTCTCTAACATGATGTTGGCTGCATTATTATGTTTCCGTTTAGATGATATTGATGAAGTAGCAAAAGAAATGGAAAGTGTTATTGCACAAGGACAAAAATTTGTTGATGAAGGATACAAAGTATGCGAAGATTTAGTAGCCGACTTTGCTGAATTCAACCGTATTGTTTACTTAGGTGCAAATACATTGAAGGGTATTGCTCAAGAAAGTCAATTAAAAATTTGTGAATTGACTGCGGGTACTGTTACAACTACATTTGATAGTCCAATGGGATTCCGTCACGGACCTAAATCAGTTATCAATGATGAATGTTTAACCGTTGTTTATTTATCAGATGATGAATATCAAAGACAATATGAATTTGACATTATTAAAGAAATGAGTGGACAACGTAAAAAGAATCGTTTAGTTGCTGTTTCTAGTCATGCAGATGCTGAAATCGAAGGATTAGTAGATACATTCATCAACTTTGATTTAGATGCACCAAAAGATAATATTTTCTTAGGATTTGACTATATTTTAGTTGCTCAAGTTATCGCATTATTTAAATCATTGAGTTACAAGATTACACCAGACAATCCATGTCCAACAGGAGAAGTAAACCGTGTTGTTAAGGGTGTAACTATTTACCCATATACTGCAAAGTAAGAATTTAGAGGAGACAAAAGAAGATGATAGGATTAATTGTTACTGGTCATGGTCACTTTGCATCTGGCTTAACTACAAGTTTAAATTTGATTGCTGGAGATGCAAAAGATTATGTTGCTGTAGATTTTGAGGCTACAGATTCAACAGATGATTTAGCAAAAAAATTAACAGACGCTATGGATTCATTAAAAGACTGCGAAGGAATCATTGTATTAAGTGATTTAGCTGGTGGTTCTCCATTTAAGACGGCTGTTGAAATTGGTTTCCCAAGAGGAAATGTAGAAGTTGTTGCAGGTACAAACTTAGGTATGTTAGTAGAAATCAACTTAACTCGTACTTTCTCAGAAGATGTACATGCTTTAGCTGAATCTGCATGCAATGTTGGAAAAGACCAAGTTATGCGTTATGTATTCCAACACATTCAACAAAACGACGATTTATCAGATGGTATCTAATAATTAAGCTAGGCTTTTGCCTGGCTTTTTCTTTTGTAAAAACTTTTCAAATGTCTGAAAATGCGGTATGATGTTTTCACAAACGGAGGAATTTAGAATGGATTATAAAGGAAGAATTGAAGCATCTATTCAAGCACATTTAGATGCATATATGGATATTGTAAAAACACTATACGATAATCCGGAAACAGGTTTTGAGGAATATGAAACACAGAAGGTATTGGTCAAATATTTGAAAGATGCAGGCTTTGATGTAAAGTCTAGCGTAGTGGTTGATACAGATTTTGTGGCTGAATATAAATCAGGTAAAGAAGGACCAACGATTGCCTATATGTGTGAATATGATGCACTACCAGAAGTTGGACATGGGTGTGGCCATAACTTAATTGCTGGTATTGGTATTGCGGCTGGTGAAGCCTTGAAGAGTGTTATAGATGAAATTGGCGGAACCGTTCGTGTTGTGGGAACTCCTGGTGAAGAGAATTTTGGTGGAAAAGTAAAAATGAGTGAAGCTGGTGTCTTTGATGATGTTGATGCAGCTTTAATGGTGCATCCAGATACAGAAAATGGTGTCGGATCAAGATCATTGGCTATTTTACCAATTAAATATGAATTCTTTGGTAAGAATGCACATGGATGTCATCCTCAAGATGGTCATAGTGCATTAGATGCAGCGATTAGTACATATGCACAGATTTCAATGTTACGTCAATTTGTAACGCCTGGATCATATATTCATGGAATTATTCGTGATGGTGGTTTAGCTGCCAATGTAATTCCAGCTTATGCAAGTATGGAGTATTATTTTAGGGCACCTACAATGGCTTATTGTAAAGAAATTGCGGCTCGTGCCCAAGATTGTGTAAAAGGATCATGTATTGCAAGTCAAACAACATATAAAACAAGTATGTATGAGTGTCCTTATGAAGATACAAAGATCAACTATACTTTAGCTGATATGTTGACAGAAAAATATAAAGAACTAGGTGTAGAACAGATTAATCCAGTGGATGAAGTTCCATGTGGGTCTACAGATGTGGGAAGTGTAAGTTATGTTTGCCCTACAATTCAAGGAACGATTAAAATTGCCGATTGTACTGTGGCTGGTCATTCTAAAGAAATGGCGGCTGCAACAATTAGTGAGGATGGAAAAGCTGGATTAGTAACAGCAGCTACAGCGATTGCGTTAATTGGTTTAGATTTGATTGTTAAACCAGATAGGTTAGAAAAGGCAAAAAAAGAGTTTAAAGAAGGGACATGCTAATTAGCATGTTCTTTTGTTTTGTGAAAAGGTTTTCAAAATTGATTTTTAAACCGATTTTGTGATAATTATGTTATTTTTTTGCCAATTTTTATAATTGTTAGTGATAAAAAATAAAAAATTACTAAAAAGTGCAAACAATTTCTTAAAATGTGTAAAGAAATTATGAATAGAAAATGTATAATATAGTCAAGATAGTTATTCTTTAAAGAAGAAAGCGCTATCAGGAAGGAGAGAGAATATGCCAAATATCTTATTAACAAGAATCGACAATCGTTTGATTCACGGTCAAGTTGCAACTCAATGGAGTGGAGTTCTAGGAGCTAACTTATTATTAGTTGCAAATGACGCTGTCGCAAAAGATGAATTCCGTCAAGGTTTGATGAACATGGCTGCTCCAGCTTATGCTCAGACTCGTTACTTCTCAATTCAGAAAACAATCGACATTATTGGAAAAGCAAGCCCTGCTCAAAAGATCTTCATCATTTGTGAAACACCTCAAGATGTATTACGTCTAGTTGAGGGTGGTGTTCCAATTAAAAAATGTAATATTGGAAACATGCACATGTCTGAAGGTAAACGTCAAGTCGCTACTACAGTAGCTGTAAATGACGATGATGTTGCTGCATTCAAGAAATTGCAAGAATTAGGTGTTGAATTAGAAATTCAACGTGTACCTGACATCGCACCTGAAGATATTAATAAACTTTGGAGTTAATCCAAAAAAGGAGAAAATGAAAAATGAATATTGTAGAAATTGTGTTATTGGCAATTGTAACATTCTTCTTTGCCATCGACCAATTCTCATTAACTGAAATCGTTTATCGTCCTATCATTGCTTGTCCAATTATTGGTGCAATCTTAGGTGATGTAAACACTGGCTTAGTTGTTGGTGGTACATATGAGTTAATGATGGTTGGTAACATGCCAGTTGGTGGAGCACAGCCTCCTAACGCTGTATTAGGATCAGTTGTTGCTATGATTTTCGCTGTTAAAGCAAAAATGGATATTAATGCTGCTTTAGGAGCTTGTATGATTTTCGCTACATTCGGACAATACGTTGTAACATTAACATTTACAATCATGTCTGGTTTAATGGCTAAAGCTGATAAAGCTGCTAATGAAGCTAACCCTAAAGGAATCACTGCTGTATTAAATACTTCAATGGCTATCTTAGGTACTTTATTTGCTGTAATCGCTATTTTAGCATATGTTGGTGGAACTGCTGCTTCTGGTGCTTTACAAAGCTTAAGTGAAAACGCAAGCTGGTTCATGGGTGGTTTAAGTGCTGCCGGTGGAATGATGCGTTTCGTAGGTTTCGCTGTATTGTTAAAGATTATGCTTTCTAACGACTTGTGGGGATGGTTACTAGCTGGTTTTGCTTGCGCATTACTATTTGGTAACGTTGAAGCTACAGCTTCTGCTTGCTTGATCTTAGTTGCATTCATCGGTGTTGCAATCGCATTATTAGACTTCAAGATTACTTCTATTGAAACAAAAGCTGCGCAGGGAGGTGTAAGTGATGGAATCTAATGCAATGACTTCTTACAAGGATACTACTCCTGCTGCAAGATTAGATAAACAAACTTTAAATAAAATGGTATGGCGTTCTTGCCAATTACAGGCTGCGTTCAACTACGAACGTATGCAATCTGCTGGTTGGTTATGGGCTATGTTACCAGGTTTGGAAAAAATCCACACTAATAAAGATGACTTAGCTGCATCTATGACTCACAACATGGATTTCCTTAATACTCACCCATTCTTCGTAACATTCGTTATGGGTATCGTATTATCAATGGAACAACAAAAAACAGATATTCAGACAATTCGTTCTGTACGTATCTCAACAGCTGCTCCATTAGGTGGTATTGGTGATGCATTGTTCTGGTATACATTAATTCCTATCACTGCTGGTTTAACTGCAAACATGGCTATTGATGGAAGTATCATGGGACCAATCTTATACTTCGTTATTGCATTCGGTGTTGAAATGGTATTACGTTATGCTTTAATGTACTGGTCATACAACTTAGGTTTAACTGCTGTTAAGATGATGACTGCTAACGCTAAAGCATTCACTCACGCTGCTAGTGTATTAGGTGTATTCGTTGTTGGTGCTTTAATTTCTAACTATGGTGGAGGAACAAAATTAGGTATCTCTATTGCTAATGGTGAAGGTGATCCAATTGTTATCCAAAACTACTTAAATATGATTTTACCTTGCTTAATCGCATTCGCATTCACTATGATGTGCTATGTATTGATTAAGAAGAAAAACTGGACTCCAGTAAAATGTATCGCATTATTCTTAGTAATCGGTATTGTTGGTGCTGCATTCGGTATCTGGGCTGGTGGATACACACCTCTAGTACCAGTTCCTTGGACAGTTATCTAGTAGGCTAATCTAACGAAGTTAGAATATTTTCTCTCAAATATAAGGTTGTAACGGATTATATCCTTACAACCTTTAATTTTATTTTTAGGTCATTAAATATTACAATTTGATGGTTTAAAAATGAAATTAAGGAGGTACAAATTATGGCTGATAAAAAATATCCAGTTCTTTATGCCACAAGTGTTAAAGGAACAATTTTTAGACATTGTGGAATTTATAATACAATTTATTTTAATATATATAATAATAAGGAATTAGAGGATAAACCTTATTATTTAGAATATATGGAAGAGACAAGAGAAGAAGTTTATAAGGCGATTCAGAATAAATTTACAATGTCTCAACCATTAAAAGTGACAAATGATCATAAGGTTTTCATTATTTTTAGAGGCAATATTGATATGCGTGATGTGAAAACTTTCTGTAAAATGATGCTGCAAGAGTTGGAATATTTTACGGAAGGTGTGCATAAAGCGGATTATGCAGAATTAGAAACGATGTTTATGGAGATTGGGCGTGCTCCTACTTTTATGAAAGCTTCAAAAGTTGGAGAAAAGTTGACACAAACAGATATTCTTGACAAAATAATGGTGCGCATGGATGGTCATGATCAACCTCAGGATAATGGTTGCTTGACACCATATACGGATTATGTTGATTTTAAAGAGGAAGAAAAACGACAAAATCTTAAAAAAGAAGAACTCGAAGAAGTAGTTGAGTGGTAAGGAGATATTATGGCACAAGGAAGAAAGACAAGACAAAAACAACAAACAGATTTAAAGGGTAATGTATCTGGTTGGCACGTTTATAAAGATGAGCGTGGAAGAGCCGTATATTATGATGTATTCTCAAAAACAGGATATATCTTGGCAAACAATGAAGAAAGATATAAACAATTTAGTATGCGCTTTGTGATGGGACTAATTGGATTTATCTTGATATTGATGTTTAATATGCCTATCTGGTTATGTGTTTTAGCAGGTGTTGGTGTATATGCTTTCTTAGAATTTAGATTTAGAAAGTTCTTAGCAACTTTACCTCGTATTGAAAACTTTAAGTGTAATGAAAAAATGAAGAGTGAAGCTTCAATTAAAACATTAGAAACAAATAAAGTGATTTTAAAAATGGTTTTATTAATCGCTTTATCTGTATTGATTGTACTAAATGCACAAAATGAACGCTACACAGGTTGGATGTTATATTTGAATTATGTGATTAGTGCATTAGCATTGATCTTTGCGTTATATCATGCAAAAGAATTAATTTCAAGAAAGAGTAAGTAAAAGGTTCGGTTGAACCTTTTTTTTGTTTTATGCTTTTGGCTTTAGCCAGTTGAGTACGAAGTACGAAACAACAAAACCACCTGCTATGCGGGTGGTGTCAAATAAAGTTATACAAAATAATCACCATTCTTTCTATAATGAAGGTGTTCAAGCTATCAAAATAAGAAAGAATGGTGATTATAATGGCTAATAAAGCAAACTCTTTAGCACATACAAAATGGATGTGTAAGTATCACATCATTTTCACTCCAAAGTATAGACGAAAAGTGATATACAATCAATATCGAAAAGATTTAGGTGAAATATTGAGAGAATTATGTAGATACAAGCATGTAGAAATAATAGAAGGACATTTGATGAGGGACC